>FTHA01000686.1_pt1 | contig 21900 bp, 20 predicted proteins | sample 1640771 | NCBI WGS metagenome assembly FTHA01 (sample SAMEA3914789, study PRJEB12502) | metagenome | biome: forest; material: soil | place: Canada | collected 2011-07-03 | depth 0.3 m | reverse complement strand
GGCGCAGATCGAGCGCTTCGACCGGATGCGGCGGCTGAGCGTGCAGGGCGACCGGGTCGGCGGCGTCCAACTGGGCGAGGCGATCGCGGACATCAACAAGCTGCCGATCATGACCAACCTGCCTCAGGGCGTGAAACAGGCGTCCTTCGGCGAGAACCGGATCCTGGCGCAGTTCTTCTCAGGCTTCGTCATGGCCATCCTGGCCGGCCTGTGCCTGGTCTATGCTGTGATGACTCTGCTGTTCCAGAGCTTCTTCAAGCCGATCGTCATCCTCTCAGCCCTGCCGCTGGCCATCGGCGGAGCCTTCTTCGCGCTGCTGATCGGGGGGATGTCCCTGAGCCTGCCGTCCGCCATTGGCCTGCTCATGCTGTTCGGGCTCTGCGCAAAGAACTCGATCCTGCTCGTGGAGTACGCCATCGAGCGCGAACGGGCGGGGGCCACCCAGCGCCAGGCCCTGATCGAAGCCTGCCGCGAGCGCGCGAGGCCGATCGTGATGACCACGCTGGCCATGCAGGCCGGGATGCTGCCGACCGCCCTGGGGTTGGGCGCCGGCGCTGAGTTCCGCCAGCCCATGGCCATCGCCGTGATCGGCGGCCTGCTGACCTCGACCTTCCTGTCATTGGTGCTGGTGCCGGTGGTCTATGAATTCGTGGACGACTTCGAGCAGTGGCTGACGCCCAAGTTCTCGCGCTTCATCACCCCCCGCGAGCTCCCTCTGGAGCCCGCGCCTGAGGACGCGCTTTGACGCAGGTCACCACTCCAGAAGGCTGAGTCCCGGGATGTCCTGAAAATCCGCGCCGTTCATTGTGACCAGCGTGGCGCGGTGGACCAGGGCCTGGGCGGCGATCATCCGATCGAGCAGCTTCCGCCTCGAATAGCCCGCCGCCTCGACAATGGATCTGTAGGCGTCGGCGGCTGCATCGTCGAACGCCAGGACGGGCAGAACGTCGAGGATTGCGTCCAGGCGTGGGCGCCTCAGGTGCGCCTGGGCCGGATCGCGATGGACACCGCCCTCCAACTCCACGCGCGTGACAATGGACAGAAGGACTGCACCCTGCAGGTTCACAACCTTCGCCACGATATCCTTGTCGCCATCCCGAAGATGGATGGCGACGTTGGTGTCCAGGAGATAGCTCACCGCTCTAGAGGCCAGGCGGCTCTGGGATGGCGTCCTGGTCTCTCACCTCTACCTGCGGCGGCCTGGCCAGATCCGCGAGCCGCTGCGCCAGCGCCGTGATCGGCGGGCGTGCTGGATAGATGGTCAGCACGTCGCCCGAACGGACAATCGTGACCTCGATCTCGGCCCCATAGGCTACGCCCTTCGGCAGGCGAACGGCCTCGCTATTCCCGCTCTTGAAGGTTCGACTGGAAAAGGCGTTCATGGCCGCGGCCCTCGGTCAGCACGCGTATATACGACGCGGCCGGCGGCGACGCAATCACAAGCGCTCTAATCGAGCTGTCCGTCGGCGGCCAGCAGGGGGTTCTGGCCTTCCAGCGCCAGGCGGATCGTGGCCCAGGTCATGCGGTGGACGGGGCAGGGGCCGAGCTCCAGCAGGGCCTGGGCGTGCCGCGGGGCGCCGTAGCCCTTGTGCGCGGCGAAGCCGTAGCCGGGGTAGAGCGCATCCAGCTCGCCCATCAGCCGGTCGCGGGCAGTCTTTGCCAGGATCGAGGCGGCCGCGATCGAGCAGGATATTCCGTCGCCGCGCACCACCGTCTTCACCGGGCAGGGCAGGGCGAAAGGATAGTTGCCATCCACCAGGGCGTGGGCCGGAGGTGTCTCGAGCGCCTCCACCGCCCGGCGCATGGCCAGGCCGGTGGCTTGCAGGATGTTGAGCTCGGCGATCTCGTCGACCGAGGCGAAGCCGACCGCCCAGGCGACCGCCCGCGACTTGATCTCGATCTCCAGCTCCGCGCGCCGCGCCGCGGTCAGCTTCTTGGAATCGTCGAGGCCCTTGGGCACGCGTCGGGGCGCCAGGATCACGGCGGCGGCGCAAACGGGCCCCGCCCACGGGCCGCGGCCAGCCTCGTCCACCCCGCAGACGGGTGTGGGGCAGGCCTTCTCCAGCAGCATGTCGGGACCGCTCTTCACGCTCCGCCGCCCATAAGGCGAATCTCCTCGTGGCGGAAGCAGTCGGTCACGTGGTCGTTGACCATGCCCACGGCCTGCATGAATGCATAGACGATCACCGGCCCCACGAAATTGAACCCCCTGGCTTTGAGCGCCTTGGCCATGGCCTGCCCTTGCGGCGTCTGGGCGGGGATGTCGCCGTCGCCGGTCCAGAGGTTCTGGACGGGCCGGCCGTCGACGAACGACCAGAGCCACCCCGAGAAGTCCTCGCCAGCTTCGCGCATGTCCAGGAAGATGCGTGCGCCGCGGATCGCCGCGTCGATCTTGGCGGACGAGCGGATGATCCCAGCGTCCAGCAGGAGCCGCGCGCGGTCCGCCTCGCCGTAGCGGGCAACGATCTCGGGGTTGAAATCCGCGAAAGCCGCTCGAAAGGCCTCACGCTTGCGCAGGATGGTGATCCACGACAGGCCTGCCTGGAAGCCGTCGAGCACCAGCTTGGCCCACAGCGCCTGGGGGTCCCGTTCGGGCACGCCCCACTCGAGGTCGTGATAGGCCTCATAGAGCGGATCGCCCGCAAGGCCGCGCCAGGTGCAGCGAGTCGGTTCGGTCATGAGCAGAGCTTCGACGCTCGCGGTCGCGCCGGCAAGGCGCCTGGCCGACAGACGCTTGGGCGGTTCCTGCCGGCGGCAAACCGCCTTACACAGCGAGCGTGACCACGCCGAGTACAGACGCCGTGCTGACCGTTTCGTCGCTGCGCAAGCGCTACGGCGCCGCTGTGGCCGTGGACGGAATCTCCTTCGAGGTTCGCCGCCGCGAGATCGTGGGCCTGGTTGGCCCCAACGGCGCTGGTAAGACCACAACCATCAGCATGATCCTGGGGGTGCTGAAGCCTGACGAAGGCTCCATCCGCATCGAGGGCGTGGACCTCGCGTCCCGTCGCAGCCAGGCGCTGGGCTGCACCAACTTCGCCGCTGTCTACGCGCCCTTGCCGGGGAACCTGACGGTGCGACAGAACCTGCGGGTGTTCGGCCTGATCTACGGGGTCAAGCGGCTCGGCGAGCGGATCGCCGAGGTGTTGCACGACTTCGACCTGGAGCGTTTCGCCAACGTCAAATGCGGGCTGCTCTCCTCAGGCGAACAGACTCGCGTATCCCTCGCCAAGGCGGTGCTCAACCGCCCACGGCTGCTGCTGCTGGACGAGCCCACCGCCTCGATCGATCCGGCCACCGCGCGTGAACTCAGGGTGCGGATCCGCGCGCTGGCCGAGGAACATGGCGGCGGCGTGCTGTGGACCAGCCACAACATGTACGAGGTTGCAGAGGTCTGCGACCGGGTGCTGTTCCTCTCGAAGGGCAGGATCCTGCTGGAGGGCGACCCGAAAACCCTGCCCGCGCAGCATGGCGAGGCGAACCTGGAGGACCTGTTCGTGGCGGTGGCTGACGAGACCCTCGACGCCCAGGTGAGCGCCTGATGCGGCTCGGCCGGATCGCCGCCGTCGTGCTCAGGCAGTTCTATCTGCTACGCGGTTCGCCGACCCGGGTGCTGCCCCTGTTCTCGTGGGTCGCCATCGACATCGTGCTTTGGGGCTTCATCACCCGCTACCTGAACACCTTCGCATCGGGGGGCTTCAACTTCGTGCCCACCTTGCTGGGGGCCGTGCTGCTCTGGGGCTTCCTCACCAGGGTGATGCAGGGAGTCACCCAGGCCTTCTTCGAGGACGTCTGGACACGCAACTTCCTGAATGTGTTCGCCACGCCGCTGAAGATCTCGGAGTACGTCGCCGGGCTGGTGACCATCGGCGTCTGCACCAGCCTGATCGGCCTGCTGGTCATGCTTATCCTGGCCACCCTGGTGTTCGGCCTTTCGATCTTCGCCTACGGCCTGGCGATCATTCCCTTCATGATGGTGCTGTTCCTGACCGGCATAGCCCTGGGCGTCGCGTCCAGCGCCATCGTGCTCAGGCTGGGGCCCGCCTCGGAGTGGTTCATCTGGCCGATTCCGAGCCTGATCTCTCCGTTCGTCGGGGTGTTCTACCCCCTTTCCGTCCTGCCGGCGTGGATGCAGGCGGTCGCTCGCGGGCTGCCGCCGTCCTACGTTTTCGAAGGAATGCGGGCGGTGGTGGAGGGGCGAGGCGTCCAGCCGGCGCAACTGCTCTGGGGCGGAGGGTTGGCGCTGGTCTATCTCGCCCTCGCCGGCGCCTTTTTCGCCTCGATTTACGGCTACGCTATCCGCACGGGCTTGATCGCACGCTACAGCGCCGAGTCCGTGACCTGAACGTCTCAAGTCGCCTTGTTGTGTAAAATTGTTGCGATATTGCAATGCCCTGGCAAACGCTTCGCGCTAATTGAATGTCTGTGACTGCAGAACACCAGAGCTTCTCGACTGCCCGTTTGCTCGTCGTGGATGACGACATCGACCTGCGCGATCAGGTCGCGGATTACCTTATTCAGAACGGCTATTCGGCCCACACCGCCACCAACGCCCAGGAGATGGACAGCGTCCTGGCGTCGTCCGAGATCGACCTGATCGTACTGGACATCATGCTTCCCGGGGAAAACGGTCTGTCGGTCTGCCGGCGGATGGCAGAGCCTCCGGGCCCAGCCGTGATCATCATGAGCGCCATGGGCGATGAGGTGGATCGGGTCGTGGGCCTGGAGCTCGGCGCCGATGACTACCTGGCCAAGCCGGTCAGCCCGCGCGAGCTGCTGGCGCGCGTGCGCGCGGTCCTGCGCCGCCGCGAGAACGCCCCGACCGGCCAGAGGGGCGGCAACATCTATCATTTCGCCGGCTTCCAGCTGGACATCGCGCGCCGCCAGCTCAAGTCCCCGGATGGTGTCGTGGTCCTGCTGACGCCAGGCGAGTTCTCCCTGCTGGCGGCCTTCCTGGAGAGCCCTTCGCGGGTCCTGGCCCGGGACACCCTGATCGAGTTTGTCTGCGGCGATGACGCCGACGTGTTCGACCGCGCCATCGACGTCCAGCTGAGCCGGCTGCGCAGCAAGCTCAAGTCCCACGGTGGCAGCGGCCTGATCCGCACCGTCCGCGGCGCCGGCTACATCTGCGACACGCAGGTCACCTTGCGGTGAGCGAGGCCGGGGGCGTCGCCGGCCATCGCGGCCAGCCGATGGCCGTCCAGCTGATCTCGCTCCTGGTCGCCGGTTGGTTGATCACCCTGATGGTGACAGCGGCGGTGGTGCTGCTGCTTCCGCCCCCGCAGCAGCCCGCCTATCGACTGTCTGAGCTGGTCGCCGCCGCAAATGGGGGGCCGCTGACGACGCGGGATGGGCGCAGGCTGATGCGGGTCCGTCAGGCGGATCCCCCGCCAAGGGGAGAGCCGCGGATCAGCAATCCCATGTACACCTTCATGCTGGCGAGCGCTCTGAGGCAGCCCGCCGCGCAGATCCGGCTCGAACGGTATCCGGTCGCCGACCCGGTGCAGCGCGCCTTGCTTCGCGCCATCCTCGCCTCTCCGCCGCGGGGCTTCGGCCCTCCCGGCGTGATGCCGGCGCCCGTCTACGGCCCGCCCCCAGGCGCGGACGAGGGCTTCACACGGCCTGCTCGGCCGGGCCCAGGCCCCTACGATGCGGCCCGGCGCCCTCCGGGCTCCTTGCCTTTTCTGGGACGAGGTCCGTTGTTCCGTGGTGGCGGATCGATCGCCGTCGACAGCTTCCCACCCCTGATGGGCGAGTTCAGCCTGGCCATCCAGGAGCCCGCGGGAGGCGGCTGGCTGGTGGTCAAGCCGGTTCCCGAGGACTTCCCCAACCCCTGGCAGCTGCGCTTCATCCTCTGGATCGTGGCCTGCTTCGCCGTCCTGGCGCCGATCGGTTACGTCTTCGCCCGGCGCATAGCGACGCCCATCGGCCTGTTCGCTCGGGCTGCGGAACGCCTGGGCCGCGATCCCAACGCGCCGGCGATCGCGCTGTCGGGGCCGGCCGAACTCGAGCGCGCGGCCGGCGCCTTCAATGAGATGCAGGCCAGGCTGCGGCGCTATGTCGAGCAGCGCACCAGCGCCATCGGTGCAGTGGCGCACGACCTGCGTACGCCGCTGGCGCGCATCCGCTTCAAGATCGAGGCGCTGCCGCCCAAGGTGAAGGAGCCGATCAAGCGCGACATCGTGCAGATGGAGCAGATGCTGGCGGCCGCCCTGGCTTTCGTCCGCGAGGCGAGCCAGGTCCGGCCGAGGGAGCTGGTCGACCTGGTCTCCGCGCTGCAGTGCGTGGTGGATAGCGCGGACCTGATGGGAGCGGATGTCAAGCTGGTCACGGCTGAGCCGGTCGCCGTGCATGCCGACGGGCTGGGCCTGGAGCGCCTGTTCTCGAATCTGATCGACAACGCGGTCAAGTATGGGAGCCGAGCCCGGGTGAAGCTGTTCCGGGAGGGCCCAGCCGCCGTCGTCGAGGTGATCGACAGTGGGCCTGGCATGGCGGCGGAAGAGCTGGAGAAGGCGTTCGAGCCGTTCTACCGGGTCGAGCCGTCGCGCAGCCCGGAGACGGGCGGGATGGGCCTTGGTCTGGCCGTCGCCCGCTCCATCGCGCGCGCTCACGGCGGAGACATCATGCTCGCCAACGGCCGTTATGGGTTGATCGCCCGGGTCCGACTGCCGTTGCCGCCTTCGAGCCAGCCAGAGGGCGCTCGCCCGCTTCACCGCGCCGCGGGCTGAGCCATCACGCCAAAAGAATAGGGGCGGACCTCGCGGCCCGCCCCCGGATGTCCACGCTGTTCGGTGGAGCTTTAGAACTTGGCCTTGAGGCCGACGTAGAAGCGACGGCCGAGGGCGTCGTAGAGGCCCTCCATGGTCGTGCCCTGGCCCGAGGTCGCCACGGTGAAGCCGGGGATGCCTGTGTTGGCGCCGGTGATTTCCGGCTCGGCGTCGAACAGATTGTCGATGCCGGCGCGCAGGATGTAGTTCTTCCGGATGGTGTAGGTGCCACCGATGCCCACCTCGTCATGTGACGCGGTGTCCAGGGTGTTGTCCCCCGCCTGGCCGAACGTCTGCGAGTGGACGCTCGGCAGGTGCCGCCAGTTCACCGAGAAGGTCGCCGGACCCACCAGGTAGGTGAGGGTGGTGTTCAGCTTGTACTTGAACGCTCCAGGGTCAGTGCCGTTCAGGTTCGGGCCCAAGGTGCCCGCCCAATGGCGGACGGGCGTGCCTGGCGAGGACTGGGTGTCGTAGTAGTCGAGCCAGTTCAGCACGACGCCCAGGTTCAGGGCGCCGGGGACGCTCTTCAGGCCGATGTCGGCGACGTCGGCCGCCCAGTTCAGCTGCACGTCCACACCCGAGGTCTTGATCGACGCCAGGTTCGCGAAGGCGATCGTCGTGGGGGCCTCCCCACCGGTGCCGGGATTGCGCGACACGAGCGAGCAGGCGAACGAGCCGACAGCGGTGGCGGCCGGCTGACTGAAGCAGGCGGCCTTGACGTCGTCTACGGACTGGAACTCGATCGCGCCGTCGATGGCGATCCGGTACCAGTCGATCGAGGCCGTCAGCCGGCTGAGGGCCGCGCTTTGGAACGGCGCCCGCAGCACCACGCCCGCGGTCCAGGTCTTGGCCTGTTCCGCTTTCAGGTTGTTGCTGCCCTGCTGGAAGACGAATCCGAAGGGCGACGGGGTCCCCGGCGCCTGGGCGTTGGCGTAATAGACCGCCGTGCCGGTCGGCCCCATCAGCGCCTTGCAGATCGCCAGCGTGTTGGCTGCGCTGGCGGCGGTGGCCCCCGGCGCGTTGGCGTTGGCGCCGAAGGGCGCCGAGGCGTTCAACGAGCACGGGTCGCCGTACGCTGTGGCGGCGCCAGCGGCGTAGACTTCCTGCTTGCCAAGGAACAGTTCGCCGATGTTCGGCGAACGGACCGCGAGGTTGTAGCCGCCCCGGAACGTCACCCAGTCGTTGACCTTCCAGTCGCCGAGGATCTTGTAGGTCCAGCCGCCCGGCGGGGTGATGTGGGTGTCGCTGAGCCGGTCGGTCGCTCCGTAGGCGGAGTATCGGGCGCCGAGCTCGAGGTCCAACTGCTTGACGAACGGCAGGTCGGACAGCACCGGAACGAGCAACTCGCCGTAGACTTCCTTGGCCGAGGTGATCGCGTCCATGTAGGCCGCGGGATAGACGCCCACGACCTGGTCGGTGAACGACGACGTGCTCTGCAGGATGTCCGGCGTGAACTGCAGCGTGTCCTCGCGGAACGATCCGCCGAGGGATGCCTTCAACTCGCCTGCCGGAAGCTTGAACAGGGTGCCCTGGATGTCGAACTCGGCGATGTTCTGTTCCATCGACGTGCGGCTCTGGAGCTTGGCCGTGATCGCGTCGATGCAGTCCTTCGATGGGGTCCCGCCGTTGAAGATCGCGTCGTAGAATCCGGACGTGCAGTGGATGGTCGCGGCGCCGAAGCCGAAGTTCGGAGCCCCCTGGTTGCCCGTCAGGGTCGCGTTGGCGCCGTAGTTCGGCGCGGTCAGCAGGGCCTGGTAGCGGGCCAGCGAGGCATAGCCGAGGCCGACGTTGTAGGAGCTCGACTGGCCGTGCGAGCCGAACAGTTCGAAGGTCCAGTCGGTGTTCGGGATCTTACCATCGATGCCGGCGGTGATCTGCCAGACGTTGTTCTCGTCGTCGGTCGACCGCGGCGGCATCCAGCCGTTGGGGTCGGGGATCTGGTAGAGTTCCCAGGGGGCGCTGGCGTTCGGCCGCGAATTCAGCAGCGTCGCCAATTCGGCGGACACCGGGTGGCCCGACGCCACACCGTTGGTGGCCGAATCGTAGGGGATGTTCACGCTCCAGCCGGTGATGAACGGCGACGGGAACAGGATCGTGTGGGTCTTCGAGGTGGCGAAGTTGCCCTGGATGAACGCCGTCACGTTCTCGTTGAAGTCATAGTGCGCCTGACCGAACATCGACCAGCGATTGAGCGGCGCGGTGACGTAGTAGTTGGTCTGGTTGCTCTTGAGCGCCGTGGCCGGCGTGAACCCGCTGTAGGTGTCGATCACGTTGACCGGAGCGATCGTGCTCCCGTCGACCAGGCCGTTGTAGCGATAGGCGCCGGCGGCGCCGTTGCCGCCGAAGGCGCTGGCCCCACCGGTGAACACGGTTCCGTCGTGGTTGAAGTAGAACTGCGCGCCGGAGGCCGGAACGGTCGTTCCCGCCGCACGTCCGCTGAAGATGCCGTCGACGACCGATTGGGACGGCGCATTCAGGGGGCTCGGGTTGAAGGCTGAGCCGGTGAAGAAGAACTCGTTGTTGGCGACCGTCGGGTCCGAGAAGCCCTTGGTGTAGAAGTCGCGATTGCGCTGCCAGGACGCGCTGCGGGTGAAGTGCTCCACCCCGAACATCACGTTGCCCTTGTCGTCCGCGAAGTTGCTCCCCATCAGGATGCTGGCCTTGTACTCCTGGCCGTCGCCGTGCTCGGTCACGCCGTACTGCGTGTCGATATCGATGCCCTGGAAGTTCTTCTTCAGCTTGAAGTTCACCACGCCGGCCACGGCGTCGGCGCCGTACACGGCCGAAGCGCCGCCGGTGATGATCTCGACGTTGTCGATCGCCGCCGAGGGGATGGTGTTGACGTCGACCACCAGCGAGCCGTTCGACGGCATCAGGCGGCGGCCGTCCAGCAGCACCAGGTTCCGGTTGGAGCCCAGGCCGCGCAGGCTGAGCGTCGAGATGCCGACGCTATGGGTCGAAGTCGGCTGCACGTCGCCCGAGTTCGCCGTCCCGGTCATGTTCTGGGCAGGCGTGAACTGAGGCAGCTTGTTGAGGGTGGCTTCGATCGCGACGTTCGAGGTGTTCTCGAAGCTCTGGGAGCCCACCGTGACGATCGGGCTGTTGGAGCTGTAGTCGCGCCTGACGATGCGCGAGCCGGTGACCACCACTTCGGTCGACGTGGCGGGCGCCGCGCCCTGGTCCTGCGCATGAGCGACGCCCCCGACGGCCGCCGTCGTGGCGACGCTGATGATCGCAACGCTCGCAGAAGCGAGCATTCGCGAGCTCAAGCGCAATCTGGATGGAGTTTGGAAACTCATTCGGTAACCCCCTATAAGGTTGAGGCTGCCCTGCCGTAGCCAAGTATTCGCCGGCGCGTTGGTGCTAGCGACCTTTAACGAGCAGCAGGGCGTCTGCCGGATACGGCATCCGCGGATCAGTTGCTTGGAACGATGCCCAATTGTTTTGTTAGAGAAAAGCCAACCTTGGCAATCGAGTGCCGGAGGCGTGCATCTCTCCGGCGCGATAATCGGAACGAGCGATTGGTTGGCAAGGTGTAATCTTGCGGCATTGTCGCAATTTCGACCTATCTGTGGCGATTGAGCCACCAGAACTTGGATAAACTTGAAATCGCGTGGAAATCACACATGAATATTATTACGCAACTGTATCTCGTCGTCACGGAAGGTTGCGATGTGGCAACAAAGCGGCTGAAGGGGCCTCGCGCGCACGACCACTGGAGATCGGCGGAGTCGCGTCCGAGCCGCAGCTGATGGGGGTTTGGGGCGGGGCCGCGCGCCAGCTCGACTATGCAACACAGTCGCAACACTGGGGCCGGCCGTCGGGGCTATAACGAACAGGCGAAGAAGGGCTCCCCCCTAATTCGCCATACCTTGCAATGACTTGAACCCGGCGGGGCGACCTGCCGGGCCTTTTCAGTCGGGCAGGGAGGGCCGTATCCAGGCGGGGGGCGCCACCTTGACGGGCCGCCCGGCCGCCGAGAGCTCGGCGCCCCGGATGCGGTCGAGCCGCAACAGGGCCATGGCCCGGCCGTCATCGCCGGACAACACCTCGCCGGCCCTCAGGGAGCCAGCCAGCACCTCAGTTCCGAAGGCGGGCGGCGCGCCGTCAAATGCTATCGGCAACATGCGGCTGCGCACGCCGCCGCGACGCTTCATGCGCGACGTGGTCTCCTGACCGACATAGCAGCCCTTGTTGAAGTCGATGCCGTTGAGCAGGTCGAAGTCGGCCTCGATCGGATAGGTCTTGTCCGGCAGGCAGTCTCGCGAGGAATCGGGCACACCCAGACCGAGCCGGAAAGCGTCGTAGGCGCCTTCGTCGACGCCCAGGTCCCCAGTCGGCTGAGCGGCGTCGACTCCACGCCAGCCCAGCGCCGGCAGTCTTGGATCGATGATCCATGCCGGATCCTCCGGACTCAAGTTGGAGTCGACGCCTGAGGCGGGGTCCGCCCACAGCGCCGATACGGTCCCGGCTACGGCAGCGATCTCGACCTTGGCGCGGAGACGATACATCTGCAGCCGCTGGACAAGCGCGTCGCGGCCGGTCGCGGCCACATCGAGCAGGCACCCTTCGTCGCGACCGACCACGAACATGTCGTAGAGCAGCCGGCCCTGCGGCGTCAGGAGCGCCGCAAAGCGCTGCTGACCCGCGGCGAGTTGCTCGACGTCGTTGGAGATCAGTCCCTGCAGGAACCCGCGCCATTCGGGTCCTGCGATCCGGATCAGGGCGCGGCTGGAGAGGTCGGCGAAGCGGAGGTTCATGGCCGCATCCTAGCTCGCCTCGATGGCGACTCGCCAACAGGCGCTGCGCGGCTCCATAAGGACGCCCAATGGCTGCCGACTTCCCCATCCTGTTCTTCGCGCCCGCGGGGCCCGTCGAGGCGATCTTCACCTCGGGGCTGCTGAAGCGACTGTGCGACGAGGTGGAGGGCGCTCGCTTCACCATTGTCGCCAGCGAACGGACGGCGCCCCTGTACCGGGAGGTTCCCGGCCTGGAGGCGATCGTCGTCCACGGACCGACCGGGGCGCCGGCGGCGTTCAGGCTGTGGCGGAGGCTGCGCCGCCGCCGCTGGGGTCTGGTGCTGGATCCACAGGGCGGGCGAATGTCAGCGCTGCTCGCCTCCCGACGCAAGGCCCGGCCAAGGTCCACCCCCCCGGCCGGCGAGCACAGGGTGATCACGGCGGCGCGTCTGCTCCGGCTTGAAGATGAGCCGCCCGGGCCCTTCCTGTTTTGCAGCGCCGCAACCTTGGAGCGAGCTTCCCGGTTGGTCGGTCCGGGCGGGCCCCTTTTGGCCATCGCCCCGGCGGCGCCCTGGATCGGCCAGGCCTGGCCGGTGGAGCGCTTCGCCCGCGCCGCTGTGCACCTGTTGAGCGACGCCGGTCCGCTGGCCCATGGCCGGCTGATGATCGTCGGCGGGCCGGAGGACTGGAAACCAGCAGAGTCCCTGCGCCGTTCGCTGCCGCGGGATCGCTGGATCGACCTGACCGGGGAGGCCGATCCCCTGGTCGTGCACGCCGCGCTGGCTCATGCAAGGCTGTTCATCGGCGCTGCGGTCGGGGTCACCCACCTGGCCGCCGCGGCGGGGGCGCCGACCCTCGGGCTCTATGGCCCCAACGACGAATCGGTCGAAGGACCCTGGGGCGAGCAGGCGCGGACGGTGCGCGGTCCACGCGGCTTTGCTGCGATCCAAGCGCTCGACCCGACGCTCACCCAGCCGGTCTGCCACATGCACGATCTGCAGGTGGAAACGGTCCTGGCGGCGGCGGAACACCTGTTGTCCGACACTACCCCAAAGGAGCTTAGGCGCGGCCATGGCTGAGACTTTCGACCTGATCGTGACCGGCGGTGAGGCGGTGACGCCATCGGGCCGCGGACGGACCGACATTGGCGTGCGCGATGGCAGGATCGCGGCGCTGGGGACATTGAGCCAAGCCAGCGCCGCCGAGGTCATCGACGCGTCCGGCCTGACCATCCTGCCCGGCGTTATCGACACCCAGGTCCACTTCCGCGAACCGGGCATGGAGTGGAAGGAAGACCTGGAGACCGGTTCGCGCGGGGCCGTGCTGGGGGGCGTCACCAGCGTCTTCGAGATGCCGAATACCCGGCCAACGACGACCGACGCTGCGGCCCTGCAGGACAAGCTCGATCGTGCTCGCGGACGCATGCACTGCGATCACGCCTTCTACGTCGGTGCGACGCACGAGAACACGGCCGACCTGGGCGAGTTGGAGCGACTGCCGGGCTGCTGTGGTGTCAAGGTGTTCATGGGCGCCTCGACGGGCGACTTGCTGGTGCCTGACGACGCCGGCGTGGAGGCGGTGCTGCGGGCGATCCGTCGCCGCGCGGCGTTCCATTCGGAGGACGAGGCCCGCCTGGTCGAGCGCCGGCCGCTCGCGCGCGAGGGCGACTGGACCAGCCATCCTGAGGTCCGCGATGTGGAGGCCGCCGTCCGCTCCACGCGCCGGCTGCTGGGCATGGCGGAGCGCCTGGGCAAGCGCGTTCACGTGCTGCATGTGACCACGGCTGAGGAGGTGGAGATCATCGCCGCGCACCGGGCGGTGGCGACCATGGAGGCCAACCCGCAGCACCTCACCTTCACCGCGCCCGACGTCTACCTGAGGCTCAAGGGCTACGCTCAGATGAACCCGCCGATCCGCGAGGCGCGTCACCAGGAGGGCCTGTGGCGCGGAATCGGGCAGGGGATCGTCGATGTGCTTGGCACCGACCACGCGCCGCACACCCGAGAAGAAAAAGAAAAGCCCTACCCGGCCTCGCCGTCAGGAATGCCGGGGGTGCAGACCCTGGTGCCGGTGATGCTGACCCACGTCGCCCAGGGACGGCTGACGCTGGAGCGTTTCGTCGACCTCACCGCGCACGGGCCACAGAGGATCTTTGGCATCGCCCAGAAAGGCCGGCTCGCCGTCGGGTACGATGCCGACCTCACCATCGTCGACCTTCAGGCCAAGCGGACCATCCGCAACGAGGATATGGCCACCCGATCCGGCTGGACTCCCTTCGACGGCTTCGAGGCGCAGGGCTGGCCGATGGCCACGGTGATCCGCGGCCAGATCGTGATGCGGGACGGCGAAGTGACGGCGCCGGGCCTCGGAACGCCTCTGAGGTTCCTCGAGGCGCTGTAATGCCGATACGAAAAGAGCCCGCCGACGACCGCCGGCGGGCTCATCATCTTCAGGGGCGAGCGGCTATTTGAGTGTGCAGCCGGTTCCGATGCCCTTTGCGGAAGTGCAGGCGATCACCGACGCGACACTGTCGGAGCCAGGCTTGTACTCGATCATGTAGCCCGGAGCGCCAGAACAGGCGACTTCGACGTAGTCGTCCCCCGTGGCGCCGGTGCCCACGCCCCGGTACTTCGAGACTTGGCAGGTCTTGCCCTGCGAGGCGATCTGGGCCGCCAGCTTGGCGTTGGTCGCTTCAGGCGGCGCCAGGGCGCACTTGAGCGGCGGGTGCGCCTCGGCCCTGGCGCAATTCCAGAACTCGCCGGTCTGGCCCTTTTCGGTGGGCAGGGTGGCGATGGCGCCGTCGGGGTGATCGTTGCAGCTCAGCTCGACGATCTCTCGGCCGGTCTTGTCCTGGCCGAAGAAGTGATAGGATTTCACGTCGCAGGGATAGCCGATCTCCTTGGCCAGCCGGGTGTAGGTGGAGTTGGCCTCGGTCTGGGCGGCGACCGCGCTGGTGAGCGTGCAGCTGGCGCCCATGACAGACATGGCGCGACCGCAGTCGATGGCCTTCAAATATTGGCCTTCAGCGCTGGTCTCCATTACGAAGCCGGCCTTCTCGTCGGTGCAGGCCACCTCATAGAAGCTCTCGCCGGTCTTGGTCTTGCCGATCCACTTGGCGTCGGTGACCTGGCAGGGTTGCTTGGCGGGGGCGGCGAGGGCGGTGATCAGGGCCACCTTCTTTTCCTTGGTCATGAACTGGCAGCCGCCTTCCTCGACGGTCATGCAGTCGATGGTCGTCAGCGTCTTGGGCGAGCCGACGTCGGGCAGCTGCATGACGTAGACCGGGCCCTCGCTGCAGGCGAGCTCATACTGGCTGAACTTCTGGGCCGGATCGGCGCCCATCCAGCGCGCCTGGGCGACGGTGCACTTCAGTCCGGACTTGGCGGCGAAAGTCTGCAGGCCCTGCAGGGGCGTGTCATTGGCCGGAAGGTGGCAAAAGAAGCCGCCCTTGTCGGGCTGACCGGCCGGGGGCTTGTTCTTCGACACCGCGAGGCAGTCGAAGCCGTCGGGCGTGCCGGTGTCCGGGGCGCGGAGCATGTAGCCGAGCCCTTCCTGGCAGGCGACTTCGTAGATCTTGCTGCTGACCTCCTTGCCGCTGGCCTCGTCCTTGGCCTTCGAGACGCCCAGGAAGTTGGCGTCGGTGACCGTGCAGTTCAGTCCGAGCTGCTTAGCCACCGGCGGCGCCTCGGTCATGGCCTGCTGGTGCTTCTTGACGTCATCCTTCGACTCCTTGGTGGGACCCGTTGCGGCGAAGGATGTGGCTGGGGCAAGGGCGGCGACCAGCAAGGCTGCGGCGAGGCCCAAGGCGATCGATTTCATTACGTGCCTCTCCTGGGGAGGTTTTCGTTCGGGTGCGGCTTAGCTCGCGCCGTTCCAAGGGGTCAAGCTACACCAGATTGCAGGGTCGAAACTGTGGCGCCGCAGAAGGGGGCTGTCTCAGGCGAGTTTGTCGGCTTTTCGCAGCTCGGGAAACAACTTCGCCCAGACACCGGTCGCAATCAGCGCGCCCACGCCGCCGAACACCGCCGCTCCCACCGGCCCCAGCAGGCGGGCCGCCACGCCGCTCTCGAACTCGCCGAGCTCATTGGAGGCGCCGATGAACAGCGTCGACACCGCCGCCACCCGTCCGCGCATGTGATCGGGCGTCACGATCTGGACCAGGCTCTGGCGAACGAACACGGAGATCATGTCCCCGGCGCCGAGCAGCGCGAGGGCGGCGACCGATACGATCATCGATTTCGACACGGCGAAGACGAGCGTGGCCACGCCGAACAGGGCGACGCCGGCGAACATCGAGAGTCCCGCCCGGCGCTGGATCGGGCGGGTGGCGAGTACTGCGGCCACCACCGCCGCGCCGATCGCGGGCGAGGCCCGCAGCACGCCGAAGCCCTGCGCCCCCACCTGCAGGATATCGCGCGCGAACACCGGGAGCAGGGCGCTCGCCCCGCCCAGCAGCACGGCGACCAGATCCAGCGAGATCGAGCCGAACACGATCTTCTGACGCCAGACGTAGATCAGGCCCTCCTTCATCAGGGCGATCCGCGAGGCGGTCTGGCGTACGTGCGTCGCCGGTACGTTGACCAGCAGCATGGCGAGGATGCTGATCAGGTAGAGCCCGGCCACGACCGCGTAGGACGCTGCCGGGGAGATGGCGCAAAGCAGCCCGCCGAGCGCGGGACCGGCGATGCTGCCGCCCTGCCAACTCAAGGAGTTCCAGGCGATGGCCCTCGGCAGCAGTCGGGGAGGGACCAGCATCGGCGCCATGGCGGTGGAGGCTGGATTGTAGAAGGCCCTGGCGCCTCCGAACACTACGGCAAGGGCGAAGATCGGCCAGAAGGAGGCGTCGCCGGCCACCGTCATGACCGCCAGGGCCGCGACGCAGACGAATTCGGCGCTGATGCAGATGACGATGATCGTGCGCCGGTGGTGCCGGTCGGCGGTGTCGCCGGCGATCAGGGACAGGGCGAACAGGGGAAGGAACTGCGCCAGCCCGATCAGGCCGAGCTGAAACGCCGACTGCTCGACGCTCGCGCTGCGACGCGCCAGCTCGTAGACCTGCCAGGCGATGGTGACGCCCTGAGCCTGCGCCCCCAGGACGTCGAGGAAGCGCGAGATCCAGAACAGCATGAAATCGCGCTGGCGGAGCAGGGCGGCGAGGCCTTCGGCCTGATCCGTCGGGGGAAGCGTGGATTGAGTCATGAAGCAGGGCCACCTTGGACAAAAGCCTGGCGGTGGGCAACAGCCCTTCGACGCCGTTCGCCGTTGACGGACGCCTGGCCGCCGCCTATGCGGCGCGGCCCAGCCTTGGAGCAGCCGCCGATGCCAGCCGTCCAGGACATCGCGACATCGATCCGCCCCGAGGCGCCCGGCGACGATGCGGACGTCATGGCGCTGGTCGAGCGCGCGTTCGGTCCGGGCCGTCTGGCCAAGGCGGCCGAACGGCTCCGCGAAGGCAACCGGTTCCTCCCGGCGCTCTCCATGACCGCCCGCGAAAAAGGACGCCTGGTGGGGACCGTGCGGATGTGGCCCGTCCGGATCGGCGATCATCCGGCGCTCCTGCTTGGCCCCATCGCCGTCGATCCGGCGGCGCGCAAGCGGGGCCTCGGCGGCGCCCTCGTGGGGCGCGCCTGCGCTGCCGCCGCCGCCGCCGGCCATCGGGTTGTCGTGCTGGTCGGAGATGTGGGCTTCTTCCAGAAGCTTGGATTTGAGGCGCTGGCGCCGGAGACCGTGCGGTTGCCGGGACCGGCCGATCCCAGGCGGATCCTGCTCAAGGCGCTGCAGCCGGGCGCGCTCGAAGGGGTGAGGGGCGAGGTCGCGCTTCCCTAACGGGTCCGCCCGGCTTAACTCACAGCGATGTCGCCCACCGGATCCCAGCCTGGACTGACGGAGCTGTTCCAAGCTGCGAGCGCCGCGGCGGGCGCGGGGCGTGGCCTGCCGCCCGTGCACCTGTGGAATCCGCCGAACTGTGGCGAGATCGACATCCGCATTCGACGTGACGGTGTCTGGATCCACGAGGGGACGCCGATCGGGCGTCCCGCTCTGGTGCGGTTGTTCTCGACTGTGCTGCGGCGCGATCCTGACGGCTTCCACCTCGTGACGCCCGCCGAGAGGCTCAGGATATCGGTGGAGGACGCGCCGTTCACCGCCATCGGCCTCGAGCAGGCGGACGGGGCGTTGCGCTTCGTGACCAACGTCGGGGACATCGTCGAAGCCGGACCCGACCACGCTATCCGGGTCCGTGAGGGCGAAGCGGCCGAGCCCCGGCCCTACCTTCATGTTCGCGCGGGTCTCGAGGCCTTGATCCTGCGATCGGTGTTCTATGAACTCGTGGAGCTTGGCGAACCCCGCGATGGTCCTGATGGCCGCCGGCTGGCGGTGGCCTCCAACAGCTGCTGGTTCGACCTCGGTCCGCTGGACGTCTAGCATGGACTTTGATCGGGATTTTATCGCCAGCCGCCTCATTCCGCTGGAGGACTACCGGCCGCCCGAGACGGTCAGCGAGGACCACGCGCCCGCCGCCGTGCTGGTGCCGCTGATCGAGCGGCCCGAGGGGCTGAGCGTGATGCTTACCCTGCGCACGCCGCACCTGCGGCGGCACGCCGGTCAGATCGCCTTTCCCGGAGGCCGTGCCGACCCAGGGGAGACGCCCTGGCAGACGGCGCTGCGCGAGGCCCAGGAGGAGGTGGGGCTGGATCCGGCCCTGGTCGATCTGGCAGGCCTGTCCGAGCCGTTCTGGACCCGCACCGGCTATGTGATCACGCCGGTCGTCGGGTTCGTGGCGGCGACGCTGGAGATCGCTCCAAATCCCGATGAAGTGGCGGAGGTGTTCGAGGTCCCCTTCACCTTCCTGATGGACGCGGCCAACCACCAGAGCCTGGAGCGGGAGTTCCCCGATGGCGTCACCCGCACTGTATGGGCCATGCCCTACGAGGGCCGCCACATCTGGGGCATCACCGCCCTGCTCCTGCGCGGCCTGCATGCGAGGTTCTATCCATCGCAGGCCGTCGCTCACGAATAGGCGGCGCGGGACGGTGCGTTCTTGCGGCGGGGCTCGCCAAAGGCCATCGTACCGGGACTAGCGCCTGGCCCGGTGAATGTCCGTCCAATCCATCGACTCCACTCCCTCGGCGAGCGGGACCCTGTCCCCTCAGCCATGGATGACGGCGGCGCCCACTCGGGCGGTGATCGAGGCGCTCGAGGCCAGCGGCGGTCGCGGCTGCGCCCGGTTCGTCGGCGGTTGCGTCAGGAACGCCGTCATCGGGCGCCCCATCGACGACATCGACATCGCCACGACCCTGACCCCCGATCAGACCACTGCGGCTCTGGAGGCGGCGGGCATCCGCGTCGCGCCGACCGGGGTGGAGCATGGCACGGTGACCGCCGTCGCCGACCACCAGCCGTTTGAGATCACCACCCTTCGGCGCGACGTCTCCACTGATGGTCGCCGCGCGGTCGTGGCCTTCACCACCGACTGGGCTGAGGATGCGCGGCGGCGGGACTTCCGCCTGAACACGCTCTATGCGGATCCGGACGGCCGGCTGTTCGACCCGACAGGCAGTGGGCTGGACGACGCGCGGGCCGGGCGCATCATCTTCGTGGGCGATCCGCTCGCGCGGGTCCGCGAGGACTATCTGCGGATCCTCCGGTTCTTCCGCTTCCATGCCTGGTTCGGGCGTGGCGAGCCGGATTCGGCCGCTCTGGCGGCCTGTCGCGCGCTCAAGGGCATGCTCGCAGGCCGCTCGGCCGAACGCACCCAGAAGGAGCTGCTGAAGCTGCTGGCGGCCGAGGATCCCCGCACATCGCTCCAGCTGATGGCCGAATCGGGCGTGCTTGGCGCCATCCTGCCCTTCGTCCGTGACCTGACCCGGCTGGAGCGGCTGGTGGAGATCGAGCGACGGATCCTGCTGGAGAATGATCCGGAGCTCCGGCTGGCGGCCATGCTGCCGCAGGATCAGGCTGTCGCCGAGCTCGCCGCCGAGCGGCTGCGCCTGTCCAACGCCCAGCGCGAACGGCTGGTCGCGGCCGCAGGGGTCGAGCCGAGCATTGTGTCGTGGATGAGCCCCCGCGCCGTCCGCCGGGCCATCCATCGCCTGGGGCTGCAAACCCTGTTCGATCGCATCAAGCTTGCCTGGGCCGGGTCCGATACGGCGGGCGCGGCGCCGCAGTGGCGCGCCCTGCTCACCTTCGCCGAAGGCTGGGTCAGGCCCGAGCTGCCGGTCACGGGCGCGGACGTGATCGCGGCCGGGGCGCAGGAAGGGCCGATCGTCGGCCAGGTGCTGGCCGAGGTGGAAAGCTGGTGGGTCGACGAGGACTTCCCGACCGACCGCGCCGCCGCGCTCGAGCGGCTGAGCGCCGTCCTGAAAGGCATGCCGGCTTGAGGTTGGGCGTGCTGGAGACCGGCGCCCCGCCGCCCGGGCTGGCCGAGCGGTTCGGTGACTACCCCGCCATGTTCCGGCGGCTGCTGGGCGAGGGCCATGACTGGCGATCGTACGACGTACGGGCTGGAATCTGGCCCGCGAGCGCGGACGCGTGCGAAGCCTATCTGATCACCGGCTCGTCCGCAGGGATCTATGACCCAGAGCCCTGGATCTCCGATCTGATGGCCTTCCTGCGCCAGGCCAAGGGCAGGAGCAGGCTGGTGGGCGTTTGCTTCGGCCACCAGGCGATGGCGCAGGCCTTCGGCGGGCAGGTGATCAAGTCGCCGAAGGGCTGGGGGATCGGCCTGCACGCCTATGACATCTTGCGCACAGAGGACTGGATGGATCCGGTCGCTCGGGTCTCGATGCCCGCGTCCCACCAGGACCAGGTGGTCGAGCTCCCGCCCGGCGCCGCGATCGTCGGCGCAAGCGCATTCACACCGTATGGCATGCTCGAATACCCCGGACAGTCGGCGATCTCGATCCAGCTGCATCCGGAGTTCGATCCGGCCTACGCCGAGGCGCTGATCGAGAACCGGCGCGGGACCCGCTATGAGGACGAACAGGCCGACACCGCGGTGGCCAGCCTGCGCCGGCCTAACGACAGCGCCCGCATGGGCGAGTGGATCGGCCGGTTCCTCGCCGGGCCTGCCTGATCGATCCCATCCCTGACGGAAGTGAGAGGGATGCCCCTGTCGCCAGGCGACGCGGCCCGCTACATCCGGGGCATGACCCGACATATCAAGCTCGAAGGCCTCGACAATCTGCGCGACTATGGCGGCTACGCGACGGCCTGCGGACGCGGTCTGAAGTCGGGCCTGCTCTACCGTTCCGCCCAGCACCATCAGGCGACCGACACGGATCTGGAGGCGTTGGAGGCCTTGGGCCTGGCGGTCATCGTCGACCTGCGCCGGTCGGACGAGCGCAAGCGCGCGCCGTCACGCCGGTATCCAGGCTTCGCCGGCGAGGTGATCGAGAACGATATCGGCGACTCCGATCTCGGCTGGGAAGACATGCTCAGGGGCCAGGAGCCGACGGTAGAGCTGTTCCGCACCAAGAGCCTGGAATGGTACCGGACCTCCCCGTTCGAGCCTCGCCACCTGGATCTCTATGCGCGGTATTTCGCGGCCCTGGCGGCCGTCGACGGACCGATCCTGATCCACTGCGCCGCCGGCAAGGACCGCACCGGGATCCTGGCGGCGCTGACCCATCACATGGCCGGCGTGAGCCGTGACGACATGCTGGCCGACTATCTCCTCACCAACACGCTGGACTTCCACGAGGTGCGCGCGCCCGACATCGCCGCGATGATCGCCAAGCTCGCCGCGTCCGCTCCCTGCGACGAGGCGGTCCGCACGGCCATGTCCGTGGAGCCCCACTATCTGGAGGCGGCGCTGGAGGCGATGGCGGCTCGCTACGGCTCGGTGGACGGATACCTCAGGGACGCCCTTGGCGTGGACGAGCGCCGGCGCGCCAGCTTCGAGGCGCGGCTCCTCGGCTGAACCCACCGCCATTGAACCTGGGACGTCCTGGGGCTCTAATGGATCAGGTCGTGCTGACGCGGGGAGGTCTGCGATGGCTTATGTCGATTGGCGTCTGAAGGGGCCCGAGATCGCCGCCTGCAACTGCAGCTGGGGATGTCCGTGCCAGTTCAATGGCCTGCCCACCTATGGGAACTGCCGGGCGGCGGTGGGCATGCGGATCGAGGATGGCCATTTCGGCGATGTCCCGTTGAGCGGCCTGACCTGGGCGGGGCTGTTTGCCTGGCCAGGCGCGATCCACGAAGGCCGCGGCGAGGCCCTGCCCCTCGTCGATGAACGCGCAGACGAACACCAGCGCGAGGCGCTGCTGACCATCCTGTCCGGTCAGGAGGCGGAACCGGGCTCGGGCATGTTCAACGTGTTCATGAGCACCATCGCAACCGTGCACACGCCTCTGTTCAAGGCGATCGAGCTGGACATCGACGTCCGGCGCCGGACG
>FTHA01001108.1_pt1 | contig 21959 bp, 20 predicted proteins | sample 1640771 | NCBI WGS metagenome assembly FTHA01 (sample SAMEA3914789, study PRJEB12502) | metagenome | biome: forest; material: soil | place: Canada | collected 2011-07-03 | depth 0.3 m | reverse complement strand
GGGCTTCCCGGGAACAGGGAGGCGAAGTGGCCATCCTCGCCCATCCCCAGCAGCACAGTGTCGAACGGCGCCATCGCCGCGATCAGCGGATCTGCGCGCCCTGCTCCAGGCCCGGTCGATCGTCCTGCTGATTTCTGGCGACACCAAGCGCCGGACCGTTGAAGCGGCCCTGGACGGCGCCGATCTACCGGTGCGTCGGCTCCTGAAGCAGGACCGGGCGCCGGTCAGTATCCTCTGGAGTCCCTAGGAAGGGGAAGACGCCCATGCATCCGGTCACAGCCGAGGTCACCGAGCGCATCGTCGAGCGCAGCCGCGACGGACGCGCCGACTATCTCGAGCGCATGGAAGCCGCGCGTCACGCCGGCGCGGGGCGGGCAAAGCTGTCCTGCGCCAACTGGGCCCACGCCTTCGCCGCCTCGCCCGATGGCGATAAGCGAACCATGCGCGACCCCAGCGCGCCCAACATCGCCATCGTCTCGGCCTACAACGACATGCTCTCGGCTCACCAGCCGCTCGAGCGTTTCCCTGCCATCATCAAGGCCGCGGCGCAGGAGATCGGCGCTACCGCGCAGTTCGCCGGCGGCGTGCCCGCCATGTGCGACGGCGTCACCCAGGGCAGGCCCGGCATGGAGCTTTCGCTGTTCTCCCGCGACGTGATCGCCATGGCCACAGCCGTCGCCCTGACCCACGACGCCTTCGACGGGGCGCTGTGCCTGGGGATCTGCGACAAGATCGTGCCGGGGCTGGTGATCGGCTCGCTGGCGTTCGGCCATCTGCCAGTGATCTTCGTGCCGGCCGGGCCGATGACCACCGGCGTCTCCAACGCCGAGAAGGCCCGGGTCCGGGCGCTCTACGCCGAAGGCAAGGCGACCCGCGACGAGCTGCTGGAGTCGGAGTGCAAGTCCTACCACGGCCCCGGCACCTGCACCTTCTTCGGCACGGCCAACTCCAACCAGATGATGATGGAGATGATGGGCCTGCACCTGCCGGGCTCTGCGTTTGTCCACCCCAACACGCCGCTGAGGGACGCCCTGGTGGCGGCCGCGCCCAAGCGGGCGGTGGAGATCGGGAGCCACGGCAACGCCTACGCGCCCATGGCCCGGGTGGTCGACGAGAAGAGCATCGTCAACGCCATCGCCGGGCTGATGGCCACGGGCGGATCGACCAACCACACCATCCACCTGATCGCCATGGCCCGCGCCGCCGGCATCGAGATAGCCTGGGAGGATTTCCAGGACCTCTCCGAAGTGACGCCGCTGATCGCCCGCGTCTATCCGAACGGCGCCCAGGACGTGAACGCCTTCCACGCGGCCGGCGGCATGGCGTTCGTGGTGCGTGAGCTGCTGGACGCCGGCCTGGCGCACGACGACGTGCTGACCGTGGCCGGCCACGGACTGCGGCGCTTCCAGGAGGAGCCGTTCCTGTCGGGCGGCGAGCTGGTCTGGCGCGAGGGCTCCGCCAAGTCGCTGGACCGCGACATCCTGCGGCCGGTGGACGACCCCTTCCTGAGCGAGGGCGGCATCCGGTTGCTGAGCGGCGGTCTTGGCCGGGCGGTGATCAAGACCTCGGCGGTGAAGCCCGCGCACCTGACGGTGGAGGCGCCGGCGATCGTGTTCGAAGACCAGGATGAGCTGATCGCCGCCTTCAAGCGCGGCGAGCTCGACCGGGACTTCATCGCGGTGGTCCGTTGGCAGGGGCCCAAGGCCAACGGCATGCCCGAGCTGCACAACCTCACCCCGACCCTGGGGGTGCTGCTCGATCGGGGCCACAAGGTCGCGCTGGTCACGGACGGGCGCATGTCCGGGGCGTCCGGCAAGGTCCCGGCCGCCATCCACGTCACGCCTGAGGCGGCGGCCGGCGGGGCCATCGCCAAGGTCAGGTCCGGCGATATCATCCGGCTGGACGCCATGCGCAGCGTCCTGGAGATCAAGGTCGACCCGGCGGAGCTGCAGGCCAGGCCCGCAGGCGCGCGGCCGGCGGCCGGGTTCGGCTATGGACGCGAGCTGTTCGGCGGCATGCGCGCCATGGCTGGCCCGGCTGACCAGGGCGCGTCGGTGCTGTTCGCGTGACCGCCATGGACGGCCTAGTCGGCGATATAGGCGGGACGCACGCGCGCTTCGCCCTGGCCGACGGTTCAAAGGGCCGGCCGACGATCTCCGAGCCGAAGACCTTCACCAACCGCGATTATCCGTCGGTCGAGGCGGCGATCGAGGCCTATCTCGCGCAGGCTGGCGTGAAACATCGGCCTTCGCTGGCGGTGCTCGCGGTGGCGGGTCCTGTGACTGACGGCGCCGCCGACTTCACCAATTCCGACTGGGAGGTGTCCGAGGCCCGGCTCAGTCGCCACGCCGGATTCAAGCGCGCGCGGCTGATCAATGACTTCGCCGCCCAGGCGCTCGGCGCGCCGCGGGTCGCCCCGGAGCGGCTGGCTCGCATCGGTCCAAAGGTGGGCGGTCTCGAAAACGGGGTCATCGCGGTGATGGGCCCTGGCACCGGTTTCGGCCTTGCCGGTCTGGTGCGGCAGAACGGCCGTGACACGGTGCTGTCGACCGAAGGCGGCCACGCCGGCTTTGCGCCGGTCGATGAGACCGAGGTCGAGATCTGGCGCCGGATCGCCCGGCTGCACGGCCGGGTGTCCATCGAGCGGATCCTCTGCGGACAAGGTCTCTATGAGCTCTATCTTGCGCTAGCTGATATCGAGGACGTGACGCCGGGCTGTTCCGACGAGCGCCAGGTGCAGGCCGCCTCAGCCGAGGGCGGCGAGGCGCTGGCCGCCGCGGCGGTCGATCGCTTCTGCGCCATCCTGGGGTCGGTCGCGGGCGATATCGCGCTCACGATGGGCGCGCGGGGAGGGGTCTACATCACCGGCGGAGTGGCCCAGCGGCTCACGGCCCAGATCGCTGACGGCGGCTTCCGCCAACGTTTCGAGGCCAAGGGGCGGTTCCGCGACTACCTCGGCGCCATCCCAACTTTCGTCATCCTGGAGCCCTATACGGCGCTGATCGGGGCGGCGAGCGTGCTCTCGAGCCTGGAGGCGGCATGACCCTTAAGGAGATCCTGGAGCTGGCGCCGGTGGTGCCGGTGCTGACCATCGAGGACGAGGCGCACGCCGTTCCCCTCGCCCGCGCCCTGGCCGCCGGCGGCCTCACAGCCCTCGAGGTCACTCTGCGTACGCCTGCCGCGATCGGCGCCATCGAGCGCATGGCTGGAGAGGTGGAAGGCATTGTGGTCGGCGCCGGCACAGTCCTCAACGCGGCGGATCTGGAGCGCGCTGCGCGTGCGGGCGCGAAATTCGCCGTCAGTCCGGGGCTGATGGATGGCGGAGACCCCGACGGACCGGTGCCGCTGCTGCCGGGTGTGGCCACCGCCACCGAGGTGCTGCGGGCGCTGGCCAGCGGCTTCAACTATCTGAAGTTCTTTCCGGCCGTCCCGGCCGGGGGCGTGGCGATGCTGAAGTCCTTTGCGCCGGTGTTCCAGCTGGCGAAGTTCTGCCCCACCGGCGGAGTCGCTGCGGACAACGCCCGCGAGTTCCTAGCGCTGCCGAATGTAATCTGTGTCGGGGGTTCCTGGGTCGCGCCCACGGCTGCGGTCCGGGCGGGAGACTGGAGCCGGATCACGGAGCTTGCGCGGGGAGCCAGCCAGCTCCTGCGCCTTTAACCGCTCCAGCATCGAAGGGGAGGGGCGCGATGCTCTGGGCTGCGCTCGCGACGCCTCCAGCGCGGCGACGTAGGTATCGCGCCAGGCGCCTATGTCGTTCGCCCGCACGCCGGCGATCAGCGCCCTCCAGCGCTCGATGCGTTCATCCAGCTCCATCGACAACGCCCGGTGCAGGGCGTCCGCCAGTTCCTCGCGGCTGAACGGATTGACGATCAGGGCCTGGCGCATCTGGGCCGCGGCGCCGGCGAAGCGCGACAGGATCAGCACGCCGGGATCTTCGGGATTCTGGGCCGCGACATATTCCTTGGCCACCAGGTTCATGCCGTCGCGGAGCGGCGTGACCAGCCCGACCCGGGCGGCCCGGTAGATGCCAGCCAGTTCGTCGCGCGGGTAGCTGCGGTGCACATAGCGGATCGGCGTCCAGTCGGTGTCGCCAAATTCGCCGTTGATGCGGCCGCACTGGAACTCCAGCCGAGCACGGATCTCCTGATAGGTGTCGACCTCCTCGCGCGTCGGCGGGGCGATCTGCAACAGATGGGTTCCGCCCTGGTACTCCGGATGGTCCTTGAGCAGCTGTTCGTAGCCCAGCAGGCGCTCTTCCAGCCCCTTGGAGTAGTCGAGCCGGTCGACGCCGACGATGAGCGAGCGGAACACGCTGTTGGCGGCCATCATGTCGAAGGACCGCCGGGCTTCCGGCATGCGCACGGTGGCCTCGAACTCCTCGGCGTCGATGCCGATCGGGAACGCGCCCGTGCTGACCGCGCGCCCAAAGGCCTCGAGCCGTCCGTCGGGCCGGATCTGGCCGCCCGCTTCCATCACCACATAGTCCTCGAAGGCCTGCAGCCAGTCCTGGGTCTGGAAGCCGACCAGGTCGTAGTCGAACAACGCCTCCACGAGCCGGCTGTGCCGCGGCAGGGTCGCCATCAGCTGGCGCGGCGGCCAGGGGATGTGCAGGAAGAAGCCGATGGGGTTCTTGACCCCGAGCCGGCGCAGCTCACGCCCCAACGGGAACAGGTGGTAGTCGTGCACCCAGATCAGGTCATCGGGCCTGATCAGAGGCGCCAGGGTCTCGGCGAACCGTCGATTGACCCGTTGATAGCCCTGGTCGAAGGACCGGTCATAGGCGGTCAGGTCGATGCGATAGTGGAACAGCGGCCAGATCGTCTTGTTGGCGTAGCCGTTGTAATATTCCTGGACGTCGGTCTCCTCCAGGTCGACCGTGGCTATGGTGACCCCTTCGATCTCGGTGGTGGTCAGGGCGCCGGTGAAGGTCTCGGTGGTTTCGCCGCTCCAGCCAAACCACAGGCCCGACGCCTTGCGCAGCGCCGCGCCGAGGCCCATGGCCAAGCCGCCCTGGCTGGCCGCGTTGCCGCCACCAAAGGTTACGCGATTGGAAACGACAATCAGTCGGCTCATCGGACCGAGCTCCATGGGCGACTGAGCAACACTGCGCAGTTGATCAATCCAACTAGCGAATAAGTCTGCGGATAGTTCCCCCACAGCTCACCGTCAGCAAAACTAATGTCCTCCGAGAACAAACCTGCGTGAGTTCGCCGTGATAGCATTTCTTCGAAGAGGGCTCTGGCTTCTTCGTGCCGATCGGCCAGATACAGAGCTTCGATGAACCAGAATGTGCAGAAATTGAACGCAGTGGCCGGCTCACCGAAATCGTCAGGCTCGGCATAGCGCAAGAGGTACTGGCCTCGGCGCAGTTCCTTCTCGATGGCGGTGAAGGTCGAGCGGTACTTTGGATCGCCGGGAGCCAGGAAGCGCAGGTCGACCATCTGCAGCAGGCTGGCGTCCAGCTCGCGGCCGCCGAAGCTGGCGGCATAGCGGCCGAGCTCGACGTTCCAGGCCTTCTCCTCGATCGCCTTGCGGACGATGGCGGCCCGCTCGACCCACAGCGTGCGACGGTCTTCCAGGCCCAGGGCCTGCGCCGCGTTGCCGAGCCGGTCGCAGGCGGCCCAGCACATCACCGCCGAGTAGGTGTGGACCGCCGCCCGGGTGCGGAACTCCCAAAGCCCCGCGTCGGGCTGGTCGTGGAGGCGGAACGCGCGCTCGCCCACCTCTTCCAGGGCTCGGAAGTCCTCGACCGTGGATGGCCGAAACAGCCGTTCGTCAAAGAAGGCCTGGACGCTGGACAGGACGATCTGGCCGTAGACGTCGTGCTGGTCATGTTCGTGCGCCTGGTTGCCGTCCCGCACCGGGCCCATGCCGCGATAGCCCGGCAAGGTCTCGATGATCCGCTCGGTCAGCGCCGGCTCCAGCCCGACGCCGTAGACCGGCTGCACCCGTCCGGCCCGCGAGCGCTCGACCAGGTTGCGCAGGAAGCTCAGGAAGTTCTCGAGGATGTCCGCCGCGCCCAGCCGGTTCAGCGCCTGGACCACGTAATAGGCGTCACGCACCCAGCAGTAACGATAGTCCCAGTTGCGTCCCGAGTCGGCGTGTTCGGGAATTGAGGTCGTGAGGGCGGCGACAATGGCGCCGGTCTCTTCGTAGGCGCACAGCTTCAGGGTGATGGCCGCCCGGATCACCGCCTCCTGCCATTCCAGCGGCAGGGCCAGGGTCCGGACCCAGGCCATCCAGTAATCCGTGGTCTCCGACAGCATGCGGTTGCACGTGCTGGACAGGTTCCCCTCGAAGCCCTCGTCGGGACCGAGGAACAGGGCCAGTGGTTCTTCCAGCCGGAACAGGCGCTCGGTGAGGATATGCGACACCGGGCAGTCGGTGCTGAGCCGCAAGGTGACGTCGTCGCAGAGATAGCGGATGTGGTTGGAGCCGGAGGTTTGCTCGGCCAGTTTCGCGCCCCATCCCACGCCCGGTCGTAGTCTGATCCGGATCAACGGCGCGCCGCGCAGCGGCCTGATCAGCCGGATTAGCGCCGTCGGCCGGTAGAGCCGTCCCTGACGGCTGAAGCGAGGTGCGAAGTCGATGATCTCCAGCGACGAGCCGCGGTCATCGATCAATTCAGTGCGCAGGATAGGCGTGTTTCGCAGATAGGCCTGCCGAGCCTCGGCCTGTCCTTCCAGCTCGACCGACCACACGCCGACCAGATCCGGGTCCGATGCGTCGCGACCGCTCAGCAGGGCGGAGAACACCGGATCGGAATCGACCCGTGGCGCGCAGGCCCAGACGTGCCGCCCCTGCCGGTCGATCAGGCTGGACATCGAACAGTTGCCGATCGGCGCAAGATCGAGCGATTGCGTCATCGGTTCTTCTCCGCCCCCGGGAAGCGGGGGGAACGAGGCGTGCCTCGCCACGCATGGCTCATGAGGCGGCGCGCTCCGCCATGGCCCCTTCCAGCCAGCGCCGGACGGCCTCGCCGTCGGCCAGGCGATAGCGCGCGTGCGTCGGCCGTTCCGGACCGGCCAGGACGCCGAGGCCGCCCAGGGCCTGCACCGCGCGGAAGCCGTCCTCGTCGGTCAGGTCGTCGCCGACGAAGATCGGGACGGAGCCTTCGAAGGGCTGCTCATCCATGAACGCGTCGATGGCCGAGCCCTTGTCGAAGCCCGGAGTGCGGATCTCGGCGACCATGTCGCCACGCTGGAGCATCTGGCCACAGCCGCGGGCGATCCGTTCCGCCTCGGCGATCACCGTTCCTGCCAGCTCCGGCGCGCGGCGGTAGTGCAGGGCCAGGCTCAGGGACTTGTCCTCCAGCTCGACGCCCGGATGCCTGGCTGCGAAGGCGCTCGCCTGGGTCCGGGCGCGGGCCAGGTGCGGGTGCGGCGGAGGGCTGAGTACGGCGCCGTCGGCGCGCCTGCGGACCAGGCCGTGGATCGCGGCGACCGGCGTGACGGCTCCCTCCAGGATCCGGTCGACGTCGTCCAGCGCGCGACCGCTGATCACTGCGACGCGCCCGTCGAGATGCGATTGCAGCCGTCGCAACAGGCCGGAGCGCCAGGGCTCCGGCTTCACATCCTGGGGCCGCGGCTCGATCGCCGCCAACGTACCGTCGAGGTCGAGGAACAGGGCGACTGGCCCGAAGCTCGACAGCGCCGGCGGCGCAGGCAGGTCGGATCCGTCAGTGGCCGTCATTACTGGAACCATGGTCTTCAGAGCGCGCCCGCCGCCGAACTCAGAGGCAAACGTCCGAAACCGGGTCTCGATCCCTCAGCTTCGCTGTTTGTCGTCAGCAGCGGGTGATGACGGGGATGCTCGTGTCGGTTCGCCGACCGGGCACGGCGATGACGCGGTCGCCGGCGTGCTGGAACCGGAGGTCGGTGTGGCCATCTCCGAGCCTCATGCCGTCAAGGCGCAACGTGTCGATGCCGATCGGAAGGTGAGGGTTGTCGACGGTGATCTCGCCGCGCCAGCCGTCGAGCTTCAGGCCGAGGACCGCCTGCAGCAGCATGAAGATCGCCCCTGCCGCCCAGGCCTGCGGCAGGCAGGCGACCGGGTAGGCCACCGGCGGCTCGCCCGGAAACCGGGGGAAGCCGCAGAACAGCTCGGGCAGGCGCATCTCGAAATGCACTGCCGTCTCGAACATCTCGGACAGGACCCGGACCACGCCCTCGCGCTCGCCGTATCGCGCCATGCCCGCCACGCACAGGGCGGTGTCGTGCGGCCAGATCGAGCCGTTGTGATAGGACATGGGATTGTAGCGCGCTTCGCCGACCGCGAGCGTGCGTATCCCCCAGCCGCTTTCGAACGGCGACGACAGCAGTTGGCTGGTGACCCGGCGCGCGCGCTCGGGCGTCGGCAGCCCGCAGAACAGCAGATGGCCGGGGTTGGACGAGCGGACCCGGCAAAGCTTGCCATGGCCATCGATGGCGATGCCGTAGGTGCCCAGATCCTCCATCCAGAACCTTTGCTCGACCGCTTCGCGCAGCTGCTCGGAGCGGATCCGCCAGCGGCTGGCGGAGGTCGGGTCGCCCCGGCGCTCGGCTAGGTCCGCCATCTTGCGATAGGCGTCGAAGGCGTAGCCCTGGACCTCGACCAGGGCGATCGGCCCGTCGGGGAAGCTGCCATCGGCGTGGAACACCGAGTCCGCGCTGTCCTTCCAGCCCTGGTTGGCGAGGCCGGACTCCTCGCCGCGCTGGTAGTCGAGCAGGCCGTCGCCATTGGAGTCGCCGAAGTGGTCCATCCACGCGACGGCTGCCTCGAGCGCCGGCCACAGTGTGTCGATGAACTCCATGTCGCCGGTGCGTTCGGCGTAGGCGCCCGCCAGGGCCACGAACAGCGGCGTGCTGTCGACCCCGCCGTAGTACTGGCCGAACGGGAGCTCGCCCAGCGAGGTCATCTCCCCCTTGCGGGTCTCGTGCATGATCTTGCCGGGCTGGGAGTCGCGGAACTTGGAGACTTCCCTGGCCTGATTGGCCGCCAGGAAGGCGAGCACGCCACGCGCCAGGGACGCGTTCACCCACAGCACCTGCCAGGCGGTGATGATGGCGTCCCGCCCGAAGGCCGTGGAGAACCAGGGTATGCCCGCGTAGGGATACGGCCCGGTGGGCAGGTCGGTGACCAGCAGGGACAGGTCGGCGCGGGACTTCTCGATCCACTCGTTGAACAGCCGGCCGGCGCTCTTGAGCCGGGCGCCGTGCCGGCGCTTGGTCCGCATGGCGAAGCGGGCGCGCGCCGCAGCCGCCCGGTAGCGTTCACGATCGGGCGTTGGCGCCTCCTGCGCGCCGACTTCCAGATAGATCTCCAGGTCGCCCTCGGCCTGGAGGTAGAACATGAAGTCCGCCCTGTCCGCGGTCAGCCGGGCCGGAGGCTCGGAGAACGAGATGACGCTGGCGCGAAGCACGTCGTCCAGGCCCTCATAACGGAAGATGACGGTGCGGCCCTCGAATTGCGGTTCCAGGATCCGGCCGCGCCGGGGGCGGTGCTGGCCTCGCACCTCGAACATGTCCCTGAAGTCGGCGCCGAGCTCGATGCTGAGCGGCACCATGGCGCCGTCGCGGCTGTAGTTGGTGCATCGGATCCGCTCGTACAGGCGTTGGTCCCACAGGAAGCGCTTGCGTTCGACATGGATGACCCCGCGAGGCGTCGCCGCTCCGCCCGTCGGAGGCAGCGGCCGGTTGGTGCCGTGGGAGGTGAAGAAGACGTTGTCCTGGGCGACCGCCGCGCTCAGCAGGGATGGAGGCCGTCCGCCCACCAGCAGTCGGAAGGTGGACAGCAGCCGGGTGTCGTCGCGGAACAGGCCGTCAGCCGCGCCCAGCACGTCGCCATAGGCGTCGGCCACAAGGAAGGTGTCGCCATCCTTGAGTGCGAACAGTCTGTGAGGGACGCGGGGCTCGCCCGTGTCGCCGCTCTCGACCGGCGCGCTGGGCGCCGGCGCAAGATCATCCATGCATCAAACCTCAGGCGGTCTGCAGCAGCGGAACGTCTATCTCCGGGACCTCGATCAGGCGTTCGTACAGGTCCAGGTACCGGCGCGCCATGGCGGTCGCCGAGAATCTGAGCTCGAACCGGGCGCGCACCCGCCGCCGGTCGATCTCGGGGAGGCGGCGGACCGCCTCCACCGCCTCGTCTTCGTTTTCGACGATGAAGCCGGTCACGCCGTGTTCGATCACCTCGGGCACCGAGCCGCAGTTGAAGGCGATTACCGGCGCGCCGCAGGCCATGGCCTCGATCATCACCAGGCCAAAAGGCTCAGGCCAGTTGATCGGGAACAGCAACGCTTCAGCCCCGCTCAGGAGCTCAGACTTCTGTTCGCCGGCGATCTCTCCCAGGAATTCGATCAGTGGGTGGTCGAGCAGGGGCTCGATGACCTCGCGGAAATAGGCGGCGTCGGCGGCGTCGACCTTGGCGGCGATCTTCAGGGGCATGCCCAGCCGCTTGGCGATCGAAATGGCGTGCTCGGGGCCCTTCTCCGGCGAGATACGGCCGAGGAAGGCCAGATAGCCTCTTGGCGTCTCGCCGTAGCGATAGAGGTCGGTGCGCATGCCGTGCAGCACGGTTCCGGCCCAATTGGCCCATGGCAACGGCCGGCGCTGGTCGTCCGAAATGGAGACCAGCGCGAACTGCGGCCAGCGCTGGTAGACGCCGGCGAGGTCCTTCAGGTCCAGGCGGCCGTGCAGGGTGGTGAGGGTGCGGCCGGCCAGGTCCTCGAACATCGGGAAGTGCAGGATGTCGGTGTGAAAGTGCAGCACGTCGAACTGATCGGCGCGCCTGCGGACCTCGTGCATCATGCTCATGTGCGCCGCGAGGTCGGACTTGAGCGGAGCGGGATCCAGCCGGATCGCCTGGTCCCGGACCGACGCCAGCCGCGCCTTGGTCTCGGCCTCAGCGCTGGCGAACAGGGTCACCTCATGGCCAAGGTCGACCAGGGCGTCGCAAAGATGCGCGACAACCCGTTCTGTGCCGCCATAGAGCCTGGGCGGGACGGCTTCATAGAGGGGAGAAACCTGTGCAATCTTCACGACTTCGGACCTTCAGGACACTTGGCGACGCTCGCCGTCCCGCAAAGCTCTAAGACGCGAACGGGCTGATGGGTTCCGCGCCGGCGCCTTATAGATGGAACGAACCCGGCCGGATCGGCGGACGTTGGGCAGCCAGGGCAGTAGAATGGAAGGCGCGAGGCCATGACCCCGTATGAGTCCCGCTTGCTGGAGCTACTCGAGCGCATCGAAGCGACGCTCAACGAACTGCGCGACCATGTTCGGGCGCAGCCGGCCGCGGCGTCGTCCGAGGCCATCGAAGCCTTCGCAGACGAGGCCTTCCGGGACCGCGACGCTTGAGGCGGCGCCGGCGGATTGACACCGCCCCGGCGCACCCCCTTTTAGGCTCGGCCCGTCGCGAACCGGGTCAGGCCAGGGGGAAGACATGACGGAGCGGGCCGGCCCCCTGGTGGGGCTCAAGGTGCTGGAGTTCGGCGCGATCGGACCGGCGCCCTTCTGCGCCATGCTGCTGGCGGACCTCGGCGCCGATGTGGTGCGGATCGACCGCAAGGGTGGCATGCGGATCTCCAGGTTCGACGTCACCTTCCGCGGACGCCGTTCGGTGGCCATGGACCTGAAGTCGCCGGCCGCCGCGGAGGCCTGCCTCAAGCTGGTGGAGCGCGCGGACGCGCTGATCGAGGGCTTCCGCCCGGGGGTCATGGAACGCCTCGGCCTCGGGCCCGACATCGCCCTGGCCCGCAATCCCCGGCTGGTCTACGGCCGCATGACCGGCTGGGGCCAGGACGGCGCCTATGCCGCCGCGGCCGGCCACGACGTCAACTACATCGCCATGAGCGGGGCGCTGCACGCCATCGGGCCGGCCGAGCGGCCCATCGCGCCGCTGAACCTGGTGGGCGACTACGGCGGCGGCTCGCTCTACCTCGCCTTCGGACTCGTCTCGGCCCTGCTGCATGCCGGCAAGACCGGCGAGGGCCAGGTGATCGACTGCGCCATGGCTGATGGGGCGGTCTCGCTGATGGCCCAGATGTACGGCCTGCACGCCGCCGGAATGTGGCGCGACGAGCGCGAGGTCAATGTGATCGACGGCGGCTCTCACTTCTACAACGTCTACCAGTGCGCCGACGGCGCCTGGATCTCGCTGGCGGCCGCCGAGCCGCAGTTCTACGCGATCCTGCGCGACAAGGCGGGCCTCTCCGATCCAGCCTTCGACAACCAGATGGACGCCGCCCGCTGGCCCGCGCTCAAGCAGAAGCTGGCGACCGTGATCGCCGGCAAGACCCGCGCCGAGTGGTGCGCGATCTTCGAGGGCACGGATGCCTGCTTCGCCCCCGTGCTCAGCCTGGCCGAAGCGCCGCAGCATCCGGTCAACCGCGAACGCAGCGCCTTTGTGGAGATCGAGGGCGTGCCCCAGCCAGCGCCGGCTCCCCGGTTCTCGCGGACCCCCGGGGCCGTGCAGGGCCCTCCCGCCAAAGCCGGAACCCACAACCGCGAGGCGCTGTCGGACTGGGGCCTGGAGCCGGGCGAGATCGACGTGCTCGAGGCGGAGGGGGTGCTTTAGTCGTCGAAGAAGGCGAACGCCCTGACGTCGATGCTTGCGCGCGGTGGGGCGCCTTCGGGGCAGCTGGGGTCGTCGAAGGCGGCGTGGGGGACGCCGGTGGCGCGGGCTGGGTCGGAGTCGAAGCCTTTGAACACCAGGACCTCGTCGCGGGTCATGCCCGGGAAGTAGCACCAGCGGTGGTCGGGATTGTAGCGGAAGACGCTGTTCTCGAACTTCAGCTCCGGGGCGCCGGGAGGGTCGATCACGCAATCCGAGCAGACCACGTCGCCGGGCGCCACCGTGCGGGCGTCGCAGACGGCCAGGGGCGCGTCCTGCGGCGGGGCCCCAGGCGCGCCCCCAATGCTGTAGATGGCGAAGCGCCTGCCGATGCGCTCGCGGGACTCGTCGGCGGGCAACATCTTCTCGATCCAGAAGCTGGAGCCGGCGGGATTGCCGCTGTAGTCGCAGTGGGCGAAGCGGGCGGGAACCGTCGAGCCGCCCTTGCCGAACTCCGGTGAGCGCTCGCTGCGGCGCAGGACGCCGCCTGGCGAGGCCACCACCTTGACCGCGCCGGTGAGCCGCACCAACAGGTCTTCCAACTCGCGCATGTAGGTTTCGCGCACCTGGGCGGGATCGAAGAAGTCAGCCACGGCGCTGGTGTGGGAGGCCAGCACGAAGCCCTCGCGGTCGAGCGACACCTGACCGGCCAGGGGTCTGACGTCCTCCACGCACACTGCCTGGGGCTCGAGCGGCAGGTTGTTCAGGTCGCGCTGGCGCCCATAGAAGATCGGCTTGCCCGTGCAGTCGCCAAGGAAGCTGATCTGCGACGGGACACTCCGGGCGCCCGCGGGTCGCGACGGCAGATTGGACATGGCGCTCTCCCTTTCCCGCGAAGGTGATCCCGCGGTTGACGGTGTCAAGGCTGGGTGGGCGCGATGCCGCAAAAGGCGGTGATCCAGGCCCCGAAGCCGGCGGACACGATCCGCGCGCGTTTGAACTCCTGGTTCCACAGCCAAACAGCGGCGTCGGGGGGCCTGCGATCCTCGGGCTTCACCACGGCGAAGCAGAACAGGTTGCCGGCGCAGTCGCTGGCGAAGGCGATGAGGTGGGCGGGCAAGCCGAGCGGACGCCATTCTTCCGTGAACTGGACGAGGTCCGCGGGTGAGAAGAAGTCCTGTACGTCCGCCATGTCGATGTCCTGGTCGACGATGCTCGCCAACAGGGAGGCCCGGGTGCTCGGCGCGCCGAGGGCAATGAGCGCTTCGCGGTAGGCGGCGGGGAGGCTGGTCCCCAGGCGTGTTTCCGCTCCGTCCAGCTCTGCCGCGGTGACAGGCGCCGTGCGGTAGTGGGCCCACGTCTCGACGAAGGCGGCGAACGTCACCGGCATGGCCCCCGCATCTAGCCAGCGGTCAGGATAGCAGGATGCGGGCGGAAATGGCGGCCCAGCTCAGCCACACCGCCTGGCCCCGCCCCGGCGTCGGCTCACCGCCGACCGGGCTCGGGCTGCGCACCCGCATCCGGGCGCCGCCGGCGAGCTCGATCTCGTAGGCGGTCTCCCCACCCAGGAAGGCGATGTGACGGATCACGCCGGCCACGCAGTTGGCGCCCCCCGCGCCAGGCGGCTCGGCGTCCATGATGACCTTCTCCGGCCGGATGGCGATCCACACCGGCCCCTCGGGCGCGGCCTGGTCCAGGAGGACCGGGGTGTCGAGGGCCGGGCAGGTGACCGTGCAGCCGCCGCCATAGCCCGTGCCTTCGAACAGGTTCACCTGGCCGATGAAGTCGGCGACGAAGCGATTGGCGGGACGCTCGTAGAGGTCCTGCGGCGAGCCGACCTGCTGCAGCGCGCCGCGGTCCATCACCGCGCAGCGGTCGGCGAGCGCCAACGCCTCGTGCTGGTCGTGGGTGACGATGATGAAGGTGATCCCGACCGTCTGCTGCAGCTGCGCCAGCTCCACCCGCATCTGCTCGCGCAGCTTGGCGTCCAGGGCGGACAGCGGCTCGTCCAGCAGCAGCACGCGCGGCCGCTTGACCAGGGCGCGGGCCAGGGCCACCCGCTGGCGCTGGCCGCCGGAGAGCTGGTCGGGCCGGCGGGCCTCCAGGCCGTCCAGCTGCACCAGGGCAAGCGCCTCTCTCACCCGTTCGGCCCGCTCCGGGGCGCGGACCCCGTCCATGCGCAGGCCATAGGCCACATTGTCCGCGACGCTCATGTGCGGGAACACCGCATAGGACTGGAACACCATGTTCACCGGCCGCCGGTTGGGCGGGTCGCCGGCGACGTCGCGGCCGTCGATCAGGATGCGGCCCGCGCTGGGGACTTCCAAGCCCGCGAGCATCCGCAGCAGGGTGGTCTTGCCGCACCCGGACGGTCCGAGCAGGGCGAAGAACTCACCCTCCCCGATGTCGAGCGTGACGTCGTCGACGGCGGACACATCGCCGAACCGTTTGGCGAGGCCCTCCAGGCGGATGATGGGCTCCGCCATCAGGGCGTTCCCGCGTGCGCGGCGACAGCGCGCGGTCCCTGCAGCTTCAGGGCGATGGCGGTCAGCAGCACGGTGATCACCACCAGCAGCGTGGAAGCGGCGTTGACCTCAGGCGTCACCGAAAAGCGCACCATGGAATAGACCTTCACCGGGAAGGTCACGGTGTCGGGCCCGGCCGTGAAGAAGGTGATCACGAAGTCGTCCAGGCTCAGGGTGAAGGCCAGCAGGGCTCCGGCTGCCAGCCCCGGCGCCATGTGCGGGACCAGGACATCGCGCAGCACCTGCCATTCACCGGCCCCGAGATCGCGGGCCGCCTCCTCCTGCTCGCGATCGAACGAAGCGAGCCTGGCGCGCACCACGACGGCGACGAAGGGAAAGCAGAAGCAGATGTGAGCGATGATGATCGCGCCCAGGCTGAACGGCCATGGCAGCTCGGCCGGCCACGGCAGCACGCGCGCGAAGAACACCAGCATGGCCACGCCCATGCAGATCTCGGGCGCCACGATCGGCAGGGCGAGAGCGCCTTCGAACACCGTCCGGCCTGGGAACCGGAAGCGCCACAGGGCCAGGGCGGCCAGGGCGCCCAGCACCACGCTGGCGGCGGTGGCGATGGCGGCGATGACCAGCGAGTTGGCGAAGGCCAGCATCAGGCTCTGATCGGCCAGGGCCTGGCGGTAGTAGTCCAGGGTGAAGCCGCGCCAGACCACGTTGCGGCGACTGTCGTTGAAGCTGAAGGCGATCAGGGTGACCAGGGGCGCATAGAGGAAGACAGCGACGGCGCCCAGCCAGGCCCGGAGCGGCCAGCGCGCAAGATAGTCGAGGGGCGCGGGCCTCATCCCCGCGCTCCGCCACGGCGGCGGGCCAGCGCCTGCAGCGCGACGCCGGCGAAGGTCAGATACATCAGCACGAACGAAAGCGCCGCGCCGAACGGCCAGTCGTTGGCCCGCTTGAATTGCCGTTCGATCACATTGGAGATCATCTGGCTGTCCGGCCCGCCCAGGAGGTCGGGGGTCAGGAAAGCGCCGACCGTAGGGATGAAGGTGATGACCACGCCCGAGACCACGCCGGGCACGGCGAGCGGCAGGACGATGCGCCACAGCGTGCGCAGATGGCCGGCGCCGAGGTCCAGGCTGGCCTCGAGCAGCGAGCGGTCCATCCGGTCCAGCGCCGCGTACAGTGGCAGGACCATGAAGGGCAGCTGGACATAGACCAGGCCGAACATCACCGCGAAGTTGTTGTAGATCAGCTCCAGCGGCTGAAAGGCATGGGACGTGGGAATCCCTAGCGCCGCGGCCAGCGCCCAGCCGAGCTTCAGGCCCTGGTTGACGTAGCCTTCCTCGCGCAGCACGGCGATCAGGGCGTAGGTCCGGATCAGCAGGTTGGTCCAGAACGGCAGCATGACCATCAGCAGCAGCCAGATCTTCAGCCGCGGCGAGGCGAAGGCGATGGCCAGGGCGACGGGGAAGCCGGCGATAAGGCACAGGGCCGTGACGGCCGCCGCCATCCAGGCCGACTTGGCCAGGATCCCGAGATAGAGCGGCGCCAGGGCCCGGGTGTAGTTCGCCATCGTGCCGGTGACGGCGATCTCGGTGAGGCTGACGTTCTGGCCGAAGCTGTAGAGCCAGACGATGCCCATCGGGACCAGGAAGAAGGCCAGCAGGAACAGGGCCGGCGGCGTGAACAGCGCCCCAAAGACGCGCCTCGCCTGGCTCCAGTGCTGGTCCATCCCCCCGACCGTCCGCCGTATCGTCAGGCGGCGCGGATGCGGGTCATGATCTCTTCGAACATGTGCTGCTTCTCCGATCCCTCGAACCGGCCGAACTCGCATTTCATCAGCGCGCCCGACGGCGGGAAGATCACCGGATTGTCCTTGTATGACGCCGGCATCAGGGCGCGGGCGGCGGCGTTGGGCGTGGGATAGAGGATGGTCTGCGAGATCTCCGCCCCCGCCTTGGCGTCCAGCAAGTAGTTGATGAAGGCGTGGGCGTTGTTGGGCCGCGGCGCGCCCTTGGGGATGCACAGGCCGTCGGAGTTCAGCAGGCTGCCTTCCTTCGGCACGACGAAGCCGATGTCCGCGTCCTCCTTCATCACCTGGGCGATGTCGCCGTTGAACTCGTGCACCAGGTCGACGTCCCCGGCCAGCAGCAGGTTCTGGCCGTCGTCCTCGTGGAAGGTTTTGATGTTGCGCTTCTGGCGGATCATCATCGCCTCGACCTGTTTGGCCACCTCTGGCGTGACGCCCACCAGGGAGTGCCCGAGGTACTTGGCGCCCAGGCGTACGATGTCGGCGGCCTCCGAGCCGATGGCGATGCGGCCCTTGTAGCGGTCGGAGTCGAACAGCCACTTCCAGCTGTCGGGGACCCCGTCGACCTTGGACTTGCGATAGCCGATACCCGACACCAGCCAAGTGTAGGGCATCGAGTACTTGCGGCCGGGATCGAAGCTCGGATTGCGAAATTCGGGCGCGATATTCTCGAGGTTCGGGATGCGGGCGTGGTCCAGCGGCTCGATCAGCCCGGCCTCGGCCATCTGGGTGACGAACTCGTTGGACGGGACGATCACGTCATAGCCGGGGTTGCCGGCGCGCAGCTTGGCGAACAGCTCGTCGTTGGTCGCGAACAGGCTCATGTTCACGTCGACGCCGGACAGGGCCCTGAAATCCCCCAGCGTCGTCTTACCGATGTAGGTATCCCAGTTGTAGAAGTTGAGCTTGGGGCCCTCTCCGCCGGGGATCCTGATCGTCGTCGGCGCGCCGGTCCCCTTGCTGCAGCCGTCCAGGACGCCGCCCAGGCTCAGGCCCACCGCGGCGACGCCCAGCCCCTTGAGCAGCGAACGGCGCGAGCCGCCCCTCAGCCATCGCTCAATCAACATGTCCCCCATTTCGTCGGATCAGCCGAGGTCTTTGTCCCAGGCGAGGATCGCCGCGGAATTGTCCCGCCCGGCGCCGATCTCGTCGCGGGCGGTGGCGTAGCGCTCCCGGATGAGTCGCGAGACCGGCGCGTCGAGGTTCATCGCTTCGCCGAGGTCGGCGGCGATCCTCACGTCCTTGGCCATCAGGCCCAGGGCGAAGCTGCCGGCGAACTTGCCACTCAGGACCTGGTCCTTGATCACCACCTCCGTCGCGAAATTGCGCCCGGTCGAAACGTTCATGATGTCCACCATCGTGGACGGATCAAGCCCGAACCGCTTGCCGACCAGGATCGCTTCGCACGCCGCCGTCATTCCTGCCGCCGCCACGAAGTTGTTGAGCGCCTTCATGGCGTGGCCCGAGCCCAGCGGGCCGGTGCGGAACAGCGTCTGGCCCATGCTGAGCAGCGCCGGCGTGGCTTTGGCGATGGCGGCCTCGTCCTCGCCGCCGATCATGATCGCCAGCGTGCCGGTGATCGCCCTCGGCACCGCGCCGGAAACCGGGGCGTCGATCAGCACGGCGCCGAGCTCGGCGAGCCTTGGACCCAGCGCCTGGGTGTCGCCGGGCTCGGAGGAACTCATGTCGACGACCACCAGGCCGGGCTTGATGGCCTTGGCGAAGGCGCCGTCCTGGTCTTCGAGCAGGGCCTGGCGCACGACCGCGCTGGTGGGCAGCATGGTGATCACCACCTCGGCGCCGGCGACCTCGCCAGGGCCCGAGGCGGGCTTGCCGCCGACTTCCGCCACGAACCGGGCCATCCGGTCGGAATCGGAGTCGAAGACCACGAGCTCATGGCCGCCCTTGATCAGATTGGCGCTCATGGGCCAGCCCATGGCGCCAAGGCCGATGAATCCTACCCTCATTGGTCCAACCCCATTTCCTTGAGCACCTCGCGGGCGTGGCCGAAGCTGTCGGCCGCGGCCGGCACGCCGCCATAGACCATCACCTGCAACAGCACTTCGCGGATCTCGTCAGGCGTCACGCCATTGGCGATAGCCCCGCGGACATGATGCCTCAGCTGCGTCGGCCGGCTGATCACCGCCAGGATGGCGATGGTCAGCATGCTGCGCGTCTTGTGGTCCAGCCCCGGCCGGGTCCAGACATCACCGAAGCAGAAGTTGGTGACGAAGTCCTCGAACGGGCCGTTGAAGCTGCTGGACCTGGCGACGCTGTCTTCCGCGCCGCCCGGGCCGAACATCTTGCGGCGGATCGCCATGCCCGCAGCGCCTCGATCCTGGTCGTCCGCCACTGGCCGCCTCCCGTTCTTATTGTGCGAGATTTCGATCCCACGCCGCGGCGACGGCTTCAAGGGTCCGCGGCGGCTCCCGCAGGAGCGCGATGGCGGTAGAGCGCACGCGGGCCTTCTGGTCTTCCCGCGTCAGGTATTCCACCGGCGACTTGCCATCGACACGCGCCAGGAACAGTCCGGGAAGCAGGCTCGCGGCGCGGGCCTCCAGATCCGCGACAGGCTCCCAGTCGACCTTGGCGAGATAGGCGTTCGTCAGGGCGCGGAAGCTGTCCTTCAGCGCCTGGTCGCGATCGGCGACGACGAGGCGCTTCAACAGCAGATGGTTGAGGCAGAAGGCGACGTCGAAGGCCGGGTCGCCCCACACGGCGGTCTCGGCGTCGAGGAACACCGGCCCGCGGGGACCGATGAGGATGTTCTTCGGACTGACGTCGCCGTGGGTCAGGGCGACGTGGATGCCGGCGGTGCGCTCGGCGAGGCGCTCGATCTCGGCCGCGACTTCTGGGCGATTCCTGCCGGCGGCGAGCAGATAGGCGTCGATGCGCAGGGCGTGGAAGCCCTCGTCATTGCGGAAGTCCGCCTCGAGGCCCGGATCGGCCGCGCTGGCGGCATGGATCTCGCCGAGCCTGCCGCCGACAACGGCGGCGAAGGCAGGGTCCACCCGGCCGGCCAGCAACTCGGCCTTCCACAAGGGGTGGTCCTGCGGCGGCAGGAAGGCCATGGCCAGCAGACGACGGGTCGGATCGAACGCCAGCGGCTCGGGGACCGCGGTGGGCGCCCAACCGGCGACCGCCTTGAACCAGCGCCATTCGAAGAGGTTGCGGTCGGGCGGGGCGGTCCAGTCGGCCTCGACCCTCAGCTTGGTCAGGGCGCGCTTCACGCAGATCGTCCGGTCCGGCAGGTCGACCCGCCAGATGTCGGAGGACACGCCGCCCGAAAGCGTGGACCAGCGCTGCGGCTCACCCGGCCGGGCGAGGCCCGCTTCGATCACGAATGCTTCGAGATCGGGGGAGGCCACGCCTAGTACCCGAGCTCCAGGTCCACCTGATTCAGCAGCGGCCTTGAAGCGCGGTAGCGTTCGAGGTTGTCGAGGAACAGGGCGGCGGCGCGCTCGTACATGCGGGTCTGCGAGCGCCCCGAGCAGTGGCAGGTCATCACGATGTTCCGCGCGGACCAGATCGGGTCCTCCGCAGGCGGCGGTTCTGGATCGGTGACGTCCAGGAGCGCTCCGCCGATCCGCCCCTGCTCGGCCGCCTCGATCAGGGCGGCCTGGTCGATCAGGCCGCCGCGGGCGATGTTGACGATCACGGCCGAAGGTTTCAGCGCCGCCAGCTCCGCGCGGCCGATCATCCGCGACGTTTCGTGGGTGGCTGCCGCCGCCAGCACGATCCAATCGAATTCACCGAGCCGAGCGCGCCAGTCGTCCGGTCCGATCACATCGGGATTATCCGACGGCGTGCGCCGCACCCCGGTCACCTTCACGCCAAAGCCTTCGAGCCGCTTGCCGATTTCCCGCCCGATATGGCCGTAGCCGAGGACCAGGGCGCGGGATTCATAGAGTTCGGCCACGCCGGGCGCCTCGCGGGGCCACTCGCGGCGGTCCTGCGCATGGACCAGGGCGCGCAGGTCCTTGGCCATGGCCAACACGCCCATGACCGCAAATTCGGCCACCGGAATGGCGTTGATCCCCGCCCCATTGGTGAGCACCAGGCCTCGCTCGCGCAGGCGCGCCAGCGGCCAGCTCTCGACCCCGGCCCCTGCCGTGGTGACCCACTTCACGTCCCTGGCCGCCTCGATCACCGCGCCCACGCCTGGCGGGGTGAAGACATCCGACCAGACGACCTCGGCGCCGTCGACGGCGATCACCGCCTCGGATCCCACGCCGTACCAGCTCGCCGTCACGCCGGCGGGCAGGTGTCCCTCCACATGCGGACGGGCGTACTGGGGCAGCGCGAGCTTCATTTCCTCCCGGCCCGGACCGCCTCGATCACGCCCGGGATGGCGGCCTCGTTCAGCGGGGCCATCAGGTGGGCGCCGCTGACGCCAGGGATCTCGGCCAGCTCCAGCAGCACTTCGACGGCGATCTTCTGGCCCTCTGCCTTGGGATCGGCCGCCTGCTCCATCCGGTCGATGAAGGCGTCCGGGATGACCGTGCCGAACAGGTTCTCCTTCATCCAGCGACCCGAGCGCGCCGAGGCCATCGGCGCCACGCCGATCAGCAGCTTCAGCTTGTCGGTGACGCCGAATTCAGCCAGGCGCGCGACGTAACGGCGGACCACGCCGGTATCCATGCAGAACTGGGTCTGGGCGAACTGGGCGCCGGACTCGATCTTCTTCAGCAGGCCCTTGGGCTCCCAGCCTTCGGGCGGGTCGATCGGCGCGTCGGCGGCCCCGATGAAATAGTCGGGAGATCCCCCGACCTTGCGGCCGTGCGGCAGCTCGCCCTTGTCGCGGATGTGGGCGGCGGTAGCCATCAACGTCGCGGAGTCCAGGTCGAACACCGGCTTGGCGTCGGGCTGGTCCCCCTTCTTTGGATCATCCCCGGTCAGCACCAGGATGTTACGGATGCCCATCGCCGCCGCGCCGACCAGCTCGCTTTGCAGGGCGATGCGGTTGCGGTCGCGGCAGGTGAGCTGCAGGATCGGTTCGATCCCGTTCTGCAGCAGGATGGTGGCTGCGATCATGGAATCCAGGTGCGCCCGCGCGCTTGCCCCGTCGGTGACGTTGACGGCGTCGGCGTATCCCTTGAGCGGCAGGGCCTTCGCGAGCAGATCGTCCGGGTTGGAAG
>FTHA01001534.1_pt1 | contig 22130 bp, 19 predicted proteins | sample 1640771 | NCBI WGS metagenome assembly FTHA01 (sample SAMEA3914789, study PRJEB12502) | metagenome | biome: forest; material: soil | place: Canada | collected 2011-07-03 | depth 0.3 m | reverse complement strand
CGGCGGCGTGAAGTCCTCCGGCATCGGCCGCTTCGGCGGCAAGGCCGGCATCGCCGAATTCACCGACCTGCGCTGGATCACCATCGAGACCGACCACGCGCACTATCCGATCTAGGCCCCTCTCCCGGTCTGGAGCGGACAGCAGGGGCGACCATGCGACGACTGCCCATCATCCTCGCCTTGACCGCCCTCGCCGGCCCCGCCCTGGCCGCCGATGAGGAAATCCAGGTCTATATGGACGAGATGAGCCGGCCCGGGCAGTTCGGGCTGGACCTGCATAACAATTACGTCCTGTCGGGCGACGGGACGCCGGACTATGTGGGCGAGCAGTCGCCGCTGCACCGATACCGGCTGACGCCGGAGTGGTCCTATGGCCTGACCAAGGACATCGAGCTCGGGCTCTACCTGCCCCTGACGACGCTCAGCAGCTCGGGCGGATATGCCGCCGACGGGATCAAGGGGCGGATCAAGTGGATCGCGCCCCACCCGGACGGCCAGGCCTGGTTCTGGGGGGCGAACCTGGAGGTCGGGCGGGTCAGCCACGCCCTCGACATCAATCCCTGGAACGCCGAGCTGAAGGGCATCTGGGGCGTGCGCTCGGGCCGCTGGACTTTGGCCTTCAACGGCAACCTGGACTGGACCGTCTCAGGGCCCCAGCCGGCGCCGGCGGCGCTCGATTTCGACACCAAGCTCTCCTATCGCCTGGGCAAGGACTTTGCCCTAGGGATCGAAAGCTACAACGGCCTGGGGACCTTCAAGCGGTTCGGCCATTTCAGCGAGAACGATCAGTCGCTGTACGGGACCGTCGACACCGCCATCGGCAAGTGGGACCTGAACCTGGGGCTTGGCCACGGCTACGGCTCGGCTCGCGACGGCTGGGTCGCCAAGGTGATCATCGGCGTCCCGATCGACGGTTAGGCGATCTTTCGCAGCGCTTCGTCTGCGACCACGAGGGGCTCGGTCGAGTGATCTGCAGCGGGCCAGGCCCCGTCCGCGAGCCGGCGGCCCGCGGTCCATGGACTAGGCCCGAACCACTGCAGGGTCTGGGTGTTCACCCAGTCCTCCGGCCTGCCGGTGCGGTTGACCCAGCCGAGGCTCGACTTGTCGTAGCGCGAGATGTGCCGGTAGGGCTGGAAATCATCGCGCCGGATCGGCAGGGCGTACTTGGGGACGCGGCAGAAGCCGCTGATCCAGATGTCGTCCGCGAAAAAGGCCGCCCGGGGGGCCTGGGAGTAGTCGAACAGGCGCGGCAGATCGATGTGCCGCGGCCGGAAGATGAAGCCGTGTGCGCCCATCAGGATGTCGATCGGCGCGGCCTTGCGCAAGCGTGACGGGCGAAGCTGGGCGGGCGGGATCCGATTGATGTTCATCATCATGGTCGTCGCCCTGTCGACCAGGTCCGGCGGCGCGACCCACCCGCCTATGCAGAACGCGGCGTCTGGATTTGCATCGGCCGCGTCGTCGAGCAGGGCGACCATGTCCGGCGGGAAGATGCGATCGTCATCGACGATCAGCAGCTTCTGGTCCGGGGCCGCGGTCTTGATGGCCGACATGAACTTCGTCGCCGGGCCCTGGTCGTGTTCGATGTCGACGATGGTCAGGCTCTTGAGGCGCCGCAGGTGGTCAGGCACGGCGTAAACCCGCTGTTCGCGGGTGCTGAACCTGGGCAGATAGAGCCGGATCTCGGCCGGCGCCCGGGTCTGCCGGAACAGGCTCTTCAGCGCATCGTCGATCATGGGGAGCCGGCTGGGCAGGGTCGTCAGGCTGACGATCACATCCGAGCGGTCGGGGTTCGCCTGGCAGGCCCGGTCCAGGACCGCGATATCCGACCGCGCCATTACGTACTCGTCGAATATATCAACTACGAAACATCTGCCCGAAAAAAAGTCATGAAGCGCCACTACTGTTGCGAACACGCAAACAAGTGTCGAAAAAGTGGCCAATACCAGCATGGGCTCTTCGGTTATTACTTCAAATACCATTCCTTACTGCATGGACACTGACCGACGGTCAAGTCGATGGCCGGGAATTGCTTGGCGAATTGTAAACCATGCACGCGGGGAGGCGGTCGCGCCGACGTCCGGTCGGATGCTGGCGCGCGCACCGATCGGCCGGGCTCGCCACAGCGATCCTCGGCGTGCCGATCGATGGGTGACTCTTACTCATCCGGCCAAAGGCCCCCCGGCCCGCGGCAAGCCGCGTGCGTTCGTCGCGGCAATCGACCCACCGGGTCGATTGCATGCCGCCGGCCTATGGCCGACGGCCGCGTCTCACCCCTCCAGCACCACCCTGCCGGTGATCTTGCCGTCGCGCAGGTCCTGCAGGGTGCGGGTGGCTTCGGACTTGGGGCGCAGCTCGACGGGGATGGGCTTGAGCTTGCCGGCGCGGGCGAGGGCGACGACCTCGCGCATCTCCTTGGGGTTGCCGACGAAGGCGCCGTGGATGGTGATCCCCTGGCCGGGGAAGGTCATCAGCGGCATGTCGAGGCGCCCGCCGAACATGCCGACCTGGACCGTGCGGCCGCCGCGGGCGAGGCAGGCCAGGGCGATCTTGATGGTCGAGGAGGCGTTGACCAGGTCGATCACGGCCAGGACCGGCCCGCCGGCCGCGGCCTTGATCCGGTCGGCCGCGTCGTCGCCTGAGCCGTCGATAGCCTGGGCCGCGCCCGCCGCGAGCGCCGCCTGGCGCTTGGCGTCCGACACGTCGACGGAGATGATGTTCCGGTGGTCCAGCGCCTTGAGGATCTCGATTGCGGAGAGGCCGAGGCCGCCGGCGCCGATCAGGACGATCGGCTTGTCCGCCGCCATGGGCATGACCTTCTGGATCGCCGAATAGACCGTCAGGCCCGAGCAGGCATAGGTGGCCGCCACCCCGGGCGGCACGTCGCCGGGATCGACCAGATGGCGGGGGTGGGGCACGACCACGTGGCTGCCGAAGCCGCCGGGCTGGCGCACGCCGATGGCCGCGCCCTTGGCGCAGAGGTTGTCCTCCTCGGCCAGGCACCGCTCGCACTCGCCGCAGCCGACCCAGGGGAAGACGATCCGCTTGTCGCCGACCTTCACGCCCTTGCCCGCCGCGTCCGGTCCCAGTGCCGCGACGACGCCGTAGATCTCATGGCCGAGCGTCAGGGGCGGCTTGAGTCCGATGGCGGTGATGGGGGTCTTCTCCGGTCCGCCGAGGTCCAGGACGCCTTCCCAGAAATGCAGGTCGGAGTGGCAGACCCCGCAGTGCGTGACTTCGACCAGCACCTGGGTCCCCTGCGGCGTTGGCGTAGGCTGCTCAGTGTCCTGCAACGGCTTTTCGAATTCCACCACGGCCCACGCGCGCATGATGATCCTCCTGATGTTGGGTTCCTGGCCCGGGTCGTGCGGTTGCCAAGGCCTGTGGCTTGCGGTCTAAGGCAAGACGGGGGTGAGAGTCGAATAGATGAGTGGGAAGAAGCTGATGGCCGCGACGGCGGGGGCCCCCAATCGCGTGACGACCCGGCGTGTCCGGTCCGAATCCTCGGCGGCGCCCGCCCCGGACCGAATGCCGTGGGGCATGATCTTTCTGTTCGCGCGCATCTTCTACGCGGTCCGCATGAAGAGCGAGGAGGCCTTGAAGCCCCACGCCCTGACGCCCATGCAGTTCACGATCCTGGCCACGCTCGACCGCCTGAGCGGGCTGTCGTCCGCGGCCTTGTCGCGCCGGTTCAACGTCACCCCTCAGACCATGGGGGAGACGGTCGCCAATCTGGAACGCAGGGCGCTTTTGGTGCGCGGCCAGGACGCCTCCAACCGCCGCGCCCTGAAGCTCAGCCTCACGGAAGATGGCCGGCGGCTGGTGCGGCTTTGCGACTTGGAAATGGAAAGCCTGGAAGGCCGCCTGATGGCTGGGCTGACGGCGCGCCAGCGCGATGAGCTGAAGTCGACGCTCACCGCGCTGCACGAACAGTTGGGCCTGCAGTCGACCTGACGGCCGGCCCGCGAGACCGGGCTAGCGGTAGCGCCAGTCCGCCTCCTGGTAGAGGTCGTTGACAGACGGCTCATCCAGATCGTTCACCGCGTCGCGGACAGCGTCCTGCAGGCAACCGCGATAGTCGGCATTGTCGGCCAGTTCGCGCGGCGACGCCTCCGGGCTGCAGACCTGCTCAGCGGCGCTGCGGATCCGGCCCAGGAGCGTGCGGGCGCCGGCATAGCCGCTGATGTCGAGATCATAGAAGGCCACGCGCCGGGCGTGCACCTCCACACCGGGCCGGGCATGGCCGGTGACCACCAGTTCGTCGACAGACGACGGCTGGTCATACGACTGGCCATAGGGCTGGGCGTTGGCGTGTGTGGCGGTCGCGAGGCTCACGGCCGCGGCGAGGAGGGTGACGGAACGCAGCAACATGAACGGTCTCCTTTTTTCGGCCGCCAGACAGGGACCGGCCCTAACGCCCGGCGACCCCCTGGCGGCGTCCATTGGACACCGCGACTGCATTTGAAACGATCCAGGCCGAAGATGGTTTCCCCGCCAGCCGGCGACCAGACCCCCTCTTCGACCGGGAGCCTCGATCTGATCGCATCGTGCTCAAGGGCTTCTCGCCGATCATGACGCAGGCCGCGCCGCACGGGCGCCGGCGCGATGAGCAGCGGGCGACGCTCATCGCGCTTCACGACCAGATGGGCGGCGATCGGGCTGACTAACGCGCCCTGTAAAGGTCGGTGAGCGAGGGCGTGTCCACATCACCAACGGCGCGGGCGACCGCGTCGTTCATGCAATTACGGTGGTCCGCATTGTCACGCAGGTCGCCGTGCGGCGCTGGGTCGGGGCTACAGACTTGCGTGGCCGCGCCGTTGATACGGACGAGCAGGGCGTGGGCGCCGGAGGGCGCGCCAAGATCGAGATCCGCATAGGACACGGTACGGGCGCGCATCTGCGTGCCTGGCCCGACGCGGCCCGTGACCATCAGCTCGTTCACCGATGTAGCGTTGGGATCCGCGGGCTGGGCGCCGGCTTGGCTCGCGGCGGCGAGGCTCGTGGCCGCGGCGAGGATTGCGATCAACTTGATGGACATGGACGGTCTCCCTTGTCGGCCGTCCGGCGGGGCCACATCGGCCCTTAAGCCCTGGCGACCCCTTCGCGGCGTCAGAGGCGACTCCGCGGCTGGGGCCCCAACGTGCGGGCAGGCGGATGGTTTCGGCTTTAGACGCCCTCTTCGGCCGGGAGCTTCAACCCGCGCAGCAGATCGCAGGCCTTCTCACCGATCATGATGGACGCCGCATTGGTGTTGGCGCCTGGGACCGTGGGCATGACCGACGCATCGGCCACGCGCAGGCCCTTGATCCCGATCACGCGCAGCTGCGGATCGACCACCGCCTCCGGGCCAGTCCCCATGGTGCAGGTGCCCACCGGATGCTGGCACACCGAGACCGCCTGGCGGATGAAGGCGTCGATCTCGTCGTCGGTCTGGACCTTGGCGCCGGGGATCAGCTCCTCGCCGGTGAGATCGCCCTGGGGGGCGGTGCGGTAGATGCGCCGGGCCTCCCGGATGCCCCGGCGCAGCATGGCGTATTCGGCGGGGGAGCCCATGAGGTTGAGGTGGACCCTGGGCGCGTCCAGCGGACTGGCCGACTTCAGCTTGACCTCCCCGCGGCTGTGGGGATGCAGCGCCACCACCCCCACCTGGAAACTGTGCTCCAGCTGCTTGGTCAGCCCCGGGAACCACAGATTGGCGTCCATCCGCACGGGATTGCACATCAGCTGGATGTCCGGCTGGTCGAGCTCGGGCGAGGTGCGGATCACGATGTTGCAGCTGTTGATCTGGGTCGCGAAGGGCCCGGTGCCGAACAGCGCCCACTGGGCGGCGGACACCACCGCCTTGTCGTAGCGGAGCTGGTTCAGGAAGGTGACCGGCGCCTTGGCCTTGAACTGCAGCATCACGATCGGATGTTCCGACAGGTTGCGGCCGACGCCCGGCAGATCCACCACCGGCGCGATGCCGTGGGCGCGCAGGGCGTCGGGATCGCCAATGCCCGACAGCATGAGTAGCTGGGGGGAGTTGTAGGTCCCGCCGCACAGGACCACCTCCCGCTCCGCCCGGACCTGGCAAAGGCGGCCGTCCTTGGTGAACTCCACGCCGACAGCCCTGCCCGCCTCGATCAGCACCCGTGAGGTCAGGGCCTCGATTTCGACCGTCAGGTTGGGGCGGCGCATGGCCGGATAGAGGTAGGCGCGCGCGGTGGACGCCCGGCGGCCGTGCTGGTCGATGGTCACTTCGCCCTTGGAGAACCCCTCGGGATTTTCACCCGACAGGTCATCGGACACCGGATAGCCGGCGGCCGCGGCCGTGCGCATCAACGGGTCATGCAGCAGCTTGCTGGTATCGATGGGTCGGACATGCAGCGGGCCGGCGCCGCCATGGTACTTGCCCGCGCCGCGCCAGCTTGTCTCCATGCGCTTGAAATAGGGCAGCACGTCCGCATAGCCCCAGCCCTCGGCGCCCATCTGGCGCCAGGTGTCGAAGTCGTGCGGGTGGCCGCGCATGTAGAACATGCCGTTGATGGACGAGGAGCCGCCCAGAAGGCGTCCGCGCGGCAGGGCCACCCGGCGGTTGTTCAGGCGGGGCTCGGTCTCGGAGAAATAGCCCCAGGTGTGCTTGGGGACGAGCATGGCCTTCAGAAAACCGATCGGCATGCTGACGTAGGGGTGGTCATCCTTGCCCCCCGCCTCGAGCAGCAGGACCCGGCAGTCCTTGTCCTCGGTCAGGCGCGCGGCGACCACGCATCCCGCCGAGCCGGCGCCGACGACGATATAGTCGTAAGTCCTGGTCGGTTCCTGAGCCATCCGCGTCCCCTGGTCATCGAGCGGCGCGCAAACTCCCTTGAGGAACCGTGCGTGGCAAGTCCCGTTTTCAGACGGCGCGACGCCGGAACGATACTCGCCTGTCAGGCTTATTCTTCAGGCCAAGCTCAATCGCTGGGCAGAACCGATGCGGCAGTGCACAATCGCTGCGCTGCGCCGTGCAGCGCCCAAAGTTCGGGCGCCGGGCAAGGTGCGGCGGCCATTGCGGCGTGGTCTGACTTCTCTGGGAGACCCCTTGGGATCGGCGCATGCGTTGCTATGACGAGATGGACAGCTGGGGCGATGCGGACACCGTCCGGCCCGCCTATGGCGAGATCAAGCGCTGGCTCGACGAGTCCCCCGCCGACCTGCTGGACGCCCGCCGCCGCCAGGCCGAACTCCTCTTCCGACGCATCGGGATCACCTTCGCCGTCTATGGTGCGGAAGAGGCGTCAGAACGCCTGATCCCCTTCGACATCATCCCCAGGGTGATCACTGGGGCCGAGTGGTCCGGCATCGAGACGGGCCTGCGCCAAAGGGTGAGCGCGCTGAACGCCTTCCTGGCCGACATCTACGGCCCGCAGGAGTGCATCAAGGCCGGGGTGGTCCCGGCCGAGCTGATCCTGCGCAATCCCTATTTCAGGCTGGAAGCGGTGGGCCGCACGCCGCCCCACGGCGTGCACGTGCACATCGCCGGGATCGACATCGTACGCACGGACGACGACAGCTTCCTGGTGCTTGAGGACAATGTGCGCACCCCGTCCGGGGTCTCCTACATGCTGGAGAACCGCGAGGTGATGATGCGGCTCTTCCCCGAACTGTTCGCCGAACAGCGCGTGGCCCCGGTGGAGGCCTATACCGACTACCTGCTGACCACCCTGCGGTCGGTGGCGCCGAACCGCACACGGGGCGACCCCAACATCGTCCTTCTGACGCCAGGGCCCTACAATTCAGCCTTCTACGAGCACTCCTTCCTGGCGGACAAGCTGGGGGTGGAGCTGGTGGAGGGTTCGGACCTGTTCGTTCGCGACGGGGTGGTGTTCATGCGGTGCACCGATGGGCCGCGGCGGGTCGACGTGATCTATCGCCGGATCGACGACGACTATATCGACCCTCTGGTGTTCAAGCCGGACTCGGCCCTGGGGGTGCCCGGCCTGATGAGCGCCTATGAAGCAGGCAATGTGACGCTCGCCAACGCCCCCGGAACCGGGGTCGCCGACGACAAGGCCGTCTACAGCTACATGCCCGACATCGTGCGCTTCTTCACCGGCGAGGAAGCCATCCTCGGCAACGTGCCGACCTGGCGCTGCCGGGAGGCGGACTCGCTGAAATACGTGCTGGAACACCTGCCCGAGCTGGTGGTGAAAGAGGTGAACGGATCCGGCGGCTATGGAATGCTGGTGGGCGCCACCTCGACCAAGGCCGAGATCGACGCCTTCCGCTGCAAACTGGAGCGCGCGCCCGAAGGGTTCATCGCCCAGCCGACCCTGGCCCTCTCCACCTGTCCGACGTTCGTCGACGCCGGCCTCGCGCCGCGCCACGTGGACCTGCGCCCCTTTGTCCTGACCGGATCGGACGAGATCCGCATCACGCCGGGCGGGCTGACCCGGGTCGCGCTGAAGGAGGGCTCGCTGGTGGTCAACTCCAGCCAGGGCGGCGGCACCAAGGACACCTGGGTCTTGGCCGATTGATGATTGCGTCCGACGCCGAACGACCGCTGGCTCGCTGCTTCGCGTCCCTCCCCACTCGAGGGGGAGGGATCGAGGGCGGGGGGCCGCACGGACGCTCGCCAATACAGGCCGGAACGGTCGGCGGAATGCCGGTCGTTGAAATCGGGAGCCGCAGCGCGGCCCCCCATCCGGCGGGCATTCGCCCGCCACCTTCCCCCTCGCGTGGGGAAGGACCGAATTTGGTGACCTAGCTGGCCATGCTATCCCGCACCGCCGCCAATCTGTTCTGGACCGCCCGCTATCTGGAGCGCGCCGACTTCCTGGCGCGGATCCTGGACTCCGCCCTGCGCCTGTCGGCCATGCCGGCCGCCCAGACCGGCGAAAACCTGTGGGACAGCGTCATCGCCTCGGCCGGGGTCGCCGACGCCTTTCACGCCAAGCACAGCGAAGCCACCGAGCGGACCGTGCGCGACTACCTGGCTTTCGATGCGGACAATCCGTCGTCCATCTGGTCATGCCTGGCCACCGCGCGGGCCAACGGCCGGGCCGTGCGCACCGCCCTCACCACCGAGATGTGGGAGTGCATCAACGACGCCTGGCACGAGCTGCAGCGACAGAACACGCCGAAGATGGGCCGTGATTCCTTCAGCCGGTTCCTGGAGTGGGTGGAGACGGTCACCCTGACGTTCGACGGGTCGGCACGCCGCACCATGCTGCGCAACGACGCCTACTGGTTCCTGCGCCTGGGCGGGGCGGTGGAGCGGGCGGACAACACCGCGCGGATCCTGGATGTGAAATACCACCTGCTGCTGCCGGCGCGTGAACTGGTGGGCGGGGGGCTGGACTATTTCCAGTGGACCACGATCCTGAGGGAAGTCTCCGCCCTGACCGCCTATCACTGGGTCTACCGCGACAACATCAAGCCCTGGCTGGTGGCCGATCTCCTGATCCTGAACCCGCAGATGCCCCGTTCGCTCGCCAGCTGTTACGACGTCGTCGTGCGCCACCTCGATCTCCTGGCCGACACCTATGGCCAGAGGGGCCAGAGCCAACGGCTGGCCCACGGCGTACAGGCGCGCATGACCACCTCGCGGATCGAGGACATCTTTCAGTCGGGTCTGCATGAGTTCATCAGCGGCTTCTTGATCGACAACGGCGAAGTCGCCGCGGCGATCGGCGAACAGTACCTGGTCTGAGCGTCCACCATGCGCATCCGCCTGTCCCACCTGACGACCTACGTTTACGAAACGCCCGCCAAATCCGTCATCCAGCTGCTGCGCCTGACGCCGCGCTCGCATGACGGCCAGCACGTGGTCCGCTGGCGCGTGGAGATCGACGCCGACGCCAAGCTCAACAAGGGCGAAGACGCCCTCGGCAACCTCACCCATACCGTCTATGTGGCCGGACCGCTGTCGAAGCTGACCGTCACCGTCACCGGCGAGATCGAGACCTGGGAAACCCACGGGGTGGTCCGGGGCGGCGTGGAGCGTTTCGACCCCCAGGTCTTCCTGCGCGAGACTCCCTTGACGGAACCGAGCCTCGAAATCGAGGCCTTCGCCCGGGACGCGGCGGGCCCTTCAGGCGACCCCTTGGCGCGGCTGCACGCATTGATGAGCGCGGTGCACGGGTCCGTGGCTTTCGACACGGCGCCCACCTCGACGGTGACGACGGCGGTGGAGGCCTTCACGCTGAAACGCGGAGTCTGCCAGGACCTGAGCCATGTCTTCATCGCGGCGGCCCGCGCGCTGGACATCCCGGCCCGTTATGTGTCCGGCCACCTCGCCCGCCTCGACGGGGTGGTGGAGCAGGAAGCCGCGCACGCCTGGGCGGAGGCCTTCGTCCCGGGACTCGGCTGGGTGGGCTTCGATCCCGCCAACGAGGTCTGTCCGACCCCGAACTACATCCGCGTCGCCATCGGCCTCGACTACCTGGGGGCCGCCCCCGTCCGCGGCAGCCGCAACGGCGGCGGCAGGGAAGCCATGGACGTCAAACTGCTGGTCACTCACGCGGCCCAGCAGACTCAGGCATGACGAACGTGGTATCCGGCCGCACGGGCGAGTTCGGGACGATGCTTAGATGACCTATTGCGCGGGAATCCTGGTCAGGGACGGACTGGTGATGTTCGCCGACACGCGGACGAACGCCGGATTCGATGACGTCTCCACCTTCCGCAAGCTGCACATCTTCGAGACGGCCGACGATCGGGTGATGGCGGTGGCGACCGCGGGCAATCTGTCGATCACCCAGTCCGCCCTGAGCCTCCTGGCCGAGGGCCTGCCTAACGTGGAGACGGGCGAGCTGGAGACGCTGGACAAGGCGCCCAGCATGTTCCGCGCCGCCCAGCTGCTCGGCCACGCTGTGCGCAGGGTCAAGCGGGACCTGGGCCCGGGCCTGGAGCACGAGCAGATAAGCGCCGAGGTCTCCATGCTGCTGGGCGGTCAGATCCGGGGCGGCCCGTTGAGGTTGTTCATGATCTATGACGCGGGCAACTTCATCGAGTGCGGCCAGGACGCGCCCTTCCTGCAGATCGGCGAACACAAGTACGGCCGCCCGATCCTGGTCCGCGCCGTCAGCTATGAGACCGACCTCTACGACGCCCTGAAGATCGGGCTGATCTCGCTCGACTCCACGGTGAAGTCGAACCTGGCCGTAGGCCTACCCGTCGACCTGATGGTGCTCCGCCGCGACCATCTGCGCAGCGAACTGATTCATCGCATCGAGGCGGACGAGCCCTACTTCCACGACCTGTCCGAGCGCTGGTCCGAGGCGCTGCGCGCCGCCCACAGCAATATTCCCCGCCCGCCCTACGCCCCCGGGCCGCTGCTGCAGCCCGCCCTGACGTCGCGGTCGGCCGCGCGCTGAGGCCGCGCCCCGCCGGAAGGCCGTGACCTACACTCCTGACGTGAACTGATGTAGGTAAGGGGCCAAGCGTGTGGGGGGATGGCGCATGGGGCGAGCCTTGATCGCCGCGGTCTGGGCGGGCGCGATCGCCTGGTCGTCGTCTGGTATCGCGATGTCTGCGCCCTTGGAGGCCTACGGCGGGCTGCCGACCTTGGAGGAAGTCGCCATTTCGCCGGACGGCGACAAGCTGGCCTTCATCACCTCGGTCCACGACGAACGGACCATGTTGGTCAAGTCGCTTAGCACTGGAAAGCTGCTGGGCGGGGTGAAGGCCGGTTCCCAGAAACTCCGGGACCTCGCCTGGGCTGACCCCGACCATGTGCTGCTGACCATGTCCAGGACCACCGTCAGCGAGGAGGGCGCGGAGGCGCGGCAAGAGTGGTGGATGGCGGAGAGTTACGAACTGTCCAGCCGCAAACAGCGGGAGCTGCCGGGTCTGGCGGACACGGACTACCTGGTCATGAACATGGTCAGCGGCGCGCCTGAGGCGCGCCAGGTGGGCGGCCACACGAGCGCCTTCGTCACCGGCTGGTACTTCCCCATGATGGAGGGCCAGGCCGCGCTGTTCAGCGTCGACCTCGCCACTGGAAGAAGCAAGCTGGTGGAAAAGGGCTCCAGCACATCCCAGGACTGGATCGTGGACGACAAGGGCGTCGCGGTCGCCGAGACCGATTACGACGAGGGCCGCAAGCGCTGGAGCGTGAAACTCAAACGCAACGACGCCTGGAAAGAGGTCTACGGCGTCGACGCCCCGATCGACACGCCCGAGGTCGACGGCATCACCGCCGACGGCTCGACCCTGGTCATCCGCTCCAAGTCCAGCGACCATCCGACCCTCACGCGGCTGCGCCTGTCCGACGGCGTCGTGTCTCCACCCGCTGACGACGACTTCCTGGACAGCCCGATCATTGATCCCGTCACCCATCGGATCATTGGCTATTCAAGCGTCACGACCAGGACCGAATATCAGTTCCTCGATCCGAAGGATCAGGACGTGTGGGACAAGATCGAGCGGGCCTTTCCCGATGAGAATCTGGAGCTGGAATCCTGGACCGACGATCGCCGCAAGATCATCCTGCGCGTCTATGGCCCCCTGGACGGCTTCACATACCGGCTGGTCGACCTGAAGACCGGCCATGCCGACGCGCTCGGCGACGTCTACGACTCCATCGGCGCCGACGATCTCGCGCCGGTGAAGGCCATCACCTACAAGGCCGCCGACGGGCGCAGCATCCCGGCCATGCTCACCCTGCCCAAGGGCAAGGAGGCGAAGAACTTGCCGCTGGTGGTGCTGCCGCACGGGGGACCGGCCGATCGGGACGACCCCGAATTCGACTGGTGGTCCCAGGCCCTCGCGTCAAAGGGCTACGCCGTCCTGCAGCCTCAGTTTCGCGGCTCCAACGGATACGGCTGGGAATTCCTCGCCGCCGGTTTCGGCCAGTGGGGCCGGAAGATGCAGACCGATCTGTCGGACGGCGTGCGGGACCTCGCGCGCCAGGGGACGATCAATCCGAAGCGGGTCTGCATCGTCGGCGCCAGCTATGGCGGCTATGCGGCCCTTGCGGGCGTCGCGCTGGACACCGGCGTGTATCGTTGCGCGGTGTCGGTCGCCGGCCTTTCGGACCTGCATCGGTTCCTGGCGTGGAAGCGAAGCCTGAAGGGCGGCGCGAGCAAGTCGGGCGTGCGCTACTGGGACCGGTACATGGGTTCGACCGGTCCGGAGGACCCAAGTCTCGACGCCATCTCGCCCGTCAAGCACGCCGACAAGGTATCCATCCCGGTCCTGCTGATCCACGGCAAGGACGACACCACCGTGCCGTTCGAGCAGAGTCAGCTGATGGCCGATGCGTTGAAGCGCGCGGGCAAGCCGGTGGAATTCGTCCCCCTGAACGGCGAGGATCATTACCTTTCGCGGTCCCAGACGCGTTTGCAGATGCTGCAGGCGACGGTCAAATTCCTCGAAACCAACACCCCGCCGGGCTGATCCGCCGCAAGACCGGCCACTGGCTTTATATTGCGGCGCACTATATGGAGTGCACGCCTCCCCATCCCTGCTGCCTAGCGCGGCCCAGCCGCGAGCGTGCCCCATGTCCCTGCGCAACATCGCCATCATCGCCCACGTCGACCATGGCAAGACCACCATGGTGGATCGCCTGCTCGGCCAGTCCGGCGTCTTCCGCGCCAATGAGGCGACGGTCGAGCGCGCCATGGACTCCAATCCGCAGGAACGCGAACGCGGCATCACCATCCTGGCCAAGTGCACCTCGGTGGTCTGGCCGAGCGCGGACGGCGAGATCCGCATCAACATCATCGACACGCCCGGCCACGCCGACTTCGGCGGCGAGGTGGAACGCATCCTCGGCATGGTCGACGGCTGCCTGCTCCTGGTGGACGCCGAGGAAGGCGTCATGCCGCAGACCAAGTTCGTGCTCGGCAAGGCGCTGAAGCTCGGCCTGCGTCCCATCCTGGTGCTGAACAAGGTCGACCGGCCCCACGCCGATCCCGACAAGGTGCTCAACGACACCTTCGACCTGTTCGCAGCCATCGGCGCCACGGACGAGCAGCTCGACTTCCCGCACATCTACGCCTCCGCCAAGCAGGGCTGGGCGGTGAGGGACATGAAGGACCCCCAGGAGACCCTCGCCCCCCTGTTCGAGACCATCATCGCCCACGTGCCCGAGCCCAAGGCCGAACACCACGAGGACGAACCCCCGCGGCTCCTGGCCGTGCTGATGGAGGCGGACCCCTATCTGGGACGTCTGTTGACCGGACGCGTGGAGTCGGGGCGCTTCACCCCCAACATGACCGTCCACGCCCTGTCGCCCGACGGCAAGGAAGTCGAGCGCGGCCGGATTTCCAAGGTGCTGGCCTTCCGGGGCCTGAAGCGCGTTCCAGTGGACGTCGCCGAAGCCGGCGACCTCATCGCCATCGCGGGCCTGACCAAGGCTACGGTCGCGGACACGGTCTGCGCGCCCGAGATCACCGCGGCGCTGCCCGCCCAGCCGATCGATCCGCCGACCATCGCCATCACCGTCTCCGTCAATGACTCGCCGCTCGCGGGACGGGACGGCGACAAGGTGCAGTCGCGGGTGATCCGCGAGCGCCTGCTGCGCGAGGCCGAGACCAATGTGGCGGTCAAGATCGCCGAAACCGCCGACAAGGACGCCTTCGAGGTCGCCGGCCGCGGCGAGCTGCAACTGGGCGTGCTGATCGAGACCATGCGGCGCGAAGGCTTCGAAGTGTCGATTTCGCGCCCCCGCGTGGTCTTCCAGACCGATCCCGAGACCGGCCAGAAGCTGGAGCCCATCGAAGAGGTGGTGATCGACCTGGACGACGAATATTCCGGCGTCGTCATCGAGAAGCTGTCGGCGCGCAAGGCCGAGATGAAGGACATGCGCCACGCCGGCGCCGGCAAGACCCGGCTGGTGTTCCTGGCGCCGTCCCGCTCGCTGATCGGCTACCACGGCGAGTTCCTGACCGACACCCGCGGTTCCGGCGTGATGAACCGCGTGTTCCACGCCTACGAACCCTATCGCGGCGCCATCGAAGGACGGCGCAACGGCGTCCTGGTCTCCAACTCCGACGGCGAGACCTCGGCCTACGCCCTCTGGAACCTGGAAGAGCGCGGCGTGATGTTCGTCGGCGCGGGCGAGAAGACCTACCAGGGCATGATCATCGGCGAGAACGCCCGGCCGGACGACATGGACGTCAATCCGATGAAGGCCAAGCAGCTGACCAACATCCGCTCGGCCGGCAAGGACGAATCCATCCGCCTGACCCCGCCGCGCCGCCCGACGCTGGAACAGGCCATCGCCTATGTCGAGGAGGATGAGCTGGTGGAGGTCACGCCCAAGGCGATCCGCCTGCGCAAACAGGTGCTGAACCCCACCTTCCGCAAACGCCGCGTCCGCGAAGACGCCTGAGCCGCGTTTACCCCCGTGCGGCGAGGCCGCCGGCTTGATATAGGTTGGTGTCGAGGGGATCTGGGCCGACGATGGCATCTGCTAAACTGTTCGCTTTGTTCACGCGCCGCGCCGGACCGCGCGCCAATGACCTGGGCCGGATGAGCCTCGGCGATCTGATTGTCGCCTACGCCACCTATCCCACCGTCATCGTCTACGTGCTGCTGTGCCTGGCTTCGATCGCCGGCGCCGTGGCCCTGGGCGCGCTGGCCAATCCGCTGCGCTGCCTGGCCGCGGTGGTCGCGGCGGTGCTGATCTATCCGGCGGTGGAATACACCCTGCACCGGTTCGTCCTGCACGCACGCTGGCTCTACAAGCACCCGATGACCGCGGCGCTGTGGAAGCGGATCCACTTCGATCATCACCAGGACCCCAACCGGCTGGACGTATTGTTCGGCTCCCTGTCCAACACCCTGCCGACCATCGTCCTGATCGGCCTGCCCATCGGCTGGCTGATCGGCGGACCAAGCGCGGCCCTGTCCGCGCTGGCGGCCGCCTTCGTGATCATGTGCGTCTACGAGTTCTGCCACTGCGTGCAGCACCTGAACTATACGCCCAGGAGCGCCTGGCTGCGGCGGATCAAGAAGCACCACATGGCCCACCACTTCCACAATGAGACGGGCAACTTCGGGATCACCTCGACCTTCATCGACCGGATCGTCGGCACCGGTTACGAAGACCGTGAGACCCGCCCGCGCAGCACCCATGTCTATGATCTCGGCTATGACCAGGCCGAGGCGGCGCGCTTTCCCTGGGTGGCGGCCCTGTCGCAACCGGCGCCCGACCGGCCGAACGCCCGTTGACCGAAGCAGGCCTGATCAAGACGACGAGCGGCCTGTTCCGCACGGTGGTGAAGAACGCCGCCGTGCTGCTGGGCGGCAAGGCGGCCAACGCCGTGATCACCCTGGCGGCCTTCGGCGTGGCCACCCGCGGCCTGGGCCTGGAACAGTTCGGCGTCCTGATCCTGATCAAGGCGTTCGTCGAAGCGGTGGGGGACATCGCCCGCTTCCAGTCCTGGCAGGCGGTCCTGCAATTCGGCGCCAAGCCTCTGAAGGATGGCGATCTTGCGGACTTCCAGCGGATCCTGCGCTTCAGCGCCCTGCTGGATCTGCTGAGCTCCCTGGCGGGCGTCAGCATCGGCGTCGTCGTCGCCGCCTTCATCGGGCCCTGGCTGAAGTGGCCGCCGAGCGCCGCGCCCATGGCCATGCTCTTCGCCACATCCGTGGCCTTCATGGTGTCCGCGACCCCGTTCGGCGTGCTGCGGCTGTTCGGACGTTTCGACCTGATGGCGTTCCAGACCACGGTGGCCTCCGTCATCTGGCTGGTGGGCGGCATCGTGGCCTTCCAGCTTCACGCGGGCCTGGGCGCCTATCTCGCCGCCTGGTGGGCGGGAACCCTGGCGGCCTTTCTGTATCTGACCCTCGCGGCGTGGCGCGAACTGCGCCGCCAAGGGGCGCTCGAGGGACTGGACTGGCGGCGCGGCCATTTGACCCACGGCTTTCCGGGGCTGTGGCGCTTCGCCATGACGACCAACGCCAGCGCGACCGTCGAGATGGCCTTCTCGCACGTCTCCACCCTGATCGTCGGCGGCGTGCTGGACCCGGGGCAGGCGGCGCTGTGGCGCATCGCCAAGGAGGTCGCCGACGCGATCGCCGCGCCGGCGAAGATGATCGTCCCGGCGCTCTATCCCGAACTCGCCAAGCTCAGGGCCGCCGGCGACAACCACACCCTCGGTCACCTGGCGCTGCGCATCGGCGCGACGGCCGGCGCGCTCGGCACGGTGCTGCTGCTGATCGCCGCCTTCTTCGGCGGACCTGCCCTGGGCCTGATCATGGGCAAAGCCTTCGAGGCGGCCGGGCCCGTGCTCGTCTGGCAGACCGCCGCTGCGGTCATCGGCATCTGGGCCCTGCCGCTCGAACCGATGCTGATCTCCACCGGCCGCGCCGGCCAGGCCCTGGTCGCCCGGCTGATCGTCTCCGGCCTCTATCTTCTGCTGCTGGCGCCGATGATCGAAAAGCTGGGCCTGATCGGCGTCGGGGTCACGTCGGTGGGGGCGGAGGCCTTATTGGCCTTTGGCATGACGCTGGGGGTGCTGCACTGGTATCGTGACCCATCCAGCGGCTTCGTGCGACGAGCGCCCCTCGCCTGACGCGCGCCGGCTCTTGCGCCCTTCTCCTTTTCCGAGTTTGAAGACCGATATGACTCCTACACCTACCGCCCCTGACCGCGCTTACCGTCCAGCGGATTTCGCCACCATCACCGAGGCGCTCGATTACGCCGCCCGGGGCGAGACGGGCGTCAACATCCATAACCTTCGCGGGCAGCTGTCCGAAGTCCTGCCCTACAGCGTCCTGCGCGAACAGGCCGTGGCGCTGGGCCGCCGGATGCTTGCCGCTGGCCTTGAGCCAGGCGACCGGGTCGGCCTGGTGGCCGAGAGCGACGGCGACTTCATCCGCGCCTTTTTCGCCTGCCAGTACGCCGGCCTTGTGCCGGCGCCCCTTCCCTTGCCCGCCCCGTTCGGGGGCCGCGACGCCTATATCGAGCACATCCGGCGCATGCTGCAGTCGGCCGGCGCCTCGGCGGTGTTCGGTCCGACCGCCCTGGCGGACTGGATGCAGGAGGCGGCCAGCGGCCTGGACCTCAAGGTGAAGGGCGACATCGCGGCCCTGCCCGACGGCGAAGACGGTCCCGAACTGCCCGGGGCCGACCCGGAGGGCCTGAGTTATCTGCAGTTTTCGTCGGGCAGCACGCGCTTCCCGCTGGGGGTGGCGGTGACGCATTGCGCACTCATGGCCAACGTCCACGCCGTCACCCAGTACGGGGTGAAGGTGGTCGCCGCCGACCGGCTGGTGTCCTGGCTGCCGCTCTATCACGACATGGGCCTGATCGGTTTCCTGTTCTCGCCGATCGCCTGTCAGGCCTCCCTGGACCTCTTGCCCACCGGCGCCTTCGTGCGGCGGCCGATGCTCTGGCTGGACCTGATCTCCAAGAACGGCTGCAACGTCACCTACAGCCCCACCTTCGGCTTCGAGCTGTGCGCGCGCCGGGCCGAGACCATGTCGCTGGAAGGCCTGGACCTCTCGGGTTGGCGCGTCGCCGGAATCGGCGGCGACATGATCCGGCCGCAGGTGCTGCGCGACTTCGTCGACCGCTTCGCGCCGTCAGGCTTCGACCAGCGGGTCTTCCTGGCCAGCTACGGCATGGCCGAGTCCACCCTGGCCCTCAGCGTCGCTCCCGAACACCAGGGCGTCTGCACCGAAACCCTCGATGTGGACCGCCTGGAACGCGAGGACTTCGCCGCCCCGCCAACGGCCAAGTCCCAGCGGGTGCGCGAGTTCGCCCTGTGCGGCCCGCCTCTGCCCAAGCACGAGCTGCAAGTGCGCGCCGAGGACGGGGCCGTGCTGCCCGAGCGGAGGGTCGGACGTATCTACGCGCGCGGGCCCAGCCTGATGCGCGCCTATTTCAACCAGCCTGAAGAGACCCGCCGGGTGCTGTCGGCCGATGGCTGGCTCGACACCGGTGACCTCGGCTACCTGTCCGAAGGTCAGATCGTCATCACCGGACGGGCCAAGGACCTGATGATCGTCAACGGCCGCAATGTCTGGCCGCAGGATCTGGAATGGACCGCTGAAGCCGAGGCCACCGTCCTGCGCAGCGGCGATGTCGCCGTCTTCTCCGTCGCCGGAGACGGAGAGGAAAGCGTGGTCGCCCTCGTCCAGTGCCGCGCCAGCGACCCGGACACGCGCGAACAACTGCGCACCAACATCGCCGGCTGCCTGAGGTCGCGCCACGGCGTCGAGACCGAGGTGGTGCTCGTGTCGCCGCACGCCCTGCCGCGCACGTCATCGGGCAAGCTCAGCCGCTCGCGCGCCAAGGCGATGTTCCAGGCCGGCGCCTTCAACGTCCAGACGGCGCCGGTCACGGCCTGAGATGACCCGGCCGATCGCGGCCCTGACCGGCGCGACCGGCTTCCTGGGTCGCCACATCGCGCGCGCCCTCGAGGACGCGGGCTTCCGCGTGCGCATCCTGATCCGGCGCGAAACGCCCTCCGCCGAGGAGATCGGGCCGGCGTCCGAGCTGGTGTTCGGCGATCTGGCCAACGAGGAGGCCCTGGCGCATCTGGTCGGGGACGCGGAAGTGACGGTGCATGCCGCCGGCCTGGTCAAGGCGCGCCGCCCCGAGGACTTCCTCCAGGTCAACGTCGAAGGCTCGCGCCGCCTGGCCCTTGCCATGGCGCGTGGGGCGCCCGACGCGCGTCTGGTGCTGGTGTCGAGCATCACCGCGCGAGAGCCGGCGCTCTCCGCCTACGGCGCCAGCAAGGCGGCGGCTGAGGCGGCGGTCCGCCAGGTCCTCAAGCCGGACCGCTACACCATCGTGCGGCCGCCCGCGATCTACGGACCGGGCGACCGGGAGACCCTGGCCCTGTTCAAGGCTGTCCGCACCCTGCCCATCGCCCCGCTGGCGGGCGGGCCCGAGGCGCGGGTCGCCATGATCCACGTCGACGACGCCGCCGCCCAGGTCAGCGCGATCGCGGGCCGGCCCGCCGAAGGTGCGACCTACACCCTCGCCGACGCGCGCCCGGAGGGCTACGCCTGGATCGAAATCATGCAGGCCGCCGCGCGGGCGATGAATCGCCGGCCCAGGTTCGTGCAGTTGCCGCGCGCCGGCGTATTGGCCATCGGCCGCCTGGGCGGCGCGCTGGGCGGGATCGGCGGCCGCACGCCGATGATCACGCTCGGTAAGGCGCGTGAGATGCTGCACGCCGACTGGAGCGTTGCGGCGCACGAGCGCCTCCCCTCCCCGCCGACCCATCGATTCGACCTGGACGGCGGCTTCGCCCATGCCGTCGCCTGGTACCGCTCACACCACTGGCTCTGAAAATGCGCTGCGAAGGCTTCGGCGCGCCCGTGAATTGGGCGCCTTGCGAAATGCGGACCTGCGACATTGTGCATCGCACCACTAGAGCGCGTTCCGCAAAAGTGGAACCCGGTTTTACGGTAGGAACGCGCTCAGACTCTTGAATCTAGAGCACGATTCAACGATCAGACGATTCCGTCTGATCGCATCGTGCTCTAGGCGCCCGCGCTCAGGTCCAATATGCAGCTTGTCGCTTGGCGCGTGAATTTGCTGGCTTGTAACCTGGACCAGCTGCATTAGGGTTTGCTTTGCGATGTTCGGCAGGCAATAGGGGGCGCCGCCGCTGTGCAGCTCGTTGTTTGGACTCCTGAAATGGATGCAGCCACTCGTTCCGTTCGAGACGGAATCGCCGCAGCCTTGGGCCAAACGGTGGGCCGCCCCATTGAAATCTCAGACGACACCAACATCGCCCGCGACCTTGGTTTGGACTCACTTGCGATCATGAATTTCATTATGGCGCTTGAGGACGAATACGACATCTCGATCCCCCTGGATCGGGTCGCGCAGGTGGAAACAGTCGGCGATCTCGTCGAAGCCATCGAAGAATTGCGGAGCAAGGGCTGATGTCCATTCTCGCCAAGTACGCCGCCATGAAGGGCGTGTTTGCCGCGCTGAATGCCCACGGGAAGAACCCGCTCGACGTTCTGTTCGACAAGGTTCTGTCGCCGACGGAGGGCATGCTCGACGGCAAGCGCACGATCCTGTTGGGCACCAACAACTATCTGGGCCTGACCTTTGATGAGAGCTGCATCGAGCGCTCGGTCGAGGCCGTCCGCGAACAGGGCACCGGCACCACGGGCTCGCGTATCGCCAACGGCAGCTATGACGGCCACCGCAAGCTCGAGCAGGCGCTGGCGGACTTCTATGGCCGCGATCACGCCATGGTCTTCACCACTGGATACCAGGCCAATCTCGGCATCCTGTCGGCCCTGGTGGGTCGCGGCGACCACCTGATCATCGACGCCGACAGCCATGCGTCGATCTACGACGGCTCGCGACTGGCCCAGGCCGAGGTCATCCGGTTCCGCCACAACGATCCCAAGGACCTGCACAAGCGCCTGAAACGCCTGGCCGACGTGCCGGGCGACAAGCTGATCGTGGTCGAGGGCATCTATTCCATGCTGGGCGACACCGCCCCGCTCAAGGAGATCGCCGCGGTCAAGCGCGAAACCGGCGCCTACCTCCTGGTGGACGAGGCCCACTCCATGGGCGTCCTGGGCGCCAACGGCCGCGGCCTGGCCGAAGCGGCCGGGGTGGAAGCGGACGTGGACTTCATTGTCGGCACCTTCTCCAAGAGCCTCGGCAGTGTCGGCGGCTTCTGCGTGTCGGACCATCCGGAATTCGACCTGCTGCGCGTGGTGAGCCGGCCATACATGTTCACCGCGTCCCTGCCGCCGAGCATCATCGCCTCGACGCTGCAGGCGCTGCAGCGCCTGCGCGACGAACCGTCGCTGCGCACCCGACTGAACACCAACGCCCGGCGGCTCTATGACGGGCTGACCGCCCTGGGCTTCCAGACGGGACCCCAGGCCAATCCGATCGTCGCCGTGGCCATGCCCGACCGCGAAACCGCCATCGCCTTCTGGAACGCGCTGCTGGTCGGCGGGCTCTATCTGAACCTGGCCCTGCCGCCGGCGACTCCGAACAACACGCCCCTGCTGCGCTCCAGCGTCAGCGCCGCGCACACGCCCGAGCAGATCGACACGGCGCTGGACCTGTTCGCCCAGGTCGGCCGCGAATTCGGCATGCTGCCCGCCGCGCCGAAGCGCGTCAGGGCCTAGAGCACGATGCGATCAGACGGAATCGTCTGATCGTTGAATCGTGCTCTAGATTCAAGAGTTTGAGCGCGTTCTTACCGCAAAACCGGGGTCCACTT
>FTHA01001704.1_pt1 | contig 22147 bp, 18 predicted proteins | sample 1640771 | NCBI WGS metagenome assembly FTHA01 (sample SAMEA3914789, study PRJEB12502) | metagenome | biome: forest; material: soil | place: Canada | collected 2011-07-03 | depth 0.3 m | reverse complement strand
GGCATGTACATCGGCGACACCGACGACGGCTCGGGCCTGCATCACATGGTCTATGAGGTGGTGGACAACGCCATCGACGAGGCCCTGGCCGGCTACGCCTCGGCGGTCGAGGTGTGCCTGAACGCGGACGGTTCGGTGACCGTCGAGGACGACGGCCGCGGCGTGCCCACCGATATTCACGAAGGCGAAGGCGTCTCCGCGGCCGAGGTCATCATGACCCAGCTGCACGCCGGCGGGAAATTCGACCAGAACTCCTACAAGGTGTCCGGCGGACTGCACGGCGTGGGCGTCAGCGTCGTCAACGCCCTGTCGGAATGGCTGGAGTTGAAAGTCTGGCGCAATGGCCAGACCCACCAGATGCGCTTCGAGGGCGGCGATCCGGTATCGCCGCTCAAGGTGACCGGCCCCGCGCCACAGGTAGGTGAGCGCCAGCGCACCGGCACCAGCGTCACCTTCCTGCCGTCGCTGGAAACCTTCGCCAACGTGGTGGAGTTCGACCGCAAGACGCTTGAACACCGGCTGCGCGAGCTGGCGTTCCTGAACTCGGGCGTGACCATCCGCTTCAAGGACCTGCGCGGCGCGGAGGCCTTCGAGGAGACCATGGCCTACCAGGGCGGGGTCGAGGAATTCGTGCGTCACCTGGACAAGGCCAAGCAGCCGCTGATCAAGACGCCCATCGTGGTGCGCGGAAGGCGCGAAAAGGTCGAGATCGACCTGGCCCTGTGGTGGAACGACACCTACCACGAGAACATGCTGTGCTTCACCAACAACATCCCCCAGCGGGATGGGGGCACGCACCTGTCGGCCTTCCGCGCGGCTCTGACGCGGATCGTCACCAGCTATGCCGAGAGTTCCGGCGCCACCAAGCGCGACAAGATCTCGGTCAGCGGCGAGGACGCCCGCGAGGGTCTGACCTGCGTCCTGTCCGTGAAGGTGCCCGACCCGAAATTCTCCAGCCAGACCAAGGACAAGCTCGTCTCGTCCGAAGTGCGGCCGGCGGTCGAGGGCCTGGTCGGCGAGGGCATCGCCCAGTGGTTCGAGGAGCATCCGGCGGAAGCCAAGCTCATCGTCCAGAAGATTTCCGAAGCGGCTTCGGCGCGCGAAGCGGCGCGCAAGGCGCGCGAACTCAGCCGCCGCAAGTCGCCGCTCGACATCTCGTCCCTGCCCGGCAAGCTCGCCGACTGCCAGGAACGCGACCCGGCCAAGTCCGAGATCTTCCTGGTGGAAGGCGACTCCGCCGGCGGCTCGGCCAAGCAGGCGCGCAACCGCGAGAACCAGGCCGTATTGCCCCTGCGGGGCAAGATCCTGAACGTCGAGCGCGCCCGCTTCGACCGGATGCTGGGCTCAGACCAGATCGGCACCCTGATCACGGCGCTGGGGGCGGGCATCGGCCGGGACGACTTCGATCCCGAAAAAATCCGCTACCACAAGATCATCATCATGACGGACGCCGACGTCGACGGCGCCCACATCCGGACGCTCCTGCTGACCTTTTTCTACCGGCAGATGCCCGAGCTGATCGAGCGCGGCTATCTCTATATCGCCCAGCCGCCCCTCTATAAGGCTTCCAAGGGCAAATCGTCGCGGTACCTGAAGAACGACATCGAGATGGAGGCCTTCCTCACCAACGAGGGGGTCGACGGCGCCGAGCTGGACCTGGCCTCGGGCGAGCGGCGCACGGGGCGCGACCTGCTGGACCTGGTTCAGCAGTGCAAGACCGCCCGCGCCCACATCGAGCGGCTGGCCTCGCGCGCGCCGGCCTTCGCCATCGAGCAGGCGGCGCTCGGGGGCCTGTTCGGCGAACATCCTGATCCCAAGGCGGTGGCCGAACGGCTCAACCTCTACGCCGAGGAAGGCGACGGACCGTGGTCCGGCGAACCGGCGGAAGACGGCGGGCTGGGCGGATATGTGTTCTTCCGCATCAAGCGCAGCGTTTCCGAACGGGTCGTGCTGGAGGACGGCCTGATCCACGCCCTGGACGCCCGCCGGCTGGCGGAACGCGCGCCCGGCCTCTCCCAGGAGTTTTCTTCGCCTGCGACTTTCCGCCGCAAGGATAAGTCCACGACGGTGCGCGGACCGCTCGATCTGGTCTCCGCGGTGCTGGACGCTGGCCGCAAGGGCCTGTCGATCCAGCGCTACAAAGGCCTGGGGGAGATGAATCCCGAGCAGCTGTGGGAGACCACGCTGGACGTGAACGCCCGCACCCTGCTGCAGGTGAAGGTCGCTCACGCCGACGACGCGGACGATATGTTCTCGCGCCTGATGGGCGATCTGGTCGAGCCGCGCCGGGAGTTCATCCAGGAAAACGCGCTGGACGCCGAAGTGGACGTCTAGGCCCCAAATGCAATCCGGCCCGGGTGGAGCCACCCGAGCCGGATCTGGTCGAACGAGTCTGGATTGGATGGCGGCGCGACGACCTCGGTCACGGCGTTCGCACATCCGGCCTTCAGCAGCAGAACGCCGGCCGCCATGACGGCGACCGGCGCTTCATTGCCGCCGAGAAGGGCTGGATTAGCCGCCAGCGAACCGGATCGGCACCTTGATGTCGCCGACCTTGGAGCCCATGGGAAGCGCTTCGGCCACGCACAGGGCGGCCTTTTCAAATCCCTTGGACGGGGCGTTGCTTTCAAGGACCTTGCAGGCCGAAAGCTTGCCATCCGCCGCCGTACACTCGAGCATGACCATGGCGGAGTCGTGAGTGTTGGCGAATTTTTCCAGACAATTGTCCATGTGATCCTGGAACGAGGTCCCTGCGGACGTCGCGGTTACCAACATCAAGCTGCCGACAATTCCTCCGGCCATACGGAGCGAGTACTTCATTCCGATTATCCTCCTCGGTGAGCGATAGACCCCAGAATTCCATATCTCTCCTAAAAACTGCTGAACGCGCCGACAGAAAGTCCCGTCCGGTCCGAGGGTCTCGGAGGTGTTATTATGAATCTTGATGGGTCCCGGCCCGGAAGGTGACCTTCTATTAGGAATGTTGTGGCGAATTGACGCTCCAACTGTGTCCTACCGAATCGTGGGAGGGGGGTCGATGCGTCGCTCAAACCTGACGGACTTGCCATTAATTGTTAAAATGGGAGCTGCGCCTGGCGCTGCCGTCATAATGCTACTGGTCCTCGCGATCGTGACAGTCACGGTCCAGAGCAACCAGTCAAACGCCTTGCGCAACATCGTGCAGCAACAGATGCCGCACTCGACGCGCATGCAGAAGATCGCTGAACGCATCACCGCGGTGCACGGCCAGCTTTACATGCTCCTGACCCACAAGGCTGGGGCCATCGACGAGGCGCAGATACCCTCGCAGATGGACGCGCTCGAAAGCGAGTTCGACAGCATCACCAAGGATGTGAAGGCCGAGAAGGCGTTCGCGCCGGCCGACCAGCAGCCCGCGTTCGACCAGCTCGTGAAGCAGTTGCAGGACTGCAAGAGCTCAGTGGACGCCGTGAGTGCGATCCTCACCGCGGACTTCGCAACGACCGCCAGCTTCGTCGCCCCCTTCGAGGGCCAGTACGCCCACATGACCGGCGTGCTGAGCAAGCTGGTCGAAGACGCCAACGCCCGCAGCCAGAAGACGGGCCTCGCCACCTATAACCAGTCCAAGACCAGCCAGATCGCCATGATGATCGCTACGCTGACGACACTGGTCGCCGTGGCCGGCCTCGCCCTGGCCTCCGTGCTGCCCCTGCGCCGCGCGATCATCCGGATCGCCAGCGCGACGGAATCCCTCGCCCAGGGCCGCACGGAAGTTGATCTGGAGGCGCTGCAGCGCAAGGACGAGATCGGCGCCATCGTCCGCTCGCTGACAGTCTTCCGCGACAATCAGCTGCACCTGGCCGACCTGCGTCAGCGTCAGGAAGAAGCCGACCGTCAGGCCGAGGACGAACGTTCGCGCAACGACGAGACCCGCGCGGAAGTCGCCAAGGCTCAGGCCTTCGTGGTGGAATCCCTCGCTGGCGGCCTCATCAAGCTGTCCGAAGGGGACCTCACCTACCGGATCCACGAACAGTTCCCCGGCGAGTACAAGAAGCTCCAGGACGACTACAACGGGGCCATGACCAAGCTGCAGGAAGCGATGACGGTCATCGCCGCCAATGCGGACGGCATGTTGTCGGGCACCGGAGAAATCAGCCAGGCGGCGGACGATCTGTCCCGCCGCACCGAGCAGCAGGCCGCAACCCTGGAAGAGACCGCCGCGGCGGTCGACGAGATCACCGCCACGGTCAAGCGCACCGCGGACGGCTCCAGCCAGGCTAACGCCGTGGTGACGGCCGCTCGCTCCGACGCCGAAAAGAGCGGCGAGGTGGTGCGTCAGGCCGTGTCGGCCATGACCGGCATCGAAAAGTCCGCCCAGGAAATCAGCCAGATCATCGGCGTCATCGACGAGATCGCCTTCCAGACCAACCTTCTGGCCTTGAACGCCGGCGTCGAAGCGGCGCGGGCGGGCGAAGCCGGCAAGGGCTTCGCGGTGGTCGCCTCCGAAGTGCGGGCCCTGGCCCAGCGCTCGGCCGAGGCCGCCAAGGAGATCAAGGCCCTCATCTCGACCTCCACCAACCAGGTGAAGGAAGGCGTGGGCCTGGTCGGCCAGACCGGCGACGCGTTGCAGCGGATCGTCGGCCAGGTGGCCGAGATCTCGGGGCTGATGGCCGAAATCAACGCCTCGGCCCAGGAACAGTCCACGGGGCTCGCGGAGGTCAACACCGCGGTCAATCAGATGGACCAGACAACCCAGCAGAACGCGGCGATGGTGGAGCAGTCCACCGCCGCCAGCCACGCTCTGGCCCAGGAAGCCCGTCAGCTCGTCCAGCTGGTGGGCCGCTTCAACACCGGCGAACGCGGCGGCGAACTGCGCGCAGGCGCCGGCCGGCCGACCGAAGCCCGGCGCGGCGTGCATGCTCCGGCGGCCAATCCGGTCGCGGCCGCCCGCGCGCGCGTGGCGTCCTTCGCCAATGAGACGACTCGCGGCGCCACCGCCCTGAAGAGCCAGCCTCAGGCGGACGGCTGGGAGGAATTCTGACCTTGGAAAAACGCCAGGAGTCTGAATGCGGCGGATCGCCGCGGAAGGAGTGGGGGGCCGTGAACGGTCCGTCCATGCCTCTGTGGTTATCTGCCGTCACAGCGACGAGAACCGATCGCGTGAACATGATGGAAGGGGCAGTGGGGTGAGCAAGACGATACTCACGGTCGATGACTCGCGCACCATGCGCGACATGTTGCGGCTGGCGCTTGAAGACGCCGGATTCCAGGTGGTTCAGGCCGAGGACGGCGTCCATGGCCTGGAAGTGCTGGAGTGCGGCATGCCAGACGTGATCATCACCGACATCAACATGCCGAGGATGGACGGATTTGGCTTCATCGAGGGCGTGCGCAAGGACTCGCGGTACCGCGGGGTGCCGATCCTGGTGCTGACCACCGAGAGCGATGCAGTCAAGAAGGACCGCGCCAGACAGGCCGGCGCCACAGGCTGGATCGTGAAGCCGTTCAATCCCACCAAACTCGTGGACGCAATCCGCCGCGTCGCGGCCTGATCAAATCGGAGCCTCAAATGGATCCGATGGAGCAGATCAAGACCACGTTCTTCCAGGAATGTGACGAGCTCCTCGCGAGCCTCCGTACGGGTCTGCTCGAACTGGATTCCGGGGCGGGCGACGAAGAGACGGTGAACACCGCCTTTCGGGCCGTCCACTCCATCAAGGGCGGCGCGGGCGCGTTCGAATTCGAAGCCCTGGCCCGGTTCGCCGACGCCTTCGAGACCACACTGAACGAAATGCGCGCGGGCCGCCTGACGGCCAGCGGCCCCTCGCTGCAGGTGATGCTGAACGCCACCGACCTGCTGACGGACCTGGTCTCCAAGGCCAAGGAGGGCCAGGAGTCCGACGAAACCCAGATCAACGCCCTGGCCGAGGACCTGGCCTCGATCCGCACGGGCGCCGCCGCCAAGACCCTTGAAGCGGCGGCCGCCGACGCAGCGGGCGACGACGACATCGACGGTCTGGACTTCACGCCGGTCATGGCGCCCGCAGAGGCCCCAGAACCCGCACGGGTCTGGAAGATCGAATTCCGCCCCTTCCGCCAGCTCTACGCCAAGGCCAACGACGCCCTGGTCCTGCTGCGCGAGCTCGCCCGGCTGGGGGCCTGCGACGTCCAGCTCGATGCGTCGAGCCTGCCCGGAGTCGACGATCTCGATCCCGAGGAGGCCTACGCGGCCTGGACCGTGATCATCCGGACTGAACATTCGCCCGAAGAACTGCTCGAAGTGTTCGAGTTCGTGGAAGGCGATTGCGATCTTTCGATCACCGCCGTGGACGGGCTGGAGTCCGGGGACGGTGATGCGAACGACCTCATCCAGGCGCTCGAGGCGGACGCCCAGCCGACGGATCTCGGCCTGCCGGACTTCGTCGAGCCCGAGGCGCGCGGCGCCGGACCCCTGACGATCGGCTCCGGGTCAGGTTCGGACGGCGGCTCGAACGGCCCGCCGGGCGCGCCGACCACGATCCGCGTCGACCTGGATCGCGTGGACCGCCTGATCGACCTGGTCGGCGAGCTGGTGATCAACCAGGCCATGCTCGCCCAGAAGGTGATCGAAGCGGGCTTCTCCAACGCTTCCAACGTCCTGGTCGGCCTGGAAGGCCTGGAACAGCTGACCCGCGAAATCCAGGACAGCGTCACCGCCATCCGCGCCCAGCCGGTGAAGGCCGTCTTCCAGCGTATCCCCCGCCTCGTGCGCGAGATCGCCAGCCTGACCGGCAAGCAGGCGCGACTTGTCACCGACGGCGAAGGCACCGAAGTCGACAAGACCGTGATCGAGCGGCTGACCGATCCGATCACCAACATGATCTACAACGCCATCGACCACGGCATCGAACGCCCGGAGGAGCGCACCGCGGCGGGCAAGCCGACGGAAGGCGTCGTGAAGCTGTCGGCCCATCACCGGTCCGGCCGGATCGTCATCGAGGTGGCCGACGACGGCAAGGGCATCAACCGCGAGCGCGTGCGCCAGATCGCCGCCGACAAGGGTCTGATCGATCCGTCCGCGACCCTCGCCGACGAAGAGGTCGACAACCTCATCTTCCTGCCCGGCTTTTCCTCCGACGCACCCCGCGACGGCGCCGCGCGCGGTGTCGGCATGGACGTGGTCAAACGCTCCATCCAGGCGCTGGGCGGGCGCATCTCGGTCACCTCGCGCCCGGGTGAAGGCTCGACCTTCACCCTCAGCCTGCCCCTGACCCTCGCCGTACTCGACGGCATGGTTGTCACCGCCGAGGACCAGACCCTCGTGGCGCCCCTGACCACCGTGATCGAGACGCTCCAGCCCAAGCCCGAGGACGTCAAGAGCCTCGGCCCCCAAGGCATGGTGCTGGCCGTACGCGGCGCCTACGTGCCCCTGATCGACGTGGGCATGGCCCTGGGCTTCCGCTCCAAGCCGCTCGACCCGACCGTCGGTGTCGCCTTGCTGGTCGAGGGCGACGTCGGCGGACGCGCGGCCCTGATGGTGGACGCCATCCAGGGCCAGCGGCAGGTCGTGATCAAGAGCCTGGAAGCCAACTACCAACAGGTCGACGGCGTCGCCGCGGCCACCATCCTGGGCGACGGTCGCGTCGCCCTCATCCTTGATGTCGAAGCGGTGATTTCATCGCATCGGCGCATTCCACCGCGGTTCGAAGCACCGCCCCTGAGAGCAGCAAGCTGAACATGAGCGATCCGACAGTGGCGGGCGAACGCCGCGAACTCATCTCCTTCCGTGTCGCCGACCAGGAATTCTGCGTGGACGTCATGGCCGTGCGGGAAATCCGCGGCTGGTCCGCGGCGACACCCCTGCCCCACTCGCCGGACTATGTCCGCGGCGTGATCAACCTGCGTGGCGCGGTCTTGCCCATCATCGACCTCAGCGCCCGCCTGAGCCTCGGCACGGCCGAGCCCACGGCGCGCCACGTCATCATCGTGACCCGCGTCAATGAACGCACGGTCGGCCTGTTGGTCGAGGCGGTGTCCGACATCCTGACCGTCACCGACGACATGGTGCAGGCGACCCCCGACGTGGCCTGTGATACGGTCCGGGCGTTCGTCAAAGGCATCCTGGCCATCGACGGCCGCATGGTCAGCCTGATCTCGCTGGATAATGTCCTGCCGCACATGGAAGCGGAGGCGGCATGAGCGCAGCCCCACTCAGAAAAGCAGACCTCCAGCCCGCGAACCTGACCGAAGGCGAGTTCGCATTCACCAGCGACGACTTCACGCGCGTCGCGGCCATGCTTTACGAGGACTCCGGCATCCATCTGTCGGACGGCAAGGTCACCCTGGTGTACTCCAGGCTGGCCAAGCGCCTGCGCCAGCTCGGCCTGCAGACCTTCAAGGAATACTGCGAACTGGTGTCGAGCGATGCGGGCGCGGCTGAACGGCGCAACATGCTGTCGGCCCTGACCACCAACCTGCCCCGCTTCTTCCGCGAGCCGCATCACTTCGACCATTTCCGCCAGCAGACCCTGGCGTCGGTTGTGGACGCCGCACGCTCCGGCGCGCGCCTGCGCTTCTGGTCGGCCGGATGTTCGAGCGGCCAGGAACCCTATTCCATGGCGCTGTCGCTGCTGGCGGTCCTGCCCGAAGCGGTCGACCTGGATGTCCGCATCCTCGCCACGGACATCGATCCTGTGATCGTCGGCCAGGCCCGGGCGGGCGTCTATCCCGACGAAGCCATTTCCGCGATCCCCACGGACCTGCGCGGTCGCTGGCTGAAGCGCGAAGGCGCGGGCCAGTGGAGCATGGGTGAGGCCGTCCGTAGACTGATCGTCTTCAACGAACTGAACCTGATGGGCTCCTGGCCGATGAAGGGCCGGTTCCAGGCGATCTTCTGCCGAAATGTCGCGATCTATTTTGAGGAGCCGGTCCAGGAACGCCTGTGGAGCCGCTTCGGGGACGGTCTCGTGGAGGGCGGGCGGCTGTATGTCGGCCACTCCGAGCGCGTCACCGACCCGCGGTTCCAGAACGACGGCCTGACGACCTACCGGTTGAGGACGTCCAAATGAGCAAGATCAGAGTCCTGATCGTCGACGACTCGCCGACCATGCGAGTGCTGATCGCGAACATTCTCGGCCGCGAGCCGGACATCGAAGTCGTGGGATCGGCCGCCGATCCGATGGAAGCGCGCGAGGCGATCAAGGCGCTGGATCCCGATGTCCTGACCCTGGACATCGAGATGCCCCGCATGAACGGGTTGGAATTCCTCGAGAAGATCATGCGGTTGCGGCCCATGCCCGTGATCATGGTGTCCACCCTGACCCAGGAGGGCGCCGACGCGACCCTGCAGGCGCTGGAACTCGGGGCGGTGGACTGCATCGGCAAACCCATGGCCGGCCACGCCACCAAGGGTTTCTCGGAGCTGGTGGAAAAGATCAGGGCGGCCGCCGGGGCGCACGTGCGTGGCATCGGCGAGCGGCGGCAATCGGTCCCGCCCTCCCCTGACTTCCGGCCCAACGGCCGCGTGGTGGCGATCGGCTCGTCCACCGGCGGCGTCGAGGCGCTCGCGACCCTGCTGCGCGACTATCCGGCGAACTGTCCGCCCACGGTCATCACCCAGCACATGCCGGCCACCTTCACCCAGCATTTCGCCGAGCGCCTTGACCGCATGAGCGCGGCGACCATCTGCGAGGCCCAGGAGGGCGCGCCGGTCGAAGTCGGACGGGTCTACATCGCGCCCGGCGGCGCCCGGCATCTCGAAATCGTGGCTGGCGCGAACGCGCCGCGCTGCCGCCTGCGCGAGGCCGAGCCTGTCAGCGGACACCGCCCGTCGGTCGACGTGCTGTTCGATTCCGTAGCCCAGAGCATCGGCGCCCCCGCCGTCGGCGTCATCCTGACCGGGATGGGCCGGGACGGCGCCAAGGGACTTCTCGCCATGCGCCAGGCCGGGGCTCGCACCCTCGGCCAGGACGAAGGCACCAGCGTTGTCTATGGCATGCCGAAAGCGGCATTTGATATGAACGCGGTTGAGCGGCAGATTCCGCTCGAGCGCATCGGCGGCGCGATTCTGGAACTGTGCGCCGCCGCCAAGAGGGAGCGCGCCTGATGCCCGCAGCATCTTCCATGAAAGTCCTCGTCGTGGATGACCAGGCGTCTCTGCGCGCCCTCGTCCGCAACAGCCTGCAACAGCTGGGCGTGGTCGACGTCACCGAAGCCGGCGACGGCGAAGAGGCCCTGAGGTCCCTGGTGGCCCGTCCGGTGACCATGGTCATCACCGACTACAACATGCCCAAGCTTGACGGCCTGGGCCTGCTGCGCGCCATCCGCGGCCATCCGCCGATCAAGTCCACCGCCGTGATCATGCTGACTGGACGGGCCGACCGCGAGCTGGTCCAGCGCGCCGTGCAGTTCGGCGTGAACAACTACCTGGTCAAGCCCTTCACCGTCGCCCAGCTGAAGGGCAAGATCGAAGCCGTGGTGGGGAAGCTCGAGTGACGCTGGCCCTATCGCCGCGCGCCGCCGACCCGTCCGACCGCATGGCGCTGAGGCGCCTGATCGGCGCCGTGGCGCGTGAAATCGATTCCCTGGCCGAGCAAGGCCACCGCCTGCAGGTGATGATCGGCGCGCACGTGGCCGCCGCCGGCGCCGCCGAGCAGGCCGTGGAAGACGCCCAGTTGATCGATCACCTGCTGCAGCATTTCTCTGGGCTGGGCGAGGTGCTTCGACGCGCCGCCGAGCACACCCCCGCCGCCGTGGACGTTGAGATCGCCGCCGTCCTGCGGGGACTTCGCCTGGACGGGCTCGGCCGCCGACTGGCAGGCGCCGGCCGGCTCGACGGACGCAATTGCTCGGGCGAACTAGAGCTCCTTTAGGACCCTCCCATGACCGACCCGATGGACTTGGTACGGATCAATCTGAAAGGGGCGGAGATCCTGCTGCTTCAGTCCACGACCCAGGGGCTGGATATCCTGTCCCAGATCCTGACCGGCTTCGGCGCCAAGCAGTTCCACCGATGCGTCACCGCTGAAGAGGCCAAGGGAATCACCGAGAAGCAGACCCTCGACCTGCTCATCGTGGAAGGCCAGCTCGGGGACCGCACCACCGACGGCTTCGATTTCGTGCGCTGGCTGCGGCGCTCGCCGCTCGAGCCCAACGCCTGGGCGCCGATCCTGATGGTCAGCGGCCACTGCAGCGTGCGCAATGTCCAGAAAGCCCGCGACTGCGGCGCCAACTTCGTCGTCGCCAAACCCGTGATCCCCACCGTGCTGTGGGAACGACTGCTCTGGATCGCCCGGGAGAACAGGCCCTTCGTCAAGGCTGGCGACATCTACGTCGGGCCCGAACGGCGCTTCAAGAACGAGGGGCCGCCAAATGGCATGGCGGGCCGACGCTCCACCGACCTCTCGGCCGAGGTCGGCGAAGCCACCCTGCCGAACATGAACCAGGAAGACATCGACTCGCTGCTCCAGCCTAAACGGGTGAACATTTGACCGCCGTCCAGATCTTCCGCCGCGAGAACCGGCTCGCAAAGCTCATCCGGAAGCCGGGCGGCATCTCCCGCAAGATCGCCATGGCCCAGGCCGCATCCAATCTGGGCGAGATTCGCGACGAACTCATCCTTGAGCTGGACCGTATCCTCGCCCTCATCGACAGGTCCGCAACCGCGGAGGCCGCCAACGACAACAAGGCCCAGGCGATCATCTATCACGGGTCCAACCACATCATCGGCCTGGCCGAGCCTTGTGGGATTCCCGAGCTGGGCAAGGCCGCCTTCAGCCTGTGCGAACTCGTCGACCGCATGACCGAGGCCGGGGCCTGGAACGCCGTCGCGGTCCAGGTCCATCTGGAAGCCTTCAAGCTGCTGCGCGGCGCCGGGGCCGCCATGTCCCCGGCCGACCGTCAGGCGGTTGTCACCGGCCTGCGCAAGGTGACCACCCGTGTCGCGAAACTGCCCGATGGCGCGTTTGGCGACGAACAGCCCGTGAAGCCTCCGCCGACGGCCTGAACCGGCCTGTCAGTGCGCCGCGGCCTGGGGCGACCCAGCCTGGGGCGCCGGCGGCGGTACGGAAACTGCGGCGGGCGCGGCCGCGGGAGCGGGCGGCGGGACTGGCGCGGGCGGCGGAGGATCATGCGCCTTCATCCAGGCGTCCAGTGCGTCGGGACGGCGGGGACTGGCCTTGGCGATCAGCCGCGCCTCGTCCTTGTCCGGCTCGAGCGGGGTCCAACCGCGGCGTTTCATGCAGTCGGCGAAAACAGCCCTGGAGAGCCGCTTGTGCAGGCCGCCCTCGTGCAGCGCGTCGGAATCGAGGGACTGGCTCAAGGCGCTGAGGGCCCCGTAGTCGGGATCCGAAAAGGCCGACGCCGTGCCGCCGAGCGAGAGCGCCTCGTGGCTGCAGTCAGAGCGGTCCTGGAACATGGCGCTCGCCGCCCCGCCGTGACGCACGAAATAGGCGCCGTCGAACGGCTCGCGGGCAAGCGACGGTGCGGCGGTCAGCAGACCCGCCGCGATCATCACCACCAGACTCAGGGCCCTGCCGCTCATTCGCACGCTCGCCTATCCGATAAGACGGGCGCCATTGTGGCCACAGCTGCGGCGCGATGCCATTCCCACGCCGTCAATTGTCTCGATACTCGGTTCAGGTTTAGCTAAAACCCCCTTGTGAGGGCGGGGGGGCGCCCGGAGACAAGATCATGGCGAACGAACGGGCCGGCGGGTCCTCCGGTAACGGCGGGTCCGGCGGCCAAGGCGGTTGGCGCCCATCCTGGCCGCGATGGGCCCGTGGCGCGGGCTCGCGCCGGACGCTCCTGCAGTCGATCCTGTATTGGACCGCGGTCGTGGGCGTGTGGTTCGTGATCTTTGCTGTCGCGGCCGTGGCCTTCCTGGCCCGCGATCTTCCGGACACGTCCAAACTCTACGACATCAAGCGGCAGCCCTCGATCTCATACCTCGACCGGTCCGGCGCCTTGCTGGCGGTCCGGGGCAGCCAATACGCCCCGCCCGTCGACCTCGATTCCTTGCCGCCCTATGTCCCGGCGGCGGTGATCGCCATCGAGGACCGGCGCTTCTATCACCACTTCGGCTTCGACCCGGTGGGCATGATGCGGGCGGAGTTCTCGAACCTGAGGGCCGGCCGCGTCGTGCAGGGCGGTTCGACCCTGACCCAGCAGCTCGCCAAGAACCTGTTCCTGACTCCGGCGCAGACCCTCCACCGCAAGGCCCAGGAGCTGGTCCTGGCCCTTTGGCTGGAGGCCAAGTTCTCCAAGAAGGAGATTCTCGCCCTCTATCTGAACCGGGTCTACTACGGCGCAGGCGCCTATGGCATCGAGGCCGCCTCGCAGCGCTACTTCAACAAGCCCGCCTCCCAGCTCACACTGGGCGAAGCCGCCCTGCTGGCCGGGATGCTCAAGGCGCCGTCGCGCTACAGCCCGATGTCCGACACGGCGCGGGCCGAGCGGCGCGCCACCATCGTGCTCGACGAGATGGTGGCCACCCACAACATCACGCCGGCCCAACGCGACGACGCATTCACCCATCCGGTTCGGATCTCCGCGGTGCTGGCCAACCAGCGGGCCCAGTATTTCATCGACTGGATCGACGCCCAGGTCCGCCAGATGGAAGGCCAGCCGCAGCAGGACATGGTGGTGGAAACCACGGTCGACCTGCCGATCCAGGCCGCCGCGGAACGCTCGGTCACGGGCGTGCTGGCCGCGGAGGGCGCGCCGCGCGGCGTGCAACAGGCGGCGCTGGTGGCGCTGGACGGCGAGGGCCGGGTGCGGGCCTACGTGGGCGGCGCGCACTACGCCGACAGCCAGTTTGACCGCGCCTCCGCCGCCCGCCGCCAGGCCGGTTCGGCCTTCAAGCCCTTTGTCTACCTGACCGCCATGGAGCAGGGCCGCCGGCCCGAGCAGATGGTGGTCGACGAGCCGCTCAAGATCGGCAACTGGGAGCCCAAGAACTACACCAACCGCTATCTCGGGCCGATCAACCTGCAGACGGCCCTGGCGCAGTCGATCAACACAGTCGCCGCAAGGCTCGCCAACGAGCTGGGCACCGCATCGGTCGCGGCCACCGCGCATCGGCTCGGCATCTCGTCACCCATCCAGACGGACCCGTCCATGGCGCTCGGCGCGGTGGAGGTGAGCCCGATCGAGATGGCCCAGGCCTACACCCCCTTCTCCAACGGCGGGATCCACGTCACGCCGTACGGCATCGAGCGGATACGGACCGCCGACGGCAAGGTGCTCTACGACCACAGCCGCCAGCCGGCGCCGCGCGTCAGCGTGATCGGCACGCCGGCGCTGCAATACATGAACCAGATGCTGCGGCAGGTCATCGCGGCCGGCACCGGCACAAGAGCCAAGATCGCCAACTACGACCTGGCCGGAAAAACCGGCACCACCTCCGATTACCGCGACGCCTGGTTCGTCGGCTACACCGGCGGCTTCGTCACGGCGGTCTGGGTCGGGCGGGACGACAATACGCCCATGAGGAAGGTCACCGGCGGCGGCGTGCCGGCCGCGACCTGGCGGGCGTTCATGACCCAGGCCCTGCCGCGGCTGCAGGTGTCGGTGATCCCAGGCGGCGACGCCCCGCCCCCGCAACTGGATCCGGGCGCCGCCGGCATCGATCAGCTGCTGTCCTCGATCGGCATCGGCGGCACCAACGGCGAAGGCGAACCCGTCGCACCGCCCGCCTCGAGCGCGCCGAAGGGCCAGACCCAGCCCCAGGACCTCTACTAGTTCCTAGAACTCTTCCCAGTCCGTGGCCGGCGCCGCAGAGGCGAAGGCGGCCGCGCGCTGCTGGGCGGCGGCGACAGGGCTGGGACGCGGCGCATGCACGCCAGGGCGAGCCGGCACGGGACCCGGGCGTTTCGCGGCCTTGGGGCGTCCGACGGTCTCGCCGATCCTGAAGCGCGCGACGAGGCCGGCAAGCCGGCGCGCCTCGTCGGCAAGGGAATGGCTGGCGGCAGTGGACTGCTCCACCATGGCCGCGTTCTGCTGGGTGCTCTGGTCCATGTGGTTGACCGCGGTGTTCACCTGGGAAAGGCCGATCGACTGTTCCTTGGACGAGGTGCTGATCTCGGTGACCAGGGTGGTGATCTGCTCCACATGGCCGACGATCCGCGACAGGGTCTCACCGGTCTGGCCGACCAGATCCACGCCCTGCTTCACCTGGTTGGCGGAGGCCGAAATCAGGGCCTTGATCTCCTTGGCGGCCTCGGCCGAGCGCTGCGCCAGAGCCCGCACTTCCGACGCCACGACCGCGAAACCCTTGCCCGCGTCCCCGGCCCGCGCCGCCTCGACGCCGGCGTTCAGGGCCAGAAGGTTGGTCTGGAAGGCGATCTCGTCGATCACCCCGATGATCTGGCTGATCTCGCCGGCGGACTTCTCAATGCCCGTCATGGCCTGGACCGCGTCCTTGACCACCACGCCGCTGCGCTCGGCGTCCGCGCGCGCGGCGTCCATCGCCGCGTTCGCCTGTCCCGCGCCGTCGGCGGTCCGCTTCACCGTGGCTGTGATCTCGTCCAGGGCCGCGGCGGTCTGTTCCAGGGTCGCGGCCTGCTGCTCGGTGCGCCGGGACAGGTCATCCGCCGCCTGGCTGATTTCGCCGGTCCCCGCGAGCATGTCCTCGGCGTTCTGGACGATGTCCTTCATGGCCTCCTGCAGCCGCCCGATCGACCCGTTGAAGTCGTCCTGCAGCTTGACATAAGCCGGCGGCATCACCGCCTGCATGCGGTAGGTGAGATCGCCGTCGGCCAGACTGGCCAGGGCGCTCGCGATCGCCTCGACCGCCGTGCGTTGTTCCCGCTCGTGGGTTTCGCGCAGGGCGTCGGCGCTCCGCCGCTCCTCGTCGACGGCGTCCCTCTGGGCCTGCATCTCCGCGTCCGCGGAAAGTTTGTCGAGCGTCGCCCGATGGAAAACCGCGAAGGCCCGCGCCAGGTCGCCCACTTCGTCGCGCCGGTCCGCGCCGTCGAGGGTCCGGCTGGAGTCGCCGGCGGCCAGGGCGCGAAGCGCCTCCGTCGCGCGGCCGAGCGGTCCGAACAGCCGTACCCGGACCATGAAGATCAGCACCCCGGCGGCGGCCAGCGACGCCAGGGCGAAGGCCACGCTCAGGCCGAAGGTGATCATGTACTTCCGGGTCGCACTGGCCTCCGTCTGTTTGTCCAGGACGTCGTCGCGGGCGATGACCTGGTCCACAGCCGCCTTGGTCGCCTGGATGTTCCTGGCGATGCGTTCGGCGCCGGCGTCGAAGGCCGGCATCATGGCGTTGCCGGCTTCGGGGCCCGAGGCCACATAGGCCTGCGCCATGGTCTTGCCCTGGGCGTAATAGTCGGGGAAATCGTGGGCCAGTGCGTCGAGGGCCGTGACCATGTCGGCCGCGCCGAGCTTGACCGCCTTGCCCCGCAGCGTCGCCACGTCGGCCTGGAAGGCCTGGGCGTTCTTCTCGGCCTCGGTCCAGCCGTCGTTGAGTCCGTTCAGGCCGCGCGTCGCCGAAACGTCGGTGAGGAATTGCTGCACCTGGACGGCGTCGAGCTCGATCTGCTTCTGCAGCAGGGAGACCGCCTTGATCTCGCCCGCGACGTCGCCGTCACGGGCGCTTTCGCTGACCCGGTCGGCGCGCTCGACCCCCAGCATGACGCAGCTGTAGATCAGCCCCGCGGTCGCCAGGATCGCCATGCCGGCGACGGCGGAAGTGATCAAACGGGCGAGGCGGCGCGAGACCCCGTCGGCGTAGGCGATAGGGGCGAACGGTCCAGCCATGAAGTCCTCCCGCGGCCGCGAACCGGGCGCTTGCCGGCGGTTTAGACGTCAGGCGCTTGTCAGCCGGTAAAGGTGCAGCCGCCGGCCCCCATTTTGAGTACCCGCGCCTGGGTCTAGGCGCCGCGGCCGTCCATTGCGCTCAGAAGGCCAGCGTGGTGCGCAGACCGACGATTACGGCATCCTTCACGGCCGGATCGCCGGACGGCCGGTGGACGTATTGCAGGTCCGGCTGGATCGACAGGTGTGGACACACCGTGTCGGAATAGGTGAGTTCGAACGACGTTTCCGCATGGCTCAGAGGCGCGCCCGCGTCGGCGCTGTCGGCGCGGAATTTCGACCCCAGCGTCGTCCAGGCCGCGCCAAACGACAGGGCGCTGTCGGGCCGGCCGCGGAAGACGTGCTTGATCAACCCCCCCGCCTGTCCGCCCGAGCGCAGGGGGCTCGTATCCCCGTCGGAAAGGCCGAGCCGCAGGAACGCGGAGGCCTGGCGCACGCCGTCCGCCGGCTTGTTCAGGGGATGGTCCAGCAACAGGTAGACGCCCTGGGCTGTACGCTGGACGGGAGCGCCCGCGCCGGTCAGGTCCCGGATGTCCGCAAGTCGCTGGGTGTAGCGCCAGGCGCCGACCGCGACCTTGCCCGAACCGGTCCAGCCGGCTTCGGCCACCATGAGTGCGCCAGCCGAGAATGACGTATCGAGCCCGCCGGGATCGCCCACGGACCCGGCGAGGGCGTCAAGCGCGGCCGCCTGGACATAGACGTCGTCGCGCGGCTGAAGCTTGAACCTGACGCCGAGGGCCAGGGACGGGAAGACCGGCGCGCCGCGAGGACCGCTGGCGGCGAACTCCGGGCTGATGCCGTACGGCGGTTGGATGAGAACGCCCGAGGAGTCGGTGACGTCAAATTCGCTGTTGAGGTCATAGGCGCCCGCCCGCACCGAGACGCGCCCGCCGGCGAACCGCTGTTCAAGCCAGGCCTCATAGAGTCGAAGCCTGTTCCTGGAGACCTCGATGTTGTCCAAGCCCTGGATCGTGCCGGCCAGGTCGTTGGGCCGCCCCCCCAGGCTGTTGATCACGGTGACGTGGACCTGCGCGTCCTTCCAGCCGACGGCCCTGTCGAGGTCCGTGTCCGCGGCGAGCATGAGTTCGTCGAGATAGCGCGCGCCGTGGTCGCCGCCGCCGGCGACGACGCCCAGGACGTCGGCCTTGTAGGTGGCGGCGAAGGTCAGCGCAGGGCTTTTGGGCGCCTCAGCGGTTTGCGCACGGGCGGCCGGAATCCCGGCGGCGACTGAGACCACAAGGACCGCCGCGCCAGCGACCCTCCCGGCCAGGTGCGTCCAAGGACGCCTCCGGCAGTGCTTTGAGTGCATTTTGATGACGCCCCACCCGCCTTTGACGGCGATCGTTTCTTGTCCCTGTTTGGGACCTTCGATTTGTTGTGTCCGGCTCGGTGAGACCGACCGTGGTCATGCCCGCCTGCGTGCAACGCTCTCGCCAGCCATGCCGGCGCGTGCGGCAGGCCGCGGACGCCGGCAAGAACCATCTGGAAGACGCTGACCACGGCAGGGTCTCATCGCTGTTGGACGGACCACGCTATAGGCCGGGAAGGTAAAAATCGCCTTTACCGCGTCATCGCCTTGCTGAACGAAACATTAATCGCCGCGCATGTTCAAATAATACTGAAATTTCTTGGAATTGTTTTCCATTTCAGACGCATTGATCTGAGGAACATTTGAACTGTTATCCTGCGACAATGTGTCATTACCGCCGCAAGGCGAGCCGAGGGCCGGCCAGATCAACTTGCGATTACTCGGACAACTCCCTCGCCGGCGCGGCCGATCGGCTTGCTCGATCAGCGTTCAACAGGATCGCGGCGACGGACGCTGGCGCCTCCCTTGCGTAGCACTGCGCCAGAGTTCAAATAGGAACAGAGACACATGTCGCGCTTCCTCACCCGAAATGTCCCGGCCCTGATGGGCGTCCTGGCCGCCCTGGCGGCTTCGGCGGCGTCGGCCGCGCCATATGGCGGCGACCCGCTTGTCGGCGCCCGCACCGAGGTCAAGCCGATGGTGGGCGTGCACATCTCCCAGCCGGACGTGGTGCTGACGGCGCAGGGCGCGCGCATCCACGGCTCGGTGTGCCGCACCGGGGTCATGCCCCTGCGGGCGCCGTCGACTCTCCGGATCGAACATGTGGACGCCGCCGGACACGTCGTGGAGACCATGATGGCCCTGCCGGCCGGGGACACTTGGGGCCGCGGCCCCGGATGCTCCTACTATGACCTGCAGACCGGCTGGACGGTTCAGTCCACCGACACCATACGCGTCCTGACCCCCGAGACCGCCTAGGCCCTTAACGCCCCAGGGCGTGGAGGCGCGGCCCGTTGGCGCGCAGCCAGGCGCGACCGGCCTTCACATCGCAGACGAGGGACGCCACCACCGCCCAGAACCGCGGGCTGTGGTCGGCATGGACCAGATGGGCGCATTCGTGCGCTGCGACGTAGTCCATCACCGCATAGGGCGCGAGCACCAGCCGCCAGGAATAGCGGACGCTGGCCACGCGGCCGGCGCGCGCCGGCGTGCACGACCCCCAGCGCGACCGGGCGTCCATCACCCCGACCCTGGGAACCGGTTGTCCCAGCACGCGGGCATGGAACTCGGTCCGTTCGGTCAGGGCCTCCACCGCCTCCCGCTTGAGCGCGCGCACCACCGCGCGGCTGAAGGCCGCACCCTCGCCCGCGGCGGCGAGGCGCAGGTCCTCGCCCTCGATGATCCCCGGACTGGTCCGCCCCGGCGCCCGTTCCAGCCGGCACACGCGGCCCAGCACCTGGATGACGGCGCCGGGCTCGAAGGGCTCCGCCCGCGGCAGCCGCGCCGCGGCCGCGCCGATCCACGCCGCCCGCTGGCTGGCGAACTGCGCCGCTTCCTTCAGCCGGCGGGGCGAGGGCGCGGTGGCGACCACCTCGCGCCGGGCGGCGTCCAGCCTGAGGCTGATGCGCCGCGCCCGGCCGTCCACTTTCAGGCGCACGGACACACCCGCCACCTCAAGAGTGTCGCCCGCGGCGTAACGTTCGGGACGCGCATTGAACATCGGCGTAGCTAGCCTCGGAATCACGCCATGCGAAAGGGCGCCTCGCGAGCGCCGCGGTTTATGCTAGAGCACGGCCCCCATGACCGCCCCCCTCGACCGCATCCGCAACTTTTCCATCGTCGCGCACATCGACCATGGCAAGTCCACCCTGTCCGATCGTCTGATCCAGCTCACCGGCGGCCTCACCGAACGGGAGATGAAGGAGCAGGTGCTCGACTCGATGGACATCGAGCGCGAGCGCGGCATCACCATCAAGGCCCAGACCGTCCGGTTGGAGTACAAAGCCAAGGACGGGCAGGACTATGTCCTGAACCTGATCGACACCCCCGGCCACGTGGACTTCGCCTATGAGGTCTCCCGCTCCCTCGCCGCGTGCGAGGGCTCGCTCCTGGTCGTGGACGCTTCCCAGGGCGTGGAGGCGCAGACCCTGGCCAACGTCTATCAGGCCATCGACAACAACCACGAGATCGTGCCGGTCCTGAACAAGATCGACCTGCCGGCGGCAGACGTGGACCGGGTCAAGCAGCAGATCGAGGACGTGATCGGCCTGGACGCCTCGGACGCCATCCTGGTCTCGGCCAAGACGGGCCTCGGCATCCCCGATGTGCTGGAAGCCATCGTCGCCCGCCTGCCGCCGCCCAAGGGCGACGCGGACGCGCCGCTCAAGGCGCTGCTGGTCGACGCCTGGTACGACGCCTACCTCGGCGTGGTGGTGCTGGTGCGGATCTTCGACGGCACCCTCCGGGTCGGCCAGAAGATCAAGACCATCCAGACCCAGTCGGTCTACCAGGTGGAGCGGCTGGGGGTGTTCAGGCCCAAGCAGACCGAGATCGACGTCCTGGGCCCCGGCGAGATCGGCTTCATCACCGCCTCGATCAAGGACGTGGCCGACGCCGCCGTCGGCGACACCCTGACCGACGAGAAGAAGCCCACGGCCCACGCCCTGGCCGGCTTCCGCGAAGTGCAGCCGGTGGTGTTCTGCGGCCTGTTCCCCGTGGACGCCGCCGACTTCGAGGACCTGCGCGCCGCCGTGGGCCGCCTGCGCCTGAACGACGCCTCCTTCACCTATGAGATGGAGACCTCGGCCGCCCTGGGCTTCGGCTTCCGCTGCGGCTTCCTGGGCCTGCTGCACCTGGAGATCATCCAGGAGCGCCTGAGCCGCGAGTTCGACCTCGACCTGATCGCGACCGCGCCCTCGGTGGTCTACCGCATCGGCCTGACCAACGGCGACGTGATCGAGCTGCACAATCCGGCCGACATGCCCGACCCCGTGAAGGTCGACCACATCGAGGAACCCTGGATCAAGGCCACCATCATCACCCCGGACGAGTACCTGGGCAGCGTGATCAAGCTCTGCCAGGACCGGCGCGGCGAACAGCGCGAGCTGTCCTACGTCGGTTCGCGCGCCATGGTGGTCTACGACCTGCCTCTGAACGAGGTGGTGTTCGACTTCTACGACCGGCTGAAGTCCGTTTCCAAGGGCTACGCCTCCTTCGACTACCAGCTGGAGGGCTACCGCAACGGCGACCTCGTGAAGATGTCCATCCTGGTCAACGCCGAGCCGGTGGACGCCCTCAGCATGCTGGTCCACCGCGGCCGGGCGGAATCGCGGGGGCGTTCGATGGTGGAGAAGATGAAGGAGCTGATCCCGCCCCATCTGTTCCAGATCCCGATCCAGGCGGCGATCGGCGGCAAGATCATCGCCCGCGAGACGGTGCGGGCCCTGCGCAAGGACGTCACGGCGAAGTGCTACGGCGGCGACGCCACCCGCAAGCGCAAGCTTCTGGACAAGCAGAAGGAAGGCAAGAAGCGCATGCGCCAGTTCGGCAAGGTGGAGATCCCGCAGGAAGCCTTCATCGCGGCGCTGAAGATGGACGAGGACTAGGCCCGTCCGCGGGCGACTGGACGATGGCTCACGCGTCGAGCCGGGCCCTATCGCCGCTTCTTCCCCTGCACTGGCGTCGCCGGCAGGTCGTCGAAGCGGATCGAGTCCTTGCCGTCGGGCAGCAGGATCTTGAACCGCCGGTCGGCCGCGGCCATCCACTCGTCCTGGGTGATCTTCATGTTGAAGTCGGAGTCGGCGGCCCGCACGGGCTCGGCGTCGCCCAGCAAGGAATAATTGACCGCACCCTGGCTGACGTTGGCCAGGGGCGTGTGGTGCCCCCCGACTTCATCGGAATTGGCATTCTCGTATGACCGGGCCGAGGTGTCGAAGCTCGAGGCGATGATCTCGGGGGCGATCTTGTACTCGTAGTACTGCGCCTCGAAGTCGCTGATCTTGCCGTCGCTGTTGGCGTCCAGCACCTTGAAAAACCTGAGCGCGTCGGCGCGGAATTCCGCGC
>FTHA01001119.1_pt1 | contig 22230 bp, 22 predicted proteins | sample 1640771 | NCBI WGS metagenome assembly FTHA01 (sample SAMEA3914789, study PRJEB12502) | metagenome | biome: forest; material: soil | place: Canada | collected 2011-07-03 | depth 0.3 m | reverse complement strand
GGTGGCGAGGTCCTCGCAGTCGGGCCACGGCACCAATGTCATCCAGGGCCTGGCCATGTCGCTGGAGTCCACCGCGGCGCCTGGGACAACGCCGAGAAGCTGATCGAAGAGGGCCACTACGGCGGCAAGGGCTCCGAAGCCCACAAGGCCGCGGTCACCGGCGACACGGTCGGCGACCCCTACAAGGACACGGCCGGCCCGGCCGTGAACCCCATGATCAAGATCACCAACATCGTCGCCCTGCTGCTCCTGGCGGTGCTGGCGCACGGCGGCTGATCTGCAAGAGACTTCCCCCGGCAGGCGTACGCCTGCCGGGGATGTTCCACGTGGAACAAAAAGAGAACTTGAACCGGTAGCGGGGTCCGGCTAGGGTCCCCGGAAAGCCGCCCGACGCGGCTCAACCAATCAAAAGAGGGCTCCGATGGCGGGCAGCATCAACAAGGTGATCCTGGTGGGCAACCTGGGCGCCGACCCGGAGATCCGCACCCTGAACTCGGGCGACCGCGTGGCGAATCTGCGCATCGCCACCTCCGAGACCTGGCGCGACCGCACATCGGGTGAGCGCAAGGAGCGCACCGAGTGGCACCGGGTGGTGATCTTCAACGACAACCTGGTGAAGGTGGCCGAGAACTACCTGAAGAAGGGCTCCAAGGTCTACATCGAGGGCGCCATCCAGACCCGCAAGTGGACCGACCAGTCCGGCGCCGAGAAGTACTCCACCGAGATCGTCCTGCAGAAGTTCCGCGGTGAGCTGACCATGCTCGACGGCCGCGGCGGCGGCGGCGAGGCCGGCGATGACGAGTACGCTGGCGCTGGCTCAGGCGGCGGCTTCCAGCGCGCCCAGCCCTCCGGCCCACGCGAAAGCTTCACCGCCGACCTGGATGACGAGATCCCATTCTAGCCCTAGGGCGAGCGGGGGCGACAGCCGGTGCGGAGGGAAGCCCACAGCTACCGGTCCGATCCGGCGGTCCCCGCCTTCGCAGACGATCAGCCGGTGTTCCTGTTTGACGGCGATTGTGTGCTCTGCTCGGCAAATGCGAGGTTCGTGCTGAAGCGCGACCGGTCGAGGAGGATTCGTCTGGCGCCCGCCCAGTCACCCCTTGGCTTGGCGCTGTACCGGCACTACGGGCTGGACACCGCGACCTTCGAAACCAACATCCTGCTGGTCGACGGGGTGGCATGGTTCAAGTCAGACGTTGCGATCAGGGTCGCGCGGCTACTGGGTTTCCCCTGGTCGTTGGCGGGCCTGGCGGCGCTCATCCCGCATTCCTTGCGGGACGGCGCGTACGACTTGCTGGCGCGCAACCGGTTTCGCCTCTTCGGCCGAAGGCGTGTCTGCTACCTGGCCGAGCCTGGCTTTGAAGGGCGGTTCCTGTCGTGACCCGAACGGTGCTCGTGCTCGGCGCGTCCGGCTTCATCGGCGCAAGGGACGCAGCGGCCTAGCAGGTGCTGCTGCAGGCGGAGCACCGCTGCCTGTCCTTTACGGTCGGCTGTTCAAGATCTGGTTCGTCCTTGGTTGGCCTGCCTTCGCGGGCGTCGTCGCCATCTACTGGCTGATGACCGCCAAACCCGTCCCCTAGCTGGTGCGGCCGCGATGCGCTCGTGGCTGGCGCCATGCCTCGCGTCGCGGTAGCTCGCTCACATGGCCTCCACCTCCGATTCGAAGTTCTCGCTGATGGAGTGGGGCGCGATCTGGTCGGTGGTGTTGGTCTGGGGCGTGAACAACGCCGCCGCCAAGTTCGCCACGGCGTCGCTGCCGCCGATGCTGATCGGCGGGGTGCGGTTCGCGGTCGCCCTGGCCTTCCTGTTCCCCTTCATCAAGCCTCCCTTTCCGGCCTGGCGCACCTTCGTCCCGGTGCTCCTGCTGCTTGGGCCGCTGCACTTCGGGGTGGTCTATTGGGGCTTCTCGCTCGCCCACAACCTCAGCCTCTTCAGCGTCACGCTGCAGCTGTGGATTCCGCTGACGGCGCTGTTCTCCTGGATGATCCTGCGCGAGGCCATGCCACGGCTGAGCCTCGCCGGCATGGCGGTCGCCTTCGCCGGCGTCGCCTACATGACGCTGGACCCCCGGACGGCAGGGGACGTCAAGGCTGTGCTGGTGGGCGTGTGCGCGAGCACGATCTGGGCGCTGGGCACGGTGCTGGTGCGGCGCATGCCCCAGGCGCGGCCGCTGAAGGTGCAGGCCTGCATTTCCCTGGTGGCCGCGCCGACGCTGCTGACGATGTCCCTGTTGACCGAACCCCACGTGGTCGAGCGGGCGCGAGCGGCGAGCTGGGCGGTCTGGACCAGCATCGGCTATGCCGGCCTGGTCTCCTCTGTCGGGGCGACAGTGTTCCTGTTCTGGCTCGTGCAGCGGCGCGAGGCGGGCCGGTTCACCCCCTATCTGCTGGCCACCCCATTGATCACCTCGGCACTGGGCGTGGCCCTGTTCCATGATGTGCTGACCGCGCGCCTGATCGGCGGTGGTCTCGCGACCCTGGTCGGGGTGGCCCTGGTGGCGCTGGCCGAGCGCCGGCGCACGCGCTCGGCGATCGAGCTCGAGGTGTCGTGACGTCAGACGGACGGTAACGGATCGCCAGCGAGTTGGTGGTATTCGGGCTGATCGCAATCTGGAGGAGGGGGGATGGGAGCGCCGCGGCTGGCCATGGATGTTCCGGGTGAGATCGGCGATCCATCGCTGTTCACCCTGGTCGAGGCCATCGAGCAACTGTCGTCTGCGCGTAGCGTGGAGGACGTGGCCGCCGTGGTCCGGTCCGCGGCCCGGCGCATTTCAGGGGCCGACGGAGTGACCTTCGTCCTGCGTGACGGCGGCCAGTGCTACTACCTCGACGAAGACGCCATCGAGCCGCTGTGGAAGGGCCTGCGCTTTCCGCTGACCGCCTGCATCTCCGGCTGGGCGATGCTCAACGGGCGGACGGCCGTGATCCCGGACATCTACGCGGACGATCGCATCCCGCATGACGCCTATCGCTCGACGTTCGTGAAGAGCCTGGTGATGACGCCGGTTCGGGCGGACGATCCCATCGCCGCGATCGGGGCCTATTGGGCGACGGTGCGCCATCCCTCGCCCGATGAGGTCGCCAAGCTGCAGGTCATCGCCCGCGCCACGGCGACGGCGCTGGAGAACGTGCGGCTGATCGACTCGCTGAACGAGTCGCTCCAACGGCGCGACTCCCTGATCCGCGAGCTGGACCATAGGGTCAAGAACACGCTGGCGGCGGTGCGGTCCATCGCCCACCAGACCCTGCGCTCGGCCAAGTCGCCCGAGAGTTTCAACGAAGCCCTCATGGGCAGGATCATGGCCCTGTCGCGCGGGCATGAGTTGCTGGCGCGCGAGGCTCATGCCGAAGCCCGCCTACGCGACGTGCTCGAACAGGCGACGGCGCCCTACGCCAGGCCGGGCGGCGGACGCCTCACGTTCGAGGGGCCGGACGTGAGGCTCAGCGCCGAAACCGCGGTCAACTTCCAGATGGCGTTCCACGAGCTGGCCACCAACGCCGTCCGGCATGGGGCGCTCAGCACCCCAGCAGGAAAGGTGGCGATCACCTGGTCGGCGGACAGGGTCGCCGATCCGGCGCGCTTGCAGCTGTGCTGGCGGGAGAGCGGAGGGCCGGTCGTCACCCCGCTCGCCGAGAAGGGGTTCGGCGTCCGGCTCATCGAGCGGAGCCTCGCGGCGAGCGTCGGCGGAACATCCAGCCTGGCCTTCGAGCCCGACGGCCTCGTGTTCCAACTCTCCGCGCCGATTTCCGCCGCGATCGCCTTGCCCTAGGTCAGGGCGCGGCTTTGATGACTGCGCAGGCGATGCGGGCGCCGGCGCCGCCGATGGGCTGGCTGGAATAGTCGTCCGGGCTGGCGTGCACGACGATCGCTGAGCCGTCGGCGTCCAACAGGGCCGGTCGCCCGCCGGCGCCGCTCAGGGAGACCAGGGCCGAGAAGGCTTCAGCCTGAGCCTTGCCGTCGGCGCCCACAAAGATGTTCGGAAGGTCGCCGAAGTCGGGTCCCTGCGGGTTGAGCAGGCCGTGCGGGCTCTTGGGCGCGGCGTGGTTAATGTGCGCGCCCGCGCTGGCGAACTTCGGATCCGAGCAGTCGCCCTTCTCGTGGAAGTGCATGGCATGCCACCCGGGGGTCAGGCCAGCGAGCTCGACGTGGAGCAGCACCCCCGAAGGGCCCTCGCGCAGGGTCGCGGAGCCTGTCTCGCTGGCGGCTCCGGCAAAGGTTGCGGTGGCGCTGGATGGGGCCGCGGAAGCGGCCCGCGCGGCGATCAGCAAGCCGGCGCTGGCGATAAGAAGCGCTGTCCTGAGGCTCATCAGTCCCTCCTTCGACGGATGGATTCGGGGATTTGTGGCCGGTCGGCCAATTCCATGCGGAATTTGCGCCTGAAGGAAGCCCAGAACAAGCCTGCAAGGTTTGGATCGTGGGCGCCGGGATGCTAGAAACGGTCCCCACAACGTCTTGCGATTCCCGAAGATTTCCCCTTGAACGACGACACGACAATACCGCCTTCGGATGGTCATCCGGGGGACCGGCGAGGCGGCATCGCCCCCATCTCGATCGAGGCGGAGCTAAAGCGCTCCTACCTCGACTACGCCATGAGCGTGATCGTCTCGCGGGCGCTTCCGGACGCGCGCGACGGCCTGAAGCCGGTGCACAGGCGCATCCTGTTCTCGATGCACGAGCAGGGGCACACGCCCGACCGGTCCTACGTGAAGTCCGCCCGCGTCGTCGGGGACGTGATGGGCAAATATCACCCGCACGGCGACTCCGCGATCTACGACTCCCTCGTGCGCATGGCCCAGTCGTTCTCCATGGGCCTGGTGCTGATCGACGGGCAGGGCAACTACGGCTCGGTGGATGGCGATCCGCCTGCCCAGATGCGGTACACCGAGTGCCGGATGAACAAGGCGGCGATGTCGCTGCTGGCCGACATCGACAAGGACACCGTCGACTTCCAGGACAACTACGACGGAAGCGAACACGAGCCGGTGGTGCTCCCCTCGCGAGTGCCCAACCTGCTGGTCAACGGCGCCGGCGGCATCGCCGTCGGGATGGCCACCAACATCCCGCCGCACAATCTGGGTGAGATCGTCGACGCCTGCCTGGCGGTGATCGACAATCCGGACATCGAGCTGGACGAACTGCTCGATATCGTGCCCGGGCCGGACTTCCCCACCGGCGGCGAGATCATCGGCCGCTCGGGCTCGCGTCAGGCGCTGCTGACCGGCCGCGGCTCGGTGATCATGCGCGGGACCGCGCAGGTCGAGGAGATCCGCAAGGATCGGGAAGCCATCATCATCACGGCCATCCCCTTCCAGGTGAACAAGGCGAGCCTGGTCGAGAGGATCGCGGAACTGGTCAGGGACAAGCGCGTCGAGGGCGTGTCCGACCTCAGGGACGAAAGCGACCGCAAGGGCATGCGGGTGGTCGTGGAGCTCAAGCGCGACGCCGCCGGCGACGTGGTGCTGAACCAGCTCTACCGCTTCACCCCGCTGCAGAGCTCCTTCGGCGTCAACATGCTGGCGCTGAACCACGGCAAACCGGAACAGCTCGGCCTGCGACCGCTGATCGACATCTTCGTGGCCTTCCGCGAAGAGGTGGTGGTCCGCCGCTACAAGTTCGAGCTCAACCAGGCGCGCGATCGCGGCCACGTGCTGGCCGGCCTGGCCATCGCCGTGGCCAATATCGACGAAGTGATCCACATCATCCGCTCCTCCGCCGATCCCGCCGAGGCGCGCGAGCGGCTGGCGGCCCGCGACTGGCCAGTGGGCGACATGCTGCCGCTGATCGAGCTGATCGCCGATCCGCGCACGCAGATGATCGATGGCGAACGCGTCCGCCTTACCGATGAGCAGGCGAGGGCGATCCTCGCCCTGACCCTGTCTCGCCTGACCGGGCTCGGCCGCGAGGACATCTTCGGCGAGGCGAGCAAGCTAGCGGAAGCGATCCAGGGCTACCTGGACGTGCTGTCGTCCCGCGCCAGGGTGCTGGAGATCGTGCGCGAGGAGCTGCGCGAGGTCCGCGAGGCCTTCGCTATTCCGCGCCGCACCCAGATCGTGGAAGGCGAATCCGACCTCGAGGACGAGGACCTGATCCCGCGTGAGGACATGGTCGTCACCGTCACCCACTCCGGTTACGTCAAGCGCACGCCGCTTTCGACCTACCGCACCCAGCATCGGGGCGGTAAAGGCCGCGCGGGCATGTCCACCAAGGAAGAGGATGCGGTGGTGCGGGTGTTCGTGGCCTCCACCCACGCGCCGGTGCTGTTCTTCTCCTCCGAGGGCAAGGTCTATACGCTCAAGGTGTGGCGCCTGCCGGTGGGCGTGCCCAACTCGCGCGGCAAGGCCTTCGTCAACCTGCTGCCACTGGAGCAGCGCGAGACGGTCACCACCATCCTGCCGCTTCCCGAGGACGAAGCCGCCTGGCAGGGCATGGACGTCATCTTCGCCACTCAATCGGGCGATGTGCGGCGCAACAAGCTGTCCGACTTCGCGAGGATCAACCGCAACGGCAAGATCGCCATGAAGCTGGAGCAGGACGACCATATCGTCGGGGTGAATCTCTGCACCGACGTCCAGGACGTGCTGCTGACCACCACGCTCGGCCGTTGCATTCGCTTCGCGGTTGGAGAGGTCCGGGTATTCGCCGGACGGGAATCCACGGGCGTGCGCGGCATCCGGCTGGCGGATGGCGACCGGGTGATTTCCATGGCCATCCTGCGGCAGGTCGCGATCACGCCGGAGGAACGGAACTCCTACCTGAAGCACGCCGCCGCCATGCGGCGGGCCGTCGGTGAGGATGATGTCGCCGACGTGGCGGTGGAAGCGGCCGGGGAAGACGCGGACGAGGCGGATGTCGCCGAGGCGGCCCTGTCGGTTGAGCGGATCGCCGAGCTCGACGCCGCGGCCGAGTTCATCCTGACCGTGGACTCCGAAGGCTATGGCAAGCGCACGCTCGCCTACGAATACCGTCGCACTGGCCGGGGCGGACAGGGCCTCATCGCCCACGACCTCGCCCGTGGCGGTCGCGTGGTCGCCGCGTTCCCGGTCGAGCCCTTCGACGAGGTGCTGCTGGTCACCGACTCCGGCCAGCTGATCCGCGTCCCGGTCCACGGCATCCGGATCGCCTCGCGCAATACCCGCGGCGTCACCATCTTCCGCACCGGTGAGGGTGAGCACGTGGTCGGCGTTGAGCGTCTCGAGGGCGAGAGCAGCGACGGCGCCGATGAAGGCGAGGGCGGAGACGAGGGGGCTGAATGAGCGGCCGCACGGGGCTCTATGCAGGCACCTTCGATCCCATCACCAACGGCCACATCGACATCATCGAGCGGGCCGTGAAGCTGGTGGACCATCTGGTCATCGGCGTGGCGATCAATCGCGACAAAGGCCCCCTGTTCTCATTGGAGGAGCGGGTCGACATGCTGCGCGAGGAGACCGACCGGCTGTTTCCCGACGCCGCGATCGAGGTGAAGTCCTTCGAGACGCTGCTGATGCACTTCGCCAAGTCGGTCGGCGCCAGCGTGATCATCCGCGGCCTGCGGGCCGTGGCCGACTTCGAGTACGAATTCCAGATGACGGCGATGAACCAGCAGCTGGATCGGGACATCGAGACCGTCTTCCTGATGGCGGACCCGCGCCACCAGGCGATCGCCTCACGTCTGGTCAAGGACATCGCCCGGCTAGGCGGCGACATCTCCGCCTTCGTCCCCACCGGCGTCGCGACCCGGCTGAGGGCCAAGTTTGCGGACTAGCCCTGAGATCTTCCCCCGCCACCTCCGTCATCCTCGGGCTTGTCCCGAGGACCCAGAAACGCCTGCGCCGCCTGTGTTTCTGGGTGGTCGGGCCAAGCCCGACCATGACGAAGAAAAAAGGGCGCGACGGATCGCGGCGGCCACCTTGGCGGTGCTTCTCTTCGCAGCGTCATCGCTTGGCCGCGCTGCAACCAAGCCTGGCCCAGCCGCCTCCGACTGGCGCATGGTCGCGCCAGAAGACGCCCTGGTGATCGACACCAGCAAGGGTCGGATCATTGTCGAGATGGTTCCGGAGGCGGCGCCCAGGCACGTCGAGCGCATCCGCAAACTGGCGCGCGCCAGGCTCTACGACGGGCTTGTGTTCTTCCGGGTGATCGACTGGTTCATGGACCAGACCGGTGATCCCAAGAACACCGGCGACGGCGGCTCGACAGAGCCCAACCTGAAGGCCGAGTTCACCTTCCGCCGTGGACCGGAACTGGCGTTCGCCGCCGCGTCCTCGCCTGCGGGGACGCAGACCGGCCTGGTGAAATCGCTGCCGGTGATCAGCCAGGCGGCTTCGTTCATGAACCTGACCTCCGACAAGAAGGTCGCGGCCTGGGGGACCTACTGCCCTGGCGTCGCGGGGATGGCCAGGGATGACGATCCTGACTCGGCCAACAGCCAGTTCTTCCTGATGCGCCAGACCTATCCGTCGCTGGACAAGCGTTACACAGCCTGGGGCAGGGTCGTGGTGGGACTGGACGTCGTCCGGGCGATCAAGACGGGCGAACCAGTCCAGGACCCCGATCGGATGTTGAAAGTCCAGGTCCTGGCCGACATTCCTGAGGCCGAACGGCCCAAGGTCTACGTCCAGAATCCCGCCGGGCCCGCTTTCCGCCGGACCCTGGCGCAGGTGAGGAAAGCCAAGGGCGCAGACTTCTCGATCTGCGACGTCGAGCTTCCGGCAGAAGTGCGCTGATCGCATCCCAACGCTGCATGACGCGTTGAATCCCCGCTGGGGGCGCGCCTTGTCCGCCCGACTGGCGCGGACGAGCATTCATGGAGATGTCCGATGAAGCTCCTCCTGACGGCCGCCGCAGCGGTCGCGGCCCTGGGCGTCGCAACGCCCGTTCTTGCGCAGTACAACTACACGCGCACGACCTCCTATTCGGATCTGGCGGCGACGCCAGCCGACAGCCGCAGCGAAACCCTGGCGCAACGGGCCGACTGGCTCGAAGCCCGGATCCGCCAGGACCACGATGCCGGCTACCTCGATGGTTCCGACCGTGACCGCGCCCTCGACCGCCTGCAGACCATCCGCGATCAGCAGGACCGGCTCGACCGTGATGACGGCAGCCTGACAGTCGCCGACGCCCAGCTCATCCAGGACCGCCTGAACCGGCTCGAAGACCGGGTGCGGGATGACGATCCGCACAGCCGCTATTGGTGACGGCGGCGCCGCGGCCTCACCCGAGCAGGTCCTGGTACTGGGGATTGCGCCGGATAAAGGCCGCGGCGTAGGGGCAGTGGGGCGCCACCTTCACGCCCCGCTCGCGGGCGATGTCCAGCAGGCCGGCCATCAGCCGTCCGGCGGCGCCCGTGCCCCGCAGCGGGATCGGCGCCTCGACATGGGGGATGATCAGCCGGCCGGGCTCGCGGCGATAGTCCGCGAAGGCGGTGAGGCCGTTTTCGGTCAGCTCGAAGCGGCTGCGTTGGGTGTTGTCGACGATGTTGTGGCTCATGGGACTCTTGGGTCAGTTCGTCGGTTCTGGCATGTATCATTGTACCCCGAACAGGACCGGCGTCAGAACGGTCCGTCAGAGCAAGAGACGAGGAAGCCCATGCGACCAGCCGCCGTCTGCCTGTTCTCAGCCATCGCCGCGATGACGGCCTGTTCCAAGGCGCCGGCCACCGGCCAGCCAGGCGCGACCGCGCCCAAGGCAGCGACCGCGCCGCTCCCGGCGGGCCTCTCGGGCATGCCGCATCCCAAGCCGGGGCTCTGGCGCATGACCATGTCCATGGACGCCGGGCCGGGCATTCGCATGGGAGGAGAGATCTGCCTGGACGCCCAGACCGAGCGCTCCGCCTTCACTGCCGGACCGCAGGGACGTCCCAAGGACTGTTCGGCGCCCAGCTTCGGGGTAGGTCCCCAGGGCGGCGTGACCTTCGACACCATCTGCAAGCGCGAGGGTCGCACAGTGACCATGCATGGCGTGGCGACCGGTGATTTCAACAGCGCCTACGCGATGGACACGACCACCCGCATGGATCCGGCGCCCCCCGGCGCCCCGGCGGAGGTCAAGATGCACATGCAGGCCCAATGGCTCGGCCCCTGCAAGCCGGGGCAGACGCCGGGTCACATGGGCGTGAAGATGAACGGCATGGGTCAGGGCTGAGGCGCTTCGGAATCCTGGGCGGCCTCATCTGAACCTGTCGTCGGCCGTCTGCCGCGCGCGCGCGCCGGCTGACCTGACTGCATTCCGGTCTTGATGTCCGGCCGGCAAGGCTCGGCGCTCCGCAGGCGATCGCGAGGCCGGAAGCTGGAGTCTTCGACGACACTTGGCTTGGGTCCGGCCATTCTTGATCCTCTCCGTGCTTCGCCAGAGAACCCGCCCGGCCCCGCGCGGTTCCGGCGCAAGCATTGCAGAGGCCCGGTTCGTAAGGTGAACCAGGTATTTGTCCGTGGTCGAGACGAACAAGAATGCGCGATTTACGCGAGGCGGCGCGCTGGATGCGCTCCGCTTCCTCGCGGCCGCCTTCATCGTCGTGTTCCACTCAGGCGACGAAGCGCCAATCCACCTGCGCTCGCTGCACGAGTTCTTTGGCCGCGGATACCTTGCAACCGACTTTTTCCTGATGCTTTCCGGGTTCGTGCTGGCCAGCGCTTACGGACCATCGATCCTCGCAGGCCGTCTCACTACGGCACAGTTCCTGATCAAGCGGCTCGTACGGAACTACCCCGCGCACCTGATCACCCTGACTTGCCTGGTGGTGATGGTGGCGGTCTCCGGCGCCATCGGTCACCGATTGACGCACCCTGAGCAATACGCCTGGGCGGCGCTGCCCGCCCATCTGCTCCTGGTCCATGGGTGGGGTTTCGCGCCCGACACATGGAATGCGCCGACCTGGAGCATCTCCGCGCTGCTGGCCTGCTACGCCGTGTTCCCCAGGCTGTGGCCGGTGCTGCAACGCTTGACGAAGCCGCACCTCTGCCTGGCTCTGGCGCTGATCGTCCTGGTGGGCTCGGACCTGCTGGCCCACGCACTGCTTGGCCTCTCCGTGTTCAGCCTGCCGTTCCGCTGGGCGCTGCTGCGCGCGTTCCCGCTTTTCATTGTCGGCCTGCTCCTGGCGCGCATGACCCAGGCGGCCAGCTTGAGCCTGATCGCGGCCCGGGTCGCCAGCCTGGCGGGCGTGGCGGTGTTCGCCGCCAACGCCGCGGTGTCAGGGCCAGACATCGTGAGTATCCTCGCCGTCGTCGCCGTGATCGTCGGCTGCGGCAGTGCGCCTGGCGGCTGGCGCTGGCCTGGCGCGGAATGGGGCGCGAAGATCTCGTTCAGCCTGTTCATCACTCATAGCGTGACGGCGGCGATCTACACTGCGAGCATTGCGCGGCTCGCACTCGGCCGGCGCCTCGATCCGGCGGGAGAGTGGCTGGTCTGGTGGGGCGGCCTGGCGTTCGCCCTGGCCGTCGCCGCGGCGTTCCATCATCTGGTCGACGAGCCGATCCAGCGGCGGCTGCGTGATCGCCTGTTCAGCCCGCGTCCAGCCCTACGTCCAGCGCCGGCGCCGAGTGCGTGAGGGCGCCGACGGAGATCACCTGGACCCCGGTCTCGGCGATCGCTCGCACGCTCGCCAGGGTCACGCCACCCGACGCCTCCAGGCGCACCTTCCCTTCCGTCCGGCGTACGGCCTCGCGCAGGTCCTCCAGGCTGAAGTTGTCGAGCATGATGACGTCCGGCCGGTGAGGCAGGGCCTCGTCGAGTTGCGCCAGCGTGTCGACCTCGACCTCGATCATGGTCAGATGGCCAGCCGACGCCCTGGCCCTGACCAGGGCCTTGGCCACCCCTCCGCAGGCCGCGACGTGGTTGTCCTTGATCAGGATCGCGTCATCCAGCCCTGACCGGTGATTCAGTCCGCCACCGCAGCGAACCGCGTACTTTTCCAGCGCCCGCAGGCCCGGGGTCGTCTTGCGCGTGTCGGCGATGCGCGCGCCCGTCCCCTCGATGGCCTTCACATAGGCGGCGGTCAGGCTGGCGATCCCCGAAAGTCGTCCCAGCAGGTTCAACGCCACCCGCTCCGCGCCCAGCACCGCGCGGGCGTTCCCGTCGATGCGGGCGAGGCTCGAACCGGGCCCGACCGTGTCGCCGTCGGCCAGCATTGGGTCGAAGGCCGTTCGCGGATCGAGCGCCGCCAGGGCGATCCTGGCGCAGTCCAGTCCGGAGACTACGCCCGGGCCCCGGGCCACGATCCGGGCCCCCAGACGTGCGCCGGGCTCTATGCAGGCCTGGCTGGTGACGTCTCCAGCGCGGCCAAGATCCTCGGCGAGCGACGCACGGACGATGGGCTCGATCAGGAGATCGGGCAGGGGGGTGAGTGGGAGCCAGTTCATTCGGCCGCCTGACGCACCCCAGCGTGCCGGGCGAGGGTGGTTAAGGTCCGGCGAGCCGACGGGGCCGTCAGCGGAAAGTCCGAGCGCGTGTGCGCGCCCCGGCTCTCAGTGCGTTCAAGCGCGGCGCCGGCGATCAGCCCGGCGGCGACCAGCGGGCAGGCAGGCCCACTGGCCTCAGAGAGGCGCGCGATCTGGTCCAGCAGCCTGCTCAGACCGTCATGTTCCCTCACTACGCCGGCATTGAGGCTCATGGCCTGGCGCAGCGCCTGGAGGGTCGGCGCCGGAAGCACGGGGGCGGGCTCGGATCGCATCGGCTCGGAGGCGAGGGCCGTCGCCTCGCTGGCTGCCGCTCCTGCGCGCCGACCGAACACGGCCGCCTCGAGCAGGGAATTGGACGCCAGGCGGTTGGCGCCATGGACGCCGGTGCTGGCGCACTCGCCGGCGGCGTAGAGGCCGTCCAGCGTGGTGGCTCCAGACGCGTCGGTGGCCACGCCCCCCATGTGATAGTGCGCGGCGGGCGCCACGGGGATCTGCTGCGTGCGTGGGTCGAGCCCTGCGGCCATGCAGGCGGCGAACACGGTCGGGAAGGCTTCGGGGAACTCGTCGCCGATGGCCTCGCGAGCATCGAGAAAGGCGCCGTCGCCGCTGGCGATCTGCCGATGGATGGCCCGCGCCACCACGTCGCGCGGCGCGAGCTCCGCGCTCTCGTGGTAGGCGGCCATGAAGGCGCGCCCATGCCGGTCGATCAGCTTGGCTCCCTCGCCGCGAAGCGCCTCGGTGGCCAGCGGCGCCGGATCGCGTCCGATATCGATCGCGGTCGGGTGGAACTGGACGAACTCCGGGTCGGCGATCGCGGCGCCCGCCAGCGCCGCCAGGGCGAGTCCTTCTCCCAGCGCTGCGGGAGGGTTGGTGGTCACGGCGTAGAGGCCTCCCACGCCGCCGGTCGCCAGGATGGTCGCCGGCGCGAGCACTTCCAGCAGGCCGTCGGTGGTTTCGATCAATGCCCCGCGGATCCGGCCCTCGGCGTCCCGAAGCAGCGCCCGGACGCGCACGTTCTCGCGGACCTCGATGTGGGGCGCCGCAATAGCCGCGGCGGCCACCGCCTGCATCACGGCGCGGCCGGCCTGGTCGCCTTTGACCCGGGCGATGCGGGGCCGCGAGTGGGCCGCTTCCAGGCCTTGCGAGAAGCCCCCCCGGGCGTCGCGGTCGAACGGGGCGCCGAGCCCGGCCAGCCAGCGCACGGCGTCGGGGCCTTCACGCGCCAGCAGCCCGGCCATGGCCTCGTCGACGAGCCCGGCGCCGGCGGCGATCGTGTCGGCGGCGTGCAGGGCGGGATCGTCGCCCGCAGACAGCGCGGCTGCGACGCCGCCCTGGGCCCAGGCCGATGCCGAAGCCCCGGCAAGGCTGGTCTGGGTCAGGACAAGGGTGCGGCGTGGCGCTGCCGAGAGGGCGGCGGCCAGTCCCGCCAGGCCCGCGCCGATCACCAGGACGCCGTCGAAGCGCTCGCGGTCGATCATCGTCCTCATCGTCCGAACAGCCGCAGGATGGAGTCGAAGCCGTAGCCCCCGGTCACCGTGAGATAGACGGCCAGGGCGCAGAGCAGCAGGGCGGTGAAATACAGCGCTATGGAGGCCAGCCACTCTCGCCCGTCCAGTCGACGCGCCGCAGGGCGCAGCGCCCCGCGCTGCAGGGCGCCCAGCACGCCGAGGCCCAGTAGGATGGCGAAGATGAAGCTTCCGCGATTGAGCGCCCACAGGACCACCAGCGCGCCCACTGCTACGAGGGCGCCCCGTTCCAGCCACGGGTGGATCCGGGCCAAGGCAGGACCGAACGCCTTGGAGCCGTCCAGGGGCGGCGCAGGCGCGAGGTTGATCAGGTTGAGGAAGGCGACGAAGAAGGCGCCGCCGAGCCATTTGGGATCGCCCAGGAACGCGAAGGCGGCAAAGAACGGCGCCATGGCGACGAGGCCGAAGGTCGGGCCCGCCAGGGCGATCAGCACGCCCTTGAATTCGGTCTCGGGCGGCCTGGCGGGGCTGGCGGCGCCGCCCACGAAGGGGATGATCCTCAGCTTTCCCGGACCGCAGCCCAGGGCGTTGATGGCCAGGACGTGGCCATATTCATGGACGAACACCCCGAACACGATCGCCACTGCCGCCAGCCAGCCCATCTGCCAGCCGATATACCCGGCCAGCAGGGCGGTGGAGATCACGGCCCAGAGCAGTTGCGACGCCGGGGAGGGCGGTTTCGCGGCGATGGTCTGGTCCGCCAAGGTCGGTTCCTAGATCAGTTCGACGTCGACGTGATGGCGGGCCTTGACCAGGTCGTAGCGGGCCGGGGAGGCCGGCGGCGGCATGTCGATCATCCGCTGGACCGCCAGGCGTCCGCGCTCGGCGACGAGCGGATCGACGTCGACTTCGAACCGCTCCTCCAACAGCGCCTGATAGATGTTGTCGAGGGTGATCCGCTTCATGTGCGGGCACAGGTTGCAGGGGCGGACGAACTCCGTCTCCGGAGAGTCGCAGGCCACGTTGTCGGCCATCGAGCACTCGGTGATCAGCACCACGCGGCGCGGCTTGCGCCTGGCGACATAGTCGGCCATCGCCGCTGTCGAGCCGGCGAAGTCGGATGCCTCGATGACTTCGGTCGGGCATTCCGGATGGGCGAGCACCTCGGCGTCCGGATAGGCTTCGCGCAGGTCGCGGATGTCCTGGGCGTTGAAGCGCTCGTGCACCTCGCACCGGCCCTGCCAGGCGATGATCCTGACGTCGGTCTGGCGCGCCACATTGCGGGCGAGGAACTCGTCCGGCAGCAGGATCACCCGGTCCACGCCCCACTCGCGCGCGGCCCACTCCACCACCTGGACGGCGTTGGCGGATGTGCAGCAGATGTCGGTCTCGGCCTTCACCTCGGCCGTCGTGTTGACGTAGGTGACGATCGGAAGGTCCGGGAAGCGCTGCTTGATCAGGCGTACGTCGGCGGCGGTGATCGAGGCCGCCAGCGAACACCCGGCGCGCAGGTCGGGGATCAGGACCTTCTTGTCCGGGCAGAGGATCTTGGACGTCTCGGCCATGAAGTGCACGCCGGCCTGGACGATGATGCGAGCGTCGGACCTGGCCGCTTCACGCGCCAGCCCCAGGGAGTCGCCGACGAAGTCGCCCACGCCGTGGAAAATCTCGGGCGTCATGTAGTTGTGGGCCAGGATGACGGCGTTCTTGCGCCGCTTGAGATCGTTGATCGCCGCGATCAACGGAGCCTGCAGCCGCCATTCCAGCGGCGTGACCTTGGCCTGGACCTTCTCCCATACGGGAGCGAGGGCCGCCTCGACCTCGGGAGTGTAGGAAAACGCATCCAACCCGTCGTACATGCCCACCTCCTTATGCTCACTTTGAGCATTTCAGGGGTCTTATAAAACGCCGACAGACCGGAGCCCGTCAGCGTCAGGCTTATGCTTCATCTGAGCATAAGTGCCTTTCATATATAGACGGTCAACGGACCCTTGCAAAGGGGAACCGTCCTGCACCGGAGCAATTCTCTTTGAGGTCGGGCCAGGCGAGGGGCGCCGGCCGCGCCACGGAGACCGCCATGCCCATCAAGATCGACACCGGCCTCGCACCTGAAGACCGCGGCGCCATCGCCGCCGGCCTGGTCAAGCTGCTGGCCGACACCTACTCGCTCTACCACAAGACCCACGGCTATCACTGGAATGTGCGCGGCCCGAATTTCGCCTCGCTCCACACCCTGCTGGAGGGCCAATATCAGGAGATCTGGGAGGCCACGGACGTCATCGCCGAGCGGATCCGCGCGGTGGGGGAGCTGGTCCCGCAAGGCTATGGCGCGCTGGCGAACCTCACCGGCATCAAGGACGGTGATCCGGAGAAGAGCTGGGAAGAGATGATCGCAGACCTCAAGCGGGACAACGAGACGGTCATCGCGACCGCCCGCAGCGCCTTTCCGACCGCCGAAGCGGCCGGCGACGAAGCCAGCGTCGACCTGCTCACCGAGCGCCTGCGGGCGCATGAAAAGCACGCGTGGATGCTGCGCTCTACGCTCGGGGGGAAGTGATCCCTGGCCTATCCCGACGGCGCGCGACGGTAGTGGTAGTTGTAGAGGTTGGTTCTGAAGCCCACTGCTGCGTAGAGCGCCAAGCCCGAGACATTGTCCGCCTGGACTTGCAGGCAGGCGGCTTCTGCGCCTTCGCCACGCGCCCAGGCGAAGAGGCTCGATAGCATGCGCCGCCCAAGACCCCGGCCCCGTAGGGACTCTCGTGTGACGACGGCCTCGACGCAGAGCAGTCCGGCGTGAACTGCGCCATAGGCCAGTGATGCCGAGGCGCCGCCTTCGCGCAACGCAATGAAGGCTGTCGGAATGGAAAGACGGGCGGCCACGTCTCGGAAGGTCGTCACATCGTCCGGTGAGAGCCCGCTGAACTCGGCCTTGGCCTTCATCCAGTTGTAGCCCGCCGTACGCCAGATCACGGCTTCCGGATCGTTCGACGCCGCGAGCGCGTCCATGGGCGCGTAGAGGGTGTTGGTCTCGCCTTCGCGCGCGTAGCCGCGAGCCTCCAGGCGCTGATCGACCGCTGCGGCGACGAACGAGGGGACCCGAAAGGTGGGCCTGAGCGCCCAACGCCCGTAGACGGACTCGCAGGTATCGATGGTCGTCTCGTCGAGACGCGCGCCGGTTCGCAAAGGATTCGCCGAATTGTTCCGTCGCGTGAGGCCATTGCCCGCCCGCGCGACCCAATCGCCAGCATGGACCTGGTTGAGGGCGGGCCAGGCATTGAAGCATGCCTGCTCGACACGCCACGCGAGGTCGACGCCGAACAGGGCTATAGCTTCCTCCACCGATAATAGGCCCGCTTCAGCGGCTGGTCCGGACGAAGGTCCTCGCGCTCCTTCACGAAGCCCTCTCGCTCGTACCAGCGGGCCGCGCGGACGTTCGCGACGGCGGTGCGGAGCCAGATCTCAGTCGGCATCTGCGTTCTTGCATGGGCGAGCAGCGCCTTGCCGATCCCGCGTCCCTGGAAGGATGGGGCGACGAACATCTGGTCCAGCTGCTTGTCCTTCGGGCGGATCGCCAGCATGCCGACGATCCTTCCCCCGGCGGTGGCCACGAACAGCTTCCAGCCAGCGGTGATCTCGCGGTCGAGCCGCTCACGCATCAGGTCGAAGCGATGGCCAGGGCCGCTGGGCAAGCCGGTGGACTCCCAGCTCTCCATCCACAGCCGGACGATCTCATTGAACTCGCTGGGACGCGCGGCCCTGACCTTGATCACGCAGCGGTCTTCAGCGCCCCATCGAACAGGGCCAGCATCTCGCGCCAGTGCCGCTCTGCGGCGTCGTGCTTGTAGATCGGCGCGTCCTTCATCGTATAGCCGTGCAGGGCGCCCTCGTAGATTTCAACCCGGTGATCCACGCCGGCGTCGGCCAGTGCCTGTTCGAGCTTCGCCTTATGCTCTGGGGTGAAGCCGGCGTCGTTGTCGGCGCCGCCGACGTAGACCTTGGCCTTGATCCGGTCGGCAAGCAGGTGGGGGCTGTCCGGAGCGTCGGTGGTCAGATGGCCGGGATGGAATGCGCCCGCCGCCGCCACGCGCTCGGGGAAGTTGGCGGCCGCACGCAGGGCGAGGCCGCCGCCCATGCAATAGCCCGTCACCGCGACCCTTCCGCCGGAGACCTCAGGCTGCGCCGCGAGGAAGGCCAGGAAGGCCTCCGCGTCAGACCGGGCGTTTTCGGGATTGGTCACCTTGCCCATCTTGGCGAAGATCGCCGCCCGCGCGGCCTCGTCGCCAAACAGCTTGGCGAAGTCGGTCACCGGTTCGTAGGGGCCGTCGCGGTAATACATGTCAGGCAGCAGCACGTAGTAGCCGTGCGCCGCGAGACGTTCGCCCATGTCGAACAGGGTAGGGCGGATGCCCGGCCCGTCCATGAACATGACCACGGCCGGCCAGGGGCCCCCGCCGTCCGGTTTGAACACCGAGGCCGGACAGGCGCCGTCCCGGGTATTGATCGTCACATTGGTCCTGCTCATCGATTTGCTCCTTCCTCTCGGATCAGAAGGTCGCTGCTGGCGCGGCGCACATCGGTGCAGCCGGTGAGGGCGAGAGCAGTGGCAAGCTCTCCGCGCATGACCTCCAGCACCTGGCTTACGCCAGCGCCGCCGCGCGCCGCCAGTCCGTAGGCCCAGGCGCGGCCAATCAGGCAGGCCTTGGCCCCGGAGGCCAGCGCCTTCAGCACGTCGAGCCCGGAGCGGACGCCGCCATCCATCAGGACTGGCAGGTCATCGCCCACGGCGTCTGCGATCCGCGGAAGGACCGAGATCGAGGAGGGCGCGCCGTCGAGCTGCCTGCCGCCGTGGTTGGAGACCACCAGGCCGTCGAAGCCGGAGCGAACGGCCTGCCTGGCGTCGTCCACGTCCTGCACGCCCTTCAGGACGATCTTCCCGGGATAGTTCTCGCGAATCCAGTCGATGTGCGACCAGGTCAGCGCGTTGTCCATGCTGCTGCGGACCCACGGCCAGAAACCCTCCACACCCCTGGCCTCCGGCACGGCTGGAGCGATATTTCCAAAGACGTGGGGCCGGCCATTCAGCCAGACGTCCCAGACCCACGGCAAGTGGGTGACGCCGTCCCAGGCCCTACGCAGGGGCAGATGCCAGCTGTTGTCGCCGCTCAGGCCGTTCCTGACGTCGCGGTACCGCGTCCCGGGCACCGGCAGGTCTACCGTGAAAACCAGCACCGGGCAGCCGAGATCAGCTGCCCGTTGCAGCAACGCCTTCATGTAGCCGCGGTCCTTGAGCATATAGAGTTGGAACCAGATCGGCGCCCCGTAGCCCTTGGTGACTTCCTCAACGTCGCAGATCGACATGCTGGAAAGGCACAGCGGGATGCCGTGTTCGCGGGCGGCCCTGGCCGCCTGGACCTCGCCACGACGAGCGTACATTCCCGCCATCCCGACCGGCGAGAGCACGATCGGCAACTTCATCTCCTGGCCCAGGATCTCGGTCTTCAATGAGATGTTCGAGACGTCCACAAGCACCCTCTGCCGCAGGCGCACCTTCTCGAAGTCGGACGAATTCTCGCGCAGCGTGGCCTCCGAATAAGACCCTCCGTCCACGTAGTCGAACAGCACCTTTGGGATGCGCCGGCGCGCGAGCTCACGGTAGTCGGCGACGCTGGCTGGTCTCATTGGTCTCCCCTAGTGGCTTTTCTTTCCACCGGCCGGCAGCCAGTCGAAGGCCAGCAGCAGCGTACGCTGCTTGTCTGAGAAATTGTCGTCCGAAATCAGGTACAAACGCAACCCGCCGCCCGGACGCGGGAGCGCCGCCACGCCCTCGAAGTTGTCCACCGTCATCGGCGGCTGCAACAGCAGCTGGTCCTTGACCCGGGCGATGGACCGGGGATTGCCGGGCAGGGCGAGGATGCTGACGAGCACGCGTGAGGCGTGGGACAACGGATCGTAGTTGTGGTGCAGCACGATGAGATCGTCGTCCGGCGTCTCGTAGACCGCCGTCAGCCGATAGCCCTGTGGCGGCGCCATCAGCCCTGGCCACTGACGGCAACCTGATGCGATGTGGCAGAGCCAGATCGATCCGGCCTCGACCCCCACCCAGTAGGCGTCCGGCCCCTGGCTTGGAGCCAAGGCCAGCCCTTCCATCCCCTCGTTGCTGGGCATGGCGACCTTCGGGATCGGCAGCGGCCGCGGCGTGTCTCCGGAAGCCGGGTAGGTCCAGACGCGGTGGTCCCGCTCGAAGCTGACGGACAGATCGCCATTCGGCCAGAGCATCACGCCTTCGGCGTCGGACTGCCGCTTTCCCTTCAGGGCCTCGCCATCCAGGCCGGTGAGTTTCTGGATCGTGGCGTGATCCAGGCCGGCGAGCCGACCCTGGGGGTCCAGCACGACATGCGCCCGCAGGAGCGAGCCTTCGTCAGTTTCCGAGACCAGGTCGCCCGAGACGCCGATCTTGAGGTCGGACTGGCCTCCCAGCAGGGTGGTGTCGGGGCTCTTCAGCCAGAGCCCCCCGGCGTAGGCGAAGTGGCCGACCTGCTGGGCGGTTGGATGGACCGGGTCGAGCGGGACGGCCTGAGCGGAGATCCTTATCGGCGTGGGCGCTGGGCGAGGCGGGGCGTCGGCGTGGACGCCGCAGGCGCCGAGGGTCAGGACGAGGAGCGCGGCTGCGAGCCGCTTCACACCGCCGCGCTCCGCACCGCCTGCAACGTGGATCGGCGAGGGCGCACCGGGCCGGCGGCCGGCGCGAGCGTCGAGCCAGGCGCCGGACGGCCGGATCCGACCTTGCGGGGATCTTCCTCGAACAGCTCGGCGAGATTTTCGGTCATCACGCCTCCCAGCTGCTCGACATCGACGATGGTGACGGCGCGGCGATAGTAGCGGGTCACATCGTGGCCGATGCCGATGGCGATCAGCTCGACCGGCGAGTTCTGCTCGATCTCGGAGATGACCTTGCGCAGGTGCCGCTCCAGATAGTGCCCCGAGTTCACCGACAGGGTGGAGTCATCCACCGGCGCACCGTCGGAGATCACCATCAGGATGCGCCGCTGCTCAGGCCGCGCGATCAGGCGCTGGTGCGCCCAGACCAGGGCCTCGCCGTCGATGTTCTCTTTCAGCAAGCCCTCGCGCATCATCAGGCCAAGGTTCTTGCGCGCGCGCCGCCAGGGCGTGTCCGCCCCTTTATAGACAATGTGGCGCAGGTCGTTCAGGCGGCCGGGCTGAGGCGGCTTGCCCTCCTTGATCCAGTCGTCGCGCGACATGCCGCCCTTCCAGGCGCGGGTGGTGAACCCCAGGATCTCCACCTTCACCGCGCAACGCTCGAGCGTGCGCGCCAGAATGTCGGCGCAGACGGCGGCCACCATGATCGGGCGTCCACGCATCGAGCCAGAGTTATCGAGCAGCAGGGTGACCACGGTGTCGCGGAACTCGGTGTCCTGCTCCTCCTTGAACGAAAGCGGGGAGGTCGGGTCGACCACCACCCTGGTGAGGCGCGCGGTGTCGAGGATGCCTTCCTCCAGGTCGAACATCCAGGCGCGGTTCTGCTTGGCCAGCAGCCGGCGCTGCAGCCGGTTGGCGAGGCGTGAGACCACGCTGGAAAGGCTAGCCAGCTGCTGGTCCAGATAGGCCCGCAGGCGCTCCAGCTCTTCCGGTTCACACAGTTCCTCGGCTTCAACGATCTCGTCGTGCGAGGCGGTGAAGACCTTGTAGGCGGGCTCTGGCAGACCCGCGTCCTTGGAGTCGGGGCGCGCGGCCTTGGCGGCCTCACCCATGTCCGCCGCGTCGTCGGCGGCGTCCGTCATCTCCATGTCATCGACCTGGACGACCTCGGCGTCAGCGGCGTCGCTCTCCTGATCGGACAGCTGAACTCGCTCGGGCGGGGCCGATTCGCCATCGCCCTGCTCGCCTTGCTGGCCTTCGCCTTCGCCGCCGTCGGGCTCGTCCTCGCCCTCTTCGTCGCTCGAGTCGTCGGCGTCGCTGGCATCCCCGATGTCGAGGTCGCGAATGATGGCGCGGGCGATGCGGCCGAACGCCGCCTGGTTGTCGATGGACTCCAGCAACCGGTCCAGGTCCTTGCCTGCCCGCCCCTCGATGTCGGCTCGGAATTGCTCGACCATGGCCCGGGCGCCTTCGGGTGGCGGATCCCCGGTGAGGCGTTCGCGCACCATCAGGCCGATGACTTCGGCCAGGGGTGGGCGCGTCCGGTCATCGACGCGGTGCGCGCCCCGGCGCTCGATCTCTTCTTCCAGCGCGGCCTTCAGATTGGCGCGCACCCCGCCGAGCGCGTTGGCGCCGATGGCGTCGGTGCGGGCCTGCTCCACAATCTCGAACACCGCCTGGCCCTCGGGGGAGCGGGGCCTGAGCCGCGCGTGGGCAGCGTCATCGTGGTGGGC
>FTHA01000578.1_pt1 | contig 22447 bp, 20 predicted proteins | sample 1640771 | NCBI WGS metagenome assembly FTHA01 (sample SAMEA3914789, study PRJEB12502) | metagenome | biome: forest; material: soil | place: Canada | collected 2011-07-03 | depth 0.3 m | reverse complement strand
GGCCCCGAAAGCGCGGGCGTCGCGGAAGGGGCCACGAGCTCGTGGTCGACCTCGATGGCGTCGGCGGCGATCACGGTGGGCGCCGGCTCCGCAGGCGCCGAAGCAGGCTCTGCGGCCGGGAAGGGATCTGGCGGCGGCGGGTCCACCTCGACCGGGACGTCTGCCACGAGAGGGGAGGAAATGGGCTCTGGGTCGATCGCGGCGGCGAGGGGCGCAGGGGCGTCCCAGTCGATCCCGCCAACGGCGGCTTTGCGCCGCCGCTCGGGCGAGCGCAGCACCGCGGCGATGAGCACCGCGACGCCGATGGCGATCGCCAGGATCGCGACCAGCTTCTGATAGGGGGCGAAGGGGCCCAGCTCCGGCGTGGCCAGCGCGCTGATGATCTCGGGCCGCCAGAGGACATAGCCTTCACCCAGCAGGGCGAACCCCGCGATCAGGCCGATGAACCTTCCGAACATGCCCACCCCCGACAACGACGCTCAGGCGCCAGTTTGCGCCGGAGACCTCCTTCATCATCAGAGCACACGCCAACAGAACTTCAGGTCAAGCGGGTTCGCCTGATTGGCGGATTATTGAAGTGTGGTTTTTCCGGCGCCCGCCAATTGGGCGCCCGCCCAGAGCCATTGCTGCTCATGCGCCTGTGACCTAGCCGATCATGCCTGCGGCGCGGCGCAGGCGGTCATTGATAGCCTCGCCGAGTCCTTGATCTGGGATCGGCGCCACGGCGATAGCGTCGGGCCGCACGCGGTCGGCGTCACGCAGGCAGGTGAACAGGCGGGCGGCTGCCTCGACCAGGTCGCCGGAGGCGCTGAGATTCCAGACGCCGGATCCTTCCTGGGCGCCGGGTCCGAAGGCGAGATAGGCCTGTCCGGTCGCTGGCGCAGTGACGTCCAGGACAAGCGGAGCGGACGGCGCGTAATGCCGCGCGAGGCGGCCGGGCGAGCGGCCGGCCTCCTGAGCACTCTCGACCAGGGGGCCGGCGACGGCTTCGATCTGCGCGCGTGTGACGCCGCCCGGGCGCAACAGGACCAGGTCTCCGTCGAAGACTCCGACCACCGTGGACTCCAGGCCGACGCGGCAGGGGCCGCCCTCGAGGGCCATGGCGGCGCTGACGCCGGTTTCTTCGACAGCATCCGCGAGGGTGGTGGGGCTGGGCCGGCCCGAGCGGTTGGCCGAGGGGGCCGCGACCGGGCGACCGAACCGCTGAAGCACCGCCTGGGCTACCAGATGATCGGGGGCCCGCACCGCGACCGTGTCGAGCCCCGCCCGCGCAAGATCGCATACGGCGGCCGTGTCGCGCGCAGGCGCCACCAGGGTCAGCGGCCCAGGCCAGAACGCGCCGGCCAGGTCCAGGGCGCGCGCGTCCAGCGCCGCGATGCGGACGGCGGCGTCGAGGCCGGTCACGTGGGCGATCATCGGATTGAAGCGCGGGCGGCCCTTGGCGGCGAAGACGCGGGCGACGGCCTGCGGATCGCCGGCGTCGCACGCGAGGCCATAGACGGTCTCTGTGGGCAGGATGACGAGCCGGCCCTGGCGCAGGGCCTCGACCGCCCGGTCGATCGATGCGTCGTCCGGGCGGCTGTCGGCAGAACGGCTCAAGACTGGCTCCCGGGGCGAACCCCCGGGCTTTAGCTGGCCTTGCGGGTGAATTCAGCTTCGATGTGCACCGGCACGTCGTCGCTGAGGATCGGGGCCGGCATCTGCGGCGCGACGTTGAAGTCGGAGCGCTTGATCGTCCCCAGGGCGGTGAAGCCCATCCGCTGCGGTCCGCCGCCCATGCCCGGCATCGTGCCGTTGAAGGTCACATCGAAGGTCACCGGCTTGGTCACGCCGTTGAGGGTCATGTCGCCGGTCATCGTCCCCTTGCCGCCGCCGCTCGTCTTGATCGAGGTCGAGGTGAACGTGACGGTGGGGTTCTTCGAGTTGCCCAGGATGTCGCGCTGCTTGATGAAGTGCTCGTTCAGGCTGACGCCCTGGTACTGCTGGGTGCCGACATCGAAGGTGTTGGCGTCGACCGTGACCGAGACCTTGCTGGCGGTGGGATTGGCGGGATCGTAGTTGTAGCTGCCGTCGACGCCGTCGAAACGGATGGCGAAGTTGGACAGGCCCAGGTGGGTGATCCGGGCGATCACGCTGGCATGCAGCTTGTCGATCACATACTGGCCGGCGGGTGCGGCTGCGGGATCCTTGGAAGGGCCCGCGGGCTGGCCGACCGCCAGGCTCGCGGCCCCGGCGACGAGCGTCAGGGCGAGGGCGGCGGCGGCGAAAGCGTTGCGGTGCATGAGGTCCTCCGAATTGTTGTCGTTACTGTTGCAGATGGAAACACTAGCAAGGCGACCGGCGCGGTAAAGCACGGATCGCTCACGAACGCGTGACGCCGGCGCCGGCCCGACCATGGGTAGGCAGACTGATCCGACCGGCTCTGGAAGGCGTATCGGCTCAGATCCGTTGGCGAGCAAGCGTTTGGCCTGCAGGATGGCCGCAAAGCGGCATGGGGAGGGCGCGATGACCTATCAGGCTCCGGTGAAGGACATCGCCTTCTCGTTGTTCGAGGCCGCCGGTTTCGCGCGCCTGACCTCCTACGGCGACGACCGTGAAACGGTGGAGGCGGTGCTGGAGGCGGCCGGCGAGCTCGCGTCCGGCGTGCTCGCTCCCTTGAATCGGTCCGGCGACCAGCAGGGCTCGCGGCTCCTGAACGGCAGGGTGGTTGCGCCGGACGGATTCGCGGGGGCCTACCAGGCGTTCGCCCAGGGCGGCTGGAACAGCCTTTCCGCCCGTGAGGAATTCGGCGGCCAGGCGCTGCCCAAAGCCCTCGAGCTGGCGGTCTTCGAAATGGTCAACGGCGCCAACATGGCCTTCGCCCTCTGTCCGACGCTCACCCAGGCGGCCATCGAGGCTTTGCAGGCGCACGGCACGCCGCGGCAACAGGCGCTCTACCTTCCCAGGCTGGTGTCCGGCGAATGGACTGGGACCATGCACCTGACCGAGCCGCAGGCGGGTTCTGACCTTGCCGCCATCCGCACGCTTGCCGAGCCCGACGGCGACGGCGCCTGGAGCCTCAAGGGCGAGAAGATCTTCATCACCTGGGGCGACCACGACCTGACCGACAACATCGTCCACCTGATCCTGGCGCGCACGCCTGGCGCTCCTGAGGGGGCGCGCGGACTGTCGCTGTTCCTCGCCTCGAACCGGCTGGTCGGCGAGGACGGGAGCCTCGGGGAGGCCAACCGCCTGCGGGCCGCCAGCCTGGAGCACAAGCTGGGGATCCATGCCTCCCCCACCTGCGTGATGCTGTACGAAGGGGCCAAGGCCGAACTCGTGGGCGAGCTCCACCAGGGCCTGCCGCACATGTTCACGATGATGAACGCGGCGCGGGTGCTGGTGGGGGTGCAGGGCGTGGGCGTCGCCGAGGCCGCGTTCCAGCACGCACTCGGTTATGCGCGCGAGCGCAGGCAGGGACGCTCGGCGTGGTCGCAAACGCAGCCGGCGGCGATCATCGACCATCCGGACGTGCGCCGCACGCTGATGCTGATGAAGGCCAGGATCGAGGCGGCGCGCGCCATCTGCCTCGCAACGGGGGTCGCGGCCGACCTGTCGCAACTGTCGCCGGACGAGGCCGAGCGGGTATCGGCCGGGCAGCGGGCCGAGCTGCTGACGCCGATCGCCAAGGCCTGGTCCACCGATACTGGCGTCGAGGTCGCCTCGCTCGGCGTGCAGGTGCACGGCGGGATGGGCTTCATCGAGGAGACGGGGGCGGCCCAGTTCTATCGCGACGCCCGCATCGCCCCGATCTACGAGGGGACCAACGGCATTCAGGCGATCGACCTGGTGGGCCGCAAGCTGGCCATGGCCGGTGGCGAACCCGTCCGCGCGCTTCTCGCAGAGATGCGGTCGATCAGGCCGGACCTGGCCGTCCACGCAGAGCTGGCCCGCCTTTGCGAGCCGCTGGAGGCTGGCGTAGCCGCGGTGGAACAGGCGGCCGGCTGGCTCGCCGCGCATCCAGGGGCCGACGCCCTGGCCGGCGCCACGGCCTGTCTTGGCCTGTTCGGCGATGTCCTGGGCGGCTTCATGCTCGCCAAGGGGGCGCTGGCCGCGGCCAGGCGTCTCAATGCTGGTGAGGACGGCGCCTGGCTGCGGGGCAAGATCGGGCTTGCGAGGGTCTACGCCGACCACGCGCTGGCGGCCGCGCCGGGTCGCCTCGGCGCGGTCACAGCAGGCTCAGGCGATCTTGAGACCGCCGAGGCGATCCTGGCCTGAAGGGCCCCGCTAGAGATGCTCTAGCATGTAGTCGGCGGCGCTGACTTTGAGTTCGCCGCCTTGCTCGATGTTGAGCTGGCTCACCACGCCGTCCTTCACCAGCATGGAATAGCGCTGCGAACGGGAGCCCATGCCGAAGCGCGACCCGTCAAGCTCCAGGCCCACGGCCTTGGTGAAGTCGCCGTTGCCGTCGGCCAGCATCAGGATGCTGTCGCCCACGTCCTGGTCCTTGCCCCAGGCGTTCATCACGAAGACGTCGTTGACGGACACGCAGGCGATGGTGTCGACGCCCTTGGCCTTGAGATCGGCGGCCTTCTCCTTGAAGCCGGGAAGGTGGCGCATCGAGCAGGTCGGCGTGAAGGCGCCGGGAACGGCGAACAGGGCCACGGTCTTGCCGGAGAACACCTCCTCGGTGGTGAGCGGCTTGGGCCCGTCCGGTCCCATGGTGGTGAATGTCGCCTGGGGCAGCTTGTCGCCGACGTTGACAGCCATGGGCCTCTCCTCTTGCCGAAAAACCGGTCGCGAAGGCCGGCGCGAGGACCGTTTAGCCGTGCGCCTCGGCCGCGCCAAGCCCGCGCGTCTTGCAACGGGTGTGTTGAGCGACGATCATGTGAGTCATGGACAAGGACCGGCCGGGACCGGTCCGCTCCGATCCGAGCGGACCCGAGGCGACGGACGAGCGGGAGCGCTCGCACGGGGGCTCGCCTGGTCCGCGGGCGGACGAGACCGGCGCCGAGACGGGGTTCCTGGAAGGCCGCATCCTGATCGCCATGCCGGGCATCGGCGATCCGCGCTTCGAGCGCGCGGTCCTGCTGCTGTGTGTCCACAATGAGAACCAGGCCATGGGGCTGGTGCTGAACCGGCCGCTGGATGGCCTGACGGTTCCCGGACTGCTGCGGCGGCTTGACCTCGGGGCGGACAACGTGCCGGACGCGCCAGTCCTCTACGGCGGGCCGGTCGAGAGGGGACGGGGGTACGTCCTGCATTCCGACGACTACCGCAGCGCCGGGTCCACCATGCCGGTCGCCGACGGCGTCGCCCTGACGGACACGCGCGAGGTGCTCGATGCGCTCGGCGATGAGATGCGCCGCCCGCGCCGCTCGGTGCTGGCCCTCGGCTACGCCGGCTGGGGCGCCGGCCAGCTGGAGCGGGAGCTGCAGGAAGGCGTCTGGCTGGCCTGCGAGCCGGACGAGATGCTGGTGTTCGGCGACGACCATGACGAGAAGTGGACCCACGCCCTCGGCAAGATCGGCGTCACCCCCGACCGCCTCTCGACTCAGGCCGGGCGGGCCTGAGGCCAGGCGATTCCGCGGTGGTTAGTTGAAACTGACGGGCTGGGTGCGGCGGGGCAATCCCTGTTTCCGCTCATCCCCGCGAAAGCGCAGACCCAGGCGGCCAGCGCCCACGCTATCCGCGCGCTTTCAGCGGGGCGGCGCCGTCGACATAGCTTTCGTTGAGGTAGACCTCAGCTTCCTGGGCCGACAGGGCCGGGGCGTAGCCGAAGCCCTGGCCGTAGTGGCAGCCGATCTCCATCAGCTGGCGGGCCATGGTGGCGTTCTCCACCCCCTCGGCGACCACTTCCAGGAACAGGTCGCGGCCAAGGTTCACCACCGAGCGCACGATCTTGGCCGAACCCTCGTTGGCGCCCATGGTGCGGACGAAATAGCGGTCGATCTTCAGCGTGTCGAAGGGCAGGCGGGTCAGATAGGACAGTGACGAGAAGCCGGTGCCGAAGTCGTCCAGCGCCAGCCCGGCGCCGGCCTCGCGCAGGCTCTGCAGGATCACCGCCGCGCCCTCCGGGTCGCGCATGATGTCGCTTTCGGTGATCTCCAGCTTCAGTGCGCCGTTGGGCAGACCGGTTTCGCGCAGGATGCTGGTGACGTCCTCCAGCAGCTGATCGCGGTCGATCTCGCCGGTGGACAGGTTGACGCTGACGGTCAGCTCCCCGGCGGCCCGGTGGCGCTTGCGCCATTCGGCGAGCTGGCGGGCGGAGGCCATCATCATGTGCGCGCCCAGGTCGTGCAGCAGGCCCATCTCGCCGGCGAGCGGCAGGAAGTCGTCTGGCATCACCAGGCCGCGCCTGGGGTGTCGCCAGCGGACCAGGGCCTCGAAGCCGGAGATTGCGCCATTGGAAAGGCGCACGATGGGCTGGAAGAAGGGACAGATCTCGCCACGCTGGATGGCGCCCCTGAGATCGCCTTCGAGCGCCAGCTTGGTCAATCCATCGCTCTCGAGGCCAGAGCCGTAGGCTGCGGCGCCGCCTCGGCCTGCGGTCTTGGCGGCTTCGACGGCGAGCTCGGCCCGGCGCAGCAGCTCTGCGGCCTCCGGCGCGTCGGGGCCGCCCTGGGCTTCGACGGCGCCGATGGAGAGGGTCGGATAGATGTCGAAGCCCGCCACGCGGAGCGGCTGCTCCAGGGCGGTGCGGAGCTTTTCCGCGGGATCGTGCACCTCGGCGCCGGCCATGACGGCGAACTCATCCTCGCCCACCCGGGCGGCCAGGGCGTTGCGGGGAAAGGACGCGGCGAGGCGCGAGCCGAGGGCCGCCAGGACCAGGTCGGCGCGTTCGTGGCCCAGGGCTTCGTTCAGGCGGCGCAGGCGGTCGAGGTCGGCGACCACGAGGGTCTGGGGTCCTTCGGTCTGCAACCGCTCGCGGGCCAGGGAAACGAAGCTGCGGCGGTCATAGAGGCCGGTGAGGCTGTCACGCTCGGACGCCGCGAACCGCGCCTCAGGGGCGATCAGCCCGGCGGCCCGCACGCCGCCCTCTTCAAGCCAGACGCCGCGCCAGATGCAGGTTTCGGCGTTGCGCATGCGCAGCCGCCCCGAGATCACCCCGCCCGGCGGCTGGGGCATGAGGAACTCTTCGATCACCTGCCGGTCCTGGGGCAGGCAGAGCGCCATGATCGCGGCGGAAGAACATTCAGGGGCGAGCGGACCCAGGCCAAGGGCGCGGGCGGCGCCGAACAGGCGCAGGCGGTCGCGTTCGGGGTCCCAGCTCCACAGCACAGCGTCGGCCGCGCCCAGTGATTCGAGCGAAGCCGTCACGTCCCAAACTAGGCGCTCCGCGGCCTTGTGCTGCATGAATCCCGGGCCCCGCGCCGCCGATGACGGCGAATCTATCGGTCAGCCGCGCGGGAGGATGTCGCCCGGAAGCATTCCGAAGAGCAGATGATCTCTCCAGACGCCGTTAATTTTCAAATAAGCACGTGCTTCACCTTCGAGCCGAAAGCCGGCTTTCAGCAAAAGTTCGCGTGATGGCGCGTTGTCGGGGATGCACGCGGCCTCCAGCCGATGCAGGCCCAGCCGCTGGAAGGCGAACGGCGCGGCGGCGCGCACCGCGGCGAGCATGTGGCCCCTGCGGGCAAAGGGCTGGCCGATCCAATAGCCGATCGAAGCCATCTGGGCGACGCCGCGGCGGACGTTCGACAGGGTCACCCCGCCCAGCAGGGCGTCGTCTCGCGCCCGGAAGATGAAGAACGGGTAGGCCTGGTCCAGGTCGATGTCCCGTGAGTACGCGGCCAGCCGGCGGCGGAAGGCGGACTTGGTCAGGTCGTCCGGCGGCCAGGTGGGCTCCCACGGCTGCAGGAAGTCGCGTGAGCGCAGCCGAAGCTGAGACCAGGAGGGATAGTCCGTCATCCGCGGTGGCCGCAGGCGCACGCCATCGCCGGTCAACTGGAGACCGCGATCAGGCCCTTTCCAGTCCAGCACCGCCATGGCGCGCCCACGCCTCCAGTTTGTCGATCGCGCAAGGCGACGCTTGCTGACTGTACCACATCCGACGCCGCAGCGTCAGTTCAACAAGGCGGATTTGAAGCCTTCGGCGGCGCCCAGCGCGCGATTGGGCCCCAGGATCGCGGCGACGCACGTCCTGGGAGCAAGCAGGCGTTCACCCAGCCTGGCGATGTCTTCGGTGGTCACCGCGTCGACCCCCGCGGCGAGATCGGCGGGCGGGATCAGGCGTCCGAACAGCAGGATCTGCCCTGCCGCCTGCTCGGCGCGCACCAGGGGCGCTTCGCGTGCCATGAACAGGTGCGCCTTCAGCTGGGCCTTGGCGCGGACCAGCTCATCGTCGCCGATGGCGTCGGCCAGCGCCCGCAGCTCGCCAGAACAGACCCGCGCGAGCTCTGCGGCGTCTTTCGGCGCGGCGCCGGCGTAGATCCCCAGCATGCCGATGTCGGCATAGGCGTCGGCCCAGGCGTCGATGGAATAGGCCAGGCCCCGCTTCTCGCGGGCTTCCTGGAACAGGCGCGAGGACATCCCCCCGCCGAGCGCCTCGGCGAACACCCGGACGGCGTAGTAGTCGGGGTCCCTGGCGCCCGGGGCGGGCAGCAGGAAGACCAGGTGGGCCTGCTCCAGGCGGCGCGAGGTGGGCCGCAGGCCGCCGGTGAAGGCCGCCGGCGATGGCTCGGGCGCCGAAGCACCGGCGGCGGCGCCGAAGCGGGCCTCGGCCAGGCGCAGCAGTTCATCCTCATCCACGGCCCCGGAGGCGCTGATGACGAGGCGGTCGGGCGCATAGATCGCCGAGCGCCAGTCCGACAGGTCGGTCGAGGTGGCCGCCTCGACGGTCTCGACCTGGCCGAGGATGGGACGCCCCAGAGGCTGGTCCTGGAACGCCGCCGCCTGCGCGAGTTCGAAGACGTGATCGTCCGGAGTGTCGACCGACTCGGCGATCTCCTGGCCCACCACCTGCTTCTCGCGGCGGAGCTCGGTCTCGTCCAGCGTCGGCGCGAGCACCAGGTCGGCGGTGGTGGCGAGCGCCAGGTCGAGTCCGCCCGCGAGGGCGCGCACCTGGAAGCTGGTCCGCTCATAACCGGTGGCGGCGTTGATCGAGCCGCCCTCCCGCTCCACCGCCTCGACGATCTGCAGGGAGGTGCGTCCGCCGGCGCCCTTGAACACCATATGCTCCAAAAGGTGCGACCAGCCGGACTGCTCCGGGCGCTCGAACCGCGCCCCGCGGCCGGCCACCACCGACAGAGCGAAGCTCTCCAGCCCCGACATGGGATCGCAGACCAGGGTGGTTCCGTTGGCCAGGCTGTGGACCCGGGGGCTGCTCACGCCGTCTGCAGGCCCATGACGTCGCGCACCACATCCTTGACCGCAGCCTCGTCGGCCGGCAGTCGCTCGAACCGCTCCTCACGGCCCGCGAGCGCGCGCGCCTGGGGCGGTGTCGGGACATCCTCGCCCGTGGCGGCCTTGACCGTCTCAGGGAACTTGGCCGGGTGGGCGGTGGACAGGACCACCAGCGGCGTTCCCGGCTGAGCGGAGCCGATGCGCCGAGCCGCGGCGAGCCCCACGGCGGTGTGTGGATCGATCAGTTCGCCGGTCAGGTGACGGGTGGCGATCATGGTGCGGGCGGTCTCCGCTTCGTCCACGGCCGCGCCGCGGAACAGCTCGCGGAACATCGCCATGGCCTGGGGCGGGATGTCGATCGCGCCGGTCTCGGAGAAGGCGCGCATGGCCCGGGCGGTGTCCAGGCCCTCGTGGCGCACGCCCTCGAAGTAGAGCCGTTCGAAATTGGAGGCGGCCTGGATGTCCATCGCCGGGCTTTGGGTGGCCTGGACCTGGCCGCGGGCGTACCGGCCCTTCTCGACCGCGCGCGACATGATGTCGTTGCCGTTGGTGGCCACGATCAGCCGCTCGATCGGCAGGCCCATCTGCTTGGCCACATAGCCGGCGAAGGCGTCGCCAAAATTGCCGGTGGGCACCGCATAGGCGACGGGACGCGCCGGCGCGCCGAGGGCGAGGGCGCTGGCGAAATAATAGACCGTCTGGGCCGCGATCCGGGCGAAGTTGATCGAATTTACCCCGGACAGCCCGGCATTGTGCAGCGCCTTGTCCTGGAACAGCGATTTGACGATGGCCTGGCAGTCGTCGAACACGCCGTCGATGGCCAGGACGCGGACGTTGTCCTCCGTCGCGGTAGTGATGAACCGCCGCTGCACGTCGGAGATCCGTCCGTGCGGATAGAGCACCACCAGCCGCACGTTGGCGCGCCCGCGGAAGGCCTCCACCGCTGCGCCGCCGGTATCGCCGGAGGTCGCCACCAGGATCGTGGCGGTGCGGCCTCGGACGCCCAGGGCGTGGTCGTAGAGGCGGGCCAGCAGCTGCATGGCGACGTCCTTGAACGCCAGCGTTGGGCCATGGAACAGCTCCAGCAGCCACAGGCCGCGCTCCAGCTGCCGCAGCGGCGTCACCGCGGCATGGGTGAACGGCTCATAGGCGTCGGCGGTCATCCGGCGCAGCTCATCGGGCTCGATCTCATCGCCGGCGAACCTTCCGAGGACGTCTGCGGCCAGCTCGGCGTAGTCCATCCGCGCCATGGCGGCCAGGTCGGAGGGCGACAGCATGGGCCAGACGTCGGGGATGTAGAGGCCGCCGTCGGGCGCCAGGCCTTCGAGGACGGCGTCCAGGAAGCCGGCGGCAGGGGCGGCGCCTCGGGTCGAGATGTAGCGCATGGGCCCTATCGCTTGCGGAGGAGCAGGGCGAGATAGACGCCGGCCAGGGCGGCTGCAAGCCCGAACCAGGTGACGGCGTAGCCCAGATGGTTGTTGGGGATGTTCGCGGGAAGCGCCGACGCCCTGACTCCCGGCGGTGCGGGCGACTCCTGCTCGGCCACCAGCATGACCGGCGCGGCCCGGCCGCCGGCGCCGCGTTCGAGCGCTTCGATCGCCTGCTGGCGGCTGCGGAACCCGGCGGTGAAGCCTTCATCAGGACGGGCGGCGGGCTCGAACATCGACGGCTTCTCGGGCCGCCTCAGGATGCCGACGATGCGCTGTGGCGGCGGTGGAACGGAGTCGGGCGGGCCCTGGCGGTCGCCGGCTTGGGCGACGAAGCCGCGATCGACGGCGACGAAGTCGTAGCCCTCCTCGCCGATCCGGCAGGCGGCGATGTGGCGCCAGGCGATCCTCCCGCCGTCCAGGCTGTAGAGATACAGGCGCTGGGGCGTTGGGCGCGGCTCGATGCAGTCGGTCTGGACGCGGACGAAATCGACATCCAGTCCGTCCTTCAAGCGGCGCAGGGCGACATAGAGCGGTTCGGGCGGCGACGCCTGGAGCGCTTCGATCCGGTGCAGCAGTGCGGTCTTCCACTTCAGCCGTTGCAGCTGCCAGACCCCCAGCGAGATCAGCAGGGCGAAAACGACCAGGGCGATCAGGCTCCCAAGCGGGCCGGGGCGCTTGCCCCTCGCCTCCTTCCTTGCGTCACTCACGCCCGGCCTCGGAGGCCTTATGGTGGAATTGCAGGGCGATGAGCACGCTCTTGAACGGCCGCAGCAGCCCCAGGCAGACGATCACCGCCAAAGGCAGCCACAGCACCAGGTGCACCCAGACGGGCGGATGGAACGCCACCTCGGTGAACAGGGCGGCGAAACAGACCACGAAGCCGCCGATCAGGATCACGAACACCGCCGGGCCGTCGCCGGAGTCGGCCTTCTTCAGATCGAACCCGCAGGCCTCGCAGCGCGGGTTGACGGTGAGGAACCCCTTGAACAGCGGCCCCTCGCCACAGTTGGGGCAGCGACAGGTGATGCCGGCGAGCAGCGGGTTGACGCCACCGGCCATGTCAGCCCTCCGCTCGCGCTACGGGCGTTCGTCCCGGCGATCGACAAATCGTTGTCGATCGCATGCCGCACATAGCTGTGCGGCCGGTCCTCACCTACCGAAAATGACGTAGATGAACGCGAACAGGAACAGCCAGACCACGTCCACGAAGTGCCAGTACCAGGCGGCCGCCTCGAAGCCGAAGTGCTTCTGGGGCGTGAAGCCGCCGGCCAACAGCCTGAGCAGGCAGACCGTCAGGAAGATGGTGCCGATGACGACGTGGAAGCCGTGGAAGCCGGTCGCCATGAAGAAGGACGAGCCGTAGAGCTGCGCACCGACCGATTCCGGATTGAAGAACAGGTGCTCGGTGAGGATGTGGTGGTACTCGTAGGCCTGGATCGAGGTGAACAGGATCCCCAGCAGGATCGTCAGCAGCAGGCCGATCTTGGCGCTCTTGCGATCGCCCTGCTGCAGGGCGTGGTGGGCCCAGGTGACGGTGGTGCCCGACAGCAGCAGCGTCAGGGTGTTGACCAGCGGCAGCTCCCAGGGCGAGACGGTCTCGATGCCCTTGGGCGGCCATGTCGCCCAAGCCTGGCGGACCTCGTCGACGGCCGAGAAGGTGCGATGATGGTGGAACAGGGCCATCTCGAAGAAGATCCAGAACCACGCGACGAAGAACATCACCTCCGAGGCGATGAACATGATCATGCCGTAGCGCAGGCCGATCGAGACCACCGGGGTATGGTCGCCGCCGTTGCCCTCCTTGGTGACGTCCGTCCACCAGCCGATCATCGTGTAGATCACGCCGGAGAAGCCGAGCGCCAGCACCCACCAGGTATGCTTGGGAAGGCCGAACAGGCCCTTCATGTAGATGACGGCGCCGAACGCCAGCACCACCGCGGCGATCGATCCGACCAGCGGCCACGGGCTCGGGTTCACCAGGTGGTAGTCGTGCTTAACGCCTTCGTGAGCCATGTCGGCGCCGTCCTCCGATAATCCCTAGGTCTGCCGCGAATCCCGCAGGGCCCTGCGCGAGCCGCCCTGCCTATAGCCTTCGGGAAGCGGTGCAGCCAAGACCCTGGTTGCAGAGTTCACCTTCCTCGGGGCTCTGAGGCTCAGCGAGAGGCGATTTCCAGAGGATTCCGGTCGCTCCAGCCGGCGCCCAGGGCCTGGCCGAGCCTGACGTAGCTGACCGTCGAGCGGGTCCGCGCCGCGGCCAGGCTGTCCTGCGCCTGCGCCAGGATGCGTTCGGCGTCCAGCACGTTGAAGAACGGGTCGACGCCCTCGCGGTAGCGGACCCGGGCGACCTGCGCGGCGCGCTGGGCCGCGTCGACCGCCGCTTCCAGCCGGGCCTGCGAGCGCTGGGAGGCGTCGAGTGCGGAGAGGGACGCCTCGACATCGCGGACGGCGGCGAGGACCGCCTTGTCGTAGCGGAGGAACTCGCCTTCGAAGCCCGCCTTCGCGGCCTCCAGACGCAGGGCGTTGCGGCGGAAGTCGAGCGCCGGCCAGTCGATTTGCGGGCCGAGGTTGAACGACAGGTTCTGCCGGTTTCCGAGGCTGCTGAGGCCTGGCGCGACGACGCTGGCGACGCCGGTCAAGGTGAGCCGCGGCCACCAGTCGACCCTCGCTCCGCGCACACGCGCGGCGGCGGCCTGCACCCTCGCCTCGGCCTGGCGGACGTCCGGGCGGCGGCGCAGCAGATCGTCCGGCGCGCCGACGCCGATCTGCGCGGGCGGCCGGGGCGGAGAGCCGGATCCCCGCAGCGCCGCCGTCAGGTCGGCTGGCAGGCCGGCGGCGAGGACGTCCAGGGCGGCGACGTCGCCGTCGATCTCCGATTCGAAGGTCGGCAGGGCCGCCAGCGTGGTTTCCAGTTGGGCGCGGGCGCGCATCACGTCGAGCGGCGTCGCGCGGCCGCCGGCCCGAAGCCCCTCGGTCAGGCGCAGGGTGTCTTCCTGGATCTGCGCGTTGGCCCCGGCCGCGACCAGCCGATCCTGGGCGCCCCTGAGGTCGGCGTAGGTGGACGCGGTCTGGGCGGCGATCGTCGCCATCACGCCCCGGCGCGCCTCGTCCAGGCTGAGCGCATCGGCGCTGGCCGCGGCGCCGCCCGCGCGAAGGCGTCCGAAGACATCGGCCTCCCAGGACACCTGGCCGCCGACACCGACAAAATTGTCCTCTATGTCGAAGCCCGCCTGGCGCTGGCGGCCGGCGGAGGCGTTGACGCCGCCGAAAGGCAGCAGCGACCAACCCTCGACCTTGGCCAGGGCCCGCGCCCGCTTCACATCGGCTTCGGCGGCGAGCAGGTCCCGGTTGGCGCCGAGCGAACGCTCGACCAGCCGGTCCAGCACCGGGTCATTCAGCGCCTTCCACCAGTCCGTCTGCGGCTGGGCCGCCGCCTGGGGCCCGGAGGCGCCGGCGAAGGCCGGCCCCACGCGCGTCGGCTCCACCGGCGGCGCCGGCTGCCCGGCGCTGGCGCAGGCCGCCAGGGCGAGCGCGAGGGCTGCAAACATCACTGGGAATCGCATGTGCATGGCTGGGCCTTTCACTCGGCCGGGACGGTCACGGTCGTGGGCTTGCGCGGAAAGCCCAGGCGCAGGGAGGCGATCGCGCGGGTCACGACGTAGAACACCGGGGTGAGCAGCAGGCCGGTGATGGTGACGCCGATCATGCCCGCGAACACCGCGGTGCCGATGGCGATGCGCTGCTCGGCTCCGGCCCCGGTCGCGAGCACCAGCGGGGTGACGCCCAGGATGAAGGCGAGCGATGTCATCAGGATCGGACGAAGGCGCTGCCGCGCCGCGCGCACCGCTGCATCGGCGGGCGCAAGGCCCTCGTGGTCCTCGAGCTGCTTGGCGAACTCGACGATCAGCACCGAGTTCTTGGCGGCCAGTCCCACCAGCACGATCAGCGCCACCTGGGTCAGGATGTTGATGTCCAGGCCCCGCAGCAGCAGTCCCAGCAGGGCGCCCATGATCGACATCGGCACGATCAGGATCACCGCCAGCGGCAGGGTCAGGCTCTCGTACAGCGCAGCCAGCACCAGGAACACGAACAGGGCGGCCAGGAGGAAGACGCCGGCGGCGCCCGTCTCGGTCTTCTGCAGGTAGGCGAGCTCGGTCCACTCATAGCCGAAGCCGGCGGGGAGCGCCTTGGCGGCCGCCGCCTCCATGCCCTTGATCAGCTCGCCCGACGCGTGGCCTGGCGGCGGTTCGGCGCTGAGCTCGGCGGCAGGGAACAGGTTGTAGCGGGGAGCCCGCGACGGGCCGGCCGACGGCTTGGCGGTGACCACGGAGGAGAGGGGGACCATGCCGCCGTCCAGGTTGCGCGCCCACAGCCGGTCCAGATCGCTCTCGTCGCGGCGGAACGGTCCGTCGGCCTGGGCGGTGACTCGCCAGGTGCGGCCCAGGTAGTTGAAATCGTTGACGTAGGCAGAGCCGAGATAGATCTGCAGCGCGTCGTTGATCTCGGACACGGGGGTCCTGGACGCCTCGGCCTTGTCGCGGTCGACCTCCAGCCGGATGCGCGGCGTGCGGGCCTCGAACGAGCTGAAGGGATAGGCCACGCGCGGATCCTTGGCGGCGGCCTGGGCCACCGCCTGCACGGCGTCGGCGAGGGCGGCATAGCCCCGGCCTTCGCGGTCCTGGATCATCATCTTGGCGCCTTCGCCGGAGCCGAGGCCGGTCACCGCGGGCGGGGCCACGGCCATGATCTGGGCGTCCTGCACCGGCGCCATGGCGGCGCGTACGTCGTTGAGGATGGCCGCCCCGGTCCGTCCCGAGCTCGCCCGCTCGTCGGCGGACGAATAGACGAAGAACACGGTGCCGGTGTTGCTGGACTGGGTGTTGGTCACCCCCGAGAAGCCGACGAAGGTCACGTCGTCGGTGATCGACTTCACCTTATGGACCCGGCGGACCACGTCCGCGATCACCGCGCGGGTCCGCTGCAGGGACGCGCCCTCGGGCAGCTGGACGATGACGAAGCCGTAGCCCCGGTCCATCGCCGGGATGAAACCCTTGGGCGTCAGCTGCACCATGGCGCCGGTGGCCAGCACCAGGACCCCATAGATCCCCAGCACAATGCCGGCGTAGCGGACGGTGCGCGCCGCGACCATGCCGTAGCGGTCGGACAGGCGCTCGAAGCCGTGGCTGAAGCCCCCGAACAGGCGTTGCAACGGGCCGGCGGGCCTTGCGGACTCGACGTGCGGCCTGAGCAGCAGGGCGCACAGCGCCGGCGACAGGGTCAGGGAGACGAAGCAGGAGATCAGCGTGGCGGCGGCGATGGTGATGGCGAACTGGCGGTAGAACTGGCCCGCCACGCCGCCGATCAACCCCACCGGCAGGAATACGGCGGTGAGCACCAGGGCGATGGCGATCAGCGCGCCGCCAACCTCGTCCATGGAGACCTGCGCCGCCTGCCTCGGGGTCATGCCCTTGGCGATGTTCCGCTCGACGTTCTCGACCACCACGATAGCGTCGTCGACCACGATGCCGATCGACAGGATCAGGCCGAACAGGGAGAGGGTGTTGATCGACCCCCCGGCCATCGCCAGCACGCCAAACGCGCCGAGGATCGAGACCGGGATCGCCAGCACCGGGATGATCGCCGCCCGCCAGCTCTGCAGGAACAGGAACACCACCAGGACGACCAGCACCACCGCCTCGACCAGGGTCTCGCGGACCTTGTGGATCGAGGTCGAGACGAAGCGGGTGGTGTCGTAGACGATCTCGTACTTCAGGCCCGGCGGGAAGGTCTTGGCCAGCCGGGTCATCACCGCGCGGACGTCGTCGGCGGTCTGCAGGGCGTTGGAGCCGGGCCGCTGGAACACCGGGATGGCGATCGCGGACTTGCCGTTGAGCGAGGCTTCGGTGGCGTAGTTCTGCGCGCCCAACTCCACGCGGCCGATGTCACTGACGCGCACCAGCGCGCCGTCCTTGCCGGTGGCGACCACGACGTCGGCGAAGGAGGAGGGATCGACCAGGCGGCCGGGGGCCTGGACGGTCCATTCGAAGGCCGCGCCTGCCGCCTGGGGCTCGCCGCCGAGGGAGCCGGCCGCGACCTGGACGTTCTGGCGCCGCAGGCCCGCGAGCACGTCGCCGGCCGACAGGCCGCGCTGGGCGATCTTCTCAGGATCCAGCCAGATGCGCATGGAGTAGTCGCGCGCCCCGAACATCTGGACATCGCTGACGCCCGGCAGCCGGGCCAGCTGATCGCGCACGTGCAGGGTGGCGTAGTTGGAGACGTAGGTCGGATCGTAGCGCCCGTCCGGCGACAGCAGGTGCACGACCATCAGGAAGTTGGGGGAGCTCTTGTCGACGATCACGCCGAGGCGCCTGACCTCTTCCGGCAACCGCGGCTCGGCTGTGGCGACGCGGTTCTGGACCAGCACCTGGGCCTTATCCAGGTCGGTTCCCAGGCGGAAGGTGACGTTGATCGTCAGCTGGCCGTCGGCGGTGGACTGGGAAGAGACGTAGAGCATCTTCTCCACGCCGTTGACCGCCTGTTCCAGCGGCGCGGCGACTGTCTCGGCCAGTGTCTCTGGGCTGGCGCCGGGATAGGTCGCCTTGATCGAAATGGTCGGGGGCACGACCTCGGGATACTCGGAGATCGGCAGCCCGCCGGCCGCCAGCACGCCCAGCAGGGTGATCACCACCGACAGCACGCAGGCGAAGATCGGCCGGGCGATGAAGAAGCGCGAGACGCTCATGGCTCAGCCCTTCGCGTCGGCGGCAGGATTGAGCGCCGCTTCGACGACGCCGGCGGCGACCGGCTTGACCTTCTGGCCGGGCATGGCGCGCTGCAGGCCGTTGACGACGATGCGGTCGGCGCCGCTGACGCCGCTGCGGATGACGCGGTAGCCGTCGATCTTGGGGCCGAGCTCGACCTGCCGGTACTGGACCAGGTTGCTGGCGTCGACCACCAGCACGTAGCGACGGGACTGGTCGGCGCCGATGGCGGCTTCAGGAGCCAGGACCAGCGGCTTGCGGGTCGCGGTCATCACCCTGACCCGGCCGAACTGCCCGGGTGTGAAGCCCGCCGGGCCATTGGCGAAGACGGCGCGGCCGCGGATCGTGCCGGTCGCCGGATCCACACGGTTGTCCAGGAAGTCGAGCTGGCCGCGGTGGGCGAAGCTGGTCTCGCCGTCGAGCTGGAGCAGCACGTCGCGCGCGCCGCCGTTGGCCAGGCTCGGGCCCCCCTCTCCGCCCAAGAGGCCCTCGGGCGCGGAGAACTCGAAGCGGATCGGATCGACGGCGACGATCTGGGTGAGGACCGTCTGGCCGCTCTGCACCAGGTTGCCGGGGTCGACGCGGCGGTCGGAGATGCGGCCGGAGATCGGCGCAAGGATGCGGGTGTAGCCGAGGTCCAGGGCGTCGCCGCGCAGGCTCGCCTGCGCCGCCTGCACGGCGGCGACGGACTGGGCCAGAGCCTCCTTGCGGGTGTCGTATTCCTCCTCCGAGATCGCGTCGGCGCCGCGCAGGACGTCGGCTCGCTTCAGGTCGCTACGGGCGCGATCCAGCCGCGCCTGGGCCTGGGCAAGCTCGGCGTCGGACTTGTCGGTCCGGGCGCGGAAGGGCAGGGGGTCGATGGTGAACAGCAGCTGGCCCTTCTTCACCAACTCACCGTCATGGAAGTGGACGGCCTGCAGATAGCCGCTGATGCGCGGACGCACGTCGACGGTCTCCATGGCCACGAAGCGACCGGAGTGCTCGCTCCACTCCGGCTCGTCCCGGACCAGCGGATTGGCGACGGTGACCACCGGCGGCGGGGCTGTGGCGTCGGCGCGCGCGGGAGCGCCGCTGCAGCTTCCCAGGCTCAGGGAGACGCTCAGCAGGGCGGCGGACGCGGCGATCGAAGCCGGCAAGGCAGGGCTGAAGGAACGGATCATTGGTAACCCCTGACGCATTCACTACATGACGACCGTCATGTGGTATGACGAGCGTCATGTGGAAGTCGGCGCGAGCCGGATCAAGGGGCCGAAATGCGGCAGTGCAAAATAAACTCGCGAGCGGGAATTCGGCTCCCGAAAACCCCTTGGGAACCGCAACCGCTGCGGATACTTAAGCCTCAAAAGGGATGGACGCCCGTGAACCCGGCGCTGACACGCAAGGAAGAAACCCGCCAGCGGATTCTGGAGAGCGCCTCGCGGCTGTTCCTCCAGAAGGGGGTCGATGGCGTCGGCGTCGACGAGATCATGCGCGAGGCCGGCCTGACCCACGGCGGCTTCTATGTCCACTTCCCCAACAAGGAGGCGCTGGTCTCCGAGGTGTGCCTGTGCGCCCTCGACAAGTCGGTGAGCCAGTGGGAGGACGTCACCCGCCGGCTGGGCGAGGACGGCTTCTTCCGGCAGTTCCTGGCCAAATACCTTTCGGGCGACCTCAGGTCCGACAATCCGGCCTGCCCCATGGCCATCCTGGGTCCCGACGTTTCGCGCCGCAGCGAACCCCTCCAGACCGCCTATGCCGCCAAGCTGCGTGAGTTGATCGACATCGTCGGCCAGGAGATGGACTCCGACCGCCGCATGGCCATCGTGACCCTCGCCGCCCTGGTGGGCGCCACCTCCCTGGCCACCCAGGTCGTCCAGGACAAGGCCCTGGCCGAGGAGATCCTGAACACCACCCGCGAGGAGCTGCTCAAATGCCGGCCTGCGAAGAAGCGGGCGCCGGCGAAGGTGAAGGCAGAGGTGGTGGCGTAGAACGGACGTTCAAGACGTCCGAAATCGAGCGCGAACCGTATGGAAGCCAAGGCCCAAAAGGACGGGCAGGAGGCTAATTCCCATACCGAGTATGAACTCGTACTCCACGATCAGCACCGTTACCGGATCTGGTCGTAAGAGCATGCCCGCTGCGACGCCCCAATCGAAGTAGGCGATGAGCACGGACGTTACATGCGAAGCAAAGAGAAGCAAAAATACAATCCAGGCCGAAACGCCCAAGCGAAGCCCTCGCAGGCCCACGACGCTGAGGTAACCGGGGACTACGATGGCGGTCAAAGCCATTTGACCCACAGGAAACCAGATCGTCGATTCGAAGAGATGCAGGACCCAGAGGGGCAGCATCGCTATCTCCACGCAGATTGGTGGCACTAGCGACACGAGCACAAAATGTCTTGAAGTAGTCTTTGGCCCAGCAGCGCTCATTTCACCTGCTCATCTAGGGAGGTGAGACCAAGCGCGCGCTCAACCAGAAGCGACCGGTCACGATCGACCCGACCGCGGGATCACTGGAAACGGTGGCGGGGTCCATCACGACGTCAACCGTCGATCCACCGTACGTCTGGACGAGCGCCCACCAGAACTTGCCCGAACCGGCTGCGTTGGTCCGCAGTTCCGACTTCAGGACCTTTCCAGCGAAATCCGCAAAGCCGATCGGCCGTCCAGCCCCGTCAGGCATTGCGCCGCCCACGCGCTCGAAGAACATGCCGCTGGGGACGAAGTAGTCAGGCGCGAACTTCGCTTTCACGTCGGGCTTTTCCGGATCGTGCATGTAGGCGGCTTCATCTGAATAGACCCGGGGATCGAAGCTGAAGGCCGCGATATCGATCGTCGCCTTCGCCCCCGGCTGCAGCTTGGCGACTCTGACGGGTCGGCCAGATTGAACACCAACGGCGTCTTTTCCCCTGAAAAGCGTGCAGAGAGGGTGATCTCGAAGGGCTTCCAGTCCGGATCAGACGCATCGCCGACGATCTCGACCGCCGTGCGGCCCAGGCCTGCGAAGCCCGGGTTCAAGGCCTTCAGTTCGGCGTTTTCGGCAGGCGCGCCTTGTCGCAACGACAGCCGGAGCCCGGCGCCTGACGCGTCCTTCACGGTACAGACGAGATCGGATGGGGAGAGGCTCGTTGGCAAGTAGTTGGCGAGATACTTCTGCACCGCCTGGGACAAGGCCGCTTCATTCCCCAGCTCGATAGCGAAGCCGACCATCGAAAAGTGTGACGCCGCCACCGGCATGAACGTGTCCCCCGAACTGCTTTCGGTTGTCTGGGCGGCAGGGGAAAGTGACTCGGCCCCCCTTCGTCGGCAGTGCTCTCATGCAGCGTCCTTTGGCGCAAAGCGTACGCTTTCGAATGTGCGGGCCGCCCAGTCCAAGTCGGCCTCAGAGCCCGATACGATCGTCAACGTCGCTGCGCTGCCGTCTGCGTGCAGCACGCAGCTCGTCACGTAGTACACCTCCCCATTATCCCCTGTCCTTTGAGACGTGTTGGAGACGCCTACGATCCCGTGATGCTCGATTATCGCGCTATCCGGGCCTGTCTTGTCCTCCAGGTCGGTCAGGGACGCGGGCTTCGCCGGTCGAACGGAATAGGTGGTGGCCCAGATTTCCCGCGCGCCGTACCAGTATAGGGCCGTAACCCCCTCGTCCTGCAAATCCTCCAGGAAGTACCCAGGCGCCTCGACACTCCACCCGCCAGTGAGCGGCCTGCGCATGTCTTGCCGTCGGTAACCCAAGACGCCGGGTCCCGGAGTCACCCAACTGTCCGGGGCGGCCTCCAACAGTGACCGAAGCTCTTCGATCTCATTGATAGGCAACGAAACGCTCGGATCAGCCGCACGAGCGCGGTCGAATGCCAGCAACGCACGTTCCGTCAACTCACGCTCCTTTTCGTTGATCGGGGGCCGCCAGGGCGCTTCCATCCAGAGAATGACCAAGCCGAGGTTCCGCCATGCCTGGGCGTCCAGACCCTGGTCCCACCAGGGAAAGAACTGCTCGGCCGCGGCATGGTCATCCTCGCCGGCTCGCGCAGCTGCTACGAAGAAGTCGATGGGCATTCTGCCCAGCGGCGTGATGATCTCCCCCTCCGGAGCACTCGCGCCGAATCCAACGGGGACGTCGAGCAGGACATTCGCGTAGCGCTCGTCCCGAATGAGACTTACCACCCGTTCCGACCTGGCTCGGAAAAAGGCCGCCATCTCCTGTTGAAGGCGGTCGAAGTCACGATGCTCCGCATAGCAGGTCTCGTCTTCGAATTCCGAAGCCTCGTCCCGCCAACTCCAGTCCAGCCCAAGTTCATCGCCGACGCGGTCAAGCAGGGAAACCACTAGATCATGATACCCCGGACCGGCTCCCGATGTCTTTGCGGACCAAACCAGCGTCCCGCCTTCGAGCAACTGCGCTTCGGCTGGCTCGGCGGCCGGGTGCAGCTCGATTTCGAGCATGGAGCCGGAGCGGTGTGTCGCGACGAATTGCCCGAGGCCCCATCCCTCGGCCGCCCGCACCAGCGCGCTGGCGAACAGGGCCAATGGATCGTCGACGGCCGGCCCCACCGCGGGCGTCAAATCCGTTCCGCAACGGAGCCCGAGCCCCACCCTCTTCCCCTCCGGAGTTGCAACTCGCGCACGGATCGCGGGAGCTATGGAGACGCGAGTGGCGTCACCATGCGGAGACAGGATGCGCCATTGCTCCGCTTCGATCAAGAACCAAACAAGAACGGCTCAGACCTCTGTCCGCTACCCAGCGTTGGCGCCTTGTGACCGTGCCGCCCTTCATCTCCGACATGGCGAGCAGACGTCCAGCGCCTCCGGTCACGCCTGGGAGCGCTTGCGATGCGGGCAGCCGGGCCAGCAGCATGGCCGTCGCTTCCCTTCCTTCAGTTCCGTACGCGCCCGCTCGATATGATTGCGCCGCGTCTCGGGCTTCTTCACGGACTCGACCCAGCAGATCCATTCG
>FTHA01001162.1_pt1 | contig 22467 bp, 20 predicted proteins | sample 1640771 | NCBI WGS metagenome assembly FTHA01 (sample SAMEA3914789, study PRJEB12502) | metagenome | biome: forest; material: soil | place: Canada | collected 2011-07-03 | depth 0.3 m | reverse complement strand
GGAGATGGCGATGTAGACCCCGCCATGGGCGTCGGCGGAGAGGTCGTTGATCACCCCGCCCACGCATTCCAGCGGCTCGCCATCGAAGGTCTTCGCCAGCAGCTTGCGCGTGGGCTCGAGCTGCACGATCGCCTCGGGCAGGCCGCGTTCGGCCACGAACAGGGCGCCGTTCTGGCTCCGCGACACCGCGCCGGCGGTGTTCGCCTTGTAAAGGACTTCCGCGCGCCCCGTGGCCGGAACAAGCCGCATCACGCTGCCTGCGTCGTTGTTGGCGAACAGCATGGCGCCGTTCTTTGCAGCGATCGGACCGTCGACGTTGTTGCCCTCCCACGTCCACACGCTCGTCCAGGTGCGCCCGGCGGTGATCACGCCCGGGATCGCCGTCGACGGCGGCGGAAACTCAAGCGCCGGCGGCTCGGTATTGTGTGAGACCGGAATGCCGAAAGGCGGAGGCGGCGTCTTGCAACGAGAGACCAGCTGCGCGTAGCCGGGGTGCTGCCAGGTCTGCAGGCCGTGACCGGGGTCGAACTTGGACGAGGGGGTCTGGGCCAGCGTTACGGTCGCTCCCAGACCCAGCGCGACGCCTAGCGCGCCGAGGCCGGCGTTCCTTGCGATCGGCGGCACAATCACCTCCCAGGGCCGGCAAAGGCGGCTCCGCTATGCTTCCCACGGCCAGTGCACCGGCCGCCCGAGCCACGAGCGCCCGAGCCTCGCCGACACCTCGTCAGGCAGCGAGGATCCGTGCGAGCGATACATCTGGGCGTCGCGGAAGTATTGCTGGAGTCGGTTGCCGCGCTTCATGGCGAACGAGCCGGCCGTGAGCAGCAGGCGCTCGATCGCGTCGCAGGCGAGTTGGCCCGTCTGTTGGAGCGAGCCGCGCAGCCGCAGATTATCCTCGTCCGAGATGGCGGCGCCGTCGCGCGCCCAGCGGCGGCAGAGGTCCATGTACCGTTCCATCGCGCCCAGCATACCGGCTTCGGCGGCGTCGGTCAGGGTGATGGCTTCGCCGAGATGGCGGGGAGCGTCCGGTCCGTCCGCCATCAGCGTCGTGGGGTCGTACATCTGCTTGCGCGTCGTCACGATGGACGAATATTCGTCGATCGCCGCGCGGGCGGCGCCCACGACGACGGCCACGAGCGAGGCCTGGAACGGACCGCCGATCTGGCCGAGGTACATGGGGTTGCCGTGCAGCCTTGTTCCCGGCGTACCGCTGGCCAGGCCGTCGGCCGGAACACGCATGCCCGGATTGGCCACCGCCCGGTGCTCGGGCACGAACACGTGCTCGATGCGCACGCTGTTGGAGCCGCTCGCCTGCATCCCGAGCGTTCGCTCGCCGCCCCAGTCGTCGACCACGGTGTATTCGGCGCGGGGCACGAGGCAGTGCACCGAACCGCCGCCCTCGATCGCTGCGTTGCCGATGAAGTGCGTTCCGTAGGGCGAGCCTGAGGCATAGTTCCAGGCGCCGGTCACAGTGTAGCCGCCCGGGACGGGCACAGCCTTGCCCATTGGCGCGGCGCGCCACGGGACCAGCGTGTAATTCGCCTCTGCGAACACCTCGCGCTGCGCTCGTTCGGGCCAGTGCGATGCGACGAACATGACGTGGGAGCTAGGCAGCGTGACGGACCAACCGACGCTGGGATGGCCACGCGAGATCTCGATCATCACGCGATAGAAATCCGGCAGGCTGAATTCGTACCCGCCGAACATGCGCGGCAGCAAAAGCTTGTAGAAGCCGGCCTTGATGAAGGCCGCGTGCAGCTCCTCCGAATAGGCGCCCCGCGCCTCGTTCTCCACCTGTTGCGCCTGGAGGAGGGGATGGAGCGCCCGAGCCCGGTCGATCGCCTCGTCAGGGGTCAGCCGAGCCGACGGGGCCTCGGCGGCGGCTGCGTTCGGCATCGAATTTCCCTCCGACATCAAGGCCTCCTCACCCGTCATGGCAGCCCGCGCAGGCGAATCCGCGCCGTATCATTGCGTGTTCCTGGATGTCCTAGTGCTCCGGCGGCGGCGACGGCCGGCGTGAGGTCAGCCCGGCGGCGGCGGCGTCCTCCGCCACCTGCGGATCGATCTCGACCTGTGGCGCTGCTGCGGCCGCCGATGACGGCGCGGCCGGGGCGGACGCGATGGCGTGCGCGGGTTTGGCGGCGACGGGTTTGGCGTGGGCGGCCGGCGCTGCGTCGTCCCGATCGCGCCAGCCGTCGTCTCGGTTGACCCAGATCAGCGTGACCAGGGTGGCGCAGACCCCCAGGCAGAAGCCGATCAGGACCCACAGGAAGGCGCCGCCGGAACCGCCCCGTGTTGCGCGGGCCTTGGACGCCCGTCCTGACGCGCTCACGCGCCCTGCCAGTGGCGCAGCGGTCCAACGTCTACGTGGATGAATCCGGTCGCCGGATAATAGCCGACGCCGCCGCGGCTCATGTCCATGGCCGCGTCGTGCAGCCGATCCAGCGCCACGTCGTCCAGGTAGAGGTCCATGGCCATGCCGTCCATGTGCAGGCTGCGCTTGGCCACCTCCGCGCTCACCTCGCGCAGGGCGGCGTTGGTCGCGGGCGATCGAAAGCCCGAGACCACCTGGAATGGAGCGGCCGAGCCTGAGCTCTGGTGTAGGTCGGACAGCACGTCCAGCAGCCGCGGCTCGATCGGGTGGACCTCGCCGGTGCGGAAGTCCCGCAGCAGCTTGTTCACGGCCTCCAGCGCGTCCGGAACATAGGCGCCCTTGTCCCAGTAGACCGCGTCCAGGGCTTCGTCGGTATGGATGTTCTTGAAGATTACGCGGCGAGGCTCGGCGCCGCCGTTCCAGGCCGCTGCGAGCGCGTTGACGGGGCCGACCAGGCTGGCGCCCGAAAGGCTGGCGCCAGCGGTGAGGCTGAGCTTGATAAGGCTGCGTCTGTCGATCACGGCGTTGGACGCCCCCCGGATCGATGGGAAAGGATTATTCTCTCACCCAATCCGCAACAAAGCCAGAGCGCCTCACCTCAGGATTGGCCGGCCGCCGACTGTGTGGTGTGGATGCGGTCGATCAGCTCCTCGTCCCAGCCATAGGGATCGCCGCGGAAGTTGGCCTGGCCGTCCGGCGTCACGTAGGCGGTCCAGTAGAACAGGAAGACCGCGATCGGCTGGGGCAGGGAGACCCGCACGGTCTTGCCCGAGGCGAGGGTCGCGTCGATGGCCTCGGAGGTCCACGCCGGATCGCCTTGCATCACCGCCTTGGCCAGCACCAGGGGATGCTGCAGCCGCACGCAGCCGTGGCTCGCCAGCCGGCCGAACCGGTCGAAGGTCGACTGGGTGGGCGTGTCGTGCAGATAGACGCCGAAGGTGTTGGGGAAGTCGAACTTGATCTTGCCCAGCGCCGCCTGCGGCCCAGCGCGCTGTTGCAGGCGCGAGCCGCCATCGGGGGTCTGGATCACCGCGAAGTCGTGCGACGCGAAATACCCTGGGTGGGCTCGCTCCTTGGGCCAGAGTTCCTTCTCGGCGATGCTGGAGGGGACGTTCCAGGGCGGGTTCAGCACGATGCTTTCCACCCGCGACTGCAGCATCGGCGTCTCGTCGCCCGGTCGGCCCGTGACTGCGCGCATCGACAGCGTCGGCGAGTCCGCATGGAAGACAGTCAGGATGGCGGCCGCGACGTTCACCTGGATGCGGTCCACCGGCAGCACGGCGGGCAGCCAGCGCCAGCGCTCCATGTTGGCGATGATCTGGTCGATGCGCTGATCCACCGACACGTTCAGCGCCGTCAGGGTCAGGCGGTCGACGACGCCGTCGTCCTTCAGGCCGAAACGCTTCTGCGCCCGCATCACCGCGGTGGCCAGTGGCGCGTCGAAGGTCGAACCGTCGGCGGCCGGCGCCTCGGGCGTGGCCGATACCGGGATCAGGGAGGCGGCGGGCGCCGCCGGCGCGGCGCGGTCCTCCGCCGCCAGGCGCGCCCGCAGTTCAAGCACGCGCTTGCCCTTGTCGCCGAGCTTCAACGCCGGACCGGGTGAGATCGGGGACCAGCCGCCGACCGCCGCGATGGCGCGATAGGTGGCCAGCGCCTGGCGCAGGCTGTCATAGCCGATGTAGGGCGGCGGCAGCCCGTCCAGCCAGGCTTGCAGCTGGTCCTGGCTCACCGCCCGGGCGAACTCAGGGGCAGGATCCCATGCAGCAGGACGCAGGCCCCAGTCCTCCATGAACGCCGCCGTGGGCAGCCGGCCGGTGTGCACGGCGCGGGCGTAGCGGAACACCGCGTCGATCAGCTGGGCCTGGCCGAGCTGACGGGTGATCGGGTCGTTCGACTGCAGCTGAGTATCGACCTTGGGCGGCGCGAACTCGCCGGCGTCGAAGCCGTGGCTATCGGCCTGGGCCAGGGTCTGCTCGAGCAGCTGGATCTGGTCCGCGCGCAACACCGGGATCGGCGTGGGCGCGGCTGGCGGCGCCGGAGCCAGGGCCTGCGGGGCCGCCGCAGCCACTCTAACGGGCTGGGACGCGCCGGCGCTCACGGCAGCGGTCAGCGCCAGTCCGCCAAGCCCGATCGCCACCACCAGGGCGGCGCCTTTCACCGCCACGGTGGATCGATCCCTCTTCTCGGCGCCGGGACGGCGCGGGATGCTGTTTGGCCGACGTGTCAACATACAAACTCTGCCGTGGAGGTAGTCATTCAACGGTGTTCAGGGAACCCTGTTCCACGACAGGGGGTCCTCAATTCCACGGACCGGTCAGCACTGTGGCGGATTTACAGCAGAGCTGGTTGCGACTATGGGAACGCCATGCTGCATCGAGCCGTAAACCGCATCGCCAAGACCATCCGCCTCACGGGGCGGGGGGGCCGGCGCGTGCGCATACGCTGACGCCAGCCACCCTCGAGCCCCGCCGGATCGGACGGGGCTCTGGATCAGGGGCGCCCGTCTCCCGACGCTAAGGAGACGGACCATGACGACCACCGCTGAACTTCTTCTTGCCCCCGGACATGCCCGGACCGCATGGCCACGGCTGCGTCCGCCGCTGCACGTCGCCGTGGTGGGCGCAACCGGCGCGGTGGGCGCCGAGATGATCACGTGCCTTGAGCGGCGCAACCTGCCGGTCGCCTCGCTGCGCCTCTACGCCTCCGAACGCTCAGCGGGCCGGCGGATCGCCTTCCGTGGCCGGCCGCTGCAGGTGGAGCCCCTGACCGACGCCGCATTCGAGGGCGTGGACCTCGCGCTGTTCGCCGCCAGCGGCGAGATCGCGCGCCGGTATGCCCCGATGGCTGTCAGCTCGGGCGCGGTGGTGATCGACAACTCCTCGGCCTTCCGCATGCACCCTGGCGTCCCGCTGGTGACGCCGGAGGTCAATGGCGCGGCGGCGCTGCAGCATGCGGGCGTGATCGCCAACCCCAACTGCTGCGCGGTGATCGCGGTGATGGCGCTGTGGCCGCTGCATGCGGCCAATCCGATCCGGCGGGTGATCGCCTCCACCTACCAGGCGGCGTCGGGCGCGGGCGCCGAGGCCATGCGTGAGCTGTGGGACTCTACCGAGGCTTACATCCACGGCCGGCCCTATCGTCCGCGCGTGCTGGCCCATCCCTACGCCTTCAACCTGTTCAGCCATGACAGCCCTGTGGATCCCGCCACCGGGGGCAACGAAGAGGAGATCAAGGTCGCCCAGGAGCTGCGCAAGCTGATGGGCGCGCCGGACCTGCGGGTCGGGGTGACCTGCGTGCGCACGCCGGTGCTGCGCGCCCACGCCATCGCCCTCACCGTGGAGTGCGAGCGGCCGATCACGCCGGACCAGGCGCTTGCCTTGCTCTCGGCAGCGCCGGGACTGCGGATCGTCAACGATGCGGCGGCGAACCACTTTCCGATGCCGTCGGAAGCCAGCGGTTGCGACGAGGTGCTGGTGGGCCGGGTCCGGCGCGACCCGTCCGACCCGTCGGGCCGCTCGATCGCCCTGTTCGTGGCCGGCGACCAGCTGCTCAAGGGCGCGGCCCTCAACGCCGTCCAGATCGCCGAACGCCTGATCGCGCCTTGTTAGGATCTGCCCCCCTTGGGGGAAGTGCGGCCGAAGGCCGGGGGCTCGTAGAACTCGGCGCACGTCGGGCCCCTACCCCTGCTTTTCGTGGGACTTCCCCCAGCGGGGGAAGATCCGAGCTTCCCGTTCACGTCCGGTTCAATGCGGGGAGGGCAGCCTGGGCGGAACAGTGGAGGAAACCTATGCGGACCCTGGCTCTGACAGCCGCCGCGGCCCTTGTGGCCGCAGGCGTGGCGTCCGCCCAGCCGGCTCATCGCAACCCGCAGCAGCAGCCACAGGCGCAGCCGGGGGGCCAGCCCTCCCGCGCCGTCGCGCCGAGCACGCGCAACGAGCTGACGCTGTATGAGCAGCCCAACTTCCAGGGGCGTCACTTTACCTACGACGGGCCGACCACCGACGTCTCCCGCCAGGGCTTTCGCGCCCGCAGCGCCCGCAGCACGGGCGGCCCATGGAGCGTGTGCGAGGATCGCGGCGGCTGCGTCACGGTCGACGGCTCGCTCGCCAACATCAACCTCGATGTCGCCAGCGCCCGTCCCGGCGCGGCGAGCGGCCAGGGCTCCAACGGCGGTGATCGCGGCGATCGGGGAGACCGTGGCGACAGAGGTGGTCGTGGCGAACGCGGCGATCGCACCGATCACGGCGACAGAGGCGACCGCTGGGGCGGCGGGTCTTCCGACCGCTGGGGCCAGGATCGGCGCCAGGTGCGCTACCTCTGCAAGGGCGGCCTGTCCCTCAGCGCCGCCTTCGACGACCGCGACGGCACGGTGGAGCTCCGCACAGGCTGGGACGAGCCGATCCATCTCGACCGGGTCCGCTCCGACCGGGGCTTCCGCTACGAGTCGCGCGCACGGCAGTTCTATGGTCGCGGGCGAGAAGCGACCTACGTGGTGGGCCGCCGCGCCCCGATCGAATGCCGCGTGCGCTGAGCCATCCGAGAACGCCGCCTGGAAATCGCCACGTGGCTGGGCGATATCAGCACGGTGAGGCTGCCGAGGCTTAGGTTCCCTCACGACATGGGGCGGATCTGACAGTTCGCCGCCTGCCGCGGGAGAGACCCTGATCCGTTCCAGTGAGCGCGCCCGCGAGCCTGCACCGACGACGCACCGCGCTCCGGCGGCGTTCGCCGGGCTCGTGGCGCTCGCGTGCCTGCTGTTCGGAGCAGCCCACGCCGCCCAGGGCGGCCTCGAGTATCCGGTGAAGGCCGCCTACCTCTACAAGTTCGCGCCGTTCGTGCAGTGGCCGGACGCCGCCTTTGACGGGCCTGACGCGCCCTTCAGCCTGTGCGTCGCAGGGACCGATCCCTTCGGCGCCAACCTCGACCAGGCGATCGCCGGCCAGCGGTTCGGCCGCCACCCCGTGGTCGTCAAGCGGATGGCCCGGCCAGACAAGGCCAGCGGCTGCCAGATCCTCTATGTCGGCGGCTCAAAGGATGCCGGCGAGGACCTCGGCCGGTTGAAGGGGGCGCCGGTGCTCACCGTAGTCGACGCGGTTCCAGGCGCCGACAGCCCGGCCGTGATCCAGTTCGTCGTCATCGACAACCGCGTCCGCTTCAAGATCGACGAGGCCGTCGCCCGCCAGAACGGCCTGGTGATCAGCTCCAAGCTGCTCAGCCTGGCGGTTTCGGTTCGGACCGGGAGCTGAGCCGGTGCGCGGACCGATGACGCCCTGGGTGCGCCTGCTCGATCGCCACAAGCTGCTGCCCGCCATCGCCGTGGCGGGCGCCATGCTCATCGTCTTCACCGGCCTGGCCATGGGCGTGGTCAACGAGGTCACCTACCGCGCCCAGCGCGCCCGTGACGTGGCGGCCCAGGCCAATATCCTGGCCGAGAGCGTGACCGCCGCCCTGGTGTTCGACGACGAGGACGCCGCGCGCGAATATGTCCACGCCCTCAGCGCCAATCCGAGCATCGCCGGCGCCGCGGTCTATGACCTGACCGGACGCATCGTCGCCAGCTACACCTATCCCGGCTGGCCTCAGCCGCCGCCGCAGCCTCCGTCGGCCGGCGCCGTCTTCACCCACATGCACGCCGAGGCCGCCGTCCAGGTGGTCCAGAACGGCCAGCGGCTCGGCACGGTCTACCTGCGCACCTGGCCCGAGACGCCGGCGCGGGCGATCGGGCGCCACGCGGGCGTGGCGCTGCTGGTGATCATGGCCTGCCTGTTCGTCGCGCTGATGGCCTTCGCCCAGGCTACCCTGCGCAGCGCCAACGCCGAGCTGGAAGGTCAGGCGCGCGACCTCGCCGACGCCAACCGCCACCTGCAGGTCGAGATGGAGGAGCGCGAGAAGGCCGAGGAGGCCCTGCGCCAGAGCCAGAAGATGGAGGCCGTCGGCCAGCTCACCGGCGGGGTGGCCCACGACTTCAACAACATCCTGATGGTGGCTTCCTCGGGCCTGGATCTGATGGACCGCACCACCGATCCGGAGCGGCGCCGGATGCTGAAGGAGGGGATCCGCCAGGCGGTGGACCGGGGCGCGAGCCTCACCCGCCAGCTGCTGGCGATCTCCCGCCGCACCACCCTGCAGCCCACCGTGCTGGACCTGAAGGCCCAGATCGAGGGCATGCTGGTCCTGCTCGAGCGCTCGCTGCGCGAGGACATCACCGTGCGGCTCGAGATCGAACCCGAGGTCTGGCTGGTCGAGGCCGATCCCAGCCAGCTGGAGGTGGCGGTGCTCAACATCGCGGTGAATGCGCGCGACGCCATGCAGGACGGCGGCGTGATCACGGTCCAGGCCGCCAACGCCCCGGGCCTGAAGGACCGTGATCTCCAGGGCGACTATGTTCGCCTGGCGGTGACCGACCAGGGCGTGGGCATGTCGCGCGAGCTGCTCAGTCGGGTGTTCGAGCCGTTCTTCACCACCAAGGGCGTCGGCAAGGGCACCGGCCTTGGCCTGTCGCAGGTCTACGGCTTTATCCAGGCCTCGGGCGGTGATGTGCGGGTCCAGAGCGAGGTCGGGCGCGGGACCACCGTGACTCTCTACCTGCCCCGCTCCGCGGAAGTGAGCGTGGCCCGCACCGCGCCCGCCGGCGTCGCCGTAGCGACGCCTCCCGGCGATGGCCGCGTGTTGCTGGTGGAGGACGACGACAGCGTCGCGGCGCTGGTCACCGAGATGCTCAGGGAGCTCGGCTACGCCGTGACGCGGGCCGCCAGCGCGAGCATCGCCCTGCGGCTGCTGGAGGTCGAACCGGTCGACCTGGTGTTCTCCGACATGGTCATGCCCGGCCGCATGAACGGGATGGACCTGGCGCGCGAGATCGGCGTCCGTCGGCCCGGCCTGCCGGTCGTGCTGACAACCGGCTACTCCCAGGCTGCCTCGGCCGCCCGCGAGCAGGGCTTCCGCCTGGTGATGAAGCCCTACCGGATGGATGCCTTGGCGGCCATCCTCGCCGACGCCCTCGCTCCGGCAGCTATTTGACCCAATCAAAGTGTTCGGCATTGTTCTGTGTCGATGCCGAAGAATTGATGTCGCCCAGTCCGGGTTGTGCGAGCAAAATAGCCGTGTCGTTCTGGTGATCAGGACGCGGCTTACATGTTCAATCGTGCGACGTATTACCGCACGGGTCTACTGTTGGCATAGGGGTTGCTGCCACCAGCATCCTGGTCAGCTCTCAATGTGAGGCGCAGCCAGGTCGCGCGAGGTGCGCTCCATGAGTACCGGTTCAACCCACGAAGCCCGGGCGGCCACGGCCATCGACCTTCATGTCGGAGAGCGCATTCGGCTGCGCCGCAGGCTCTATGGGATATCGCAGGAGACCCTCGCCGCGGCCCTCGGCGTGACCTTCCAGCAGGTCCAGAAATACGAGCGCGGCTCCAACCGGGTCAGCGCCTCCAAGCTCTACGGCATCGCCCTCGCGCTCGAGATCCCCGTCGGCTACTTCTTCGAGGGCCTGCCCGAGCACAGGGCCGCCGCCACCCTGTCCCAGGCCCGCGACGAGGAGCGCATCCACGCCTTCATGAGCACCACCGTCGGCGCCGAGCTGATGCGCCTCTTTCCCCTGGTGCACAGCTCCCAGCTCCAGCAGGGAATGCTCGAATTCCTCCGCGCCGTCGTGGAACAGCAGCGGCCCGCCTGAGGCTCCGGTCGGCAATCGGAGAAAGAGCCACACGAACCGCACGAAGACGCACGAACGCGCCCAGTGTCGTCCGCCGTGCAGGGCCAAGCTCCATCGCGCCGGAGGCGCGCAAGGACACTTCTTGTTCGTGCTTTTCGTGGTCAATCAAACAGCCATCGCCACGTCGTCACCGACGCTGGCAGGTCGACCACTGGCCGGCAGGCCTAGAGGCCGCCGATGTTCCAGGACTGCATCAGGCCGGTGGCCAGGGCGGCGACGCCGGCCCAGCAGGCGACTGAGGCCGCAATGACCAACAGCACCGGAATCGCAGTCGCAGCTGTAATCGGATGTGTCTGCACAGTTCGGGCCCCTCCCCGGGCTCGAAGTTGATCGCCGGCCGCGCCTTTCAGGCGTCTGCACCAGCAAATCGGATCATGCCAAGCTTCCGCGCCGGCGCCAATGGCAAGTTGTCGCAGCCCATCTTGTGGCGAACCCCAACTTGTCGAAAGCGCCGTCGCTAAGACTTCCTTTGCCGTCTTCTGGCAACTTCTGCGCCAGCCCCCTGGGGAGAGGGAGCCCATGAGCGCGCTGAAGGTTCTGATCATCGACGACAATCCGCACGCGCGGAAGATCGCGCGCGCCATCGTGGCTGGCGTGGACGGGGCCGAGGTGGTCGAGGCCGCGAACCCTAAGGAAGCGATCGAACTATCCAGGGCCTTCCAGCCGGACATCGCCCTGGTCGACTATGAGATGACGCCGATGGACGGCGTGGCCTTCACCAGGCTGGTCCGGTCCGACGCCACGCCGTTTCCGCGCAACCTGCCCATCGTGATGATGACCGGCCACGCGGACCAGGCTCATGTCATGCAGGCGCGCGACGCAGGCGTGAACGGGTTCATCGCCAAGCCGCTGTCGGTGGGAATGGTGATCCGGCAGATCGAGCGGACCATGGCCTCCATCTCGCCATCAGCCGCAGCGCCGCCCAGGTCAGCCAACTCCACCTGGACCTGAGGGGCCTAGGACCTGGCGGTCAGGGGCATGCGGCGTTCGGTCATGCCGGAAGAGCGATAGCCGTTCCAGAACCGCAGGAAGCCCTGGGCGGCCTCCTCGCTCCAGAAGGTCACTATCTTCAGTTCCGATTCGCGGCCCGGCACGGTCTGCAGCATGCAGCCTTCCAGCGCCTCCTCGGCGCTGCGCGCGTGCAGCTCCAGGTACCTGTAGAAGGCGGTGTTGAAGCGCTCGGCCTCGGTCCCGGTGCGGACGATCAGTCTGACGGCGCCCATCTGCATGTCCCGATATGGCTCAACGTGGGCCAACGGGAGCAAGAAGCGTGCGGCCAAGCTCGAAGCAGGGCGACCCGGGGCTGCGCAAGGGGTCTGGTTCAACCGCCATTAACGGTGCGACCCCTATGATGCTCGCCTGGGCCACAGCGGACGGCGAGCGCCGATGATCGAGATCACCAAGGCCGAGGTCATTCCCGGCGCCCCGCTGCCGACCCTGCAGATCACCCTCTCCGACGGCGAGGTCCACACGATGCCGCTGACCCCGCCCCTGATGTGGGTGCTCAACGCGGGCGGCTGGCTGATGCGCGAGTACATCGCCGGCCAGCTGGAGGCCGACATCGGCAGCTCCAACGTGGTCAGTCGCCGCATCCGCCTGATGGCGGCCGGCGAGCGTCCAGAAGCCGAGGCGGACACCGCCAGCGCCGCCTGACGTTTCCTGCCCGCCGGCAGGAGCTGTGCTATAGCGCGGCTGCAAGGCCATGCCGGACGATCCCGATCTCCTTCCCTTCACACCGCCCGAAGCGCCCGGCGTCAGGGCGCTGTTCGGCAATGTGATCGAGACCTTTCCCCGCTCGCTCTATGAAGAGCCGGGTCTGCGCCGGTTCCGCACGCCGTTTTCCGACGCGGTGTTCGTCACCGATCCTGACCTGATCCAGGAGATCCTGTTCACCCGCATCGACGAGTTTGTCCGCGACGAGCCTTCCCGGCGGCTGCTGACCCCGTTCCTGGGGGAGCGCTCGCTGATCCTGGCCGAGGGCGCCGACTGGCGCTGGCTGCGGCGCGCCCTTTCGCCGGCCTTCCGGCACGAGCTGCTGATGAGCTTCACCCCCCAGGTGGCCCGCGCGGCCCAGAGCCAGGTCGAGCGGTGGCGCCGCGAACCGGCCGGCCAGCCGGTCAACGTCTCGCGGGCCATGAACCGCACCTCGCTGGAGGTGATCACCCAGACCCTGTTCGGCGCCAAGGGGGCGCTCGACCAGAAGGCCTATCTCGAGGCCGTCAACGCCCTGGTGGCGTCGCTTCCATGGGTCACCCTGATGGCGGTGATGAAGGCCCCCGCCTGGGCCCCCTATCCCGGCCGGCGGCGCGCGAAGGCGGTGGGAGAGTATTTCCTGCGCCAGGTCGAGGCGGCCGGCGACGACCGCCGCGCCAATTCTGCGTCGTCTCCGGCGCTGTTCGACGTCATGGCCCGGGCCCTGGACGCTGAAGGCGGGCGCGCGATGACCCCCGCCGAGCTCGCTTCCAGCCTGGTGACCATGCTCAACGCCGGGCATGAGACCGCGGCCGCCGCCCTGGGCTGGACCCTGTGGCTCCTGGCCACGCACCCGCAGGCGCAGGACCGCGTCGCCGAGGAGGTGTCTGGCGCCATGGGCGATGCGCCCATCGCCCCGGCCCGGCTCTACGACCTCGCCTACACGCGCCAGGTGGTGCAGGAGGCGATGCGGCTCTATCCGCCGGCGCCCATGATCACCCGCCAGCCGAAGCAGCGGCTTCGCCTGGGCGGCGAGGACCTGACCCCGTCCACCCAGATCAGCATCGCCACCTGGGCCCTGCACCGCAACCGCCGCCTCTGGGAGCGTCCCAACGGCTTCGATCCCGGCCATTTCGAAACCGATCGCGCCAGGCAGCGTCACCGCTACGCCTACCTCGCTTTCGGGGCCGGCCCGCGCACCTGCATCGGCTCGGGCGTCGCCACAATCGAGCTGCTGACGGTGTTGGCGACCCTGGTCCGCGCCTTCCGCTTCCGTCAGGCCCCTGGCCCGGCTCCCTATCCCATCGCCCGCGTCTCCCTGCGCACCCGCGGCGGCATGCGCCTGCTCATCGAGCCGCGTTAGGTCGCCCCTCGGGCGAAGCCCGATTCAACCACCAAGAACACGAAGAACACGAAGAACACGAAGGAAGGGCGCGGGCCCCTTGGTGTCCTTCGTGCGCTTCGTGGTGGAATCTTGTCGCCCTCGGCGGTCCGGTTTCAGATCGCGGGGGAGTCGCTCTTGGCCACTTCGCCGACCATGGCTGACGCCCAAGATCACCCCAAGGTCAGGGCAAGTCACGCCTGGTCCGCCGATCTCCCCGATCCTGGGCAATACTTCGTCGCCGCCGCCGTTTTCACCTGAGGCGCGAATTCCGCCATGGCCGTTACCCCATCAGGGCGATCTCCGCCGTAAAGCTTGGCCGTATGCGAAGAGTATCGAAGACGAAACCAAGCAGCCGGCGACGCGGCGCCCCGTTCGCCTTGAAGGCGAGTCCATAGACGGAGATTAATTCAGGCTCTGAATGGTCGCAGGGGCATACAGACAGGCAAAGACCCCGCAAGGCGCCTGCCTCTTCGCCAATGAGCGCCTGCGACAATTCGCCCTACGCGCGTTAACATTTGTCAAAGGGTCGCGAACCATGGTTAACCCGGAAGACCGGGGGAGGGGCTTAAATCCTCGGGGTGGACAGGCGGCCCAGGCGCCGCGTCGTCGAAAGGCGGTCTGCCCTAAAAACCAGCTAGCGCGCGCTGTCGGGGTGCGAGCACCAGTTGGAAGAGCAAACCACGCGGCGGGTCTGACCTGCTTTCGCGTCTATTTCCCGATGATTCGATCGAACCTGCGTCTGGTGGACGTGGGCGAGGGCTTCATCAGTGTCCACGGTTTACGTTACCGGCGCCAACGGCGTCCTCCTGCCGATGAGCGGCGCAGCGACCACCAAGCTGGTGGGAACCTCTGCTTCCGAACTCATCAGCGGCTCGGCCGCCAACGATGGCCTGTACGCCAACGCCCTGGACACCCTGGCCGGCGGCGCGGGCGACGACACCTACTACATCACCGACGCCCGCCAGAAGGTGATCGAGGCCCTCAACGCGGGCATCGACACCGTCAGCACCAACGTCAACTACACCCTGCCGGCCAACGTCGAGAACCTGATCAGCGCCATCAATGTGATGGCCATCGGCAATTCGCTGAACAACATCATCATCGGCGGCGATGGGGCCAACCTGATCGACGGCAAGGGCGGCGACGACGTCCTGACCGGCAACAAGGGGCCCGACTTCTTCGTCCTCGGCGCCGGCTACGGCCACGACCTGATCACCGACTTCCAGAACGGGGTCGACCGGCTCGCGCTGCACGGCCTGGGCATCACCAGCTTCTCCCAGGTCAAGTCGCTGCTGAAGCAGGCGGGCTCGGACGTGACCCTGATCACGCCCACCGGCGAGGAGATGGTGTTCGCCAACCACCTGGTCTCAGACTTCACCGTCCACGACTTCATGCTGGGCGTCGACACGTCGAAGCTGACCATGACCTTCGACGACGAGTTCAATACCCTCAGCCTGACCACTTCGGTTCAGAGCGGCGCCTGGCGCACCATGTACGGCGGCAACCCCATCGCCGGGCGCACCCTGTCGAACAACGGCGAGCTCGAGATCTACTCCGACGCCGACTACACCGGCACCGGGACCACCAACATCGGGGTCAATCCGTTCTCGCTGAACAACGGGGTGGTGACCATCACCGCCAACCCGGCGTCGGCCTGGGTGTCCAGTCAGATCGGCGGCTACAAATACACGTCCGGCCAGCTCAACACCCGGTTCCACTTCACCCAGGAGTACGGCTACTTCGAAGTCCGCGCCAAGCTACCGACGGGGCAGGGGCTGTGGCCCGCGTTCTGGCTGGTGCCGGCCACCGGGGCCTGGCCGCCCGAGATCGACATCTTCGAGCAGCTCGGCAAGGACCCGACCACGATCTACCAGACCGCCCACACGGTGGAGACCGGCAAGCACACCTACAACACCCTCGGCACGCAGGTCGACAACCCCGACCAGTTCCACACCTACGGCCTGCTCTGGGACAAGGACAGCCTGGTCTGGACCATCGACGGCGTCGAGACCAATCGCGAGGCCACCCCGGCCGACCTGAACCAGCCGATGTACATGGTGCTGAACCTGGCCGTGGGCGGGACCTGGCCGGGCAACCCCGACTCCACCACCCCGTGGCCGGCGCAGATGTCGATCGACTACGTGCACGCCTATTCGCTGAACGGGATGACCACGGCCTTCACCACCGTGGCCCCCACGGCCCGCAACGACACCTATTCGACCCCCGTCGACACGCCGCTGAAGATCTCGGTCGCCAGTGGCCTGCTGGCCAACGACAGCGATCCCTACGGCTATGACCTGACCCAGGTCCTGGAGTCGCAACCCCTGCACGGCGTGATCACGCTGTTCCAGAACGGCGGGTTCAACTACACGCCCAACGCCGGCTACGTCGGGACCGACAGCTTCACCTACAAGGTCTATGACGGCTCGCTTTCCTCGTCCGTCGCCACCGTCAACCTGACCATCGGCGGTTCCGCCGGCGGCGGGACCACCACGCCCACCGCGCCGGTCGCTGGCGTCGACAGCTACAGCGTGTCCGAGGACGCGACGCTCACCGTGCCGGCCGCCGGCGTGCTGGCCAACGACACCGACGCCAACAACGACCCGCTGACCGCCGTCCTGGTCGCCGGCCCCAGCCATGGGACGCTGTCGCTCGCGGCCAACGGCTCGTTCGTCTACACGCCCGTGGCCAACTACAGCGGGACCGACAGCTTCACCTACAAGGCCTCCGACGGCTCGCTGTACTCTGGCGTGTCCACCGTCAGCCTGACCGTGAACGCCGTGAACGACGCCCCCACCGCGGCCATCACCAAGACCAGCTACGCGGCGGTCGAGCAGACCAGCCTGGCGCTCAAGGGCACGGGTCTTTCCATTGCCGACATCGACGCCGGCTCGGGCTCCATGACCGTCATCCTGTCGGTGGCCGACGGGGTGCTCAACGCCGCCGTCGGCGACAGCGGGACGGCGATCGCCGGCTCCGGGACCGCGACCCTGACGGTCACTGGCACGCTCGCCCAGATCAACGCCCTGCTGGCTGCGGGCGGAACCAGCACGCTCAGCTACTTCAACGCCAGCAACGCCCCGCCCGCCTCGACCAGCCTGACCCTGACGGTGCACGACAACGGCAATACCGGCTCTGGCGGCGACCTGACGGCGACGGACACGGCGACCATCGCCATCACCGCGGTGAACGATGCGCCGGTGGTCATCGCCGACGCCGTCTCCACCACGGCCGGGACGGCGGTCAAGATCTCGGCCGCCACCCTGCTGGCCAACGACTCCGACCCCGACGGCGATCCCCTGACGGTGACGGGCGTGGCGATGGGCGCCAGCCCGCACGGGACGGTCACTTTCGCCGGCGGCACGGTCACCTACACACCCACGGCCGGCTACACCGGCTCGGACGTCTTCACCTACACCGTGTCCGATGGCCACGTGACCGCGACCGGCTCGGTCAACGTCACCGTCAGCGCCGCGTCGGGCGGCGGGTCGACCTATACGGTCGGGACCGCCAGCGCCGACACCATCGACCGCTCCGCCTACTCCGGCGCCCAGCTGGTCAACGGCGGCGACGGCAACGACACCATCCTCGGCGGCTCGGGCGACGACACCATCAACGGCGCCAATGGCGACGACCTGGTCCGCGGCGGCGCGGGCGTCGACAGCCTGACCGGCGGGGCGGGAAACGACACGTTCCTGTTCACCGCGCCCGACTTCGCCACCGGCGCCAGCTACGACCGGATCACCGACTTCCAGGGCGCGGGCGTATCTGGCGGCGACATCATCCAGCTGTCGGGCTTCTCCAGCGCCGCGACCTTCACCCAGGTCGCCGTCAGCGGCTCGAGCCACACCTACCAGGTCACCGACGGCGCCTTCACCGGCGAGATGGTGGTGGTCTACTCGGGCACGGCCCTGCTGACGGCCGGCGACTATGTCTTCGTCAACTCCACCAGCGCCAACACCGCGCCCACCGCGTTCAACGACGCCTACAGCCTGAACGAGGACTCCGCCGTGTCGGTGTCCGCCGCCAACGGCGTGCTGGCCAACGACACGGACGCGCAGGGCAGCGCGCTCACAGCCGTGCTCGTGGCCAACGCCAGCCACGGGACGGTGTCGTTCCTGGCCAACGGCTCGTTCGTCTACACCCCCGACGCCGACTACAACGGGGCCGACAGCTTCACCTACCAGGCCTCCGACGGCGCCCTGCAATCGGCGGTGACCTCCGTCAACCTGACGGTCGCCGCGGTGAACGACGCCCCGATCGCGACCATCGGCGCGGGGAGCTACACGGCGGTGGAGCAGACCAGCCTGGTCCTCAAGGGGACCGGGCTTTCCATCACCGACATCGACGCCGGATCGGGGGCCTTGACCGTGACCCTGGCGGTCGGCGAGGGCGTGCTCACCGCGACCGCCGGCAACAGCGGCGCGGTCGTCGGCGGCAGCGGAAGTTCCTCGCTGACCCTCAGTGGCACGCTGAGCCAGATCAACGCCCTGCTGGCCTCCGGCGGGACCAGCACGCTCAGCTACATCGACAACTCCACCGCCCCGCCGCCCTCCACAAGCCTGACCCTGACGGTGCACGACAACGGCAATACCGGCTCGGGCGGCGACCTTTCGGACGCCACCACCGCCCTGATCAACTTCCAGGCGGTGAACAGCGCGCCGATCGTGGCCGACGACACGCTGTCGACCACCACCGGAACCGCGGTGAACGTCTCGGCCGCCACGCTGCTGGCCAACGACTCCGATCCCGACGGCGACCTGCTGACGGTCACCGCCGTGGCCATGGGCGCCAGCCCGCACGGCACGGTCGCGCTCTCGGGCGGCACGATCACCTACACTCCTACCGCCGGCTACACCGGGGCCGACAGCTTCACCTACACCGTGTCGGACGGCCACCTGACCACCAGCGGCACGGTCAACGTCACCGTCGCCAGCGCGACCGCCACCTACACCCTGGGCACCACGGGCGATGACGTGATCGACCGCTCGTCCGCCGCCGGTCCCCAGCTGATCAACGCCAACGACGGCGATGACACCGTCCTCGGCGGCTTCGGCGCCGATACGATCAATGGCGGCAACGGCAATGACATCGTCCGCGGCGGCCCGGGCATCGACAGCCTGACCGGCGCCGCCGGCGCCGACACCTTCCTGTTCGGCCCGGGCGATTTCCCCGCCGCCGCCAGCTACGACACCATCACCGACTTCAAGCGCACCCAGGTTGACGTCATCAATCTCAGCCTGGTCGACGCCAACTCGACCCTGACCGGCGACCAGGCCTTCACCTGGCTGGGCACAGGCGTCTTCACTGGCCACGCCGGCGAACTCCATTACGCCAACGTCTCCGGCGGCTCTATCATCTCCGGCGACCTGAACGGCGACGCCATCGCCGACTTCCAGATCAAGGTGAACAACGTCACCCTGCTGCAGGCGAGCGACTTTATTTTGTGATCGACGCCGCGCCCTATTAGGCGCGGGCTACCTCATCCCACCACGTCATCCTCGGGCCCCGTCCCGAGGACCTAGAAGCGCAGGCGAGGACGGCAGCCCTCGGTGACCGGGAATCGGCTTGGCCTCGGGTGCACGTGTCTGACTTTCGATCGTAATCTTGTCGACTTCGTGCTACATAATATCCCAGTAAGGAAGCACGAAGTTCACAAATGCCGACTCCTCACCGTCCCGCGGCGGGGGTCTTGCGAGTTCTGCGCAAGCTCGGCGCTGACATCCACGATGCGCGCAAGCGCAGGCGACTGCCCATGAGCGTATTGGCAGAGCGCGCCTTCACCTCCCGCACCACGCTCCAGCGGATCGAGGAGGGCGACCCCGGCGTGGGCGTTGGCATCTACGCGGCCGTCCTGCAGGCGCTCGGGCTGTTGGAGGAGCTGGCCTCTGTCGCCGACGCCTCGAGCGACACCGTCGGCCAGGCGCTGGCCGCCGCCGAGCTGCCCGCCCGCGCGCGCCTGCGCCGTCCGGCCCCGAAACCCGTCGTCGCCGATGCCTGACATCGAAGTCCACATCGAGCTCTCCGGCGCCACGCGCCCAGTCGGCCTCCTGCGCTGGCACGCCGCCCGCGGTGGCGAGACCGTCACCTTCGAATACGATCCCGATTGGCTGGCGCAGCCCGGAGCCTTCTCGCTGGAGCCCGCCCTTGGGCTGACCCGGGGCGTATTCTCCCCGCGGCGTGGGCAGGCGAACTTCGGCTCGATCGGCGACTCGGCGCCCGACACCTGGGGCCGGCGGCTGATGCAGCGTTCCGAACGCCGCCAGGCGCAGCGGGACAACCGCCCGGTCCGCGCCCTGGCCGAAGCGGACTACCTGCTCGGCGTCTCCGACGACGTCCGCCTGGGCGCCCTGCGCTTTCGCTGGTCGGGCGATCCGACGTTCCAGGCGCCGCCGCGCGCTGGCGTTCCCGCCCTCGTGGAGCTTGGCCGGTTGCTCCAGATCACCGACCGCATCCTGCGCGACGAGGAGACCGACGAGGATCTCCAGCTGATCTTCGCGCCAGGCTCGTCGCTCGGCGGCGCGCGGCCGAAGGTGTCGGTGGTCGATCGGCACGGCCGCCTGGCCATCGCCAAGCTCCCCAAGGAGACGGACGACTACAGCATCGAGACCTGGGAGGAGATCGCCTTGCGACTGGCCGATCGTGCCGGCATCGCGACCCCGTTGCATGAGCTCATCCAGGTGGCCGGGAGGGCGGTCCTGCTCTCACGGCGCTTCGACCGGAACGACGGCGCTCGCATCCCCTTCCTGTCGGCCATCTCGATGCTCGGCTTTGCCGATGGCGAGCGCGGCAGCTATCCCGAGCTGGTCGACGCCCTGGTCGCCCATGGCGCGCAGGCCCGCGCGGACGCCGAGGCCCTGTATCGGCGCATGGTGTTCAACGTCCTCGTCTCCAACGTCGACGACCACCTGCGCAATCACGGCTTCGTCTGGCTCGGCCGCAACGGCTGGACCCTCTCGCCGGCCTACGACCTGAACCCGACCCCCACGGACGTGAAGCCCCGCATCCTCACCACCAACATCGATCTCGACGAGGGAACCTGCTCTCTCGACCTCGTCGAGAGCGCCGCCGAATTCTTCAGCCTCGGCCTCCACCAGGCCCGCGGGATCATCGGCGAAGTCGGCGCGGCCGTGGCGGGCTGGCGAGAGGTGGCCGCTGCAGTCGGGGCGCGCCCGGCGGAAATAGGCCGGATGGCGACGGCGTTCGAGCACGATGATCTGGCGCGAGCCAAAGCGATGTGAGCTCGCCGCATGTCGCGCCGAAGAGACCGGCGGAGATCGATGTGCCGTGCACGGAGTTTCCCTCAAGCTGCTGTGGCGAAGAGTTCCCTGTGCCGCCTGATGTACGGAATGTGGGGATGGAGCTGGGGCTGTTTGGGCAGGTGGATCTGCCTCAGCTGATCCCCGAATCGACCCCTAAGCTCCGCGGGAACTTTGTTGTGAGAAACGAGGAGCCGGTAGTCGTCGGTCAGAGAGATCAAGTTGCGCTCGAACAGCCAATGGATCGTGCCCGACAGCGCGAGACCGTTCTGGACGACATCAGGTCCGCCAGCCTGAACAGGCCGAATGTGCGCCGCCTGAACCTCGGCCTTGCCGGGGAGGGCCCTGGCACACCCTTGCGGATGGCGCGGGCCATCGGGCAGGACGACTGACCGCCCTCACCCCTCCCCATACTCATCATGCCGCCGCCACCACTGGTACGGCTCGCTCTGCGGCAAGCCCCGCGGCGACTCCTCCCACGTCTCCTGCCGGCCGAACGGGACCAGGTCGAGGAAGGTCCAGACGCTGCCGAGGGCTTCGACGCCGCGGTCGGCGGTGAAGTAGGTGCGGTAGACCTTGTCGTCCTGCAGGAAGAGCACGCTCAGGCCGAAGGTCTCGCCGGTTTCGCGGGTCACGCCGAAGTCGGTGTTGAACGCGCTGTCCTCCGACGAGACCCACGGCAGGGTCCAGCCCATGCGCTCGCGATAGGCCATCAGGGATTGGAGCGGACCGCGCGAGACCAGCACGAACGAGACGTCGCGGCCGTGGAAGTGGGCGGGGTGGCCCACCTGGTCGATGAACATCGAGCACCCGGGGCAGCCGGCGTCGGGCCAGCCGTGCACGTCAGGGGCGAACATGAAGTGATAGAGGATCAGCTGGCGGCGGCCCTCGAACAGGTCCTGCAGGCTCGCCTCGCCGCCGGGGGTCTTGAACACATAGGCCTTGTCGACCAGCGTCATCGGCTGGCGGCGGCGCTCGGCCGCCAGGGCGTCGCGGGCGTGGGTGGCGGCCTTCTCCCTGGCCAGCAGCGCCGCGTGCGCCGCCTGCCACTCGGCCATCGGCACGATCGGGGGATGGGCTGTCGTCGTCGCGGTCGGCATAGTCGGGTCTCCTTCGCCTTGCCCGACCCATAGGACGAACGAGCGGGCGGGGTTTCGACAGCGACGGGCGAATTCCTGGCGCGAGCGTCAGGCCTCCGCGCCGTGCTCCCGGATCGCGTCCGGCAGGCGCTCGGCAAGGGTGACGCCGTCCGCCGACTGCAGGGCCCCGTTCAGGAGATACGTCCGGTGTCTACCTACCGCTGGGGCCGGGCCCAGCAGCAGGGCGATCTGCGGCGGCTTCTCGGTGGGGACCACGCTGTCCATGTCGGCCCAACGGATGATCACGGGCTCCACCACCCTGGGCTCGGGCAGCAGCAGCGCGAGGATGTCAGCTGCGGCGCCCATCGGCGCATCGGGTCCGTGGATGACCAGCAGGCCGCGTTCCTCCAGCCGGTAGTTGACCATCATCAGGTCCGGCTGGCGCACGCCCCTCAGCATCAGCATCAGGCCGGCGAACAGGATCACCAGGGCGGCGGCGGCCAGCAGCAGCACCAGCATCAGCTCGAACACCGGGCCCGCGGGCATGGGCGCGCCGGCGGGCCGCAGCAGCGGATTGGCCAGGTCGTCCATCGTCGTTCGCCAGTCTCCCAGCAGCATCACCGCCGGGACCAGCAGCACGCCCGCCGTCCCCACCAGGAACGCCGAGCGCACCCGCGCCACTGACCCTGACAGCGCCCTCCCCAGAAAGTCTTCCTGCTCCATCCCCGCTCTCGGTCGTCGATTCGCCAGCGCCCTACGGTCCAATCGCCGTCAGCGCCCGGCGGCGGCGGCCGATCAGCCACCACCAGAGCCACAGTCCCGCATAGATCCCAAGGCCCGCCTCCAGCACGCCGATCAGCAACCCTGCCACCGTCCCCGCCGTCGCGCCGGCGGCTCCGGCGGAAGCGGGCCTGATGGCGACGGCGGGGGCGGGGGCAGGGGTGCTGATCGGCGGGCTGGAG
>FTHA01000949.1_pt1 | contig 22562 bp, 22 predicted proteins | sample 1640771 | NCBI WGS metagenome assembly FTHA01 (sample SAMEA3914789, study PRJEB12502) | metagenome | biome: forest; material: soil | place: Canada | collected 2011-07-03 | depth 0.3 m | reverse complement strand
TCGCGGCCGACCCCGGCCATGAACACCAACCAGACATGACTGAGATCACACCCCTCGCCATTCCCGACGTCCTCCTGATCACGCCCAGGCGCCTGGGCGACGAGCGGGGATTCTTTTCGGAGACCTACAGCGCCAAGGCCCTTGCCGAGGCCGGCTTCGACAAGGTGTTCGTGCAGGACAATCACTCCCTGTCCGGCCGGCGCGGTGTGCTGCGCGGGCTGCACTTCCAGCGGCCGCCGACGATGCAGGACAAGCTGCTGAGGGTGGCCCGCGGGGCGATCTTCGACGTCGCCGTCGACATCCGGCGCGGCTCGCCGACCTTCGGCCGCTGGGTCGGCGCGGAGCTTTCGGCGGACAACTGGCGCCAGCTGCTGGTTCCCGCCGGCTTCGCCCACGGCTATCTCACGCTCACCGAGGGCGCCGAGGTGCTCTACAAGGTGACGGACTATTACGCTCCCGATCTGGAGGGCGGCCTGGCGTGGAACGATCCCGACATCGGCATCGAATGGCCGATTGCGGCATCCGACGTCATCACCAACCAGCGCGACGGGCAGTGGCCGCGCCTCTCCGATCTGGAGCCGCTGGAATCCCTTCTCCCGTGGGGAGAAGGGAAGTAGGTCAGGCCGACTCCACGTCCAGCGAATAGCCGGCGGAGCGGACGGTGCGGATCGGGTCGCCGTCGGCGCTCTCGTTCAGCGCCTTGCGAAGCCGGCCGATGTGGACATCGACGGTGCGCGCTTCGACATAGACGTCCGAGCCCCAGACCGCATCGAGCAGCTGCTCGCGGCTGAACACCCGGCCCGGGTGCTGCATCAGATAGTCCAGCAGCCGGAATTCGGTGGGGCCCAGGTGCACCTCGCGCGCGCCGCGCTTCACCCGGTGGGCTGCGCGGTCGATCACCAGGTCGCCGTGGCGGATGCGGTCGTCTGCGAGGCCGGGGCGGATGCGACGGAGCACGGCGCGGATGCGCGCCATCAGCTCGGTCATGGTGAACGGCTTGACGATGTAGTCGTCCGCGCCGGTGTCCAGGCCGCGGATCCGGTCCGACTCCTCGCCCCGCGCCGTCAGCATGATGATCGGCAGGTTGCGGGTCTCCGAGCGCGAGCGCAGCCGCCGGCAGATCTCCACGCCCGACACCTTGGGCAGCATCCAGTCGAGCAGCACCAGGTCCGGGGTCTGCTCGTCGATCATCAGCAGGCCCTCGTCGCCGTCGCTGGCTACGCCGACGCGGTAGCCCTCCTTGTCCAGATTGTACTGAAGCAGGGTGGCGAGGGAGTCCTCGTCCTCGACCACCAGCACATAGGGCGTCATGCGACCCCTCCCTCAGGCTTCGGTCGGAACGCATCGCCCTTCGGCCGTTCGGCGGGCAGGTCCTCGCCGGTGATCTCGTAATGGATGATCTCGGCGATGTTGGTGGCGTGGTCGCCGATCCGTTCCAGGTTCTTGGCGATGAACAGCAGGTGGGCGCAGGCGGTGATCGTGCGCGGATCGCCCATCATGTAGGTGAGCAGCTCGCGAAACAGGCTGTTGTAGTGCTCGTCGACCTCGTCGTCGCGTGACCAGACCGCCACGGCCCGCTCCACCTCCGAAGCGGTGTAGGCGTCCAGCACGTCGCGCAGGCGGCCGCCGACCAGCCGGCCCATCCGGTCGATGGAGCGCGTCAGGGGGGTGATCGGCTCGGCCTCCGCCAGCACCACGCCGCGCTTGGCGATGTTCTTGGCCAGGTCGCCGATGCGTTCCAGGTTGGAGGCGATCTTCATCGCCGCGACCGTTCGGCGCAGGTCCTGGGCCACCGGCTGGCGCAGGGCGATCATGCGCACCGCCTTGCGCTCGATCTCGGCGTCCAGCGCGTCGAGCTTGAGATCGCGCTCGATCACCGACTGGGCCAGCGACAGGTCGCGACGGGTGACGGTGTCGAGGGCGTCGGCCACGCCGGTCTCGGCGAGGCCTCCCATCCGGGCGACCTCCGCCGCGAGGTGGTTCAGCTCCTCGCCGTAGGCCCTGACGATGTGTTCACTCATGAAGGGACAGGCCTCTTATCCGATGCGGCCAGTGATGTAGTCCTGGGTCCGCGGCTCTCGGGGATTGGTGAAGATCTCTTCGGTCGGTCCGGTCTCCACCAGCCGTCCCAGGTGGAAGAACGCGGTCTTCTGCGAGACCCGCGCGGCCTGGGCCATGGAGTGGGTCACGATGACGATGCAGAACTGCTCGCGCAGCTCGTCCATCAGCTCCTCGATCTTGGCGGTGGCGATCGGATCGAGCGCCGAGCAGGGCTCGTCCATCAGGATCACCTCCGGCCGGACGGCGATGGCGCGGGCGATGACCAGGCGCTGCTGCTGGCCGCCCGAGAGGCCGGTGCCGGCCTGATGCAGGCGGTCGTGGACCTCGGCCCAAAGGCCCGCGCGCTTCAGGGACGCCTCGACGATGTCGGCTAGTTCGCTCTTGCTGGTCGCCAGGCCGTGGATGCGCGGGCCGTAGGCGACGTTCTCGAAGATGGTCTTGGGAAAGGGATTGGGCTTCTGGAACACCATGCCGACGCGGGCGCGCAGCACCACGGGGTCGACCTCGCGGCTATTGATCTCTTCGTCGTCGATCTTGACCGACCCGGTCACCTTGCAGCCTGCAATGGTGTCGTTCATGCGGTTGATGCAGCGTAGGAAGGTTGATTTGCCGCAGCCCGACGGACCGATCAGGGCGGTCACGGAGCGGCCGGGGATGTCGAGCCCCACATCGAACAGCGCTTGCTTCTCGCTGTAGAACACGTTGACGCCTTGCGCGCGCACCGTGAGCTGGCCCACGGGCAAAGTGGCGTGCACGTGCGGCACCGCGAGGTGGAGCGGCGGGCCGTGGGCGTGTTCGTGCTCGGTCTGGTCGGACATGGAGGGCCTTTGGTTTTGCGCCGCCGCGGATACTGGCTCTTGCATGGTCACCACCTCCGCTCGAAGCGGCGGCGCATGATGATGGCGGCCGCATTCATCAGGATCATGAAGGCCAGCAGCACCAGGATGGCCGCGGCGGTCCGTTCGTAGAAGGCCCGCTCGGAAGCGTCGGCCCAGATGAAGATCTGCACCGGCAGCACAGTCGCGGCCGAGGTGAACCCGGTGGGCACGCCTGGCACGAAGGCGACCATGCCGATCATCAGCAGGGGCGCGGTCTCACCCAGCGCGTGGGCCATCGCCAGGATCGAGCCGGTCATGACGCCGGGCATCGCCAGGGGCAGGACGTGGTGGAAGACGGTCTGGGTCCTGGACGCCCCCACGCCCAGCGCCGCCTCGCGGATCGACGGCGGCACGGCCTTGAGCGCCGCGCGCGAGGCGATGATCACTGTGGGCAGCACCATCAGGGCCAGCACCAGGCCGCCCACCATCGGGGTGGACCGTGGCAGGCCAAGCCAGTTGATGAACACGGCCAGGCCGAGCAGGCCGTAGACGATGGACGGCACCGCGGCGAGGTTGTTGATGTTCACCTCGATGAAGTCGGTGAACCGGCCCTTGCGGGCGAACTCCTCGAGATAGAGCGCAGCCAGCACGCCGATCGGGATGCAGAGGGTGGCGGTGATCAGCAGGGTCAGGGCCGATCCGACCACCGCTCCCAGCACGCCCGCCAGCTCGGGCTCGGTGGAGTCGGAGCGGAACAGCACGCCCTTGTTGAACCCGGAGGTGACGGCGCCGGCGGCCTTCAGGCGATCGAGCCAGCCCAGCGCGGCGTCGTCGATCTTGCGGAACTCCTGGGGCGTGGAGCGCTTGATCTGGCCCTTGTAATAGAGGTCGGCGTTGGCGCTGACCGAGCCCGTCACGGTCACGGTCTTGCCGATGAGCCCGGGATTGGCCTTCAGGCGGTTCAGCAGCTCGTAGCCGAGCTCGCGGGACAGCAGCTGCTTGGCCTTCGTGGCGTTCTCGCCGAGGTCGTCGTCGGGCGCGCCGAGTTTCTTGAGCAGGGCAGTCGAGATCAGCATGTCGTAGTTGGCGCCCTGCAGGTCCCTGGCGTCCACGCGGTTGGGATCGACGTAGACCGCCACCGAGATCGAATGGGTCCAGAAGGCGGTGTAGCCCTGGGCGACCACCCGCCCCACCAGCAGGGCGAGGAAGGAAAGCGCGATCACGATCGCCGCCACGCCATAGAGACGGAAACGCCGCTCGGCGGCATAGCGCTTCTTCAGCCTGGCGTCGTGCAGGGTCAGGGAGCCGCGTTTCGGCTCCACTCCGGCGGTGGCGGCGGCGTCAGTCATATTGTTCGCGGTACTTCTGCACGATGCGCAGGGCGACGATGTTCAGCAGCAGGGTCATCACGAACAGGGTGAGGCCGAGGCCGAAGGCGGACAGCGTCTTGGCGCTGTCGAACTCCTGGTCGCCGGTCAGAAGCGCGACGATCTGCACCGTGACGGTGGTGACGGTGTCCAGGGGATTGGCGGTGATCTTCGGCTGCAGCCCGGCCGCCATGGTCACGATCATGGTCTCGCCGATCGCCCGCGAGACCGCCAGCAGGAAGGCCCCCATGATCCCGGGCAGGGCGGCTGGCAGGATCACCCTGCGCACGGTCTCGGACGGCGTGGCGCCCAGGGCGTAGCTGCCGTCGCGCAGGGACTGCGGCACCGAGTTGAGGATGTCGTCCGACAGGGACGAGATGAAGGGGATGATCATGATCCCCATCACCGCGCCGGCGACCAGCGCCATCTGGTTCTGCACCGTCATCAGGTACTGGCCCAGCGAATCCAGCGGCCCGCCCACGAGCATGGCGCCCAGCCCGTTGAAGAAGCCCCGGAAAAGGGGCCCGACGGTGAGCGCCGCGAAGAAGCCGTAGACCACGGTCGGCACGCCGGCGAGGATCTCCAGCGCCGGTTTGATCCAGGCGCGCTGGCGGCGGCCGGCGTACTCCGCGAGATAGATCGCCGAATAGAGGCCGATCGGCCCCGCCACCAGCATGGCGATCAGCATGATCAGGAAGGTGCCGGCGAACACCGGCACCGCGCCGAAGCTGCCGACCGCCGCGACCTGGTCCGTCCGAAGCGCAATCTGCGGGCTCCACTGGGTTCCGGTCAGGAAGTCGATCGGATTGACGGTCTGGAAGAAGCGCAGGCTCTCGAACAGCAGCGACAGGACGATGCCGAGGGTGGTCAGCACAGCCACGCTGGAGCAGGTGATCAGCAGCACCGCGGTCCAGGCCTCGACGCCGTTGCGCGAGCGGAACTGGGCCCTGATCCGCGGGAAGGTCAGGCCGAACCCGAGCAGGCCGAGGCCCGCGGCCACCGCGATGCCGCCCCAGCGCACCAGCTGATCGACCAGGCGCGCTTGGTCCGCGGTCTGTTGCAGGGCGGGGCCCAGGGGGCCTGGATAGTTGGCGGCGCCGACACTCTGGCCGCCCGCCACCTTCTGGGCGTCCTCGTAGAAGAGCTCGGCCCGTTCGGCTGGCAGGGCGGCGACCGCCGGGACGGGCTGGTAGCTCAGGATCGTCTTCTCGATGCGGCCGCTGAACACGGTCAGGACGAACAGAAAGGCGCAGGCCGGGACGGCCGTCCAAAGCGCGACGTAGGCGCCGGAGTAGCCGGGAAGAGAATGAAGGGTCTGCGGCCGGCCTCCCGCAGCCGCCAGCGCTCGCCGCCGCGCGGCCGAATAGGCCGCCAGGGACGCGAGCAGGACGACGGCGAAGGCGATTCCGATGAACATCTGCCGTTGCTAGTGCCCTGCGAATGCTGACCGCGTGTGAAGCTTTTGCAACAGTTTCATGACAACGCCGGAGGCGGGTTCGCGCCGGGGACGATTTTCACCATCGGGAAGTAGACGGTGAAGGCGGAACCCTGGCCTTCGGCGCTCTCGACCGACATCCCGCCCCGATGGCGATTGACGATGTGCTTGACGATCGCGAGCCCCAGCCCGGTGCCCGCCCGCTCGCCGCTCTTCTGGCCCTCCACGCGGTAGAACCGTTCCGAGAGGCGCGGCAGGTACTCCCGCGCGATACCCGGGCCGGTGTCGCTGACGCGGATGGCGGCGAATCGCTGGTCGTGTGCGCGGTCGGGGCTGAGCAGGGAGAGCCGCGCGGCGCCCGGGTTCCTGGAAGCGGCGGCCTGTTCGGCGGAGATGGGGCCAGCGATCTCGACCGTGACCGCGCCGCCCGCGCCGGCATATTTCATTCCGTTGTCGACCAGGTTCTGGATCACCTGGAGGATCTGGTCGCGGTCGCCGGTCACTATGGCCTGGCCGAGCGGAAGCGCGGGCGCGTCGATGCGCACCCGCCGATCGGCGGCGAGGGGACCCAGCGCATCGAGCACGTCGGTGACCGAGAGGCGCAGGTCCACCAGGCCTGACGGGGCGATGTGCTCGTTCAGCTCGATGCGGCTCAGCGACAGCAAGTCGTCGATCAGGCGCGCCATGCGGTCGGCCTGCTGGCTCATGATCGCCAGGAACCGATCGCGCGCAGCGGCGTCTTCCTTGGCATGACCGCGCAGGGTCTCGATGAAGCCCGCCAGGGACGCCAGGGGCGTGCGCAGCTCGTGGCTGGCATTGGCCAGGAAGTCGGCGCGCATGCGCTCGTTGCGGCGGGCATCGGTTTCGTCCCGCATCCACAGCAGCGCCAGGCTCTGGCCGTCCTGGGAGGGAAGCGGCTTGGCCACGGCTCGCCAGGTGCGGTCCCGCGCGCCGCCTTCGTCAAACACGGCCGAGGATTCGATCTTGCCGAAAAGGGCTTCCTCGATCGCCTCGAGCACCAGCGGGTGGCGGATGGCGGCGGCGAGCAGCCCGCCCTGCCGCTGCAGCCGCAGGAGCTCGCGGGCGACGGCGTTGGCGAACAGGAGCCGGGGCCCGCCGACGTCCTCGTATTCCCCGGCGGAGGCCAGGATCACCGGATCGGGCAGGCTCTCCAGCATCAGGGCGTAGGGCGGATCGAGCGCATCGCTCGGCGGCGACAGGATGTTGACTTCGGCCGCCCGGGGAGTGGGGCCGTTCAGTTGCCAGGCGACCAGCGCCGCTGTGGCCGCGGCCATCAGGCCGGCTGCCGCTGCGCTGGGTCCGGTCGGAGCGCTCGTGGCGGCTGCGACGAGGGCCAGCGCCAGCACGCCGCCGCCGCCCGCCAGCAACGTGGCGAGCACTGCACGGGACAGCTTTCGGCGTTGTGGATTTTCCAGGGTCGTCATCGGCGAGTCGGTCGCCTCCAGCATAGGGCCACGGCCTGTTCCCAACACTTTCTAATGACGCTTGCATGACAGCGCCCGCCAATTAACCCATAATGCCTATTGCTTTTATAGGTATTATAAGCTTTTCTATGGGGAGGTCAGGACCTCAATCGACAAGGACGTTTCCATGGACTTCAAGAGACTCGCCCCCACCCGCCGGGCTGTGATGACCGCGGCGGCGGGCGGCGCGGCCGTGCTGGCTGCTCCCGCCGTGCTGCGCGGTGCGGCCGAGGCCGCGGGCAAGCCGGTCACCCTGCTCAACGTCAGCTATGACCCGACGCGCGAGCTGTACAAGGACATCAACGCCGCCTTCATCAACTTCTGGAAGGGCCGGACAGGCCAGGACCTGGCGATCAACCAGAGCCATGGCGGCTCGGGCCGTCAGTCGCGCTCGGTGATCGACGGGCTGCAGGCCGACGTGGTGACCCTGGCGCTCGCGTATGACATCGACGCCATCGCCGACAAGGGGCTGATCGCCAAGAACTGGCAGTCCCGGCTGCCCAACAATTCGACGCCCTACACCTCGACCATCGTGTTCCTGGTGCGCAAGGGCAATCCCTGGAAGATCCGCGACTGGCCCGACATCATCAGGCCCGGCATCGAAGTGATCACCGCCAATCCCAAGACCTCGGGAGGCGCCCGCTGGGCCTATCTGGCCGCCTGGGGCTGGGCGCAGCGTTCACCCGGCGGCAGCCCCGCCAAGGCCCAGCAGTTCGTCAAGACGCTGTTCAGCCACGTCCCGGTGCTCGACACCGGCGCGCGCGGGTCGACCACCACCTTCGCCCAGCGCAATGTCGGCGACGTGCTGCTGGCCTGGGAGAACGAGGCGCACCTGTCGCTCGCCGAGTTCGGCGCCGACAAGTTCGACATCATCTATCCGCCCACCTCGATCTTCGCCGAGCCGCCGGTCGCAGTGGTCGACAAGGTGGTGGACCGCAAGAAGACCCGCACCGTGGCCGAGGGCTATCTCAACTTCCTCTACAGCCCGCTGGCGCAGGACCTGATCGGCAAGAATTTCTATCGCCCGCGCAACCCCGACGCCCTGGCCAAGTATGGCCACGCCTTCCCGAAGGTGAACTTCTTCACCATCGACGACACCTTCGGCGGCTGGCGCAAAGCCCAGAAGGCCCACTTCGACGACGGCGGCATGTTCGACCAGATCTACCGGGCCTGATCCTCCCGGCCAGTCCCGACCAGGCTCCCGAGGGCGCCGGCGTTCCACGCCGGCGCCCTCGGCATTTTCGGAGCCAAGCATTAACCTCCCATATCGCAAAGACTTTTCCAGGAATGAACCATATCATTCCACGCTATATTGCCGCGGTATCGAATTGTGTTTGGAATATGGCGGAACCTTCCAGATCAATGGAAGGAGATGTTCGTTCGGAACCATCAGGACGGGCCATCGTTACCTTGTGTTGCGGGAGGGTAACCCACAGGGAGAAATCCAAATGGCCGCCCATGTCTTTGAAACTGCCGAACCCATCGAATCGACCTACAAGACCAGCGCCTCCGACGCGCCGCTGTTCGCCGCCCAACCGGCGATCTATCAGCGGCTTCAGGAGCGCAAGCGCTCTTCACCTTGGCTCCTGGTGGGCGTCGCCGCCGGCGCGCTGATCATCGGCGGCGTGGTCTATGCCACCAGCCAGCACAGCGGCACGCCGACGCAGGCCGATCGCGTCGCGACCAGTCAGCAACAGGTCGCCGTCGCCAGCGAGCAAGCCGTCCATTCGGCCAACGTCGCTCAACAGTCGGCCAATCAAGCCGCCACGGCCGCCGGCACGGCGCACACCGCCGCCACCGATGCGCTGACGGCCAATCCGCCCGCCTCGGCCCCAGCGGCCCCGGCTCCGGTCAAGCCCGCCCCGGTCGTCCGTCACGCCAGCGCCGCTCCGGCGCCCGCACGGACCCACCGCGCCGTCCAGGCGTCCCCTGATGTGGCCGAGCCGAGCCCGCCGATCGCACCGGTGACCGCCAACCCGGTCAACCCCGCGCCGAGCTACAACCAGCCCCTGGCGGTCCCGGCGCCGGCTCCCGAGCCGGCCCCGGCCGCGACGATCAGCGCTCCGCCAGCCGCACCGGCGCCCGCTGACACGACGGCCCCGCCGCAGATCTGATCCGGCACTCGTGACCCGCCCGCCAGGACTTCCCTGGCGGGCGGCGCCACGTCCGCCTCGGCCGTGGGCGGCCGAAGGGGCGGCTCCCGGGCCTTCGGGAGCCGCCCGCCTTCCGGATCTCCGGAACTTTCGGCTGTCCGCCCCCGTTCCAGCGGAAACGGAGCTGTTCTGGAGGAGACTCCCATGACCAACAACGCCCTCGATCCCCAACCGTCGCCGCCGACCATCCAGGTCCGCACCGTGCGAAGGGAAGGCGACAGCCGCACCATCTGGGTCGTTCTGGGCCTGGTCGCCGTTGTGGCCATCGTCGCCCTGGTCTACGTCTTCAACCAGAGCAACAGCCAGGCGACCCAGCAGGCCGCGCTGGACCAGGCCATGGCCCGACAGCAGGCGAGCGACTCCGTGACCCAGGCGGGGGCCTCCGCTTCGACCGCCGCCCTCGCCGCCGGTCAGGCCGCGGGCGCCGCGGGAGACGCCGCAACGCGCGCCGCCCAGTCGGCGGCCAATTCAGCGGCGCAACAGGCCCGGCAGACGACCAGTGGCGACACCGTCACGCCCGAACCGGGCGGCGCGCCGCAAGGCGGCGCCACGGCCGATCAGCCCGCCACACAGCAATAGCGCCTGCCGGATGACGCTGGTCGACGTCGTCGGGACGGCGGCGGGCCTCTGCTCGATGGCCAGCTTCATTCCACAGATCGCCAAGCTCGTGCGCGAGCACGACGCCGACTCCGTTTCGCTGCGGATGTACGTGGTCACCGTCACCGGCTTCGCGCTGTGGATCGGCTACGGCCTGCTCCTCGGAAGCTGGCCCGTGTGGGTGTCGAATTCGGTGAATCTGGCGCTCGCCGGGACCATCCTGCTGCTCAAACAGCGGTACACGCAGCGGGCGAACACACCGCCGAGGGGTTGACTCACGAGCCTGTGACCGCAAAACCGCCTGCCACACTAGACTTTTGTTTGACGAAACACCGGGAGGTTCGGGCATGGCCCTGCGCGTCGCCATCAATGGATTTGGCCGGATCGGCCGGCTGGTCCTGCGCTCGATCTTCGAATTCGGGCGGCGCGACATCGAGGTGGTCGCCATCAACGACCTCGGCCCGATCGAGACCAACGCGCACCTGCTGCGCTACGACTCCACCCACGGCCGGTTCCCAGGGCCGATCACGGTCAACGGCGACATCCTGGATGCGGGCATGGGCCCGATCAAATGCACCTCGATCCGCAGCCCCGGCGACCTGCCGCACAAAGAGCTCGGCATCGACATCGCCCTGGAGTGCGTCGGCATCTTCACCTCCAAGCAGGCCGCCTCCGCCCACCTGACGGCGGGCGCCAAGCGGGTTTTGATCTCGGCGCCGGCGGACGGCGTCGACAAGACCATCGTGTTCGGGGTGAACCACGAGAGCCTGACCGCCGAAGACCTGGTGGTGTCCAACGCCTCCTGCACCACCAACTGCCTCGCGCCGGTGGCCAAGGTGCTGCACGAGCTCTGCGGCATCGAGCGCGGCTACATGACCACCATCCACTCCTACACCAACGACCAGCCCTCGCTGGACCAGCTGCATAAGGACCTCTACCGCGGCCGCGGCGCGGCCCAGTCCATGATCCCGACGACCACCGGCGCCGCCAAGGCGGTCGGCCTGGTGCTGCCGGCGCTGGCCGGCAAGCTGGACGGCTCGTCGATGCGCGTGCCCACGGCCAATGTCTCGGTGATCGACTTCAAGGTGGTCCCCACGCGCGACGTCACCAAGGATGAGATCAACGAAGCCATGCGCGCAGCCGCCGAAGGGCCCCTGCGCGGGGTCCTCGCCGTCGAGGACGCGCCGCTGGTCTCCAGCGACTACAATCACGTCGCGGCCTCGTCCACCTTCGCCCTGCCCCAGACCCAGGTGATCGAGGGCAAGCTGGCGCGCGTGGTGTCCTGGTACGACAACGAGTGGGGCTTCTCCACGCGAATGGCCGACACCGCCCTGGCCATGGGGAAACTCATCTAGCCCATGCCATTCCGCACCCTGGACGACGCCGAGGTCGGGGGCCGCCGCGCCCTCGTCCGTGTGGACTTCAACGTGCCGGTGGAGGACGGGCGGATCTCCGACGACACCCGCCTGCGCGCGGCGCTGCCGACCATCGAGGACCTGCGCCGAAGGGGCGCCAAGGTGATCCTGCTGTCCCACTTCGACCGGCCCAAGGGCAAGCGGGTCCCCTCCATGAGCCTGGCCTTCCTGGTTGCGCCCCTGACCGCGCTGGTCGGCGCGCCCGTGGCCTTCGCCGACGACTGCGTGGGCGATGAGGCGATCAAGGCCGTGGCGGCGATGAAGGACGGCGACGTCCTGCTGCTGGAGAACCTCCGCTTCCACGACGGCGAAGAGAAGAACGATCCGGCCTTCGCCAGGTCCCTGGCCGAGCTCGGCGACCTCTACGTCAACGACGCCTTCTCCGCCGCCCACCGGGCGCACGCCTCCACCGAGGGTCTGGCCCACTTGCTTCCCGCCTACGCCGGCCGCTCGATGCAGCGGGAGCTCGAGCATCTCGAGAAGGCGCTGGGCTCGCCGCAACGCCCGGTGATGGGCATCGTCGGGGGGGCCAAGGTCTCGACCAAGCTCGACCTGCTGAACAACCTGGTGGGCAAGCTGCAGTTCCTGGCGATCGGCGGCGGCATGGCCAACACCTTCCGTTTCGCCCAGGGCTATGAGGTCGGCGCCTCGCTCTGCGAGAAGGAGATGGCCGACACCGCCCGCGAGATCCTGGACAAGGCCAAGGCGGGAGGCTGCCACATCCTGCTGCCCACCGACGTGGTGGTCGCCGAAAAGCTCGAGCCCGGGGCGCCGCACCGGGTGATCGACATCCGCCAGATCCGGCTGGAAGAGAAGATCTTCGACGTGGGCCCCAACAGCCTGGCCCAGATCCTCGACGCGATGGCGGAATCGAAGACACTGGTCTGGAACGGCCCCCTGGGCGTGTTCGAGGTTCCGCCTTTCGACAAGGGCACCGTCGAGGCGGCGCGCCAGGCGGCCCAGCTGGCCAAGGCCGGCAAGCTGATCGCCGTGGCCGGAGGCGGCGACACGGTGGCGGCGCTCAATGCAGCAGGCGTGACCCCGGATTTCACCTTCGTCTCGACGGCAGGCGGCGCCTTTCTTGAATGGATGGAAGGCAAGACACTTCCAGGTGTCGCAGCTTTGGACGAATGATTTGAGGACGCCGGCGCCCAAAGGGGGCCCGGCCGTCCAACGGGGAGAGCTATTAAGTGGCGCGCATTACCCTTCGGCAGTTGCTGGATCACGCGGCGGAGCACGACTACGGCCTGCCGGCGTTCAACATCAACAACATGGAGCAGGGCCTGGCGATCATGGAGGCGGCCGAGGCGGTCAATGCTCCGGTGATCATCCAGGCGTCCAGGGGCGCGCGGCAGTACGCCAATGACGTCGTCCTGGCCAAGCTGATCGACGCCCTGGTCGATCTCTACCCGCACATCCCGGTGTGCATGCACCAGGACCACGGCAACTCGGAACCGACCTGCGCCACGGCCATCCAGCACGGCTTCACCAGCGTGATGATGGACGGATCGCTGAAGGCCGACGGCAAGACGCCCGCCGAGTATGACTACAACGTCGCCATCACCCGCCGCGTGGTCGACATGGCCCACTGGGTCGGCGCCTCGGTGGAAGGCGAGCTCGGCGTGCTCGGCAGCCTCGAGACCGGCATGGGCGAGAAGGAAGACGGCCACGGCTTCGAGGGCGCGCTGGGGCACGACCAGCTGCTGACCGATCCGGACCAGGCGGTGGACTTCGTCCAGCGCACCCAGGTGGACGCCCTGGCCATCGCCATGGGCACCAGCCACGGCGCCTACAAATTCTCACGCAAACCGGACGGCGACGTCCTGGCCATGCATGTGATCGAAGAGATCCATGCCCGCCTGCCCAACACCCACCTGGTCATGCACGGCTCCTCCTCGGTGCCGCAGGACCTTCAGGACGTGATCAACAAGTACGGCGGCGAGATGCCCCAGACCTGGGGCGTGCCGGTGGAAGAGATCCAGCGCGGCATCAAGCACGGCGTGCGCAAGATCAACATCGACACCGACAACCGCATGGCCATGACCGGCGCCATCCGGAAGGTGTTCGCCGAGAACCCGGGCGAGTTCGACCCGCGCAAGTACCTGAAGCCCGCCATGGAGGCGATGCGCGCCGTCTGCCGCCAGCGCTTCGAGGAGTTCGGTGCGGCCGGCTGGGCCTCGAAGATCACCCCGCTGCCGCTGTCCGCGATGGCCAAGCGGTATGTGTCGGGCGAACTGGCGCCGACAGTGGGCCTCACCCGTCAGGCGGCGGAGTAGCCCCGCTGCCTCGGCCGATAGTTGAGTCGGCTCCGTCCTCAGCCTCCCTTGTGATAGAAGCGATGCGGTGCGCGGCGATGGCCGGCGGCTCGCCGGCTCGCCGCGTGGGCTGTCGACGAGGGCTGAGGAATGGACCTGACTGCGCTTAACCGGATCGCCGAGGCGATCGTCGCCCCGGGCAAGGGCATATTGGCGGCCGACGAATCCTCAGGGACGATCAAGAAGCGGTTCGACGCCATCGGCGTCGACTCCACCGAAGAGAACCGGCGCGACTACCGCGAGCTGCTGTTCCGCTCGGCCGAGGCCATGTCGAGCTACATCTCCGGCGTGATCCTCTACGACGAGACGATCTGGCAGGACGCCGCGGACGGAACGCCCCTGGTGCAGCTGATAACGGCGGCCGGCTCGGTTCCCGGGATCAAGGTCGACAAGGGCGCCCGGCCGCTGCCAGGATTTCCGGGCGAGACCATCACCGAGGGCCTGGACGGCCTGGGCGAGCGGCTCGCGGCCTATTACGAGCGGGGCGCCCGCTTCGCCAAGTGGCGGGCGGTGATCGACATCGCCGACGCGATCCCCACGGCTGCAGCCATCAAGGCCAACGCCCACGCGCTGGCGCGCTATGCGGGCCTTTGCCAGGACAACGGCATCGTTCCGATCGTCGAGCCGGAAGTGCTGATGGACGGCGGCCACGGCATTGGCCGCTGTCAGGAAGTCACCCGCTTCACTCTGCAGACCGTGTTCCAGGAACTCTACGAGCAGCGCATCGCCCTGGAGGGCATTGTGCTCAAGCCGAACATGGTGATCTGCGGCCGGAAGAGCGGAACCGACGCGGTCGAAGAGGTGGCGGCTCGAACGATTTCGGTCTTGCGCCAGACCGTCCCCTCCGCCGTTCCCGGCATCGCCTTCCTATCCGGTGGGCAGAGCGATGAGGAAGCCACCGCCCACCTGGACGCCATGAACCGGATGGGCCCGCTGCCCTGGAAGCTCACATTCTCCTACGGCCGGGCCCTGCAGGCCGCGCCGCAGAAGGCCTGGTCCGGCAAGCGCGAGAACGTTGCGGCCGCCCAGCGCGCCTTCACCCACCGCGCCCGCATGAACAGCCTTGCCAGCCTCGGACAATGGCAGGGGACGCTGGAGAGGGCCGCGGCGTAGGGACCGGTTCGCACTCTGTTAGGCCTAACCGTCTCTTAATTCCCTCGGACGTCTACTCCCGGCGTCTGAGGAGACCCTCGCCATGCGTCTGGACGCCACTGGCCGCGCAATCGCGGCGATCATGCTCGCCCTGGCCTGCACCGCCTGCGCCAAGACCATGGGCCAGGCCGCCGGAACCGTCGTGGGCGGAGCGACCTACGCCGTGTTCAAGGGCGGTTCGCTCGCGGTGAAGACCACCGGGCGCACCTTCAAGGGCGCCGCCCACGGCGTGCACGACGAATTCAGCAAGAAGGACCAGCAGAAGGTCGCTTCGCGGTAACGCTACACCCCTCCGCAGCTAAGGCAGCCCCAGGTACTTGTGGGTCTGGATGCTGAGGCGCCAGCGAGGGTGCTCCAGGCAATAGGCCACCGCGGCGCGGGTGTTGGCCTCCCGGTCAGGGCCATCCATCGGCTGCAGGAAGAACCGCTCGAACGCCAGCGCCTCGAAGCGCGCCGGATCCACGCCGGGCTGTGGATACACCAGCTTCAGTTCCTGGCCGCGGGTCTGCGCCAGCGGGGCCTGGGCCTTGGGACTGACGCAGATCCAGTCGATCTCCTCGGGCGCCGCGAGGGTTCCGTTGGTTTCCACTGCGATCGCGAAGCCGCGAGCGTGCAGCGCTTCGATCAGCGGCGCGTCGAGCTGAAGCAGGGGCTCGCCGCCGGTGCAGACCACCAGCCTCGCCTCCCCGCCCGCGCCCCACGCGGCCTCGATGGCGGCGGCCAGGGCCTGGGCCGTATCGAACTTGCCGCCGCCTTCGCCATCGGTCCCGACGAAATCGGTGTCGCAGAAGGTGCAGACCGCCCTGGCCCGGTCCACTTCGCGTCCGGTCCACAGGTTGCAGCCGGCGAACCGACAGAACACCGCCGCCCGGCCGGCCTGACCGCCCTCGCCCTGCAGGGTGAGGAAGATCTCCTTGACGCTGTAGGTCATGGCGCGGCGGCGATCTGGCCGCGCCACTCATGCCAGCCACGGGCGCGGAGCTCGCAGGCCGGGCAGGCGGCGCACCCGTAGCCCCAGTCGTGCCGCTGGGTCCGATCGCCGAGATAGCAGGTGTGGCTTTCCTCCAGGATCAGCTGCACCAGCGCGTCGCCGCCGAGGTCATTGGCCAACGTCCAGGTTTCCGACTTGGTCAGGCGCATGAGCGGCGTGTCGATCGTGAATGCCGTCTCCATGCCGAGGTTGATCGCACGCTCCAGGGCGTCGAGCGTTTCGCGCCGGCAATCGGGATAACCTGAGTAGTCCGTCTCGCACATGCCGCCCACCAGCCACTGCAGCCCCCGCCGGTCCGCCAGGGCCGCGGCATGGATGAAGAACACCAGGTTGCGCCCCGGCACGAAGGTGGACGGCAGCCCGCGCGCGGTCATCTCGATGGCCCGATCAGAGGTCAGCGCCGAATCCGCCAGCGCTCCAAACGCACGCAGGTCGATCAGGTGATCCGGGCCCAGACGTCCGGCCCATCGCGGAAAATCCGTCTCAAGCCGATCGCGTACCCTCGTCCGGGCGTCCAGCTCCGCCGCATGGCGCTGGCCGTAATCGAACCCCACCGTCTCGACCCGGGCGCACCGTTCCAGCGCCCAGGCCAGGCAGACACTGGAGTCCTGGCCGCCGGAGAACAGCACGAGCGCGGATTGGGGCGTCGAGGAGGGGTTGGACATGCGTCTTTTCTGGAGCGCGGCCGTTTGCGCCAGGGTGAGGTTATCAGGTGATGTTATCAGATGGGCGCAACCCGCGTCCGGTGGGAGACCGACCATGGCGAATGTGGTGATCGTCTACACGACCTGGCCGGACGCCGACACCGCCGAGGCGGTCGGCGCCGAGGCCGTGGCCGAGCAGCTGGCCGCCTGCGCCAATGTGGAGGCGCCGATCCGCTCGATCTATCGCTGGCAGGGCGCGGTGGAGCGCGCGGCAGAGGTCGCCATGACGCTGAAGACCACCGACGACGCGGCGCCGGCGCTCACCGCCTTCATCCTCGCCCGCCACCCGTACGAGCTGCCTTGCATCCTGGCCTGGCCAGTCGATCCCGAGATTTCGCACGGCGATTACCTGGACTGGGTGCAGGAGCAGGTAGCCACACCGGCAATCAGTGAGGTCGGAGACTCGGAAATTCCATGATGGTTCTGGCCGAGATCCGTGGCCATTGCCCGCATTCCGCAATTCCTGGCTGGGGCCATTTGCCGCTCCTAGCTTAGGTTGTTTCAGCTTAACCGATCTCAAACCTCATCGGTCTAAAGGTGACTTTCCAAGAGGTCACGCCGTCGATCCCATGACGACAATCGCAGACTGGGCTGAGCGCCCCTTGCCGATCGAAGCCGCCGCGACGATGGCGTTCGCGCGGGAGCGGTTCCTCGAGAATCCGACTCTCTCGGCGCTGGCCGTCGTCGAGGAAGGCCGCCCGGTCGGCCTGCTCGCCCGCGACGTCATGCTGTCCCTGGACGACGGGCCGCTGACCGCCGCTTGCGAGGCTTCACGCATGATGCAGCGGCCGCGCACCATGCCCGTTGAAACGCCTGCTGCGCAGGCCTTGGCGGCGCTGGTCGCCCAGGGCGGCTGCAACGAGGGCGTCATCCTCACCGACCAGGACCAGTACGTTGGCCTGATCACCCAGGGCTCTCTCCTGCGCGCCTTGCAGAGCCAGGCGGAAGCCGGGCCTGCCCAGGAAGATGAGCGCCAGCGGTTCATCGAAATGCTGAGCCGGGAAATCCGCACGCCGCTCACGGGCGTGCTCGCCGTCGGCGAGCTGTTGCAGCGACAGCCCCTCTCGGCCGACGCCCAGGCCTATGTGCAGACCATCGTCGACACCTCCGACGGCCTGTTGCGGATACTCGACGACGCCCTCGACCTCGCCATGGGTGAAGCCGGGCGGCTGGAGCCGAAGCCCGCGCCCATGCATCTGCGCAGCGTCATGGACGAGATCCAGGCCGACTGGCAGGGGCGCCGCTCCGCCAACGTCGCCGTGCTCGTCTCCTACGACGGTGATCCCGACCTCGGGGTCCTGGCCGACGGCGGCCGCATCAAGCAGGTTTTCGCCAACCTGATCGCCTCGGCGATGAAGACGACCCGCCAGGGCGCTGTGGAAGCCAGCCTGAAGGCCAGGATCTCGCCGGAGGGCGTGTTGCTGGAAGGCCGTGTGCGCGACGCGGGCCCCGGCCTGCCGCCCGGCCAGCTGGCGCGGATTTTCGATCCGACCGCCCAGACCCAGGAATGGACCCGATCCGGCTGGACCGGCCTCGGACCCGCCCTCTGCCGGCGGATCGTCGAGGCGATGCACGGCGTGATCCGCGCCGAAAGCAACGTCGGCGAGGGCGTGACGATTACCTTCGAACTGATGGCGCCGCAGCTGGTGGTCGAGGCCGAGGTTTCCGACGACCACGTCCAGGCCGCCGACGGCAAGGCGATCCATGTACTGGTGGTCGACGACAACGCCACCAACCGGATGGTGGCCGAGGGCCTGTGCGAGATGTTCGACTGCACCTCGGAGTGCGCCGAGGACGGCGTCGAGGCGGTCGAAGCCGCGCGCAGTGGCCGTTTCGACCTGATCCTGATGGACATCAAGATGCCGCGCATGGACGGGATGGAGGCGACCCGCGCGATCCGCGCCATGCCCGCCCCGATCGGCCAGGTTCCGATCATTGCGCTCACCGCCAACGCCGACCCCGAGGACGCCAAGACCTACATCGCCTGCGGCATGTCGAGCGTGGTGGAAAAGCCGATCAAGCCCGAGCGGCTGCTGATGGCCATGAATGCTGCGCTGGAAGGCGAGGCGAAGACCGACGGCGCCGCCCGGGCGGCCTGAACCCGGCTATCGCCTCAGAAGGCCGAGGTCTCCCTCGAAGTCGATCATCTTCCAGCCCGTCTCCTCGTGCTTGAAAATGAAGGCGCAGCGCCCCCTGACCATGGCGCAGACCCGATCCGAACCAAGCGCCTTGACCCCCTGGCTCAGCGCCAGGGCGCCGGGAATGTGTGTGTCCGGCCCGTAGCCCGCCAGCTCGGCGGCGGCGCGGAACACCTCCGGCCTGATCAGCGCATCCGCCGCCACGTCCACCAATGGCCCGGCGATCAGCGCACCCACCGTCTGGCGGCTGCCCACGCCGTAGCGCCCGGCCGCGGCGGCCAGCAGGCGGGCCCTGAGGTTGGTCTTGAGCGCCGGGCGGTCGACACGAGCGTCGAACGTCGCGCGGTCGCCGTCGCGGATCGCCACCAGCAGCTGCCGGATATCCGTGGCCGCATCGTACCGCGTGGCGGTGGCGCATGCCGCCAGCAGGCCCGTCGCGAGCGCGAGGGCCAGAATCAGGCGTCGCGTCATGGCGTGCCCCGGGTCGAAAAGCGGATGCGCGGCGGATCGCGTTCCGGCAGCCGCCAGTCGCTGCGGAAGCTGAAGCGGAGGGTGACGCAGCGCTTGGCGGCCTGGGCGCCCGGATCCTTGCCGATCGCCTGGACTGTCAGGTCAGCGAACCGTCTGAGCGAACCGATCACCAGCCATGCCCGGTCGGCGCCGGGACAGACGGCATTGACGAAGGCCTGGCCGTCTTCCTCGCCGGAAATCCGATAGAGACCGCCGGCGGGTTTTTCCGGCCCCAGCGCCGCCTTCAGTCCACCAGGGCCCAGGTCCCTTTCGGAGGCAGGCCGCAGGTCGGCCGATCCGCGTTCCCCGGTCTGCATGATCCGCTCGATGCGGGTCCCGCCCAGCACATGCTGTTCGAACTGGAAGCTCAGGCCCGTCTCGGCCAGCGCCCGGGCCGCGGGCGACCCGGCTTCATAGGAATAGATCCGCGTATCCGCCAGCGCCGCCGCCGGCGACAGGGCGCAGGCGGCGGCGAGGACGGCGATGATCCCGGCGGGCTTTGACATGTCGGCGCGACTCTACACCGGCCAGTCCGCGGTGTGGACCAGCAAGCGGCCCGCCAGGGCCAGCGTTCAGAGGTTCGGCGTGGCCGCTGGGGGTGGGCTGGCTGGCGCGGCGGAGGTGTCCGGAGTCGCCGGGGTCGACGGCGCCGCTGAGGGCTCGGCCGGGGCCGCAGGCGCTGCCGGAGCCGCCGGAGCCGCGGCGTCAGCCGCAGGCGGGTTCACGGCGCCGGGGGCCGCCGTGGTGTTGGCCGCTTCGCTGGCGGCCGCGCGCATGTGCTTGTGATGACCGGTCTTGCTACGGGCGTTGTACCCCGTGCCTGGATCGATCTGCTGCAGCTCCTCGTAGGAGATCGGGCCGGAGTGGTTGAGGATCGGATCCGGGCTCTTCCTCGACGCCGCCAGCGAGGGCGACGCCATAAGGACGGCGGCCGAAGCGATCAGGGCGAACCTTAGGGACATGGGTGGGCCTCCTGCTGTGCCCACCCCAAAACCTAAACGTGCAGGCGCGGCCAAAGTTGCGGACGAGCGCGCCTTGTTCATCCTCCGCCGCAAGAGCGGGGGAGGATGAGGGCCTTACAGCGTCCGGGCCACCGATTCGACGGTGAAGCACTCGATGGTGTCGCCGGCGCGGATGTCCTGGAAGCCCTGGAACGCCATGCCGCATTCCTGGCCCGAGCCCACTTCGTTGACCTCGTCCTTGAAGCGCTTGAGCGTCTGCAGGGTGCCGAGTTCGAGCACGACCACATCCTCGCGGATGATCCGCACCTTGGCGCCCTTGCGGACCACACCCTCGGTGACGCGACAGCCGGCCACCTTGCCGACCTTGGAGATGTCGAACACCTGCAGCACGTCGGCGTTGCCGAGGAAGGTTTCGCGCTGGATCGGAGCCAGCATGCCCGAAAGCACGCCGCGGATGTCGTCGATCAGGTCGTAGATGATGGCGTAGTAGCGGATCTCGACGCCTTCGCGCTCGGCCAGGTCGCGGGCCTGCTTGGAGGCGCGGACGTTGAAGCCGAGGATCGGGGCGTTGGAGCCCTTGGCCAGCAGCACGTCCGACTCGGTGATCGCTCCGGCGCCCGACAGGATGATCCGCGCACGGACCTCGTCGGTGGATATCTTCTCCAGCGAACCGACGATCGCCTCGGCCGAGCCCTGAACGTCCGCCTTGATGATGACGGGCAATTCGCGGACGGTCTTGGCCTGCAGCTTGGCCATCATATCGGCCAGGGTCGCCCCGGCGGCGGGCGGCGCCACCGACTTGTCGCGGCGCTTGCGGTCGCGATACTCGGTGAGTTCGCGCGCCCGGGCTTCGTTCTCCACGACGGCGAAGGGCTCGCCGGGATCGGGGGTCGAATCCAGGCCCAGGATCTCGACCGGCACGGACGGGCCGGCGCTCAGAACCTGTTCCTCGCGCTCGTTCACCAGGGCGCGCACGCGGCCCCAGGCCGAGCCCGCCACGACAAGGTCGCCGCGCTTGAGCGTGCCGCGCTTGACCAGCACGGTCGCCACCGGGCCGCGCCCGCGGTCGAGCTTGGCCTCGATCACCACGCCCTCGGCGGTGCGGTCGGGGTTGGCCCGCAGCTCGAGCACCTCGGCCTGCAGCAGGATCGCCTCGACCAGATCGTCCAGGCCCAGTTTTTCGAGGGCGGAGACCTGGATCGCCTGCGTCTCGCCGCCCAGGCTCTCCACCACGATCTCGTGCTGCAGCAGCTCGTTGATCACCCGGGTGGGGTCGGCGTCGGGTTTGTCGATCTTGTTGATGGCGACGATGATCGGCGCGCCGGCGGCCTTGGCGTGATTGATGGCCTCGACCGTCTGGGGCATGACCCCGTCATCGGCGGCCACCACCAGCACGACGATGTCGGTGATGTTGGCGCCGCGCGCCCGCATGGCCGAGAAGGCCGCGTGGCCGGGCGTGTCGAGGAAGGTCACCCGCTCGCCGTTCGCCAGGCGCACCTGATAGGCGCCGATGTGCTGGGTGATGCCGCCGTGCTCGCCGGCCGCCACGTCGGTGGAGCGCAGCGCATCCAGCAGGCTGGTCTTGCCGTGGTCGACGTGGCCCATCACGGTCACCACCGGGGGACGGGGCAGCATGTGCTCGTCGAAATCCTCGGCGGCGAGGAAGCCTTCTTCCACGTCGGATTCTGACACGCGCCGGACGGTGTGGCCGAACTCGGCGGCGACCAGCTCGGCGGTGTCGGAATCGATCACGTCGTTGGCCTTGAGCATCAGGCCCTGGCGCATCAGGAACTTGATGATCTCGACACTGCGGATGGCCATCCGCTGGGCCAGCTCCTGCAGGGTGATCACGTCCGGGATCACCACCTCGCGGGAGGTGCGGGCCTGTTCCTGGCCGCCGCCCTTGCGCTTTTCACGCTCGCGTTCGCGGGCCCGGCGGACCGAAGCCAGGGAGCGCATGCGTTCGACGGCGTCCTCGTCGTCTCCTGCCACGGCCTGGATGGTCAGCCGGCCTTCGCGGCGCTGCGGGGCGCCCTTGACCCGTGAGATGGCCTTGTTCGGCGCGCCGGGGCGTTTGGCGGCGGCGTCTTCGTCGTCGGTGTCCGGACGACGGTCGAGATTCGCCGAGCCCGGGCGCGGCGCCTGGCGCGTGGCGCGCTGGATTTCGGGGCCTGCCGGAGCCGCCGTCCCGGCGCCGGGGCGCGGGCCGCCGGGACGTGGGCCGCCGGGACGCGGAGCGGCCGGGCGCGGCGTGAGAGCCGAGTAGCGGACCGTGTCGCCGGTGCGCTGTGGCGGGCGATCGCCGGTCGGCCGCGGGCCGTCGGGCCGCGGGCCTTGCCGATAGACGGTGTCGCTGCGGCCGCCATAGCCCTGGGCGCGCTCGTCGCGGCGGAAGCCGCCTTCGCGCGCGGGAGGGGGCGAGTCGGTGCGGGGCCGGTCGGGGCGATAGACCCCGGGGGC
>FTHA01000996.1_pt1 | contig 22578 bp, 30 predicted proteins | sample 1640771 | NCBI WGS metagenome assembly FTHA01 (sample SAMEA3914789, study PRJEB12502) | metagenome | biome: forest; material: soil | place: Canada | collected 2011-07-03 | depth 0.3 m | reverse complement strand
CGCGAGGCGGGGGTCCCGGTGAACGTAGTCGACCGCCCCGCGCTCTGCGACTTCTTCACCCCGGCGCTGGTCGATCGGGGCGAGGTGGTGGCGGCGGTAGGCACCGGCGGCGCCTCGCCGGTGCTGGCCCAGATGCTGCGCCGGGAGATCGAGGCCAAGGTGCCGGAAGGCGCCGGCCGCGTGGCTGCGCTGCTGAGGCAGTACCGCGAGGAGGTGCGCCAACGCTTCCCAGACATGCAGGCCCGCAGCGCCTTCCTGCGCGGCGTGCTGGAGGGCCCCGCGGCGCAGGCCGCCCTGGACGACGATCTCCCGCTGGCGCAGCGCCTGTTCCGCCAGGCGCTCGACGACGTTGCGTCCAAGGACTGACCACGAACCACACGAAAAACACGAACAATCTGCGCTTGGACTGAGAGCCGCGGCCTTCGGGACAGCTCCGATCCGTTCGTGTTTTTCGTGTGGTTCGTGGTTATTCTTCCCTGCGGGCGGCTAGCCGGCCTGGAGGTCGCGGCCGCGGGTTTCGGGGAGCAGGAACAGGGTGACCAGGAAGCTCAGCACCGCGCCCAGCACGGGATACCAGAGCCCGTAGTAGGCGTTGCCGTTGGCCACGACCATGGCGAAGGAGATGAACGGCACGAAGCCCCCAACCCAGCCGGTGCCGATATTGTAGGGCAGCGACATGGCCGTGTAGCGGATGCGGGTCGGGAACAGCTCCACCAGGCACGACGCGATGGGCCCGTAGAGCGCGGTGGCCGCCACGACGAACACAGTCATAACTCCCAGCAGCTTCCAGAAGTCGACCTGCGCCGGATCGGCCTTGTCGGGATAGCCTGCCGCCGTCAGCGCCGCCTTGATCCGCCCGCCGACGCCCGCCTGCAGCGCTTTGAATTCAGCGGACGGCAGGCCCGTCCCCTCGGCCGAGGGGACCTTGACCTTGCCGACCAGCATGTAGGCGACGGTCCCGGCCGGCGCGGCGCGGTTCTCGTAGGAGACGCCGGCGTTGGCCAGGGTGCTCTTGATGATGTCGCAGGACGAAGTGAACGCCGCCTTGCCGACCGGGTCGAACTGCAGCGAGCACTCGGCCGGGTCGGCCATCAACACCACCGGCGTGCGCTCGTTGGCCGCCGCCAGCGCCGGATTGGCGTAGCGGGTCAGCATGTGGAACCCAGGGAAGATGCTGACGATCGCCAACAGCATGCCGAACAGCATCACCGGCTTGCGGCCGATCTTGTCCGACAGCCAGGAGAAGAAGACGTACAGCGGCGCCGAGATGATCGTGGCGCCCAGCACCAGCAGCGTCACCGTGCTGGGATCGACCTTCAGGATCCGCTCCATGAAAGTCTGGCTGTAGAAGAAGATCGTGTACCAGACGACGCCCTGGGCGACCATGATGGCGAACAGCGCCAGCAGCACTGTCTTGAGGTACTTCCACTGGCCGAACGCCTCGCGGAAGGGCGCCTTGGAGCCGCCGCCCTCCGCCGCCATGGCCTTGAACGTCGGGCTCTCGGTCAGCTTCAGCCGCATCCACAGCGAGATCGCCAGCAGGAAGGCCGAAAACAGGAAGGGGATGCGCCAGCCCCAGGCGTTGAAGGCGTCCTGGCCCAGCAGCGTGCGGCTGACGAAGATCACTCCCAGCGCCCCGATCAGGCCGAAGGATGCGGAAATCTGGATCCAGCCGGTGTACTCGCCGCGCCGCTTCTCGGGCGCGTGCTCGGCCACATAGATCGCAGCCCCGCCATATTCGCCGCCGAGGGCGAAACCCTGGATCAGGCGCATGGTCAGCAGCAGGATCGGGGCCGTGATGCCGGCGCTGGCATAGGTCGGCAACAGGCCCACCGCCAGGGTGGCCACGCCCATCAGGCTGACGGTGACCAGGAAGGCGCCCTTGCGGCCCATGCGGTCGCCCACCCAGCCGAACACCAGGGCCCCGACGGGACGGAACAGGAAGCCCGCGCCGAAGACGCCGAGCGCGAAGATGACGCCGGCCGTCTCGTTGAGGTTGGCGAAGAACAGCTTGCCGATCAGCGTCGTCAGGCTGCCGAAGATGAAGAAGTCGTACCACTCGAAGGCCGTGCCGGCCGACGAGGCGGCGACGATGGTGCGCATCGACGCGTCGCGCCGCGCAGGCGCCCCGATCTGGTCCGCCGTCGTCTCCACCATGCCCATCCCCTCGACGCTATTCCGCTTTGCTAGCACCGGGGCCCGGACGGCGGAAGCATATCGGGATCAGACGGCGGCGCGACGCCGCCGGGCGCGGAGCCACTGGGTCAGGCCCGTCCAGGCGAACAGGAGGGGCGCCATCCCCGCTATGGAGGTGATGATCCGCCAGACGACGCCCAGCTCTTCGCCGGCATGCAGCTGTCCACTCCATTTTGCGATGGGATCCGACGGCGCGGCTGTGACGGTCGTGACCGGAGCGCCAGGGACGCCGGCCACCTTCACCGTCACCGGCAGGTCATCTCCCGCCGGCGTCAGCTGCAGCCGCCATGCCGGCGTGCCGGGATTTGGCGCGGAGATCGAGGAAATGCTCGCGCCGGGCGACGCTTTCAGGGCCGCAGCCAGGGCCTCGTCTGCACCCAGGCCCGGCGCGCCTCCACGCGGCTCAACCGTGGGACGGCTGGCCTCAGAAAAACGCGGTGGGCCGGGCGGGCGGTTGGGAAAGGCCAGGACGATCCCGGTCGCAGCCAGGATCGCCAGGGGGATCGCCACCCAGAAGCCGGTGAAATAATGCAGCCTGGCGTCCAGGAAGGGGGAGCGTCCCCACTTCAGGCCCTTGAGGAACCCGGCCGTGCGGGGCCACCAGAGCCACAGGCCGGTCAGCGCCTGGATCAACATGACGCCGCCCAACACGCCGACGATCTGCCGGCCCACGACCTCGATGAACAGCTGCTCGTGCAGGTCGTGCATGACGCTGACCAGGGGATCGGACATCTGTCCTTCCGCCAGCACCTTGGCGGTGGCCGGGTCCAGCCAGACCCCGACGCGGCTGCGGCGTCCGCCGCCGTAGACGAGCACCGGCGAGTCGGGCCGGTTCGGATAGGTCAGCCGATCAGCCTTGAAGCGCGGCCCGGCCGCCTGGGTCGCGGCGGCGATGTACGCCGACGGGCCAAGGACGGCGCCGCCGCCGGAGACCGCGTACCGCGCCGGATGGGCCATGCGGTCGATCTCAGGGCGCCACGCGAGGACCACCCCAGAGACGCTCAGCGGCACCAGTACGACGAGCAGGCTCACGCCGAGCCACATGTGCACATCGAACCATAGCCGCCGCAGGCGATTGAGCGTCGGATCCGCCACTGTCGGTCACCTCCCGAAAGACAGGGAGATCGCTACTGCGAATTGTTCTCAAAATCCAGAGCGAGCGACGAACCAACCGTTGCGGAATCCATCCTGCGCCTTGCCATAGAGGAACGGCTCTCCGTCCGGCGTCTCCAGCCGGCCGCCCGCGGCCCTGAGCACGGCGTGGGCGGCGGCGATGTCCCATTCCATGGTCGTGCCATGGCGGGGATAGATATCGGCGGTCCCCTCTGCGACCATGCAGATCTTCGCTGAGGAATCCATCGCCAGCTTCTCGTCATAGCCGTACTTGGCCCGCAGGCCAGCCTCCGCTTCCGGCTTCAGCGTATGGCTGACCAGGGCGACCGCGCCCGTCTTCGGCCAGGGCCGGACGCGGATCGGCTCGCCCGGGGGCTGACCGATCCTCCTGCGCAAGGCGCCTTGGGCGGTCGTGCTCCAGGTCAGTCCCCAGGCTGGCGCGCTGACCGCGCCGGCGACCGGCAGGCCGTCCTGGACCAGGCCGATGTTGACGGTCCAGTGCTCGTCGCCCCGGACAAAGGCCTTGGTGCCATCCAGCGGGTCCACCAGGAAGAAGCGCGGCCCGATCCGCTCAGGCGTCCCGGACTCCGAGGCGTCCTCCTCGGAGACCACCGGCACGTCGGGAAACTGCTCGGCCAGGCGCTTCAGGATCAGGGCCTCGCCCCGCCGGTCGGCCTCGGTGACCGGGCTCTCATCGGCCTTGTGGTCGACCGACAGCCCGGTGCGCCACAGCGGCAGGATCAGCGCTCCCGCCTCCTCGACGATATCCGCCAGCGCCGCGCCGATGGCGCCGTCCGTCCCTGATGTCATGCCTGCTCCTAGTCCCTCGGATCGGGGCCGACGTAGACCAGCGTCACCCGGCGGGTGTCGATGGTCATCTTGCCGGCTTCCTCGAAATTCACCGTCACCCGGTGGCCGTCCACCGATTGCACCTGGCCAAGCCCCCAATCGTGCTGCGCAGGGTGACGCACCAGGGCGCCGGGCTCCAGGAAGCTGTCGATCAAGGCGCTCAATCCATCTGCGCCCGCGGCCTGACGCGCGGTCACGGGCATTAGCATCAAAACAACATCTGGGCGCCACGCTGGCTTTTGCGGCGCCTCAGGCGTCATCGCGCGACGGACGTTCCTCCAGGACCCAAATCAGACCAGATTCCATGCCCATGCAGAATGCACTCATGTCCGACCCGTCCGAGGATTCCGCCCAAGCGGCCGCCGCGGCCGATCAAGTGAACCTGGCGGCCCGCCTGGCGGCCCGGCTGTGTCACGACTTCATCAGCCCGGCCAGCGCCATTGTCTCAGGCCTGGACCTGATCGAGGATCCCGAACAACAGGACATGCGGGAGGAGGCGATGACGCTGATCGCCTCCAGCGCCCGCAAGCTGGCCGCCCTGCTCTCTTTCTCGCGCATCGCCTTCGGCGGCTCGGCCGCGTCCGAAAGCTTCGACGTGCGTGAGCTCGAGCGGCTGACCAGCGACGTGTTCGAGCACGTGCGCGCCGACCTCGCCTGGTCGGTGCAGACCCCAACCCTCCCCAAGGCGGCGGCGCGGGCCCTGCTGAACCTCGCCCAGATCGGCGCAACCGCCTTGCCGGTCGGCGGGCGGGCGAGCCTCGGCGCCACCCAGGGGCCAGCGGGCGATGTCGCCCTGACGCTGGACGCGACAGGCGCCCGGGCCCGGCTGCGGCCCGAGGCGGTGGACGGACTGATGGGACGGCCCTTCGGCGAAGGTCTGGGCGGGCAATGGGTGCAGGCCTATTTCCTCAGGGCCGTCGTCGACGGCGCGAAGGGTACGCTCGATCTGCAGATCGAAGATGAGGCCGTGCGCATCCGGATCGCGCTCCCGCCCGAATAAAGCTACCATTAAGCCTGGGCCAACACCCCTCTTTAACCAAGCCCGGGTCATCCTCGCCTGATTGAGTAATCGGGAGTGCGCGGGCTGTGAGGACCTGCTTGGTCGTCGATGACAGCCGGGTCATCCGCAAGGTGGCGCGCCGGATCGTCGAGGAGATGGGATTTCAGGTGGCCGAGGCCGGCGACGGGATCGAAGCCCTTGCCTGGTGCCGCGGGGCCATGCCCGACGCCATCCTGCTGGATTGGAACATGCCCGCCATGAACGGCATCGATTTCCTGCGCCAGCTACGCCGCGAGTCCGGCGGGCTGCATCCAGTCGTCTTGTTCTGCACGGTGGAGAACGACCTGGATCACATCCGCGAGGCGCTCGACTGCGGCGCGCGCGAATACATCATGAAACCCTTCGACAGCGACATCGTGCAGTCGAAGTTCGCCGAGGCGGAACTGCTGTGAAGTCCGACGAGGTCGATTTCGTCGCTGAAGTGGGGCGCGCGGGCGCGGGGCTGAAGGTCGACCGCGAGAAGGTCTATCTGATCGAGAGCCGGCTCGCCCCGGTTGCGCGCCGCGAAGGCTTCGGCTCGATCCGCGAGATGCTGCTCGCCGCCCGCCAGCGCCGCGAGGAGCGGCTGCTTTGGGCGGTGCTGGAGGCGCTGGCCAGCGGCGAGACCAGCTTCTTCCGGGACAAGGCGGTGTTCACCCGCCTTCGCGAGGAGATCCTGCCGACCTTGGCCAGGAAGCGCCAGGGCGAGGGTCCGCTGAAGATCTGGAGCGCGGGCTGCGCCACGGGGCAGGAACCCTATTCCATTGCGTTGACCGTTGAGGACTGCAGCGCCGTCGTCGGCGCCAGCGGCGTCGACATCCTGGGGACCGACCTCTCCGAGCGGGCGCTCGAGAAGGCCGAGGCCGGTGCCTACAGCCAATTCGAAATCCAGCGCGGCCTGCCCATTCGCCAGCTGGTCCGACACTTCGAGAAGCGCGAAGATCAATGGACGGTGTCGGCGAAAATCCGCGGCATGGTCCGCTGGAAGCGCGTCAACCTGAACGGCGACTTCCGCGGGCTTGGCCAGTTCGACGTGATCTTCTGCCGCAACGTCCTGTGGGCGATGGAACCCCACGCCTCCCGGCGGCTGGTCGAACAGCTCGCCGGGGCGCTCGCACCTAGCGGATACCTGATCCTCGGTGCGGACGAGACCCCCGGCGGCTTCGGCGAGGCGTTCATTCCGCGCGAAACCGGGGTCTATGAAGTGAACCCCGCCTATCAGGCGGCGGCGGCCTGAAAATAACGTCAGCCGTGCGGCTTGGCGTCCTGGGCGGTGTCGGTCACCGCGTGGCCAGCAGCAGAGACGTCCTTCCCTGCACCTGAGACGGTGTTGCAGGCCGCCGTCGACAGTGCGGCCGTGGCGGCGAGCACGAGCAGTACGAGCTTACGCATAGCCAAACTCCTTTGGGTTTCAGTCGCCGCCTCAACGCCTAGGCGGCGGCGCGGTTCCGCTTTGACCGGGTGGGCGAGGCGGGAAAGGGAACCGTCTGGGCGTCCGGCGTCGGGAATATCAGCCGCGCGGTGACGCCGCCGGCCTCGTTGGTCACGATCTCGGCCCGGCCATGCAGTTGGCGAGCGAAGGCGACCATCAGCGTTCGTCCAACGCCGCCGCTCAGCATCGGCTGGCTGGCGCCGTGCCCGTCGTCGGCGATCTCCAGCTCCGCATCCTCGCCCTGCACCCGGAACGTAACCTTCAAGCTGCCCTCCCCGCGGCCAGCGAAGGCGTGCTTCTGGGCGTTGGTGATGGCCTCGACCGCGAACAGGGCCAGAGGCGCCAGCTTGTCGGGGTGGATCACCAGGTCGTCGGCTTGCAGCTCGGTGCGAACGCCGCTGGAATCCTGGTCGGACACGATCAGCTGGGCGATCAGCTCCTGCAGGAACCCCCGCAGCTCCACCCGGCGCAGGTCCGGCCCCTGGTAGAGCGCCCGGTAGATCAGGGCCATGGCGCTGATCCTCTGGCGGGTGTCCGACATGGCCGCCCGCGCGGCGGGATCGGTCATAGCCCGTTGCTGGAGGCTGAGCAGCGAGGTGATGACCTGCAGGTTGTTCTTCACCCGGTGATGGATCTCACGCAGCAGGGCGTCCTTCTGCGCCAGCGAGTCATGCAGCGAGGCGTCGCGCGCGACGATGGTCTCGGCCATGGCGTCGAGGATGTCCGCCAACTCGCGGATCTCGGGCGGCGCCTTGTCGGCCTGCAGCGGCCGGACGGTGAAACGGCCCTTGGCGTAGATCGCCGCGATCCGCTCGACGTAGTGCAGCCAGCGCAGGATCACCCGGTCGGCAGCCCACCAGACCGCGGCCAGCGCCGCGAAGAATGTCATCAGCGGAAAGATCACGCTCGACAGCAGGTTCAGCCGCGCCCAGGAGAACGGCCCCGGCGACGGAGCCGAGAGCACCGCAAAGAAGTCCGTCCCCACCAGCGGCGTGACCGTGAACACCCGAGGCGCGCCGGTCTGGTCAGCGCCATAGTAGAGCAGGGCCCTGCCCCGCGTGGTGCGGCCCGCCCAATCCTTTGGCAGGGACGCAAAGGCCTGCGGCTTGGTCTCGCTGAGGATACGGCCCTGCCGATCGACCAGGGCGACCTGGGTGTCCGGCGGCGCGGTGCGGTCCATCTCAGGCCGCAGACTGGACAGCTTGATGAAAGCCGCCAGGGCGCCGTCGAAGCCGCCCAGGGCGTCCTCGGCCCTGGCCGCCACCAGCAACGCCGGCGTGGAGGAGTAGCCTGGCTGTGGGGCGGCCTCCATCACCCAGGGCTGGCCAGCCTGGAGCTTTCGGAACCAGTCGGCCGCCCGCCGGTCGGTGCGGCTGCCAACCACGCTGTCTGCGGCGCAGGACACGCGGCCGAGCCGGTCGAGCCGAACCATGTTCGAAACGCCGGGCGTGCGGGCCATCAGCTCGCGCAGCCGCGGCGCGCATTGCACCCCGACGGTTCCAGGGGTCACGGTCTGCAGGATCACCGCGGCGCTGTCGAGCCGGGCCCGCGCCGCTGAAACGCTCCGCGCGGTGGCGGCCACCAGGCTGGCGCGCCGATCCTGGCCCTCCTTGTAGAACGAAATCCCGGACTGGACGGCGCCGAGAAGCAGCACGGGCAGCAGCGCCACGGCCATGGCCACGCCGAGCCGGACGCGGATGGTCGGCTGTCCCGGCGACGAAGGCCACATCTGGCTCACCTGTCCGTGCTCAGGCGCTCCGCATCAGCCAGGATCGCATTCATGGCGTCGCCTGCGGAGCGACCGTCACGACCATAGGCTCCGTCCTCGAGAATGACTTGTAAAGCGCGGCGGGCCCGGCTGACGCGACTTTTCACGGTTCCGACGGCGCAACCACAGATTTCGGCCGCCTCTTCGTAGGCGAAGCCCCCGGCGCCGACGAGGACCAGCGCTTCGCGCTGTTCTGGCGGCAGGCGTGAGAGCCCCAGGCGGACCTCGTCCAGGGCGATGGGCGCTTCGGGATTGTCTATCGCCACCAGGGTGCGTTCCGCCGCCTCCTGATCGAGTTGGGTCTGCCGCCACGCGCGACGCTTCTCGGAATAGAACTGGTTGCGCAGGATCATGAAGGTCCAGGCCTTCATGTTGGTGCCCATCTGGTAGCTCGCCCGGGCGTCCCAGGCCTTCATCATCGCGTCCTGCGCCAGATCGTCCGCCGACGTCGGATCGCCGGCGAGGGTCCTGGCGAAGGCCCTCAGGTGGGGGATCAGACCCACCAGCTCTCGCTTGAACGCCGACTCAGGATCGGACGGAGGCGGGCTGCCTGAAGTGGGTCGCACCATCAGCCTTTGCCCACCTCGCCCTTGTCGGCGCGGCGGAGGATGTCCAGAAACTCGTCGGGGACAGGCTCATTGACCACCTCGTCGAACATCTGCCGGAGCTTGACTCCAATGGCTTGCTGCCGAAGTCGCGCCTCATCCAGAGATGGTGGTCGCTCGATCATCTTCCTCTTGTCACGCCCGTCTGGCACGCGCCCCCCCATCCATGGCAACCGAGCGCTCAGGCTGCTACAACTCCCTATATAGCTGCCAAGTTCCATTGCCTAAGGGGGAATTTCCTCCGGACAGGCTCTTGATCAGGGAACCTCAGCTGTCGCCAGGACGTTCTATGGGCGGCGTGTCGAAACAAATTGGAGGGGTGATGAGTCTGCTCGAACGGTTGGCCCCGCATCTTCCGTACATCCGCCGCTATGCCCGCGCGCTCACCGGTGATCAACGGACGGGCGACAACTACGTGCGTGTGGCGCTCGAAGCGCTTGCAGCGGGGGAGCAGTCGCTCGACGCCAAACTCACGCCCAGAGTGGCGCTCTATCGCGTGTTCCACGCGATCTGGTGCACCAGCGGGGCGCAGCTCGAAGCGGTCGAAGATGAAAGCCGCCCGCGCAACGACGACGCCGCCCATCGGCTGATGCGCATCGCTCCCCGCTCGCGGCAGGCGTTCCTGCTCACCGCGCTGGAAGGCTTCACGCCCAGCGAGGCGGCCCAGATCCTGGAATGCCGCTTCGAGGAAGTGCAGCAACTGATCTCCGAGGCCCAGGCTGAAATCGACGCCGAACTGGCGACTGAAGTGCTGATCATCGAAGATGAGCCGGTGATCGCCGCGGACATCGAGGCCCTGGTCCGCGAACTGGGCCATGACGTGCTGGACATCGCCGCAACGCGCAAGGAAGCCACCGACGCCGCCATGCGCCGCCGCCCTGGCCTGGTGCTCGCTGACATCCAGCTAGCGGACGGCTCCTCGGGAATCGACGCGGTCAAGGACATCCTTGGGAAGTTCGATGTGCCGGTGATCTTCATCACCGCCTTCCCGGAGCGGTTGCTCACCGGCGAGCGGCCTGAGCCCACCTTCCTGATCACCAAGCCGTTCCAGCCTGAGACGGTCAAGGCCGCCATCGGCCAAGCTCTGTTCTTCCATCCGGGGCGGGGCGACAAGCGCGCTGCATAGCCGCCTTTCCCGAAAGACCTGACTTGGGAACGCGCTCGTCCGTCCGACGTTGGTGCGGACGACCGTGTAGATCAGGAGGCTCGGGTCATGCTCGGCTGGACCATCGTCTTCGCCCTTCTCGCCCTCGTGGCGGGCTTCTTCGGCTTTTTCGTGCTGGCGAACCTGGCTGCGGCCATCGCCAAGATCCTGTTCCTCATCTTCCTGGTTCTGCTGGTCGCCAGCTTCGCGATACGGGCCTTCAGAGGCCAGTCGGTCGTCTGAGGCGCCCCACAAAAGCGCGGGAAAACCTAGCCCTCTTGGCTCTGCCTGGCCGGAGCCGGTTCGGCCGGCTCCTGGCTGACCGACCGCGCAACGCTGGCAGGGGCCTCCTTGTTTCCGTGCTGATCGGCCAAGCCGCCGTAGTAGAAGGCCCAGGTCCCGAACAGGGCGATCACCACCAAGGTCAGCGACGCCACCAGAATCACGAAGGCGTGCCGCCCCCGGCGCGCCTGGCGGGCGTGGGTCACATCCAGATCGATCGCATGATGCTCGCTCATGGCGCCTCTCCAGCGCCCCATCTGCAGGGGCCCGGAGAATCAACGTCCCGTTACCGTCACCGTTCCGGAGCGGCAGGCTTACGCCTGCAGCGCGAATCTTTTTTGGGCGCCCCCGGAACCACACAGTCCCTCGGGGGTTTTGATATCTGCGGAGGCGGCGACGCCCCCCCCGACTTGAGGCCGGCAATGCCGGCCAGTCGCCTCCGCACCTCAATCTCGATGATGCGACTTAGGGCGGACCGCGAGGTCCGCCCATTTTGCTGTCGCCGGCAGGGCAAATGAAAACGGCGACGCATCGCTGCGTCGCCGCTGTCGGTGCGAATCTGTCGCCGGGGGTGTCAGTACCGTGGCGCACCGTCCTCCCAGTAGTACCGGCCATTGTGGGAGTCGTAGTAGTAATACCGGCCGGCCCGCTCGTCATAATAGGCGCGGCGGTTGGACCTGTCACAGCCGCCGACGTCCGCGCATCCCTTGGCGGCGCCGATGGCTGCACCGGCCGCTCCGCCGATCAGGGCGCCGGTCGCGGCATTGCCCGATCCGGTGTTGTTGCCGATCACCGCGCCCGCCAGGGCCCCGATCGCAGCTCCGCCGAGTGCGCTGTTCTGCACGTGCGGGTCGCTCGAGCAGGCTGTCGCCAAGACGCTGGCCGCGGCCAAGCCAATCCAATTGAGTTTCATTTTGCGACCTCCATCGCGTGTTGTCCGACAACGCGGGTCATGCGGCAGGGTTCCGGCAAAGGCCAAGCTGGGAACCTCGCCCGCTCCATCCCGTTTGCATCGAGCAAAGACCGTTGACGCGCGGCGGAAAGGAGTTCGAATCATGCGCTGGTGGAAGAGAACCGAGGTCGAGCCGGTCGCCACGGCGACGGAGGCTGATCTCAAGAAGGCCTATGAACGCGGACGGCGTGACGAACGCGCCCGGCGCAAGAACCATCCAGTCCTCGCCCTCACCGTGTCGCTGGTGGCGCTCGCTGGAGCCGGCATGATCTTCCTGGCGGCCCGCGAAGGCTCGTTCTCCCGCGGCGGCGAAGTGGTCGACCTCAAGCTGGCCAACGCGACCGACAGCGCTGTAGCGGCTGCGGAACAGTCCAAGGACACTGCACAACTGGCCGCGAACCGGACCAGCGATTCGCTGCGGCAGCGCTGACCACTGACCATGGGGGCGGCCGCGGATTCGTCTCAGGAGACTGTGTCGCGCCCGTCCGGGCCCCGGCTTCGCACCGTTCGGGCTGTGATAAATCCTGCTTCGGGCAGCGTCGGACCTGGCGCCGCCCGAGAGATGGAACAGATCCTTTCTGAGGCGGGTCTCGACCACACTGTGGAGGCGATCGGGTCCGACAACCTCGAGCAGGTGCTGAGATCCGCGGTCGACGCGGCGCCCGACCTGCTGATCGTGCTGGCGGGAGACGGCACCGCCGCCGCGGCCGCCGGACTTTGTGGGCCTGATGGCCCGCTTCTCGCGCCCCTCGCCGGCGGCACCATGAACGTGCTGCCCCATGCCCTGTATGGTCCTGCCGCCTGGCCGGCGGCGCTGAAACAGGCCCTCCAGGACGGCATGAGCCTGTCTGTTTCGGGTGGCATGGTCGACCAGAAACGCTTCTACGTGGCCGCGGTCCTGGGCGGGCCCGCACTGTTCGCCGAAGCGCGGGAGGCCGTGCGGGCCGGCCGTGTCCGACTGGCCTGGCTCAAGGCCCAGGGCGCACTCAGCAAAGCCTTTTCGACCCGGCTCTGCTTCCAGCTGGAGGACGCAGCGATGGCGCGGGCCGAGGCGCTGGCCCTGCTATGCCCGCTGGTGTCGCGAGCCATGGCCAATGACGAGCGCGCACTGGAGGCGGCGGCGCTCAATCCCCACGGCGCAGCCGAAGCGTTCCGGCTAGGCTTCCGCGCCATGTTCAGCGATATCGTCGGCGACTGGCGAACTGATCCGGTGGTGGACACGGCAAAGCTCCGCCGTGGCGTGGCCTGGGCTTCCAGCGCCATACCGGCGATCCTGGACGGGGAGCCGATGCGTCTGCACAGGCGGGTGGAGATACAGTTCGTTGAGCGGGCCTTCCGGGCGCTGACCCCGCGGCTCAGGGAGCCGGCCCTGCCCAGACCTGCGCGTTGATGGCCAGGCTGCTTCACCTTTCGGATATCCACTTCGGCTGCGAGAACAAACACGCCGTCGCCGCCGCCGCCGAATACGCGGCCGGCGGGCTCTTCGACGCGATCGTGGTGACCGGGGATGTGACCCAGTCCGGCGCCACCTCCGAGTTCCAGGCGGCGCAAGCCTGGGTCGAGGCGCTTCCGGGGCCGCTGATCTGTACGCCCGGCAATCACGACACACCCTACCTCGGCCTACTGGATCGACTGTTCTGGCCCTTCCGACGGTACGGCCGCTTCATCGGCCCTGCGGATTTCGACGCCTTGGCGGCGCCGGGCCTGAACGTGGCGGCGGTCAACACCTCGCGCGGGATGCAAGTCCGCCTGAACTGGTCAAAGGGCCAGATCCGGGCGCCGGATGTGGAACAGGCTTGCCGGCGACTGGCCACGACGCCAGGGGCGCTGCGTGTGGCGGCCTTCCATCACCCCCTGATGGAGGTCACCGGTGGACCGATGACGGGACGCGTGTGGGGCGGACGTCGGGCCAGCGAGACCCTGGCGCTGAGCGGGGTCGACCTGGTGCTGACCGGCCATGTGCACATGCCCTTCGCACACCCCCTGCCCTTCGGGGACCACCGGACCTACGCGGTCGGAGCCAGCACGCTTTCCTTGCGAGAGCGCGGATCACCCGCCGGCTTCAACGTGATCGAGGCGGACTCGGCACAGATCGGCGTCACGTCCCATGGCTGGACAGGCTCGCGGTTCGAGGCTCTGCGCAGCTGGGGCTTCGAGCGCCGCCATGCGTCGGACTGACGAGCCGCAAGAAGCGGGTGGGAGTCATCGGGCGGCCCGGCCAATCTGCGCCGACACCCAGAGGAGACCGCCATGTCTTTCCGTATCCGCGGGCTTTCCCGCGAGTCGTTCGCCCCCCTGTTCGCCCTCGACGACGAAGCGCTGGCCGAGCGCGGCGTGAGAAAGATGACTGCCGACGAGCCTCACTCGGCTCCTTGCCGTGTGAGTCTTCAGGACGCTGAACCCGGCGAGACCCTGTTGCTGCTTTCACACCAGCATCAGCCCGCCGACTCGCCTTTCCGCGCCTCCGGTCCGATCTTCGTTCGGGAAAAGGCCGGGGCCGCCTTCGATGAAATCGGCGCGATCCCGGACGCCATCGCTCGGCGGACGATCTCCGTGCGCGCCTATGACGCCCAGGCGATGATGGTGGATGGGGACCTGGCGCAGGGCGCCGACCTGGCGCCTCTGCTGGAGCAATGGCTGCAGCGGCCGGAGGTGGACGTCATCCACCTGCACTATGCCCGCCGCGGTTGCTACGCTGCTCTGGTCGAGCGCGCCTGACGGACGACGCACCGCGGACAGGCCTGAGCCCGTCCGCGGCGGTTGTTCCAGAGCACGCCTGCAGCGGCTCTAGACGACGGGGCCTCTGCCCCTCGCAAGGTGCATGATCAGCGAAACCACGAACAGCACCACGAAGATGAAGAACAGAAGCTTGGCGATCCCGGCCGCCGCTACATAGACGCCGGTGAATCCAAGGGCGCCGGCGATCAGGGCGATCACCAGGAAGATCAAGGCCCATCTCAGCATGTCGTTACCTCCAACGTGCGCGCTAGGCGCCGTACCAAGGCAACGCAAAGACGGGGGCGGGCGTTCCGGCAGCGCTTGCTGTCGTGCGCGGGTTAGTGTGCTGAATCTGAAGTTCGCCTGCTCGTTGGATCGGGCTCCGAGCGAACTTCAGATTCAAGAAGCACACTAGAATCACACACTTGCCAGTGTCCTTATCGTTTCCGAAGTTCGTCCGAGCCTGCCATTGGCGCTTGCGAACTTCGGAATCGGGACACTAGCGGCCGATGCTCTCGTAGATGAAGCCGCGGGAAAGCAGCTCTGAGGGCTGATAGATGTTGCGCAGGTCGACGACGACGGGCTCGCGCATCAGCAACTTGACCCGATCCAGGTCCAGGGCGCGGAACTGGTCCCATTCGGTGAGGATCACCATCGCATCGGCGTCCTGCACAGCGTCGTAGGGTCCGGCCTTGAAATCCACGTCCCGAAGGAGCTGGCGCGCCTCGGAGGTCCCTTCGGGATCGAAAGCCTGGATCTTCGCGCCCATGGCCTGCAGCGCCGGAACGATGTCCAACGACGGCGCATCGCGCATGTCGTCGGTGTTGGGTTTGAAGGTCAGGCCCAGAATCCCGATGGTCTTGCCGTTCAGGTCGCCGCCGAGAGCCTTCGAAACCTTGCCGGCCATGGCCTTCTTGCGGGCGTCGTTGACCTTGACCGTGGTCTCCACCAGCGTCACCGGCGATCCGGCGTCCACGGCGGTGCGCACCAGGGCCAGGGTGTCCTTAGGGAAGCATGAGCCGCCGTAACCCGGGCCCGCATGCAGGAACTTGGAGCCGATGCGCTTGTCCAGGCCGATGCCCCGCGCCACCTGCTGCACATCCGCGCCGAGGGCCTCGCAGAGGTCCGCCATCTCGTTGATGTAGGTGATCTTCAGGGCGAGGAAGGCGTTGGCCGCGTACTTGGTCAGCTCCGAGGTGCGGCGGCCGACGAACAGCATCGGCGTCTCGTTCAGGAACAGCGGACGATAGATGGCCGTCATCACCGGGCGGGCGCGCTCATCCTCCAGGCCGACCACCACGCGGTCGGGACGCTTGAAATCGTTGATTGCCGCGCCTTCGCGCAGGAACTCGGGATTGGACACGACCGCGAAGTCGGCGTCCGGGCGGACGCGGCGGATGATCTTCTCGATCTCGTCGCCGGTGCCCACCGGCACGGTGGACTTGGTCACGATCACGGTGAAGCCGTCCATCACCTTGGCGACCTCTTCGGCCACGGCATAGACGAACGACAGGTCCGCATGACCATCGCCGCGGCGCGATGGCGTGCCCACGGCGATGAACACCGCGTCGGACGAGCGCACCGCCTCGGTGGCGTCGGTGGTGAATGTCAGCCGGCCCTCACGCACGTTGCGGGCCACCAGGTCCTCGAGGCCCGGCTCGAAGATCGGGATGTCCCCACGCTCGAGCCGCTCGATCTTGGACACGTCCTTGTCGACGCAGCAGACCGTATGGCCGAAGTCGGCGAAGCAGGCACCGGAGACCAGGCCCACGTAGCCCGTCCCCATCATCGTCACGCGCATTCAGATTTCCTGGTTGTAGGCGCCCACTTCAGGGCGCTTGGCGAGCCTGGGTTTCACTTCCTGGCGGAACAGGGCGCGCATGTCGTCTTCCGAGACCGAACTTTCCACGACCACCACCAGCTCCGGCTTGTTGGAGGAGGCCCTGACGAGAACCCAGGAACCGTCCTCCAGCGTGACACGCACGCCGTTGACGGTCAGCACGTCTGCAATTTTGCGGCCAAGGATGGTTCCACCCCTGTCCGCCAGCTCGCGGTATTCGCGCACGATGGCCTCGACCACGCCGTACTTGGTCTCGTCGGCGCAGTGTGGCGACATGGTCAGCGAGGTATAGGCCACCGGCAGCTCGTCATGGAGCTGCGACAGCGACTTGCCCGGATTGCGGTCAAGCATCGCCAGGATCGCCGCCGCCGCCGTCAGGGCGCAGTCGTAGCCGTGGCCGAGCGGCGGGTTGAAGAAGAAGTGTCCGGATTTCTCGAAGCCCGCCAGCGCGCCGATCTCTGCGGTCTTGCGCTTGATGTAGCTGTGGCCTGTCTTCCAATAGACGGTGGAGGCGCCGTTGGCCTTGAGCACCGGATCGGTGACGAACAAGCCCGTGGACTTCACGTCGACGACGAATTTGGCGTTGGCGTGCTGCGCCGACAGGTCGCGTGCGAGCATCAGTCCCATCTTGTCGGCGAAGATCTCCCGGCCCTTGTCATCCACCACCCCGCAGCGGTCGCCGTCGCCATCGAAGCCGAACGCCAGGTCGGCTCCGAACTCATGCACGGCGTTTGACATGTCGTGCAGCATCTCGTGGTCCTCGGGATTGGGGTTGTAGCGAGGGAAGGTGTAGTCGAGCTCGCAGTCCTTCTCGATCACCACCGCCACGCCCATCCGGCGCAGGGCCTCGGGCGCGAAGGCCCCGGCGGTGCCGTTGCCGCAGGCCGCCACCACCTTCAGGGGCCGCCGTACGCTGACCCGCGCGCCCACATCGGCGATGTAGCGTTCCTGTACGCCGTCCACGTGGCTGAGCCGCCCGCCGGGGCGCTCCTGGGCCTGGCCGGACAGCACGATCTCTTTCAGCCGGCCCATCTCGTCGGGACCGAAGGTGAGCGGCCGCTGAGCCCCCATCTTCACCCCGGTCCAGCCGTTCTCATTGTGGCTGGCGGTGACCATGGCGACACAGGGAACGTCCAGGTCGAACTGGGCGAAATAGGCGATCGGCGTGGTGCACAGGCCGATGTCCAGCACCTCGCAGCCCGCCCGCATCAGGCCCAGGCTCAGGGCCTGCTTGATGGACAGGGAATAGGCCCGGTAGTCGTGGCCCACCACCACCTTGGCGTGACCGAATTCGTGCAGCAGGACGCCAAGCCCGAGACCCAGCGACTCGATGCCCAGAAGATTGATCTCCGGGCCGAACAGCCAGCGCGCGTCGTACTCGCGAAACCCGGTGGCCTTCACCAGCGCCTGGTTCTCGTAGTCGAGCGTGTTGGGGACGAGGTCGGCGCGCGGGGCGACGAGCATGGAGATCTCCGAAACTGCGATACAGTCAAATTGCGGGGCGGAGCACGCGGGCTCGATCTTAGGGACCGAACCGTCGCCATTACATGACGCCAGCCCGCAACAAATCGTGGATGTGCAGGATGCCTACGGGGCGATCGTCCTGCACGGCGAACAGCACGGTGACCGGAGGCTGGGCCTCGTTCATGCGCTTGAGCGCTTCGGCGGCCAGCATGGATGGCGGCACGCTCTTGGGCGTGCGGGTCATGACCTCGCCAGCCTTGTGCGCCATCAGGCCATCCATGTGGCGGCGCAGGTCGCCGTCGGTGATCACGCCCTGGAGACGGCCGTGCTCGTCGCAGACCGCCACGCAGCCGAAGCGCTTTTCAGTCATCACCAGCAGGGTCTCCTGCATCGGCGTCGAGGGCGCGACCAGCGGAAGCTGGTCGCCGGAATGCATCAGGTCCGCGACGGTGGTCAGCATGGCGCCGATCCTTCCGCCCGGGTGCAGGACGCGGAAGGCCTGGGCCGTGAATCCCTTGCGCTCCAGCAGGGCCACAGCCAGGGCGTCGCCCAGGGCCATCTGCTGGGTGGTGGAGGTCGTGGGCGCGCTCACCTCGGCGGTCGCCTCCGGCGCGTTCGGCAACAGGAGCAGCACGTCCGCCGCGCGCCCCAGCGTGCTGTTCGACGCCCCGGTCATGGCGATCAGCGGGATAGCGAACCGCTTGGCGTAGGCCAGGGTGTCGGCCAGCTCACGCACCTCGCCGGACTTGGACAGCACCAGGATCACGTCATCCTGGGTGATCATGCCGAGATCGCCGTGGCTGGCCTCCGCCAGGTGCACGAAGATGGACTGGGTTCCGGTCGAGGCCAGCGTCGCGCTGATCTTGCGGGCGACATGGCCTGACTTGCCCACGCCCATGCAGACGATCCGGCCGTGGGCTTCGTACAGGACCTCCACCGCCTGGGCGAACGAGGCGCCCAGGCTCTGGGCGAGTTGCTCAAGGGCCTCGGATTCGATGCTGAGCACCCGCCGGCCCACGATCACGGCGTCGAATTCGATCACATGCGCTGCGTCGGTCATCGGGCTGGCCTGGAGGCAGGGGCTGGAGTTGCGGGGGCCAGACCGAGCAGGGGCGTCGGCGCGGCCGCAGCCGTCCTGGCGGCCTTGGCCTGCGGCGTCTGCTGGACTGGCGTGTGGCCAAACGGTCCTGGCGAACGGGCGCCCAATCCCTGGGGCCAGACCAGCGCCAGGGCGATCATCAGGACGGCCGCAAGGCCCATCAGGGGAAACAGCACGCGGTCGGGCATCGCCCGCGCCTATAGCAGCCGCTTGCAGCGGAGGCCAACCGCAAGCCCAACCGGCGACCCTTGACGCGCCCGGCTGCAGACCTTAGCCGCACTGACATGCCAACACTCGTCCTGCTCCGCCACGGCCAGAGCCAGTGGAACCTCGAAAACCGCTTCACCGGCTGGGTGGATGTGGACCTCTCTCCCGCCGGCGAGGCCGAAGCGCGCCGCGGCGGGGAGCTGATGGCCCAGGCCGGGATCAAGCTGGACCGCGCCTTCACCTCGGTCCTGACCCGCGCCATCCGCACGCTCTGGCTGTCGCTGGAAGCGTCGGGGCAGACCTGGGTCCCGGAGACCAAGGATTGGCGGCTGAACGAGCGCCATTATGGGGGCCTTACCGGACTCGACAAGGCCGAGACCGCCAAGCTGCACGGTGACGAGCAGGTCAGGGTCTGGCGGCGTTCCTACGACATCCCGCCCCCACCCCTGGAAGCCGGCGGGCCCTTCGACCTCAGCGGCGACCGCCGCTATCGCGGAACGCCGATGCCAGCGACCGAAAGCCTGAAGACCACGCTTGAGCGGGTGCTGCCCTACTGGAGCTCCGACATCGCGCCGCCGCTCATGAGCGGCGATTGCGTGCTGGTGGCGGCGCATGGGAATTCGCTGCGCGCCATCGTCAAGCACCTGTTCCAGGTGTCGGACTCCCAGATTCCCGGCGTCGAGATCCCGACCGGCAATCCGTTGCTGATCGAGCTCGACCAATCCCTGCGGCCGACGAGCGCCCGCTACCTCGACGCCGCCAGGGCCCAGCCCTTGCCCGAACCGTCGCCGGCGTGAGCGGCGCCGCCGACGACGCTATCCACATGCGCCGGGCCATCGCCCTGGCCCGCGGCCGGCTCGGCGCCACCGGATCCAATCCCGCGGTCGGCTGCGTCCTGGTCAAGGCCGGACGGGTGATCGCCGAGGCCGCCACCGCGGAAGGCGGCCGTCCGCACGCGGAGGAGCAGGCGCTGGACGCCGCCGGCCCGGGCGCCGCGGACGCGATCGCCTATGTCACCCTGGAGCCTTGCGGCGAGCGATCCTCGGGAGCGCCGTCCTGCGCCGAGCGGCTGATCGACGCTCGCGTGGCGCGGGTGGTGGTGGCCTGCGACGATCCGTCCCCGCTGGCCGCGGGCCGCGGCCTCGCGCGCCTCGCCAAGGCCGGCATGACCGTGGAAAGAGGCCTCCTCGCCACGGAGGCGGCGAACCTCTATGCGGACTATGTGATCGGGCTGAAGGGGCGGGGCCGGCTGGCGTAAGGCCGCGCCACCCGCTACAGCCTGCCCCATGAGCACCCCCTCCGCCCTTGTGAAAGTGATGATCGACGCGGCCCGCAAGGCCGCGCGCGGCCTTATCCGCGACTTCGGCGAGGTGGCTGAGCTGCAGGTCTCCAAGAAGGGGACCGCCGACTACGTCTCGGCCGCCGACCTGAAGGCCGAGCAGGTGCTGTTCGAGGCCCTGAGCAAGGCCCGGCCCGGCTACAGCTTCCTGGCCGAGGAGCGCGGGCTGGTCGAGGGCACCGACAAGACCCACACCTTCATCGTCGATCCGCTCGACGGCACCACCAACTTCCTGCACTCGATCCCCCAGTTCGCCATCAACATCGCCCTCGAGCGCGATGGCCAGGTGGTCGCCGCGGTGACCTACAATCCGATCGCCAACGAGATGTTCTGGGCGGAACGCGGCAAGGGCGCGTTCGTCAACGACCGGCGCCTGCGGGTTGCGGCGCGGCGGGACCTGCTCGAATGCGTGCTCGCCACCGGCATCCCCTTCGCCGGCCGGCCGGGCCACGCCCAGTTCCTGAAGGAGCTGCACCAGGTCGCTCAGCGGGTTTCCGGCGTGCGCCGGTTCGGGTCGGCGGCTCTGGACCTGGCCTGGGTCGCGGCCGGTCGCTTCGACGGCTACTGGGAACGGTCGCTCTCGGCCTGGGACATCGCCGCGGGCGTGCTCCTGGTGACCGAGGCCGGGGGGATGGTCACCGCTCCAGACGGTGGTCCGGTCGACCTTGCCAAGGGCGGGGTCTGCGCCGGCAATCTCGAGATCCACCCGCAGATCGTCCAGTTGCTGCTGGCGGCGAAGTAGGGCGAAATCCTCCTCTAAAGGAGGGTCGGTTCGCGCGAGACCTGCTCGACCTGCAGCGATCCGGCGGGGCCGGGTTTCAGCAACGGCCCGGCGTCGGCCTCGGGGTCGAGCCAAAGGGCCCAATGCTGGCGCGGCAGCACGACCACCTGGCGATCGTGGTAGGGCGAGACATCCGGTCCTGGCGTGGTCGTCAGGAGCGTGAAGCTTTCGGGCCACGCCCCTTCGGCCGGCCGCCAGAGGCCCGCCATGCAGAACCAGTCATGTCCCGCCTCGGTGAACTTCCACCGGGTCTTGGGATACTTGCTCCCGGTGAACTCGAAGAAGTGCGAGGCCGGCACGAGGCAGCGGCCGCGCCCGAACCGGCGGCCCTCCGAGCGGAAGTTGGTCACCGGCCCCGCCTTGGCCCGCGCCGGCGCGAAGCCCCATTTCAGCTCGACCAGCTCCACCCCGTCGTCCCTCGGGCGCACCACCCGGGCGAGATCGGTCGGCCGCACTTCCTCGTGGGGCTCAAGGTTCGGCGCCGCCTCAAGCCGCGGGAAGACAAGCGGCAGCTTGAGGTGGCTGAACTCCTCGACGAACGTCTGGTAGGGGACTTTCTCGGCGTAGAGGTTGCACATGCGCCGACTCTAAAGGACCCCCTGCCGCAGCGGCTAGCCCCGCTCGCCGTCGGTGGTGCTGTGGTGGCTCTTGCCGCCCTTACGATGATGCATGTGCTTCATCATCTTCATGGAGCCCTTGTGATGGCTCCAGCCATGGTTCGAGCATCGGTCCTGGCCGCGATGGCTGCACCGCGGATAGTCGGACGGCGCTGCGCCCTGGGACGGATCATAGGCCGGCTGCGCAGCCGCGGCGGCGGCCATGGCCGAAAAAGCCGCTACGGCGATCAGAAGACGCTTCATAGGCAAACCCCTCTTCCAGCGGCGCACACCGGCGCCGGTCAAATCCCCGCGACCTTGTAACCACTACGGCCAAGTCGGGTCGAGAATGAGGCGCTCCGAGCCTGGCCGCGACCCCGATTGTGTGTTAAATCACACATGAAATTCGGGAGGGATCCATGGCCCAACGCTTCTATCCGGCCGTGCTCGAACGCGGCCCCCATGAGACCTATGCCGTCTGGTTCCCGGACTTTCCCGGCTGCGTTGCCGCCGCGCGCTCGCAGGAGGAGGCCATGGCCAAGGCCCAGGACACCCTGGCCCTGGCGGTGGAGGCGATGGTGGAGGGCGAGGCCGCCCTGCCCCCTCCCAGCCGGTTCGACGCCATCGATATCCCCAAGGGCTGTGACGTCGTGACCATGATGGCCGTGAGCGTGGAGCCACCCGACCCTTCCGAGCGGGTGAACGTCTATTTGCCCAAGAGCCTGATCGCTCGCGCGGACCGCCATGCCGCCGACTTCGGCATGAGCCGCTCCAGCCTGTTCGGCCTGGCCATCACCACCTTCCTGGGGCGCGACGATCCCCAGGGCGTCAGGCGCGCGGCAATCCTGGCGAGCGGACCGGACCGACGGGCTCAGGTGCGGACGAAGGTGGCGGTGAAGCGGGCGAGGTAGTTCGTCTTCAAAGAAAAAGGGCGGAGCCTCGCGGCCCCGCCCTTTTGAGCAGTCTGAGCATGTTCCGGCCCGGTGCAGGGCTGCTCGCGCAGCCCCTCCGTTGGCCGGGAGCAGGACTTAGAAGTCCATGTCGCCCATGCCGCCGCCGCCCGGCATCGCCGGAGCGGGGGAGGACTTCTTCGGGGCTTCGGCGACGGCGGCTTCCGTGGTGATCAGGAGGCCGGCCACCGAGGCCGCGTCTTG
>FTHA01001976.1_pt1 | contig 22642 bp, 20 predicted proteins | sample 1640771 | NCBI WGS metagenome assembly FTHA01 (sample SAMEA3914789, study PRJEB12502) | metagenome | biome: forest; material: soil | place: Canada | collected 2011-07-03 | depth 0.3 m | reverse complement strand
GCCGAGGGACTCGGCGTCTTGGCTATCACGGCCGTCGGATCGACGGTGGACAATGCCCGCCCCTCCCCAGCCCAAGCCGCGCCGGTAGGCAACAGCGCCAGCATGAGACCAACACGCGCAGCCCCCAACGCGTACTCCTTTCGCGTCGCAGGATGCCGTATTGGCGGCAATGATCGCGGGATCATCGTCGCGCCAATAATGAAGGTCCCGCACCCCGCCCAACTAAGGCAGCAACTGTTTAGCACCGCTAGCGGACGACAACACCTTATTATTCAAGGCCGCTGGGGAAACGATGCCTGAACTGCGCGGCGCCGCAATAGTAGGCGCCGGCAAAGCTCGTTAGCGGGATCGGCGGCGACCGCCGGCACTGGCCCTTTCCGACCCGGCGGCTTTCGAAAACGAGATCAAAAGGTGAACGATGGGTTTGAATGGGGGTGTGACTCAAGCTAACACCGGCGGATGGCGCGCCTCCCCCCTTTCATTTCACTTCGGGCCCTGGAAGCGGCGGCGCGCCACAAGAGCTACAGTCGCGCAGCCGGAGAGCTGAACGTCACCCATGGGGCCGTAAGCCATCAGATCCGCCGGCTGGAGGAAGAACTCGGCTGCACGCTGTTCAATCGGAGCGGCAACACCATGGAGCCCACGCCCCCAGCCCAGAAGCTGGCTGGCCGGATCGCCCAGGCTCTGAAACTGCTTCAATCCGCCATCGACGAGACGACCAATGAAGGAACCACCGGTCCGCTGGTGATCAGCGCGGAACCCGGCTTCGCCAGGCTATGGCTCGCGCCGCGCTACGCCCGGCTGCGCGAAGAGACTGGTGAATCCGAGATCGACCTCCGCCTCGATGAACGCAAGGTCGACCTGGCGCGAGAGGGCGTCGACGCCGCGATCCGCCACGGTCAGGGGAATTGGCCGGAAGTGGAAGCGGCGGTGCTGTTCAAGGAGCGACTGTTCCCGGTGTGCAGTCCGGCCTTCGCCAAGCTGAACCGGCTGGAGCAGCCGGCGGACCTGTTGCGGACGCCGCTGCTGCGCCATCCCGTCTGGCAATGGCGGACATGGTTCCTGTCGATCGGCATCGATCCGCCCTCCGAGCTCGGAGGGATGCTGATCGACGACACGGCGTTCATGCTTGACGCAGCTGCGAGAGGTCTCGGCGCCGCCCTTGCCCGCAGCAGCCTCGTGGGACAGGAGCTGGCGACGGGGCGGCTGATCCGCCCCTTCGCCGAAGAGATCGCCGGAGACTGGGGCTATCACTTCGTCTGGCGCGCCGACGGGCCCAAGCTCAAGCGCGTCGAGCAGTTGCGAGACTGGCTCCTGAAGGAGGCGGCTTGGGAAGAGGAGGAGGCGCGGACTTAGGACGCAATGGTCCCATGGGACGTTCCGCTTACGCAATCCTTGCGAGAATCTCCAACTCCCCGCGCCAGTTCTCGCTGCAATGCAGCAAACAGCTTGTCCCATACGGCGCCGATCATGCTATGCAGGTGGGCTGTGGGGATCTTGAGGATTCCGCCGGGCCGGTGGTGAGCAATGCAGATCAAGTCAGTTGGGGTGATCGGGGCGGGCCAGATGGGCGCTGGCATCGCCCATGTCGTCGCGTTGCACGGCTACGATGTGGTGATCCACGACGTCGCGACTGACCGATTGGAGGCTGCACGGGAAAACATCCGCAAGAACCTCGCGCGACAGGTCTCCCGCAGTCACATCGACCAGGCCACGATGGACCAGACCTTCGGCCGCATCAGCGTATCCCAGACGCTGGAGGCGATCGGCCAGACCGACCTCGCCATCGAGGCGGCCACCGAGAACGAGGAGGTCAAGAAGTCAATCTTCCGCGCCCTCACCCCGTTCCTGAAGCCGGATGCCCTGGTCGCCTCCAACACCTCCTCCATCTCCATCACGCGGCTGGCGTCGACCACCGACCGGCCCGAGCGGTTCATCGGCCTTCACTTCATGAACCCCGTGCCGGTCATGAAGCTGGTGGAAATCATCCGCGGCATCGCCACCAACGTCGAGACCTACAAGACCGCGGTCGAGTTCGCCCAGTCGCTGGATAAGACCACCGCCAACGCCGAGGACTTCCCGGCATTCATCGTCAACCGCATCCTGGCGCCGATGATCAACGAGGCGATCTACACCCTCTACGAAGGCGTCGGCACGGTGGACGCCATCGACACCGCCATGAAGCTGGGCGCCAACCATCCCATGGGACCACTGGAGCTGGGTGATTTCATCGGCCTGGACACGGTCCTGTCGATCATGAACGTGCTCTATGAGGGACTTGCGGATTCCAAGTATCGGCCCTGTCCGCTGCTGGTTAAATACGTCGAGGCCGGCTGGCTGGGCCGCAAAGCTGGACGCGGCTTCTACGACTACTCCGGCGAAACGCCGATCCCTACGCGGTGACCGAAGGCTGCCTCAGGGCTCCGCCCACAGCCTGATCAGGTTGCCGATCGTCTTGTCGAGGAGCAGACGCTCCTCCCCCGTTTCTATCCCCGCCCGCAGCCGGCCAAGGTCGAACAGCACCTCACGCTCGTCGGCGCGGCGGATCAGGCTCTGCACCCATCCAACAGCCGCCAGCCGCTCTCCCGCGGTCACCGGCGCGACACGGTGCAGCGCCCCGGTCGAGTAGACCACCACCGATCCCGCGGGCGGCTTCACGGCCGATTCACCGGCGGGGTCGTCGATCACCAGCTCACCGCCCGCGTAGGTCTCGGGGTCGGACAGGAACAGCGAGTAGGACAGATCGGTGCGAAGGCCCGCACCATCCACGACCATCACCGGATCGTCGGTGTGCAAGCCGTAGCTGTCGTCGGGGCCATAACGATTGAACAGGATCGGTGAGTGGCGGGCGGGGCGTGCGTAGAGCTGGAACAGCACGTTGCGCTCCAGCGCCTTGCGGACGAACTGAGCGAGCGCCTTGACCTTAGGATCAGCGCCATCGGCCTGACGGTTTGCCTTGACCGCCCTCGCCGCTCCCTTTGCGGTTCGCCGCCCGTCGGCAAACGCCACCGCCGCGAGGCCCCTGCGCACCCGCTCCAGCTCCTGCGCCGACAACACCTCGCCGATGACCAGCATGCCGCCTGATCCCACCATTGCGAACGACTTGCAACAGCAAGTGGCCTGTGATTAGGTCCGCCGCCGGTTGGAGAGTTGCATGACGAGCTTACGCCTCAAACTCTGGACCGGCGTCGGAGCGGCCGTCCTGCTGGGTGCAGGGCTGCAGGCCTGCTCGGCGCCGAAATCCAGCCCAGAACACGTCGCCGTCGCCCCCGCGGGGCCGGTCCAGGCGGTCGGTGAAGGCGGCGAAGGCGGCAACGAAGGCGGCGAGGCCGGCGCCCAGGCGGCGTTCGCCTCGATTCCCGCCGACAGCAAGCTGGCCCTCAGGCTGGCGCAGCTAAAGGGCTTTGTGCTGATCGCCCAGAAGCAGACCGACGGGGCTGACGCGGCCGGCGTGCTGCTGAGCCAGGGGCTGCTGGAGTCCTTCGACAAGAAGCCGGAGGTCTACACGGCGGCAGGCGTTGATGAGGCGCTGCTGCGCAAGGCCGGCAAGACCGGCGCGCCACAGGACCTGCATGCCGTCCTGTCGAATATCGAGGCCGCCCAGCGCCGCGCGGGAGGCGACAAGGCGGCGGTGATCAAGGGAATGGTCGACATCGCTGCCGGCCTCTACCAGGGCGCGGTGCAACCGGGCTCGGTGGATCCGATCGATTACCAGCATTCGCTGGGCGCGGCGCTGTCCGCCCGCTCGCTGCTCGACAGCGAACTCGGCAAGGACCCCCGCGCCAAGGCCGCCGCTCCTGAAATGGACAAGTTCATCGCCCTCTGGCCTCAGCTCAGCGCGCCGGAAAAGCCAACGCCCGCCAGCACGGTCGCAGCGCAGGCGTCCCGGCTCGAGCTGGAATTGAGCTGAAGCCCCGACTGCCCCTTTCTATCGACGGCCGAACAGCCGCTCGATGTCGGCGAGCTTGAGTTCGACGTAGGTCGGCCGGCCATGATTGCACTGGCCCGAGTGGGGCGTGGCCTCCATCTGACGCAGCAGGGCGTTCATCTCGGCTGCGGCCAGTCGGCGACCGGCCCGTACCGAACCATGACAGGCCATGGTCCCGCAGATCTCGCCCATCCTCTCCTTCAGCGCCAGCGGCGAGCCGTTCTCCGCCAGGTCGTCGGCGATGTCGCGGACCAGGCCCTGCACATCACAGTCGCCCAGCAGCGCAGGGGTCTCGCGCACCAGCACGGCTCCGGGTCCGAACGCTTCCAGCCCCAGACCCAACTCGCCGAGTTCGGCCGAGCGAGCCACAATCCGTTCGGCCTCGGCGGGATCCAGTGTGACAACCTCGGGCAGCAGCAAGGTCTGGCGCGCGACGGCGCCGCCTTCCATCTCCACCTTCATCCGCTCATAGACCAGCCGCTCATGCGCCGCGTGTTGGTCGACGATGACAATGCCATCGCGGGTCTGGGCGACGATGTAGGTCTCGTGCACCTGGGCCCTCGCCGCGCCGAGCGGCTGTTCCAGGGGATCGGAGGTCTCGATCGGCGTAGCGTCGAACCGGGCGGAGGCTTCGGCCACGCCGGGCAGCTGCGCCGCGATAGGGCTCTCGCCCATCCAGGCCGTGGACGGCGCTCCAGGCCGGTAGACGGGACCGCTGGGACGCCATTGGCCTTCTGGACGGAACCCGCCCAGGGCCGCGCCCGCCACCGTCGTCGACGCGCGGTGCCCGGCGCCCGCCAGTGCATGACGCAGGCCGCCGATGATCAGGCCGCGCACCAGGCCCGGATCGCGGAACCGCACCTCCGCCTTGGCCGGATGGACGTTCACGTCCAGTTCCCGGGGATCGAGCTCGATGAACAGGGCGGCCGTGGGATGGCGGTCGCGGGCGAGGAAATCGGCATAGGCCGCCCGCAGCGCGCCCTGCAGCAGCCGATCGCGCACCGGCCGGCCATTGACGAACAGGTACTGGTGCGCCGAATTGCCCCGCGAGTAGGTGGGAAGGCCGGCAAAGCCCGAAAGCCGCACGCCCTCTCGCTCGTGGTCCAGCAACAGCGCGTTTTCCTCGAACTCACGGCCCAGCACGGCGGAGAGCCGCTTGAGCCGCCCTTCGGAGCCCGGATGCTCGGGCGGCAGCCGCAGCGTGCGCCGACCATCCAGATCCAGGGCGAAGCCCACCGCCTCGTGCGCCATCGCCTGGCGCTTGATCTCGTCGGTGATGGCCAGGGCCTCGCTGCGCTCTGACTTCATGAACTTCAGCCGCGCCGGCGTGGCGTAGAACAGATCGCGCACCTCGGCGCGGACGCCATGGTCCCCGGCGAAAGGCGCCGGTTGCGGCGCCCCGACCAAACCCCCCTCAACGGCGATCGCAAAGGCGTCGCGCGCGCCCCTGGCCCGGGCGGTCAGGGTCAGGCGGGCGACCGAGCCGATCGACGGCAGCGCCTCGCCGCGGAAACCCAGCGTCGAAATGTGCAGCAGGTCCCACTCGCCGCTTGCGTCGGGAGCAAGCTTGGAGGTCGCGTGCCGCTCCACCGCCAGCGCCAACTCCTCCCGGTCCAGGCCGTGGCCGTCATCTGACACAAGGATGCGCGCGAGCCCGCCCTGGTCGGCCTGAATCTCGATCCGGCTAGCCCCCGCGTCGATCGCGTTCTCGACCAGCTCCTTGGTCGCGCTCGACGGACGTTCCACCACCTCGCCGGCGGCGATGCGGTTGACAGTCTCGGGCGGCAGGAGGCGGATGGTCATTCGATTTCAGCTGGGCGAGGAGTTCAAATTCGTCTTGAAGCCTGATTAGAATCGATCATCCGCGAGGACCGTAGGCCGATTCCTCGATGTGAGCCCCGAGGAGTTGCGACATGGCCGAGCCGATCCGCATCCTGCTTCAGACCACCATACCTCATGTCGAAGACGACTGGCATGTCGGGCGCTTCTCTCTGCTCAAACAGAGCCTCGAATCGATCGCCGAGGTCACCGCACGCAATCGGGAGCCGCCCGGCCAGCCCGACTCCGTCCTGTCGTCCCTGGACCGGTCGGCGTTCGATCAGCTCTGGCTCATCGCCGTCGATACGGGCGACGGCCTCACGCCCGAGGACTGCGCCGGGGTCTCGCGCTTTCGGACGAGAGGCGGCGGCCTGATGGTCACGCGCGACCACATGGACCTGGGCTCCTCGGTCTGCACCTTGGGCGGCATCGGCCTGGCGCACTTCTTCCACAGCCGCAATCCCGATCCGGATCCGTCCCGCCGGGCGAACGACGACCCCTACACGACCAGCATCCAGTGGCCGAACTACCACTCCGGGGCCAACGGCGACTTCCAGGCGATCGAGCCGGTCGGAGCCCTGCACGCGCTCCTGGCCGACGTGGACGGGACCGCCCTGCCCTATCTGCCATCGCACCCGCACGAAGGCGCGGTCGGCCCCCCGCCTGATGACCCGAGCGCGCGGGTGATCGCCACGGGCCGGAGCAAGGTCACCGGACGCCGGTTCAACCTTGCGGTCGCCTTCGAGCCCGGCGAACAGGCCGGACCCGGCCTCGCCCAGTCCACGTTCCACCATTTCGCCGACTACAACTGGGACCCCCGCACGGGCTGCCCGAGCTTCGTCACCGAAGCGCCAGGGGACGGCATGCTGCGCGATCCCGAAGGACGCCGCTCGACCGAGCGATACGTCAGAAACCTCGCCCTCTGGCTGGCTGGCCGCCCGACCGGGACATGAGGGCGGGGCTCTCGGCGTTGGTCTGTCTGGTGCTCGCGGCAGGCCTTCCGGCCGCCGGCCAAGGCCTCCATCGCGACGCCGATCCGGAGGCGGCGATCTCGGACGAACTGGTGGTCAGGGCTCGCCTGGCGGGTCCGGCATGGTGGCGCGTTGCGGACGGCGGCTCCGAAGTCTGGATCCTGGGGATCCCAGCCGGCCTGCCCAAGGGCGTGGACTGGGATGATCGGCCCCTGCGGGCCCGCCTGGGACGCGCGCGGGCGTTGATCCTCCCGGCCCAGGCGCGCGTCGCCCCGCTGAAGGCCATCGGCTTCTTCATCAGGCATCGCAAGGAGCTGCGGTCGAAGACGCCGCTGGAGGAAAGCCTGCCCCCCGATGAGGCCCGGCGGTTCGCCGCCGCCCGCGACTCCCTCGGCAAGCCAGCCAAGACCTACGCCAGCTGGCGCCCGGCGGTGGCGGCCGTGATGCTGAGCTCGGACTTCCGCCGGGCCTTCAAGCTCGACCCGGGAGAGCCGCTCGACCACGTCCGCACCGTCGCCCGCAGAGCTGGCGTCCGCGAGCGCCGGGCCGCGAACTACGATGGCTCACAGGTGCTGAACCTGCTCGTCTCGATGTCGCAGGATGCGCATCGCCAGTGCCTGGACGATTCCGTGACGGAAGTGTCAGCCGGTCCGGACCGGATCCGTATCGCGGCCCGCGCCTGGGCCCAGAGTGACGTCCGCACGGCGCTGACCGCCGAACGGGGCTACGAGCGCTGCGTCGCCGCCCTGCCGGTGATTACAACGCTGATGCTGCGCGGCCAGGGCGACATGGCGGACTCGATCGCGGCCGCGCTGGGAACACCGGGCGAGACCGTCGCCGTCGTCGAGCTCCGCTCGCTCCTGGCGCGCGGCGGCGTGCTGGATCGGCTGCGCGCCCGGGGCCTGTCCGTCCGCACCCCGGACACGGCCTCCTGAGGCGCTAGAGGCCCGGCAGCTTGATGAAGGAGCCGCGCTTGTCGCGTTGGATCACTACCGGATTGCCGCCGGTCAGCGTCTTGATCTGCGCCGCTTCCGCAGCCGGGTCGACCGGATCGGCCGAGGCCGCGGCCTCAGCCAAGTCCTTGGTCTCCGGCGGCGCGGCGGACTTGTCCTTGCGCCAGAACATCACCTTGTCGGCGAAGCCCTTGTCCTTGTGGGCGATGTCGCCGAATTCGTCGTCGACAGAATAGCGGATCAGCGGGTCGGCCCGGTCTGCTCCGGCCTTGGCGACCAGCAGCTTCTCACCATCGGAGCGGGCCTCGGCCTGGCGCTCTCCGAACAGGGCGGTGCGTGCAGCGCTTTCCGGCTGCAGCTCCTGAGGCCGCGGCTCGCCCGGCCTGGGCGGACGCAGGGAGTAGTCAGGGGGCACCACCAGCGGCGCCTTGGCGACCACCCGGAACTCGTCAGGCGAATTCTTGCCGAGTCCAAGCGCCTTGGATGCAGTGCCGCAGCCCGAGAGCGCGACGCCGGCCCCGGCCAGCACGACGACGGCCATGACCACGCGGTTGAAACCCATCTGCACACGCTCCGACACGAGCCGCCCCGGCCCACGCACACTCGATACCCTATTCCGCCGCCTTTCGCCAAGAACCGCGCGGCGTCAGGTCACGGACGGCTCCTTCGGGCGCGCGAAGGCCTCTATGAGCAGCAAGGCGACGCCGACACTGATGGCGCTGTCCGCCACGTTGAACACCCATGGGAAGATGGGATGGAAATCGAGGAAATCGGTCACGGCGCCGAATCGTATCCGGTCGATCAGGTTGTTCCCCACCGCTCCGCCCATCACCAGGCCCAGCGCGACCGCTGTCAGCAGGCTCCCCGCCCGGCGCGCCCAGACGACCAGCGCCGCAACCACCGCCAGGGCGAAGACCACCAGCAGCCAGCGGCCACCGTCGCTGTCGGCGCGGAGCAATCCAAAGCTGACTCCGGGATTGTCGACGAAGTTCAACCTGAAGAACGGCAGGACCCGGATCGGTTCGCGGTGGCTCAGGTCCAGGACGTGCAGGATCCAGTACTTCGACAGCTGATCCAGCACCAGCACGCCGAGCGCGATCGCGTAGGCGGCGAGTCCCCAGCGCGTCACTCGCAGCGCGCCCATCAGCCGGCTGGTCGCTTCAGATCCCTCGGTCATCGCGCCGCCAGCGCCCCCTCGCAGCGAAGGCAGAGCCCGCGTTCGGGCTTCACCTCCGGCAGCACGCGCCAGCAACGCGCGCACTTGCAACCGAATGCCGCCAGCGGCTCCACCGCGACGCCAGGCGATTCCGAGAGCCGGAAGGCCGATGCCAGCCCCTCCCCCGCCTTGAGCTCGGCCGAACTGGTGCGGAACACCTCCGCCGGATCCATCCCGTCAAAGGCGGACGCCAGGGCCGGATCCTCGATCCAGACCCGTGGAGCAGCCTCCAGCGCCGCGCCCAGCCGCTTCTCCCGTCGCTCGACCTCGAGGGCGCCAGTGACAACCGCGAGGACGCGCCCGATCCCCTGCCACCGTTGCGCCTCCGCCGGACTACTCCAGGCCGCGGGCGTTTCAGGCATGGTGCGCAGGCAGTTGGACCCGGCGTCGGGGAAGCGCGTGGTCCAGGCCTCCTCCAGGGTGAAGGGCGCCAGCGGCGAGAGCCAGGCCGTCAGCCGCTCGAACACCAGGTCCATCACCGTGCGGCAGGCGCGGCGGCGCAGGGAATCCGGCGCGTCGCAGTAGAGGACGTCCTTGCGGATGTCGAAGTACAGGGCCGACAGGTCGTTCGAGCAGAATTCGGCCACCGGCCGCCATACATCCTGGAATCGATAGCCCTCGTAGGCGCTGCGCACCTGGACGTCGAGCTCCTGCAGGCGGTGCAGGATGAAGCGCTCTAGCGAAGGCATCTCCGCCGCGGCGACGCGCTCCGCCTCCTCGAACCCGTTCAGGCCGCCCAGCAGATAGCGGATCGTGTTTCTGAGCTTGCGGTAGGCGTCCACCGTGGTCTGCAGGACCGTGCGGCCGATCCGCTGGTCCTCCTCGTAGTCGACCATGGCGGCCCACAGGCGCAGGATCTCGGCCCCGCTTTCGCGCACGACGACGTCGGGCTCCACGGCATTGCCGAGCGACTTGGACATCTTCTCGCCCTGCTCGGTCAGGGTGAAGCCATGGGTCAGCACCGCGTTGAACGGCGCCCGGCCCCGGGTCCCACAGCCCTCCAGCAGCGACGACTGGAACCAGCCGCGATGCTGGTCGGAGCCCTCCAGATAGAGGTCCGCCGGCCAGTGGGAGTCGGAGCGCCCCTCGACGGCGAAGGCGTGGGTCGAGCCGGAATCGAACCAGACATCCAGGATGTCCTGCACCTGTTCGAAATCGGCCGGTTTGCGGCCGGCGCCAAGGAACTCGGCCGGATCGCGCACGAACCAGGCGTCGGCGCCATCCTTGCGGACGGCATCTGAGATCCGCGTGTTGACGGCGGCGTCGCGGAGCGGCTCGCCGGTCGCCTTGTCCACGAACATCGCCAGCGGCGTGCCCCAGGCGCGCTGGCGCGAGATCAGCCAGTCCGGCCGCGTCTCGACCATGCCGCGCAGCCGATTCTGCCCGGAGGCCGGGAAGAAGGCCGTTGCGTCGACCGAGGCCAGCGCACGTTCACGCAGCGTCCGCCCGTCTTCAAGCGGCTCGTCCATGCGGATGAACCACTGCGGGGTGTTGCGGAAGATCACCGGGGCCTTGGAGCGCCAGGAGTGTGGATAGGAATGCTCCAGTCGGCCACGGGCCAGGAGCGCGCCGACCTCGATCAGCTTGTCCATCACCGCCGCGTTGGCCGGCCCGAACTTGCCGACCTTCTTGCCCTCGGTCTCCAGCACCTTCAATCCGCCGAACAGCGGGACGTGGCTGTAGTAGGCGCCGTCGGGGTCGACCATCTCGGGGATGTCGCGACGGCCCGATGCGATCCAGACCTGGAAGTCTTCAGCGCCGTGGCTGGGCGCGGTGTGGACGAACCCGGTCCCGGCGTCTTCGGTGACGTGGTCGCCAGCGAGGAGCGGCACGTCGAAGTCATAACCCTGGCCGCGGAACGGATGGGCGCAGACCAGCCCCGCCGGGTCGACCCCGTAGAGCCGCTCCCACGTCGCGATCTTGGCGGTCTGGCGCACGTCCTCGGCCAGGCGGTCGGCCACCACCAGCCGGTCGCCGGCCTTGGCCCAGGGCTCAAAGGCCAGCCCCTGCTCCATTCCCGTGACCTCGTAGACGCCGTAGGCGATGTCGGGATTGAAGGCGATCGCCCGGTTGCCGGGGATGGTCCAGGGCGTGGTCGTCCAGATGACGATCGAGGCGTCTGTCAGGCTGGGGAAGTGTTTGGCCAGCGCCTTGGCCTCGGCGGTGGGATTCTCCCAGGGATCGGTGCTGTCCGGGTCGGCCGGCGTCCGGTATCCGACGAGCGGGAACTTCACCCAGATCGTCGGGCTGACGTGGTCGTGGTACTCCACCTCGGCGTCGGCCAGGGCGGTGCGCTCGACCGGCGACCACATCACCGGCTTGGAGCCGCGGTAGAGCTGGCCCGACATCAGGAACTTGTGGAATTCCTGCACGATGGCCGCCTCAGTGGCGAAATCCATGGTGGCGTAAGGCGCTTCCCAGCGGCCGAGCACGCCCAGCCGCTTGAACTCGGCTTTCTGGGCCTCGATCCACTGCCCGGCGAAGGCGCGGCACTGGGCGCGGAACTCAGCCAGCGGAACCTCGTCCTTGCGCTGGCCGCGGCCACGGTATTGTTCCTCGATCTTCCACTCGATCGGCAGACCGTGGCAGTCCCAGCCGGGGACGTAGTCGACGTCGAAACCCAGCAGGAAACGGCTGCGGACGACGAAATCCTTGAGGATCTTGTTCAGCGCATGGCCGATGTGGATCGCGCCATTGGCGTAGGGAGGCCCGTCATGGAGCACGAACAGCGGCGCGTCCGCGGCCCTGCGCGCCTTGCGGATCGCGTTGAACAGATCCTGCCGGCGCCAGCGCTCCAGGATCTCGGGCTCGAGCTTGGGCAGGCCCGCGCGCATGGGGAACGCGGTCTCCGGCAAGAAGACGGTGTCCCGGTATTCCCGGGTGGTGTCGGTGGAATGGGAGGAGGATGCGGCGTCGTCGGCCATGACAGCGTTCCAGCGCAAGTCGGACAATGGGATGGGAACGGATCCCGGCGCGCGCTGGAGCTATCGCCCTGGCGTCACGCCGGGCGGTTAATTCGTGGGCCTGTCCGAACCGGAGTCATGCGCGGGATGTAACAGAGCCCGCCGACCAGCGCAAAGCGTCAGCCGCGGCGACGTTCGCGCGGCGTCACCATCATGCGGATCCGCTGGCCCGAGCGGATGATCTCCACCGGAGTCGATTGATCGATCGAGTCGTGGTCCATCGCCGAGAGCAGGTCATCCAGGCCGGTGACCGCGCGGCCGCCGACGGCGATGATCAGGTCGCCCTCCTCCACACCGGCCTGGGCCGCGGGGCCGCCGCGTTCCACGCCGGCCACCCAGACGCCGGACGCCTGGTCCACACCGGTCGAGCGGGCGAAGTCGGCGGGGATGGGAGCCTGCTGGGCGACGACGCCGATATAGCCGCGCCTGACCCGGCCTTGGGCGGCGAGCTCGGCCATGACGAACCGCGCCGTATTGCTGGCGATCGCGAAGCACAGGCCCTGGGCGCCGGCGACGATGGCGGTGGCGACGCCGATCACCTCGCCGGCGGAGTTCACCAGCGGCCCGCCGGAGTTGCCGGGATTGAGGGCGGCGTCGGTCTGGATCAGGTCCTCGATCAGCCGTCCGCGCCCGCTCCGCAGCGATCGGCCCAGCGCCGAGACCACCCCGGCGGTCACCGTGGCCTGGAAGCCCAGGGGGGCCCCGATGGCGACGATCAGCTGGCCCGGCCGCAGGCGCTTGGAATCGCCCAGCCTGACCGCCGGCAGGTCCACCCGCGGCTCGATCCGCAACAGCGCCAGGTCGGTGTCCGGATCGTCGCCGGCGACCCTGGCCTCGAGGCTGCGCCCATCGTGCGTGACGATCTCGATGCGCGCCGCTCCCCGCGCGACGTGGCTGTTGGTCAGGATCAGGCCCTCGGAGCCGACCACGAACCCGGAGCCGAGCCCGTCGGCGCCGAAGCCGGGCCGCAGCGGATGGACCCGCACCACGGAGGGGCTGACGCTCTCCACCACGCGAACGACCACCTCGGAATAGGCGTCCAGGATCCCGTCGTCGACGGTGGGCTGCGCAGCGGCCGCGGGCCGGAACACCGGCGTCGCTTCACCCTGGAAGGTGAATGGCGTGGGCGGGCGCCGTGCGGGACTGCGCCGCGCCTGGGCGAACCGCTGGTATTTGCGAGCCTTCAGCATGGCCTGCCGCCCCTCGCGAACCCTCAGACCTCGAGCAGCAGACTCCTCGCCTTGTCGGCGTCCAGATTCATCTGCGTGATCAGGGTCTCCAGGTCGGGAAACTTGAGTTCCGGGCGCAGGAAGTCAATCAGTTCCGTCTCGATGACCTGGCCGTAGATGTCCTCGTCGAAGTCGAAGAGGAAGACCTCCAGCCGCGCCTCGACCTCGCCGACCGTGGGGTTCTTGCCGACGCTGGCGACGCCCGGCAGGAAGCGGCCGTCCGGCAGCCGGGTGCGGGTGGCGTAGATGCCGAGCTTCGGCCTGACATAGCCGTTCAGGGCGACGTTGGCGGTGGGAAAGCCCAGGGTGCGGCCGAGCTTGCGGCCCTCGACCACCAGGCCCTCGATGGCGAAAGGACGACCGAGGATCTCGGCCGCCGCCTTCGGCTCTCCGGCCTCTATGGCCTTGCGCACATCGGTGGACGACAACTTGCGGCCTTCTGCATCTGTAACCGGCTCCAGGACGGTTACGCCAAACCCCAGCTGGCCGCCAAGCGCCTTCAACTGCTCGCCGTCGCCCGAACGGCCCTTGCCGAAAGTCGTGTCGGAACCGATGGCGACGTGCCGAACCCCGAGGCCCTCGGCCAGCACGCTTTCGGCGAAGGCGTCCGCCGCCATGCCGGCCAGATCGCCCTCGAACGGCAGCAGATAGAGCTTTTCGACCCCCAGCGCCTCGAGATGACGAATCCGCTGCGCCGGCGTGGTCAGCAGGAAATCGGGCGCCTCGGGCCGGAACCAGCGCCAGGGATGAGGATCGAAGCTGAGCACCCCGAGCGGCGCTCCCGCTGATCTCGCCGCTTCGGCGGCGGCTGAGATGACCTTCTGATGACCTCGGTGGACGCCGTCGAACGCGCCGAGGGCGACACTGGCGCCCCGGTCGTCAGGCTCGAGCCCGCGCCAGCCCCGGATGATCTTCATCGGCCGCCGGCGGCCCGCCTTGGGACCATCACCACGGCCTCGCCGGTGACCACGGCCTTGCCCGCGACCTCGCACACCGTGGCCAGGGTGACCCGCGCGTGACGGGTGTCGATCTTCGAGACGGTTGCTCGCGTTCGTACTTCATCACCGATCCTGACCCCTCGGCGGAAGCTCATGGTCTGGGAAAGGTAGACCGAACCCGGGCCCGGCAGGCGCGCGCCCAGCACCGCCGAGATATAGCCGCCCAGCAACATGCCATGAGCCACCCGCCCCTTGAGCGGCGTCGAGGCGGCGAACGCCTCGTCGAGATGGACCGGGTTGTTGTCGCCCGTCACCCTCGCGAAGGTCCTGACGTCCGCGTCGGTGACCGTGTGCGCCAGCTCCGCGCTCTGTCCCAGTGTGAGATCCTCCAGGCAAAGCCCTGTCATCCCTGTCTCCGACACCCTACCAGACCAGTTCCGACATGGCGTACCTGGCCGCTGTGGCGTGCTCCTTCAGGAATCGGGCCGCGAGCTCGGCGCCCCCGAACTCGGACTGGTCGTTCAGGTCCGCTGCATGCACCCCGCCCCACAGGAACAGGCAGTCCAGGCCCTGGGCCTCAGCCCCGCGGACATCGGTGGTGACCCCGTCACCGATGCACAGCACCTTGCGAGGATCGGGCGCGCGGCCGAGCAGGGTCTCCAGCTCCATCATGGCGCGGACATAGATCGGTGCGTGCGGCTTGCCGGCCATGATCGCGCGTCCGCCCAGCGATTCGTAGAGCTCGGCCAGCGCCCCCGCGCAGTAGATCAGCTTGTCGCCCTTCTGCACCATGCGGTCGGGATTGGCGCAGATCATCTCCAGGCCGTGGGCGCGTGCGACGGTGAAGCGCTCGCGATAGTCCTCGGGCGTATCCACTTCGTCGTCGAACGGACTGGTGCAGGCGATGAACGCGGCGTTCTGCGGCTCATCCACGAAGTCGAGCCCCAGGCCTTCGTAAAGCGGCGCGTCGCGGGCAGGCCCCACGGCCCAGGCGGGTCCTGGCGCGCGGTCCTTGAGCAGCGAGCGGGTGACATCGCCGGACGTCACATAGGCCGACCAGGCCTCCGCCGGCACGCCGACGCCGGCGATTTGGCCATAGAGCGCGCGCGACGGACGCGGCGCGTTGGAGATCAGCACCACCGGACCGACTTCCGCCCGGAATCGCGCCAGGGCGGCGCAGGCGTCGGGGAACGCCTCGCGGCCATTATGGATCACGCCCCAGACGTCACAGAGAATCGCCTCGTAGCCGGGGGCGATCTCGGCGAGGCCGGATGTGAGTCTTGGGGAGAGCATGCCCGCCGGGGCTAGCCGGCCGCGGCGCCGGCGTCAATCGTGCTACCGCGCCGCGACACGCTGCAGGGCGGAGCGGAGGAAGGCGGCGGGCGGCTCGGCCTCCGCCAGCACGGCGTCGCGGATCGCCCGGGGCTCGCCGAACAGGTGGCCCTGGCCGAAGGCGATATCCAGCTCCAGCACATCGATAGCCTGGCGTTCGGTCTCCACCTTCTCGGCGATGACCTCGGCGCCGAACCGGCGGGCGACGCCGGCGTAGTCGGAAGGCTGCAGGTCCTTCAGCGCGCTCAGCGGATTGGGCCCCTCGTCGTTCAGCAGCCGGCTCAGCAGCAGGTCCGCGCCGATCTTGATGAACCTGACGTCCGCCCGCTGCAGCTCGCGGAAGTCGAGGTCCAGGTTGGAGACCTGGTCGATCGAGAAGCGGAAGCCGAAATCGGCCAGCTTGGCCATGTTGCGCGCCTCGATCGAGCCGCGCTGCTCGAACGCCGCCTGCCCCAGCTCGAAGATCAGGCCGTCGGCCATGTCGCGGTTGTCGGCCAGGAAGGTGAGGAACTGCGGGAAGAACTCCTCGTCGGCGAGGGACGAGAGGGACAGGTTGCAGAAGATCGCCACCTTGCGGTCCTGCCGCGCCAGCCGGCGGACGATCTGCACGCAGCGGAACAGCAGCAGGTTGTCAATGGCGGCGACCAGCCCTTCCGGCTCGGCGACGGTGAGGTATTCGGCCGGCATCATCACCCGGCCGGAGGCGTCGCGCAGGCGCGAGAAGCTCTCGTAGAACATGGTCCGCCGCTGGGGCAGGTTCACCACCGGCTGCAGGTAGAGGTCGACCCTGTTCTCGGCCAGGGCCTCACGCACCGTCTGCAGCAGGCCCGCGCTCTGGGCCACATCGATGGCAGCGCCGGTATGCGGCGTGAAGACCGGGGCGCCGGAGAGGCGTTCCTCCAGGCTCACGCTCATGCGCTGGACCAGTTCCTCCAGCATCCGGACCTCGTGGGTCAGCTCTTCCGACTTGCGGACGGCCTTCTCCTGGACCGCATCGGCCAGCACGGCGAGGCTGTCGTTGATCTGGTCCAGCTTGCCGGTCACGCCGAGGTAGGCGTCCCGCAGGGTGTCGAAATCGCGCTTCAGGGAACCCTGCTCGATCGACCGGCCGACCACGCCCTGCAGCGAAAACGCCAGGCCGAGGCCCGCGGCGAGGCCGGCCGCGGCGGCGGCCCATCCCCCTCCCACGCGCCAAAGCAGCAGTGCTATCACTACCGCCAGACAGATCGAGGCCCCCCCGAGGAGGACCATGGTGAGCTTGCGCATGGGCCCGGCCGTTCGAATCGCTCGATTATCAGTCGCGACTGCGGATCAGTCGAACACTATGAATCGTTGCACTGTAACGCGACGCACGAGCGGCGTCGGTATCTGAAACCCTAACTGGTACGCCCATGGCTCAGAACCCGTCCGCCGCCACCGTTTTCCGCCGCCTGCACCAGGGGCCAGAGCTGCTGCGGCTCGCCAACGCCTGGGACGCGGGCAGCGCCCGGCTGATCGAGAGCCTGGGTGCGCCGGCGATCGCCACCACCAGCGCCGGGGTGGCCTGGGCCCACGGCTATCCCGACGGCGACGTGCTTCCGCTCGAGCGCCTGCTCGACACCGTGGCCGCCACCGCCCGGGTGATCAACGTCCCCCTGACCGTCGACATGGAAGGCGGATACGCCGCCGATCCCGCCGGCGTCGGCGAAGCGGTGGCCCGGATGATCGACGCCGGCGGCGTCGGGCTCAACATCGAGGACGGAGGCGATCCACCCGAAGCGCTGGCCGCCCGGATCGAGCAGGCCAAGCGGGCCGGCGCCCGCGCGGGCGTGGATGTGTTCGTCAACGCGCGGACCGACGTCTACCTGCGCGGCCTCGCCTCTGCTGAGACGCGGGTGGAAGAAACCCTCGCGCGGGCGGCGCGCTATCGCGAAGCCGGGGCGGACGGGATCTTCGTTCCCGGCATCATGGATCCGGCCGAAATCGCCGAGGTGGTCGCGCGAGCCGGTCTTCCGCTCAACGTCATGGCACGGCCTGGCCTGGCGACGGGGGCGGAGCTCGCGGCGCTGGGCGTGCGCCGGCTGAGCGCCGGATCGGGCATCACCCAGGCCGTGTGGGGTCGCGCGGCGACGCTGGCGCGGGACTTCCTGCAGGATGGCGCCTCCGATGCGCTCGCCGAGGGAGCGATGACCTATCCCCAGATCAATGCGCTCATGATCGGGCGGTGAGCCTCCCACGGAAGCCGACGATGCCGTCGATCGACGAGACCCACGATCCGCAGCGCCGCAGCTGGCTCGAGAGCGCCAATACGCCGGACGCGGAGTTCCCGATCCAGAACCTCCCGTTCGGCCTGTTCCGGATCGGGCCGGACCAAAGCCCCCGGATCGGCGTTGGCATCGGCGACCGGATCCTGGACCTGGCGGCGCTCGCCGATCCAGCCGGCCCGGCTCCCGGGCCCGAGGCCGCGGTCCTGCGATCAGAAAGCCTCAACGCCCTGATGGCCCTCGGCAAACCGGCGGCGACGGCGTTGCGGCGGCGCCTGAGCGAACTGCTGTCCGACCCTGGCCGGCGCGCGGAGGTCGAGCCTCACCTGGTCCCCATCGCGGACGCCGAGTTGCTGCTGCCGGCCCGGATCGGCGACTACACCGACTTCTACGCCTCGGTGTTCCACGCTACCAACGTCGGGCGGCTGTTCCGACCCGACAACCCGCTGCTGCCGAACTACAAGTGGATCCCGATCGCCTACCACGGCAGGGCCTCGACGATCGCGGTGAGCGGAACGCCTGTGCGGCGGCCGCGCGGCCAGGTCGCTCCGCCCGGCCAGGCACAGCCTGTCTTCCAGCCCTCGCGCAGCCTGGACTATGAGCTGGAGCTGGCCGCCTGGATCGGCGCGCCCTCGCCGGCCGGCGCCCCGGCGACCATCGACACGGCCCCCGGGCACATCTTCGGCTTCAGCCTGCTCAACGACTGGTCCGCTCGCGATATCCAGGCGTGGGAATACCAACCGCTGGGTCCGTTCCTGTCCAAGAGCTTCGCCACCACCCTCTCGCCCTGGATCGTCACCGCCGAGGCCCTTGCGCCGTTCCGCGCCCCGGCGTTCGAGCGGCCCGAGGGGGATCCGGCGCCCCTGCCCTACCTGAGCGCGGACGCTGACCAGGCGAGCGGCGGGCTGGGGATCGAGCTGGAAGCGTTCATCGCCTCGGCGGAGATGCGGCGGAGCGGGCTTGAGCCCATGGCCGCGTCTCGCGCCGACTTCGCCCAGATGTACTGGACCGCGGCGCAGATGGTCGCGCACCACGCCTCCAATGGATGCGACCTGCGGCCGGGCGACCTGCTGGGCTCAGGAACGGTTTCAGGCCCCGACCGCCGGACCGCAGGCTGCCTGCTGGAGATCACCGCCCGCGGCGCCGAGCCCATCGCCCTGCCGAGCGGCGAGACCCGGACCTTCCTGGAGGACGGCGACGAAGTGATCCTGCGAGGCCATTGCCGCCGTGACGGCTTCATCTCGATCGGCTTCGGCGAATGCCGGGGGATCATCCTCCCGGCGGCTTGGTAGATCGCCTAGATCGCGGCCGCCTTTGGCGGGATCGCATCCACGCGTCGCAGGCCCCGGCGACCCGCCAGGACATAGTTCAGCTTTCGCATGGCAGCCATCCTGAGCGCGTATGGCCCAGCCGCCGGCGGCCCGACCACGCACACTTCGGTGCAAGTCTCCACGTGGATGGCCGAAACCTTGACGACATTGCCGATCCGCCGAAGCTCGAACAACACCTCGCCCAGGGAAGCCCGCATATCGTCCGGCCTAGCGACTGAGAGGATGGGCGCTGGCCCGCGCGGCCACACTGACGGGGCAAGGGCAGCCCGCCATTACGCCCATCCAGGCGCGCCAAGTGACGTTATCGATTCTGTCGGTCGACACGTCCGCACGCTGGACTCCAAGCCTTGCGAAAAGGTTGCAGCGCCCTTCGCCCGGTCGGTCGAACGTTACGTCTCTCGCCCAGCGGCCTCAGTCGCAGTGGCGCCAGGGCGAGGTGAAGCCCGGCCAGGGTCCCGGTCGACAGGTGACCGACGACCTCAGATGGTCCGAGCGATCAAGGGGATCAGCTCGTTCTGAGCCTTGAGCCTTCCGGCGACATCGTGCCCGCAGTCGGGGATCGCGACCTGCTCCATTGGCCAGTGCGCCGCCAGGCGGTTCACGTGCGCCGCGTCCAGATCGGCGCTGGCGCCGTAGTAGACCGCGACCCGCCCCTTGGCCGGCGCTTCACGGGCGAGGTCGCCAAACGGATAGGCGGCGATCGTGGCCTGATGCTCGCGCCAACGATCATCGCCGAAGGCCTCTGTCACCACCGGATCGATGGCCGTCTGGGGCGCGAAAGCCAGGATCGCATCGGCGTTCAACCGGGCCCCGAAGTAGAGGGCGCCGAACCCCCCCATGGAGTTGCCGAGGAAGGTGACGCGGCTGGCGCCCGACCGTGCGACGGCCTGCCGGATCCGCCCGGTCAGGTCGGCGATCGTGGCCTCGTCATACTGGTACCACCGCCGGCCCAGGTCCCGCACGAACAGGGCGGCGCAGTCGAGCGCGCCCATGCTCTTGTGGAACTCGAAGGGGATGGCGCCCAAGGCATGCGAGACACCGGTGAAGGCCACCACCAGCCGGTCACAGGGCCGCAGGGCCGACTCGAGCACTTCGATCATCGCGTGGACATGTCTCCTGCGTGGCGCGAGACGGGCGTGGAGGGGCGAACATGCGACACCTGTTGCCTGCCATTCTCAGCCCTTCAGCAGGACCAGCCGCGTGGTGCCGGCGCTGTCAGAGGAGCAGGCTCGACAAGGCCTGCTGATGCTGTCGCACATAGGCCGGGAAGCTTGAGTCCAGCGCGTGCCGCACGTGGTGGCCTGTATCCAATCCTCGGCGGATGTCGGCCAGCAACCCGGCAAAGTGCTCGCGATCCATGTGCGCGTTTTCCTGGTGGGAGTAGCTGAGCATCTTGCGTTCGAGCATGGCCGGTTCTCCTACCGAGCTGAAGTGCCAGCCGGCGGTGTCTGTGACCCGCCTTGGCGCGTAGCGGGGCATGCAGATCCTCAGATAACTGGATCCATTGGCCGCCAGGGTGCGGGCCGGCACGATCGCGGTCTTGAACACTGGCTTGGGAAGCACCCGCTCCAGGTTGAGGAAAAACTGAAACATGCGAAGCGCGACGGATACCGCCTCCTCCTCGAACGCTTCGAGCCTCTTGCCATCAAGAATTTCGTCGACATCCGAGATCAAAATGCGGTCGCGGGAGCCGCACAGGCCAGAGATTCCGCGCACGGCGCTGTCCCGCTGGTAGAACTCCCGACTCCACGCGGTCCGTAGATGTGACGGAAACTCGTCGAGCTGGACGTATATGATTTTGTGCGCGAACTCGCGGAACTCCGCCTGACGTTCGAGGAAATAGAGCGGCTTGTCCCGGCCGGTGAAGGTCTGGCGTGCTTCGACGATGACGAAGGCGTCGACCCAGGACGCCATCTCGTTCAGCTTGATCCGGAGCATGCTGAACTCTCCATTGAAGGGGAACAGATCAAACGTCCGCGGATGATCGCCGGCGTCACCGAAAGAGACGGGATAGGTCGAAAGGAATTCGCGTCCGATGCACCTGGATAGCTCACTGTTGGCCCCCGAGAACGCTTCTTCGTGGCCCGACAGGTCCTCGAGGTCGCGAATTGCTCCGCGCCAGTCTCCTTGTGCGGCCTTGGCGAGGGCGAGGCACTTGAAGAGTTTCCAGCTGGAGAAGGATCGTGCGAGCGGCGGGCCTCCATCGGTGTCCGACGAACGTCGATCCGGCTTGGCGCCGAGGGCCGCGTTGAGGCTTCCTGCCAGACGCGACGCATCATCCGGCATAGCGAGGCGCAACGCGCAGCTGGCGAGTGTCAGGGCCTGGTCCCAGTCCTCAGCTTCTTTGAAGGCGCCACGCTCGAGGCCAGCCAGCACCATCCGGGTCGCGAGGCGCACCATGCCCAGCTTGAGGCTGGCCCGGACGTAGCGCTCGAAGTCTGGCCAGGAGGACGAGGCCTTCACAAGGTCTTCGCGTTCGACAAGCTGTGTGACCGCGCTGGCAAACCGCTCCTCTGAGGCAGAGGCCGCCTTGGGAATCCGTCGCGCCAGGGCGCGAGCTTCGGCCGATCGGCCAGTGTCCAGCAACGCCGCCGCGACCGAGCATCTCATTTGGGGGGGAACGTCCGGGGCGTTGAGTTTGAGCGCTACGTCGAGCACTTCAGACGAATAGCCCAGCTGCATGAGGACATGGATCAGGCGGGAACAGACCGACTCCGTGACGTAGCCTCGATCCATGAGTCGGCGCGCATGCGCGACGTAGGTCAGTCGATCCTGGCGCGTCCACGCGCTCTGCAATCCTTGCCGCAGTTCCGTCGTCGAGGCAGAATCCTCAAGCGACGTTCCCTCCAGCAAGTCTCTCAACAAGCCAATCTTGAAGGCCTCTTGGACTTTCATACGCGATCCAAACCCAGGGAGAGGGAAATCAGGGACAGGGAAGTAGGACCAGACCTCCACGGCCGCTCTGCGCATCTGCTCCGCCAGGATATCGCAATAGATGTCCTGATCGCCGTCTTCGAAGAAGATCGGTTCACGCCGGTTGCCCCGCGTCGTGACGTGGTGTGGGCAACCCGGAACGACGATCCGGGCCAGAGGAGCCATCGCGCAGGCTTAGCACGACCAGAAACACAACGGGAACATTGCTCCTGTCCCCGTATTCTCCGCACCGTATTCTCGCAGCTCGGCGACGCTGCCCTGCAGTGACCCCGCGGCGGCAGACCGCTCAGTCGGTGGCCGTGACCACCCTGACCGCGCAACAAAAAAGGAGCCCGGCGGACCGGGCTCCTTCCTTTGTCGGACGTCTGGATCAGGTCAGAAGTTGACGCCGATCGTCGCGCGACGGTTCAGAGGCTCCTTGACGCCGTCTGGAGTGGGCACGGCCGGTTGGCTTTCACCCTTCCAGTCGACGGTGAGCTTGGTTTGGGCGACGCCCAGGCCAACCAGGGCGTCGGCGACGGCCTTGGCCCGGCGCTCGGACAGACGGAGGTTGTAGGCGTCCGAGCCGGACCGGTCAGCGTGGCCGACGACGGCGATCGACGTCGCGTTGCCCATGCTGGCGTAGCTGGCCGCTTCCTGGACCACCGTCTGGGCTTCCGGCGTCAAGATGTACTTGTCGAACGGGAAGTAGACGATGAATTCCTTGGCCTCATAAGCCGGCGGCGGAGGCAGCGGAGGCGCCGCGAACATGTACCGCAGGCCGATCGTCACCGTGTGGTCCTGGAG
>FTHA01000985.1_pt1 | contig 22704 bp, 22 predicted proteins | sample 1640771 | NCBI WGS metagenome assembly FTHA01 (sample SAMEA3914789, study PRJEB12502) | metagenome | biome: forest; material: soil | place: Canada | collected 2011-07-03 | depth 0.3 m | reverse complement strand
GTCGAAGGTCGAGGAGACGACCTCGCCCTTCACCGTGCGCTGCATGTCGGTGACTTCCTCGGGCCGCTCGTCGATGAGCAGCACGATCAGGTAGCATTCCGGGTGGTTGTGGGCGATCGAGCGGGCGATGTTCTGCAGCATCACCGTCTTGCCGACCCGCGGCGGGGCGACGATCAGGCAACGCTGGCCCTTGCCGAGGGGCGCGACGATGTCGATGACGCGGCCAGACTTGTCCTTGATGGTGGGGTCGTCGATCTCCATCACCAGCCGCTCTTCCGGATAGAGCGGGGTCAGGTTGTCGAAGTGGACCTTGTGGCGAACCGCCTCCGGGTCCTCGAAATTGATCTGGTCGACCTTGACCAGGGCGAAGTAGCGCTCGCCTTCGCGGGGCGCGCGGACGCCGCCCTCGACCGTGTCGCCGGTCCGAAGACCGAAGCGCCGGATCTGTGAGGGGGAAACATAGATGTCGTCCGGCCCAGGCAGGTAGTTGGCTTCTGGGCTGCGCAGGAAGCCGAAGCCGTCCTGCAGGACTTCCAATGTCCCGCCGCCCGAGATCTCCACGCCGCCTTCTGCGAGGGTCTTCAGGATGGCGAACATCATGTCCTGCTTGCGCATCGCATTGGCGTTCTCGAGCTCGAGCGCCTCGGCGAACGCCAAGAGGTCGGTGGGGGATTTGTCCTTCAGCTCCTGAAGCGACATCCGCTTCAGGCCGAGGGTCTCGACCGGAGACGGACCGTCGTCATCGCCGTTCAGGTCCGCGCCTTCATCCGCGAGGAGCTCCGGCTGAGCGTCCGTCAGAGTGTCGATCGTAGATTCATCTGTCATGGATTGACCTAAGGGGGTCTGGCTTCCGACGGAATCCGGCTGTTGGGCGCAGTCGTCGGCGAATTTGAAATTAGATTGGACGCTTCGGCCGATCTGCGGCGCGCATCCGTCTTGGGGCGGGAGCGCGGCGAACCGCGCCTGGGTCAGCGGAACCACATGCCGCCGATCAGGTCAAGCAGAGCTTTGGATTTCGCCCGCTCCATCAAGATCCGAGAGCCTTTGGCCGGGCCTAGCCCCCGAACTCGGTCGTCACCGCCAGCACCATGACGATCGCCGCCAGGAAAGGCAGCTCATTGGTCATCCGCCAGAACTTCTCTGACCGCTGGTTCGTCCCGGCCGCGAATGCCTTGCGCGCCCGGCCGAGGAAGTGATGCCACCAGAGCAGGAAGGCCACGCCGGCCAGCTTGGTGATCATCCAGGGTTTCACAAGGAAGCCCCACCCCCGTCCCGTTCCGTCGATCCAGATCAGCCAGCCGCCCAGGATAAAAGCGGCGATCATCGCGGGGTTCATGATGATCCGATAGAGCTTCAGCTCCATGGTCCGGAAGGTCAGGTCCATCTCTCCGCCAGGCGCCGCCTTCGTATGGTAGGCGAAGATCCGCGGCAGATAGAGCAGCCCCGCCATCCAGGCGATCACGGCGATGATGTGCAGGCCGCGCGCCAGATTATACATCAGGAGGCCTCCCGACGCGCCGCGAGAGGACAGCCGGCGAGGCCCGCGGCGCAGGCCGCTCCGTCCGGGCCGACGCCGCTTCGATCCAGAGCCCTCGCCGCAATGCCTGCCAGGCCCTCGATGAAGCTGTCCTCCACCCCAACCGCCATGGCGCGCAGGTAGACCTGACAGCCCGCCTTGCGGGCCAGTTGCGCGTAGTCCCGGTCGAGTTCCACCAGGGTCTCCACGTGCTCGGAGACAAAGGCGACCGGATCGATCAGGACGCCGACACCGTCGGCGCACGCCTGCAGGATCTCGGCGGGCGTGGACGGCCCGATCCACTTCATCGGCCCCACCCGGCTCTGGTAGCAGATGCGCCAGTCCCACGGCCACTGCAGGCGATCAACGATGGCCCTGCAGGTGGCTTCGACATGCTGCTGATAGGGGTCTCCACGGCGGATCACCTGCTCGGGCAGGCCGTGGGCCGAGAACAGCACCCGCACGTTCCCGGGCCGCCCCGCCGTTTCCCAGACCCGGCGGATTCGCGCCACGTGAGCGGCGATGAAGCCCTCCTCGGCCGGATAGCAGCAGACCGTGCGGACCTCGCCTGGGCCTTTGTAAGCCTCTCGCCAGGCCTTCAGGGACGACCCCGTCGTGGTGGTCGAGAACTGCGGATAGAGCGGCAGGAGCACCACCTCGTCAGGTGACCAGTCCGTCACCTCGAGGGCCACCTCCTCGGTGAACGGCCGCCAATAGCGCATGGCAACGAACACCCGGACTTCGTCCTCTGGCAGACGGGAGTCGAGCACGCCCTGCAACGCCATGGCCTGAGCGCGGGTCTCACCCAGCAATGGCGACGCGCCGCCCATGTGGCCGTAATTCGCGCGGGCCGATTTCGCCCGTGTCGTGGAGATCAGCGCGGCCAGCGCCTGACGCACGCCCGTAGGCGCGCCGATAATGGCCGGATCATTGAAAAGGTTGAACAGGAAGGGCCGCACCGCCTCGGGGCCATCCGGCCCGCCGAGATTGAACAGCACCACGGCGACTTTCCGGCGCGAGGCGTGCGCCATCTCAGCGGGTCCCGCCCCAGCCCGTCACCAGCTCGACCACCTGTTCCACGTGCGCGATCGGCGTGTCCGGCAGGATGCCATGCCCGAGGTTGAACACGTAAGGACCGCCGCCCCACTGTCGCAACATCTGTTCCACCCGTGTTCCGAGAGCCGCGCCGCCGGCGCGCAGCAGCAGGGGATCCAGGGCTCCCTGGATCGGCATGCTGTGCTGCAGCCGCTGACCCAGGTCCGCCGACGCCTGGACGTCCAGGGCCACGGCATCAACGCCTGAACGCGCCACATAGCCTTCCGCCAGGGCGCCGGCGCCCCTGGGGAAGCCGATCACCGGCGCCGTCACGCCCGCTTCGCGCAGGCGCGTCACGATCTTCCGATGCGGAGCGATCACCAGCCGCTCGAACTGGTCCTCGGCCAGGCCATCGGTCCAGGAGTCGAAAAGCTTCAACACGTCGGCGCCTGCCCTGGCCTGCATGGTCAGGTACTGGGCGCTCGCCTCCGCCAGGATGTCGAGCAGGCCGTCGATCCGGGCCGGATCCTGGTAGGCCAGGGCCCGCGACGCAGTCCGGTCCCGGCTGCCCCCGCCCTCGATCATGTAGGTCGCCACCGTCCAAGGCGCACCCGCGAAGCCGATGAGGGCCCGATGGGGCTCCAGCGCGGCGCGGACGGTCGTCAAGGTCTCGCCCACCGGCGCCAGGATCGCCGGCGCCTGCTCCAGGCCGCGCTCCAGATCCGCGTTGGACGGCAGCGGGCCGAGCTTTGGCCCTTCACCTTCTTCGAACCAGACCTTCTGTCCGAGCCCCAGCGGGATGAGCAGGATGTCGGCGAACACGATCGCGGCGTCCAGCCCGAAGCGGCGCATCGGTTGCAGCGTGGCTTCAGCGGCCATCACCGGATTGAGGCAGAAGGCGATGAAGTCCTTCGCCTGGGATCGCAGGGCCCGGTATTCGGGCAGGTAGCGGCCGGCCTGGCGCATCATCCAGATCGGCGGTCTAGGCGTGCTCTCCCCGGCGAGCGCTCTCAACAACAGGGGCCGGGGGGCGGAGGACATGCGGGCTCAATACCCGTGCGCCATCCCCATGCTCAAGGCGTCTCTTCCTATTTCTAAGAGTCTGAGAAAAGAGATTCGAGGAGGTAGGAGGACCATGGACAAGGTGGATAGCTCGGGCCGGAGCAGAACGCCGACAGGATACCCCGATCCACAAACGGGTTGTCCCCACGTCGGAGCGGGTCTGTGGAAACCGGGGATGACCGCCAAGGGCTCGAAACAGTTAATGAATCATTAACGGCGCCTGTCGATCGATCATGTATGGCCAAGCTGTCCCCGTCCTGGTGATGAGTCCGGTCGCGGACGGTCCACCGCGGCCGCGCCTGGGGACGAGTCCGCCGGTTGCGGCCGGCTTATCCCGTCCTTGGCGGGTCGCCAGCGATCTGGCGGTTCCGTCCCCTGTCCATGCACACCCCCAGGCCCCGTTTTCCCGGCGACCATCCACAGGCTCCGCCAACCCGCGTCCGAACTGGCCGCTTGAGCCGCACGGCCCCTTCGCTACCATCCCGTCATGACCACCAGCCCGCGCCTCGCGACCTATTTCCATATCCACCTGGTGTCCGACTCCACCGGCGAGACCCTGAACGCCATGGCGCGCGCGGTCTGTGCGCGGTTCGACGACGTCCTTCCCATCGAGCACATCTACGCCCTGGTGCGCTCGCGCCGGCAACTGGATCGGGTCCTGCGTGAAATCGAAGGCGCCCCTGGAGTGGTGCTTCACACCATCGTGGACAAGGAACTCAGGGCCGCGCTGGAACAGGGCTGCCGTGATCTCGAGATGTCGTGCATCGCGGCCCTCGACCCGCTGGTCACGGCGCTCGGCCGCTACCTCGGCGCCTCGCTGTCCACCCGAGTGGGCGCGCAGCACGCCCTGGATTCCGGCTACTTCGAACGGATGGACGCGCTGAACTATGCCATGGCCCACGACGACGGCCAGGCCGGCGGGGACCTGGAATCCGCCGACGTCGTGCTGGTGGGGGTCAGCCGGACCTCCAAGACCCCCACCTCGATCTACCTGGCCCACCGCGGCGTACGCGCCGCCAATATCCCGCTCGTCCCCGGCGCCGACCCGCCGGACCGCCTCTACGCCCTCAAACGGCCGCTCATCGTCGGACTCACCGTGTCGCCCGACCGCCTGGTGCAGATTCGCCGCAACCGGCTGCTCAGCCTGCGGGAGGATCGGGAAAGCGCCTATATCGAGCAGGAGGCCGTACGCGACGAACTCGTCCGGGCGCGCCGGCTGTTCGAGCGCCAGGGCTGGCCGGTGATCGACGTCACCCGCCGCTCGGTGGAAGAGACCGCCGCGGCCGTGATCAATCTGCTGAGCGCCCGCCACGGCCAGGTCGCAGAGATCATCGCGTGACCCCGGTCATCCTCGCCTCCACCAGCGCTTCGCGCCGCGCCCTGCTCGCCGACGCCGGCGTGGCCTTCGAAGCCCTGGCGCCCGGCGTGGACGAGGACGCCGCCAAGGGCGCGCTGCTCGGCGAAGGCGCCAGCCCACGAGAGGTCGCCGACGCCCTGGCGGAGCTGAAGGCCCTGCGCGTGGCCGACCGTCGGCCCGGACTCGTCATCGGGGCCGACCAGACACTGGATCTCGGGGGCGCCCTGATCGACAAGGCCTCGAGCATCGCGCAGGCCCGCGAGCGCCTTCGCGCCCTGCGCGGCCAGTCCCACAAGCTGCATTCCGCCGTGGTTGTGGCCCAGGAGGGTCAGGTCATCTGGCGCGAAGTCGACAGCGCCACCCTGCGCATGCGTCCCTTCTCGGACGACTTCCTGGAGGCCTACCTGGCGCGGAACGGGGCGGCGGTCCTGTCATCCGTGGGCTGCTACCAGCTGGAGGGGGAAGGCGTGCAGCTGTTCGACCGTATCGATGGGGACTATTTCACCATCCTGGGCCTACCCCTGCTGGGCTTGCTGAACCTATTGCGTCTCCACGGAGCCATGACGGCATGAGGCGTCCGATAACCGCCCAGACGCGGATCGCCGGCGTGGTCGGCCATCCCGCCAGGCATTCCCTCAGCCCGGTGATCCACAACGCCTGGATCGAGGCGGCGGCGCTGGACGCGGTCTACCTTGCCTTCGAGCCGCCGGTCGAACGGTTCGAAGCCTTCATCGAAGGTCTGCGCGGCCGTTGCGTCAACGGCCTCAATGTCACCACGCCGTTCAAGGAACGCGCCTTCGCCCTTGCAACTGAGTCCGATCCGGCTTCCGCCTTCATCCAGGCCGCCAACGTCCTGGCTTTCGCCGAGGACGGCGCGATCGCGGCCACATCCACCGACGGGGAAGGACTGCTCGCGGCGCTGGAGGCCGCCGGCGTCGATTTCCGGCTTGGACCCGTGGTGGTGCTCGGCGCGGGGGGCGCGGCCCGGTCGATCGGTCATGCGCTGCGATGGGGCGGGGCCGGCGAGATCCGCGTGGTCAACCGGACCCTGGACCGCGCTCAGGCGCTGATCGACCTCGATCCGGATCGCACCTTCGCCTATGCCTGGAGCGACGCCGCCAAGGCGGTGGACGGCGCGTCCGCGATCATCAACGCCACATCCCTGGGGATGAAGGGCCAGCCGCCACTGACCCTCGATCTGGACCCGGCGCCCCTGACCGCGGTCGTGGCCGACATCGTCTACCACCCCCTGGTCACGCCCCTGCTGGACCAGGCGCGCCGCCGCGGGCGCCGGACAGTGGACGGCCTGGCGATGCTGATCGGCCAGGCGGCGCCTTCTTTCGAGGCCTTCTTTGGCCGCCCGCCCCCCGACCTGGACGTTCGCGCGCTCTGCGAGGCGGCCTTGCGCGACCGGCCATGATCATCCTCGGCCTGACCGGCTCAATCGGCATGGGCAAGTCGACGACCGCCGCCATGTTCGCCGAAGCAGGCGCGCGGGTGCTCGATTCCGACGCGGTGGTGCATGGCCTCTATGCCCAGGACGGCGCCGCCGTCGGTCCCGTCGGCCGGGCGTTTGCGGGCGTCGTTTCCGGCGGCGCCGTGGACCGGCAGGTCCTGGCGGCCAGGATCGCGGAGGATCCAGGCGCCCTTGAACGCCTTGAGACGATTGTCCACCCGCTCGTGGCCCAGGCGCGGGACGCCTTCCTGGACCGGGCGCGCGCTGACGGAACCGCCGTGGCGGTCCTGGATATCCCCCTGCTGTTCGAAGTGGGCCAGGATGCAGTCGTGGACGCCGTCGTGGTGGTCAGCGCCGACCCGCTGGTGCAGCGGGAGCGGGTGCTGGCGCGGCCGGGCATGACGCCAGACCGGCTGGACGCCCTGCTGAAGCGCCAGCTGCCCGACGCTGAAAAGCGCGCCCGGGCCGATTTCCTGGTCGACACCGGCAACGGCCATGACGCCGCCCGCGCCGAGGTGCGGCGGATCCTCGCAACGGTCCAGGACCCGGCCTGGAGACCCCGGCGCCCGCTTGCGAGTCCGGGCGAAGCGTCGCATTGATCCGCCATGGCGCGCGAAATCGTCCTGGACACCGAGACCACCGGCCTGGATGTGAAATCGGGCCACCGGCTGATCGAGCTGGCCTGCGTCGAGATCGATGATTTCATCCCGACCGGCCGGACGTTTCATCGCTACATCCACCCGGAACGGGACATCGAGGCGGGCGCGCAGGCGGTCCACGGCGTGAGCCTGGAGTTTCTGGCCGACAAGCCGAAGTTCGCCGAGACCGACGTGTGCGACGCCTTTCTGGAGTTCGTGGCGGACGCGCCGGTGGTGGCGCACAACGCCAACTTCGACCGGGGCTTCATCAATTTCGAACTGGAACGCGCCGGCCGGACCGGCATCCACCAGACCCGTTGGGTCGACACCCTGCCCCTGGCGCAGAAGCGCTTTCCGGGCATGTACAACTCGCTGGACGCGCTCTGTAAGCGGTTCCGCATCTCCCTGGCCGAGCGGGAGAAACACGGCGCCCTCATCGACGCCCGGCTGCTGGCGGCGGTCTATCTGGAGCTGCAGGGCGGCAAGGAGCGCGGACTGAACTTCGCGCCGGCGGTGGTCGAGACCACATCAACGACGGTGGTGAAGGTGGACTACGGCCCCCGGCCGCGTCCGCTGGAGCCGAAATCCACGCTGGAGGAACGCGCCGCCCACCTGGCGTTCGTCCGGACCGTGCTCAAGGACAAGGCCGTCTGGCTGAAGCACGGCCTCGACGAGGGCTGACGCCCGAGGATCAGGCGGTGCCGTCGGCGGGTTGCTGGGCCTGGGCGCGCTGCGCCAGGGAGATTCCCGCGAAGTCGATCGGATCGAGCATGAAGGGGGGAAAACCTCCCTGGGCCGACATGTCGGAAATGATCTGGCGGGCGAAGGGGAACAGATAGCGCGGGCATTCGGTCATCAGGATCGGCTCCATGTCCTCGGTCGCGATGCCCGTGATCTGGAACAGGCCGCCGTAGATCAGCTCGCAATGGAAGACCGCCACGCCTTCACGTTGGGCCGAGGCGGTGAGCTTCAGGTCCACCTCGAAATTGCCGTCCGGCCGCCCACGGGCGTTCATTTCCACGCCCACGTCCATCTGCGGCGGCGTGGAGCCCATGTTCAGGGAGTCCGGCGCGCGGGGATTCTCAAAGGAGAGGTCGCGCGTAAACTGCGCCAGGACACGGATTCCGGGGACCGCTGTCTGTCCGTTTCCGTCGCCCGCCGCGACTGGCGCGCCCTGGTCGATATTGCTCATGACTCAAGACCCCGTGCGATGCATGACCCGGGGTCGGCGGTCGCCTGAACCGGGTGAAGGCCGCGCTGCTAGCATGTCGTGACGCGCGCACGCAACGCCGGCGCTGACGCGGAGCGCATTGCGCCCTATATTGAGGTCAACGGAACCGCGGACGAACGATGCCACCTGTGCCCATAATCGAGCTAGCGATCTTCGCCGTCCTGGCCGCCGTGGTGCTGTACAACCTCTATGCGGTGCTCGGCCGGCGCATCGGCCGTCAGCCTGGCGACAGTCCTCAGCCCGCCACTGTGGGAGTCGGGCTGAACGGGCAGCCTCCGCGCATCGACCCCGCCGCGCCCGACGTTGAGCTGACCGGCCTTGCGGCTCTGCGCGCCCGGGACCCGGCGTTCGACGCCGAGAAGTTCCTGGAGGGCTCACGCGGCGCCTACGAGATGATCGTGCGCGCATTCGCGTCCGGCGATCGGGCGACCCTCAAGGGGCTGCTTGCGCCGGAGGCGATGAACGGCTTCGACCGCGCCATCACGGCCCGTGAGGCGGAAGGCCGGACGGAATCGGCGGAATTCCTGCATCCGCCTCGGGCGGACATCGAGCAGAGCGAGGTCGACGCCGACCCCGCGCGGGTGCGCGTCCGGTTCCTGGCCGAGTACCGCCGTCGGACAGGCGGGGCGGACGGCGAAAAGGTGGAGGACCGTCGCACCGCCGAGGTGTGGACATTCGAACGAAATCTCAACAGTCGCGATCCCAATTGGACCCTCGTCAGGGTTGATGCAGCGGAAGCATGATGAAGCTCCTGGGGGGACTAGCCGTTTTAGGGGTCGCCGCCGTGCTCACGGGCTGCGCCACCGCGCCCGGGCGATACGGGCCGCCTGAAGACAACCACCCGCCGCCGCCGCTTCCACCACCGGCCGCCCGGCCCGGCGGCCCGCCATTCGCATGGTCGGATCTCCCCGGCTGGCGGCAGGAGGATCATCTGGCGGCCCTGGGCGCGCTGAAGGCCGCCTGCACGGCCTCGCGGGACCCGACCCTGGCGGCGGTCTGCGACGAGGCTCGCGCCGAGCCGCCGCAGACCGAAGAACAAGCGCGCGCCTTCTTCGAAGCCAACTTCAGACCCGAGGCCATCGACGGCGAAGGTGTGCTGACCGGCTATTTCGCCCCGGAATACGAGGCGCGGCGCACGTTCGAGCCGCCTTTCACCGCGGCGGTCCGGGCCCGGCCCTCAGCGATGGACGTGCTGCTCGCCGCGACGGCGGGACCGGACGCCCCAGCGGACCCCCCGACCCTGGCGCCGGACGGCACGGACACCGTGGACCTGCAGCCCGACCGGGCGGCGATCGCGGCCATCCCCGCCACCGACTCCCAGGCCTGGCTGCGGCCCGAAGACCTCTTTGTCATGCAGATCCAGGGCTCGGGCGTGCTCACCATGCCGGACGGCCAGCGGGTCAAGGCGGTCTTCGCGGGCTCAAACGCCAAGCCCTTCGTAGGTCTGGCGCGGGTGATGCGAGAGGAGGGCCTGATCGACGACGCCCACAGTTCGGGCGACGCGATCCGCGCATGGCTGGCGGCCCACAGGGGCCCCGAGGCCGAGGCGGTGATGAACCGCAATCCCCGCTACGTCTATTTCACACTGAAACCCGATGACGGACGTGAACCCGCGGGGGCGGCGGGAATCCCGCTGCCGCCAGGCCGGGCCCTGGCGATGGATTCCACCCGGCATGGCTTCGGCGAACTCTATTACATTGACGGTCGCACGCCTGCCTTGAGCGGGGCCTTCCCGACCTATCAACGGGTCGCGGCGGCGCTGGATGTGGGCGGCGCCATCAAGGGCGACGTCCGGGCGGACCTCTATTTCGGTACAGGCGACGCCGCGGGCCGGGAGGCGGGCCGGGTGCGCCATGTCCTCAAGCTCTACCGCCTGCGGCCGGTGCGCAACGCGGGGTACGCGACACTCGCGTCGACGCGATGAAGCGCCGCCTCCGGCCCGACGAGCTCAGGCTCTGGCGGACCGTGGCGGCCAGCGTGCATCCCTTCCAGGGCCGCTCGGCGCCGGAACCTGTCGAACCGGCGCCGCCAACGCCCATCAAGACCGCCCGGACCCCATCTCCGCCTCCCGCGCAGCCGTCGCACCCGCTGCATCCGGCGCCGCTGCCGCGCAAGCCTTCCGCCGCGCTGCACGGGATCGAGCCGAACCGCGCCCGGCGGATCGTGCGCGGGCGCGAGGAGATCGGCGCACGCCTGGATCTGCACGGATTCGACCAGGACCAGGCCCGCGCCGCCCTCGCCGGCTTCCTGGCCCGCGCCCAGGCGGACGGCCATCGCGCGGTGCTGGTGATCACGGGACAGGGCCGCGCCGGGGGCGGGATCCTGCGTCGCCGCGCGCCGGAATGGCTCGCCGAGGCCCCGCTCAGGGCCTATGTCGCGGGAATCTCGGTCGCCCATCGCCGGCACGGCGGCGACGGCGCAATATACGTGGCGCTGAAACGCAAGGGCTAAGCGCCTTCGGCCAGATCCTCGGGCAAGCCGACGATGTGGAAGCCGGCGTCCACGTGGACCACCTCGCCGGTGGTGGAGCGGCCGAGGTCCGACAGCAGCCACAGGGCGCAGCCGGCGATGCCCTCCATGGAGGTGTCCTCCCGCAGCAGCGACCAGGCGCGGCCCTGGCCGATCATGGCTCGGCCGCCCGAAATGCCGGCGAGGGAGAGCGTCCGCATGGCGCCGGCGGAGATGGCGTTCACCCGCACGCCCCTGGGTCCTAGGTCGCGGGCGATGTAGCGGGTCGAGGCCTCCAGCGGCGCTTTCGCCACGCCCATGGTGTTGTAGTTGGGGATCACCCGTTCCGAGCCGAGGTAAGTCATGGTGATGATCGAGGCGCCGGGGCTCATCAGCCGCGCCGCCCGGCGCGAGCAGTCCACGAAGCTGTAGGCGGAAATGTTCATGGCCATCAGGAAGGCGTCGCGCGTGGTGTTCTCCACGAACGAGCCCTTCAGCTGGGTCTTGTCGGCGAAGGCGATGGAGTGAACCAGGAAGTCGAGCCGGCCGAAGGTCCGCTCGATCTCGGCGAAGGCGGCGTCCATGGAGGCGTCGTCGGTGACGTCGGCGGAGATCAGGGTGTTCACCCCGATGCTTTCGGCCAGGGGCCGGACCCGGCGTTCCAGCGCCTCGCCCTGATAGGTGAAGGCCATCTCGGCGCCCTGGGCGGCCAGCTGGGTGGCGATGCCCCAGGCGATGGACTTGTCATTGGCGACGCCCATGACGAGGCCCTTCTTGCCCCGCATCAGCTCGCCCTTCGGCATCCGGTAGCCGTCTTCAGCCATCTGGCGTCCCTTCGCGCGGTCTTGCGCCGTCGTTTTGACCGCACCGTCGCCTGGGGGCAAGCAAAGAGGCGGCTATTCTACGACGAGCAGGTCGGCGATGGTGGTGTGGGCCAGCTGGCGGGCGGCCGCGTCGTCCGCCGCTGAGATGGCCGCGCTGACGGCCTTGGGCAGGCGCTCGCCCACCGGACAGTCCTTGGATCCCGGCCGGGGCGCGCCGAAGTGAGCGCCGCCGTTCACGGCCCGGAGCACGGTGTCGAGGCCGATGGTTGCGGCCGGCCGCAACAGCCAGGCCCCCCCGCTGGCGCCCGGCCGGGTGGCGATCAGCCCCGCGCGCGCCAGCATGGCCGTGACCCGGCGCACGACGACGGGATTGGTGGCGATCGACGCCGCCAGCTCGCCGCTGGACACCGCCGCCTCGGCGCAATCGGCGTTCTTGTGCGCCAGATAGGCGAGGGCGTGGGCCGCCACCGGGAAGCGTTGGCTATCAGACATGCCTGAACTTAAGCATTTTCAAGCCGGAATGCATGGGCCGCCGTGGACATTTCACAGGTGAAGCATCGCAAAGCCCGGCTCCTGCGGCAAGCCGTCGCGGAGGGTGCGGCTTGAGCGTGAGATTGAACGTTAAGGGGAATGGGCGTAAGCGCGCGCGCTGCGACCTGCCGGAGCCTCCGCTTCGGGACCGCGCCCAGAAGGGACCCATGCCAGTTCAAGCCTCTGAGGCGCCCGCGACGGAAAGCGCCCGCAACGGCGAGCACGCGGTCGAGGGCGGCCATGGACCCAGGGGTGCAGGATTTGCAACCCTGGCCATCGGTTCGATCGGCGTGGTGTTCGGCGACATCGGCACCAGTCCCCTTTACGCCTTCAAGGAGGCGCTGAGCGAAGTCGGCTTGAGCCGGGTCGGACCCGGCGAGATTCTCGGCGTCGTTTCGCTGGCGATCTGGGCGCTGATCCTGGTCGTCACCATCAAGTACGTGCTGTTCCTCATGCGCGCCGACAACAACGGCGAGGGCGGGGTTCTGTCGTTGATGGCGCTCGCACAACGCGCGCTCGGCCGGCGCACGACGGTGATGTTCACCCTCGGCGTCATCGGGGCGGCGCTGTTCTATGGCGACGCCATCATCACCCCGGCGATCTCGGTGCTGTCCGCCGTGGAGGGCCTGAAGACGATCCCGGCCTGGCACGACGCCGTGTCCACGCAGCTGGTCATGTTCGTGAGCGTCGTCATTCTGTTCTCCCTCTTCATGGTGCAATCCCGTGGCACCGCGCGGGTGGCCTCCTTCTTCGGACCGATCATGCTGTGCTGGTTCCTGATGATCGGCGCGCTCGGCCTGATCCAGATGTTGCAGCATCCCTCGATCCTCGGCGCCTTAAATCCCTATTTCGGCCTGCGCTTCCTCGCCACGCACGGGGTCATCGCCTTCGTCGTCCTTGGCGCGGTGTTCCTGACCGTGACCGGCGCGGAGGCGCTCTACGCCGACATGGGCCACTTCGGGCGCTGGCCGATCCAGGCGAGCTGGCTCTTCTTCTGCCTGCCCAGCCTCGCCCTGAACTATCTAGGCCAGGGGTCGCTGGCGCTGACGGAGCTGGCGGCGTCCCATGCCGCCCACCGGCCCTTCGCCGACGTCAACTGGTTCTTTGAAATGGCCCCCGAGGTGATGCGCCCCGCAGTGGTGGTGTTCGCAGGCGTGGCGACCGTTATCGCCAGCCAGGCCGTGATCACCGGCGCCTTTTCCCTGACGCAGCAGGCCGTGCAGCTGGGCCTGCTGCCCCGGATCGACATCCGGCGGACCTCCGAGACCCAGGCCGGCCAGATCTTCGTGCCCCAGATCAACACCTACCTGCTGATCTGCGTGCTGACCGTCGTGGCGCTGTTCCAGACCTCGGACCACCTCGCCAACGCCTACGGCCTGGCCGTAACCGGAACCATGATCGTCACCACGAGCCTCGCCTATGTGGTGGCGCGGCATCTGTGGAAGTGGCGGCTGGCGGCCGCACTGGCGTTCATCGCGCCCTTCATCACCGTGGATTTCACCTTCCTGGCATCGAACGCCCTGAAGATCGCCCACGGCGGCTGGTTCCCGCTGGGCATGGGCATGGCGCTGTTCATCGTCATGTGGACGTGGACGCGAGGCGCGGGAATCCTCACCGACAAAGCGCGCCGCGAGAGCGTGCCGCTGGTGGATCTCAGCGAGATCCTGCGCGCGCGGGCGCCGCACCGGGTGCCCGGCGCCGCGGTCTTCCTGACCTCCGAGCCGGACGTCGCCCCCGTCGCCCTCATGCACAATCTCAAGCACAACAAGGTGCTGCATGAGCGCAACATCATCCTGACGGTCAAGACGGCGTCCACGCCGCGCGTGCGTGACGAAGACCGCTGCCAGATCGAAAATCTGAACGGCGACTTCACCAAGGTGGCGGTGAAGTACGGCTTCATGGAAAGCCCGAACGTGCCCAAGGCCCTCGCCCTGTGCCGCAAGCAGGGGCTGAAGTTCGACATCATGTCGACGTCCTTCTTTCTCGGCCGGCGCTCGGTGGTGCCATCGGCCGACTCGGGCATGCCGCTGTGGCAGGACAAGCTGTTCATCTTCTTGATGCGCAACGCCGCCAACCCCACCGACTTCTTCAAGATCCCGCCCGGCCGCGTGGTCGAAATGGGCGCCCAGGTCACGGTCTAGCCGCGGGGCGTCCCCGCGGACGCGAGCTCGGCCGTGATCCGGTCCAGCAGCAGCCGGCCGGCGGACGTCGCCGTGATCCGGCCCGCCTCGACCCGCACCATGCCCGCTTGCGACATGTCGGCGACGGCAGGGCTTTCCGCGGCGACGCCGATCGCCGTGAGCTCCGCAAGATCCACGCCCTCGCTGGTCCGCAGCCCCATCAGGAGCCGTTCCTCGGCGGCCTCGACGGGCGACAGGGTATCGCGCGACGCCCACCCGGATCCCGTCTCGGCGGCCTGGCGCACATAGTCGCCGATCCGGCGGTGCGCCTGGGTGGCGATGCGCCGTCCGTTCAGGGTCAGCCGTCCATGGGCGCCCGGTCCGACGCCGACATAGTCCTGGCCGCGCCAACAGATCAGGTTGTGCCGGGAGCGGGCGGCCTCGCCCCGGGCGTGGTTGGACACTTCATAGGCGTCGTAGCCGTGGCGGGAGAGGACCTCCTGGGTCGCCTGGTAGAGCCCCGCGCCCAACTCCTCGTCCGGCGGGGTCCATCGCCCGCGCCCCACGGCCCGGTCGAACGCCGTGCCGGTCTCGATGGTCAGCTGATAGGGCGAGACATGTTCAGGCCCCAGCGCGACGGCGGCCGCGAGCTCGTCGGACCATGCCGCGACGCCCTGGCCGGGGCGGGCGTAGATCAGGTCCAGCGACCAGCGGGAAAAGACGGCGGCGGCGGCGCGGGCGGCGGCGACGGCTTCGCGGGCGCTGTGATTACGGCCGAGGAAGGCCAGGGCGCCGTCGTCCAGGGCCTGGACCCCGAGCGACAGGCGGTTGACCCCCGCGCCTGCGAAGTCCGCGAACCGCCCCGTCTCGGCGTCGGTGGGATTGGCCTCGAGCGTGACCTCCAATGCCGCGTCGGCGTCCCATAGCGCCCGAGCGGCGCCCACCACCCGGCTGACGTGATCCGCTGTCATCAACGAGGGTGTGCCGCCCCCGAAGAATATCGACGCCAGGGGACGCGGCCCGGTGAGCGCCCGATGGGTCTCAAGGTCCGTGATGATGGCGTCCACGAGCCCCGCCTGCTCGCCGCTTCGGCCGCGATCCCGGACCACGTTGAAATCACAGTAGGGGCAGATGCGCGCGCAATAGGGCCAGTGGACGTAGACGCCGAGCGGCGGGCCCGCGTCCGTCAAAACAGCGCGGCCCGGAGCATCTCGAACGCCCGGGCGCGATGGCTGATGCTGTCCTTATGGGCCGGATCCATCTGGGCGAAGGTCAGCCGCTCGCCGGCCGGCACAAAGATCGGATCGTAGCCGAAGCCGAGGTCGCCGCGCGGCGGGAAGCTCACCTGACCGCTCAGGCGGCCCTCGACCACCACCACCGGGCCGAACGGCCAGGCCACGGCCAGGGCGCAGGTGAACCACGCGCTCGCGTCTTCCGACCCGGTCTCGATCAGCCGCGCCTCGACCTTGGCCATGGCGGAGGTGAAATTCTTGTCCGGACCGGCCCAGCGCGCGGAAAGGACCCCGGGCGCGCCGTCCAGCGCCGCCAGCGAGAAGCCGGAATCGTCGGCGATGGCAATGGTCTTGGACAGGTCCGCCGCGGTCCGCGCCTTCAGGACGGCGTTGCCCATGAAGGTGGCCTCGGTCTCGGTCGGCTCCGGCAGTCCGAGCTCCCCGGCGGAGATCACCTGGAATCGGTCCTGCATCAGGGCCGCCAGCTCCCGGGCCTTGCCGGGATTGTGGGTCGCGGCGACCAGGCGGGCGCCGGGTTCGAGTTTCAGGGCCATGGGGGAGTGTACCACGGGTTCAGCGGGGCTCGACGATCAGGCGCACGCCGTTGGCGGACCGCAGGGTCAGGCGCGACACGGGTTCGGGGGTATGGCCAGGCAGCGGCTTGAAACGGAAGTGGCGCACCATCCAGCTGAGATACAGGGTGGTCTCCTGGATCGCGAAGGACGCCCCGACGCAGACCCGGGGGCCCATGCTGAAGGGAATGTAGGCGCAGCGGATGGCCTCCTGGGACTCTTTGTCGGCGAAGCGGTCGGGGTCGAAGGCGTCAGCGTCGCGCCAGGTGTTCTTGTTCCGATGCAGCAGCCACAGGGGCACGAAGACCACGGAGCCGGGCGGCACGTCGCGCGTCCCCAGCTTCTCCTGGCGGCTGGAATCCCGCGCCGCCAAGGCCACGGGCGGATAGAGGCGCAGGGTCTCGCGCACCACGTCACGGGTGAAGGCCAGCTTCTTCATGTCGGCGAACTCGGGACGGTTGTCGCCGTAGACTCCGGCAGCCTCCTCGAACACGCGATCCTGCAGGTGCGGACAGCTGGCCAGCAGGTAGACCGCCCACGCCAGGGTGCTGGCGGAGGTCTCGTGACCGGCCAGGAACAGGGTGGCGATCTGGTCAAGCAGTTCGGTCTCGTTGAATTTCGAGCCGGTCTCAGGGTCCACGCCGTCCATGAGCGAGGCCAGGATGTCCGCCCGTGGCGGCGTCTCGCCTCGCGCCAGGGCCTGGACGCGGGCGTCGAGGGGGCGCTTCAGGTGCTGGCGGATGCGCCGGGCCGCCCGCGCGCCGCGGCGGGCGCCGGGCAGCAGGCCGGTGGGGAAGCGCACCAGGCGCAGGAAGCCGTGAGCGTAGCCGATATCCTGGAACACCTCGAAGTTCTCGAAGATGTCGTGCGCCGTCTCCTGGGTGATCGCCTCGGAATAGATGGTGCGGAAAATGATGTCGGCGGTGAAGTGGGTGGTCTCCACATCCATGGCGACGGGGCCCTGGGTCGCCTGCGCGGCCAGGCGGGCGACCGAAGCGTCGGCCGCGTCGCGCATCATAGGGAAGGCCGCCTTGATGCGCGCGCCCTCGAAGGCGGGATCCATGATCCGGCGCTGGCGGCGCCAGACCTCGCCATTGGAGATGAAGATGCCGTCGCCGAGCAGTTCGCGCAGCATCGAGCCCATCAGCTGGCTCTTGGGGAACTCGGCCGCCCGCCGCACCAGGACTTCGCGCAGCAGGTCCAGGCTGCGCACGATGAACAGCGAGCGCCATTCGCCCCTGGGCAGGGTCGGCAGGCGGATGCGGCCCACCGCGACGGTGTCGTAGCTCCCGTCCAGGAACATCGAGAGCGCCGAGCGAAGTCCGATCCTCAGGTACTGATAGAGCGACGCCTTCTGCGGCAGGGTCGGCGGCCGCGGCGCGATGAACAGGCTCATCGCGCGCCGTGGACGGGCGGCGGCGTCAGGAAGTACGGTCCGGTGGTGAGGCGGAAGAAGTCATAGTCACCCGCCACGTCCATCGCCCGCAGATAGGCGAAATGATAGTCGAGCGGGCGCCGGCGAAGGCTCTTGTAGTTGTCCGGCGACATCAGTGCGTGGAAGCGCGGGGAGCGGCGGCTGGGCCGGTCGGCCGGCGGGGTCGTCATCACGCCTTCCAGGGGATGCATGGCCGCCGCCGAGCCGCCGTCGGCGGGGGAGGGGATGTCCACCCAGCCGATGCGCCGCGCCTGGGCGAGCGCCTGCAGGTCGCGCCGATAGGCCGGGTCGGCGGTCAGCAGGGTGTAGAAGGGGATCAGCTGGCCCAGGGTGAGCAAGTTCACCCGCGCCCGGCGACGGCCGAACTGCGGGTCCGCGTCCAGGGCCTTGGCGATGGCCTGGCCCACCAGCTGGGAGCCCATGCTGTGGCCGACCACGAGGATTTCGTCGGCGTCCTCGGCCCTGTCCGCGGCGATCAGGCGGCGTGCGAAGGCCTCGCACCGGGCGTCGAGGTCCGGATAGTCTCCCCGGGCGGCGCGCACCACGCAGATCATGCCCCGGGCCAGCCAGGCGACGTTGACGAACCGGTCGGCCCAGCGCCAGACCACGAACACCGCCAGCACGAGTAGCAGCGGCGGCAGCTCGCCCGTCCAGGCGGGCAAGCCCAGGGTCCGGGCGACGGCGCCGCCCGCGGCGCAGGCCCCGGCGAGCACGGAGGCGTAGATCAGGAAGAAGATGGTGGACCAGACGACCGGCATCGATGAGGCGAGGGCGACCACGGGCGCGTCCCGCCTTGCCGCCGCCATGATCCCCGAGCGGTGGTAGTCGAAAAACGAGGTCCAGATCCCGACGAACAGACCCAGATCATCCTTGGGCCAGACGCGGCGGACGATGTCGTACCAGCGCAGGAACTCATAGTCGGTCCGCACCGCCTCATCGCCGAACCGGGCGTCGACCGTCCAGCCAGCGGAAAGGTCGCCGCGATCCTCCAGGGGTCCGGTCTGGATGGCGGCCCCGTCGAGCGCGGCCTGGCGCGGCGCCTCGGCGCTGAAGATGGCGTGGTACTTGCGTGGGCTCGCCGGATCAAAGCCGCCGACATAGAAGAGCTGCCGCCGACGCACCCGGTCGCTGACGCCCGCCGCGGGGCGCTCTGCTGTCTGGGTCAGGTCCGCCACGTGCTGCTCCGAAATCCGGCGCGGACTATCGCGGCGCCTCGTCGGGCCTGTCAAACCGGATGCGAGGCGGTGTTCGTGCGCGCGCCCGCGCCTCGATTCCAGCCCGGGACATGGTAGCGCAAACAGCCATGGATGGGCTCCGCCGGAACCCTAGGCGCCGGGTGGAATTCAACCATATTAATGACTTGCGAAGTTGACGAGGCGGCGCCGACCTGTCTTTTCTCGCTCTAGTAAGAGCGGGTTCGGCAGACCAAAAGCCCGAGGCCGTATGCCAAGGCCTCAAGCCGCAATCCGCGAGGGAGAACGCTCGTGACCGCCGATTCCGCCATTCCTGGCCTCAATCCGGCGCCGACCAAACACCAGAAACTGGTGCAATGGGTGCGCGAGACCGCCGAGCTCACTCAGCCTGACCGGGTCCACTGGTGCGACGGCTCCGAGGAAGAATGGACCAAGCTCACCACTGAGCTGGTGGCCGCTGGCACGCTGAAGCGCCTCAATCCCAAGAAGCGGCCCAACTCCTTCTACGCCGCCTCCGACCCGCGTGATGTGGCGCGCGTCGAGAGCCGCACCTTCATCTGTTCGGAACACGAAATCGACGCCGGCCCGACCAACAACTGGGTCGCCCCCGAGGACATGCGCAAGACCCTGAAGGGCCTGTTCAAGGGCTGCATGCGCGGGCGCACCATGTACGTGGTGCCCTTCTCCATGGGCCCGATCGGCTCGCCGATCTCCGCCCTCGGCGTCGAGATCACCGACAGCGCCTACGTCGCCATCTCGATGAAGGTGATGACCCGGATGGGCAAGGCCGCCCTGGACGCCCTGGGCGAGGACGGCTTCTTCGTCCCGGCCATGCATTCCCTCGGCGCGCCGCTGGAGCCCGGCGAGACGGACGTCTCCTGGCCCTGCAACGAGAACAAGTACATCGTGCACTTCCCGGAGAGCCGGGAGATCTGGTCCTACGGGTCGGGTTACGGCGGCAACGCCCTGCTCGGCAAGAAGTGCTACGCGCTCAGGATCGCGTCGGTCATGGCCCGCGATGAGGGCTGGCTCGCCGAGCACATGCTGATCCTGAAGCTGACGTCCCCGGAAGGCGCGGTGCACTACGTGGCCGCCGCCTTCCCGAGCGCCTGCGGCAAGACCAACCTCGCCATGCTGCAGCCGACCATCCCTGGCTGGAAGGCCGAGACCCTCGGCGACGACATCTGCTGGATGCGTCCCGGCGAAGACGGCCGCCTCTACGCCATCAACCCGGAAGCCGGCTTCTTCGGCGTCGCGCCCGGCACGGGCATCGGCACCAACAAGAACGCGATCGACGCCCTGCACTCCAATTGCGTCTTCACCAACGTCGCCCTGACGCCGGACAACGACGTCTGGTGGGAAGGCCTGACCGACAAGCCGCCCAAGAAGCTGACCGACTGGCGCGGCCGCGAATGGACGCCCGCGACTCCGGGGCCCGCCGCCCACGCCAACTCGCGCTTCACCGCGCCCGCGAGCCAGTGCCCGATCATCGCGCCGGAGTGGGAAGATCCCAAGGGCGTGCCGATCTCGGCGATCCTGTTCGGCGGGCGCCGCGCCTCGGCGGTGCCGCTGGTGACCGAAGCCTACGACTGGAGCCACGGCGTGTTCCTGGCGTCCAACGTCGCGTCCGAAGGCACGGCCGCGGCCGAGAACAAGGTGGGCGAGCTGCGGCGCGACCCCTTCGCCATGCTGCCCTTCTGCGGCTACAACATGGGCGATTACTTCAGCCACTGGCTCAGCATGGCCGATCGCACCGATCCGGCGAAGCTGCCGCGCATCTATTTCGTCAACTGGTTCCGCAAGGACGCCCGCGGCAAGTTCGTCTGGCCGGGGTTCGGCGAGAACAGCCGGGTGCTGAAGTGGATCTTCGAGCGGCTGGAAGGCACGGCGGACGCCCAGGACACCCCCATCGGCCGGCTTCCGACCATCGCGTCCCTGGACGTCGAGGGCCTCGACCTGACCCAAGAGCACCTGAACCTGCTTCTGTCGGTGGACCCTGACGTCTGGACCGAGGAGGCCGACCTCATCCCCGCCGACTACGAGAAGTTCGGCGACCGGCTGCCCAAGGCCCTCTGGGACGAGCATGCGGCGCTGGTGGGCCGCCTGGACAAGGCCAAGGCCGCCGCGGCGGCTGTCGAGGCCACGGCCCCGCCGCCCCTGGTGCGTCAGACCGCCTGACCCGGCGTCCGGGGGCTCCATCGAGCCGCTCTATCATCGCCATGGGTTCAATCGATTGGACGCGGCGCCTGGGCTGGCGTAGCAGGTCGCCTACGGGCGCGCGACGCAACGTCGCGGTCTGATCGGATCAATTCATAGCGGGAAGCACGCCATGTCCCTTGCCAGCAGCAAGACCCTGGAAAACCTCAAGGCCGCCTTCGCGGGCGAAAGCCAGGCCAACCGCCGCTACCTCTACTTCGCACAGAAGGCGGACGTGGAAGGCTACAACGACGTGGCCGTGGTGTTCCGCTCCACCGCGGAAGGCGAAACCGGCCACGCGCACGGCCACCTGGATTTCATGGACGTCGACCCGGCCACCGGGCTGAAGATCGGCGGCACCGCCGACAATCTGAAGGCCGCCATCGCCGGTGAGACGCACGAGTACACCGACATGTACCCGGGCATGGCGCGCACCGCCCGCGAGGAGGGCCACGACGAGATCGCCGACTGGTTCGAGACCTTGGCCAAGGCCGAGAAGTCCCATGCCGGCCGCTTCCAGAAGGCGCTCGACCAGCTCGACTAGTCCCAGATTCGCTCAACGCCGCGGAATATCATGGTTGAAACCACCAACCGCGAAGGCAGCCTCGAGGCGCCGCTGCGCCAGCCGATCGACTGGCGCAGCGAGGCCTTCTACGACGCCGCCGCCATCGAGGCGGAAATGGAGCGCGTGTTCGACGTCTGTCATACGTGCCGGCGCTGCTTCAATCTGTGCGACAGCTTCCCTCGGCTCTTCGACCTGGTGGACGAGAGCCCCTCCGGGGAGGTGGACGGGGTGGCCAAGGCCGACTTCAAGTCGGTCGTGGACGCATGCACGCTCTGCGACATGTGCTTCATGACCAAGTGCCCCTACGTGCCGCCCCACCCCTTCGCCATCGACTTCCCCCACCTGATGCTGCGCCACCGGGCGGCCGAACGCCGCCAGGACGGCGGGGAGTTCGTGCGCGAGCAGCTGGGTGAAACCGATCGCAACGGCAAGCTCGCCAAGCCTGTGGCGGGTCTCGCCAACTGGGCGACCTCCCGCTCGAACACCGCCGTGCGCGCCGTGATGGAGGGCGTCCTCGGCATCGACCGCGACGCCGAACTGCCAAGGTACCACTCCAAGACCGCGACGGACCGCGCCCGGGGCGCGCCGGCCGCGGATCCCGCCGGCCCAGCCTATGGCCAGCGCAAGGCCGTGATCTACGCCACCTGCTTTGTGGACTACAACGCGCCCGATACCGCGACCGCGGCCCTGGCCGTCCTGGCCAGGCAGGGCGTCGAGACCCGGATGGTCTATCCGGAGTGCTGCGGCATGCCCCAGCTGGAGGCGGGCGACCTCGCCGACGTCGCCCGCCGCGCCGAGCGGATCGCCGCCGAAATGGGCCCCTTCATCGACCAGGGCTACGAGGTGGTGGCCCTGACCGCCAGTTGCGGTCTGATGATGAAGTTCGAATGGCCGCTGATCCTGCCCGAGAGCGAGGCGGTGAGGAAGCTGTCCGCCGCCACCCGGGACATCTGTGAATACGTTGTAGAGGTCGCCAAGGCCCATGGCGTCGCGCCCGGCCTGGGGCCCATTGAGGGCGGCGTCACCGTGCACCATGCCTGCCACGCGCGGGCGCAGAACATGGGCGCCAAGTCCGCCGAGATGTTGCGGCTCATTCCGGGCGCCAAGGTGGACGTGGTGGAGCGTTGCTCCGGCCACGGCGGCACCTTCGGGGTGATGAAGAAGACCCGGCCCCTGGCGGTGAAGGTCGGCAAGCCGGCCGCGCGCCAGGTCGCCCAGAAGGGCAATGAGACCCTGTGTTCGGACTGCCCGCTCGCCTGCAAGCACCTGGGCCAGCTCCTGGAAGCGGAGACC
>FTHA01001086.1_pt1 | contig 22747 bp, 16 predicted proteins | sample 1640771 | NCBI WGS metagenome assembly FTHA01 (sample SAMEA3914789, study PRJEB12502) | metagenome | biome: forest; material: soil | place: Canada | collected 2011-07-03 | depth 0.3 m | reverse complement strand
GGCGCCGAATTCGGCGCCCTTCAAGATCCAGGAGGACTGCAACTACGCCCAGGCCGTCGAGGGCACGATCGACACTGCCCACGCAGGGGTGCTGCATCGGGAGCAGCCTTGGGATGCGCCCGCAAAGTACGATCACGAGCGCGATCTCGCACCGAAGCTTGAAGTGGAGATGACCAAGTACGGGATGCGCTATGCCGGACTGAGGCGGCTCCCGGACGGACAGCAGCACATCCGCATCACCCAGGTCGTCCTGCCGTTCATGACGATGATCCCGCCCGCGGGCGAAGGTCCGCCGCACATCAAGCACCGGCGCCTGGTCAACGCATTCGTCCCTCGCGACGACGTCTCGACCTGGCACTTCCAGTGGTTCTTCGACACCACCCGCGAGATCGACGTCGCCCACCGGATCGAGGAAGGCGGGATGTGGCTGAACGAGGATTTCCGCAAGAAGGTCAACATCGACACCTGGTACAACCAGGATCGCGAATGGATGAAGACCGGCATGATGTCCGGCATCAAGGGGGTGGTGACCCAGGACCACGCGGTCAGTGAAACCCAGGGGCGGATCCTGGACCGCACCAAGGAACACCTGGGCACGTCCGACGCGGCGGTCGTGGCGTGGCGGCGCCTGATGATCCGCTCGGCCAGGGCGCTCGCGGAGAAGGGGGAGGCGCCTCCCGGGACCCAGGAGCCCATCTCCTGGAGCAAGATCTCAGCGGAGACGGTCAAGCTTCCGAGCGAGGCCTCCTGGAAGCAAGAGGTCAGGGGCGTGCATGTCGCCTGACGCCGAGGTCCGCGCCGGGTCGGCGGGACTGGCCGATCTGCTCAGCCGGCCCACGACCGTCCGGGCCGCCGTCAAGACCGGACCTGAGCGGACGGAGATCCGCGAATTCCCCTGGCCCCAGATCGGTGAGGCCGATGGGATCCTGCGGGTGGAAGCCGTCGGCGTCGGCGGGGCCGAGCCCGAGGTCTACCGCGGTGAGCGGTGGACCCCGGTCATGATGGGCCATCAGGTCGTCGGGACAATCGCGGAGCTCGGTCCGCTCGCCAGGACCATGTGGAACGTCGAGGTCGGCGAGCGCGTGGTGATCCAGGAGTACCTGCCGTGCAAGGCCTGCACTTGGTGCATGCGCGGCGAGTACCGCTTCTGTCCAAGGTCCGACTTCTTTTCCGAGAGCCCGCCTCGTCGCTTCGGCTTGATGGACTTCACCCAGCCACCGCACCTGGTCGGCGGCTTTGCCGAGTTCATGTTCCTGCCCTGGAACACGGTGATCCACCGCATTCCCCAGGACCTGCCCGCCAAGCTGGCCACTCTGGCGATTCCGCTGGGAAACGGGGTCCAGTGGGCCACGCTTGATGTGAACGCCGGCCCGGGGAAGACCGTCCTGGTGATCGGACCTGGACAGCAGGGTCTCGGCGCCGTCATCGCGGCAAAGCAGGCGGGCGCCGCCAACGTCATCCTGGCCGGACTTTCCCGAGACAGGCGCCGGCTCGACCTGGCCCTGAGGCTCGGCGCCGATCATGTGCTCAATGTCGATGAGCAGGATCTGCTCGATGGGCTACGGGCCATCGCCCAGGGCGTTGACGTGGTCGTCGACACCACCAGCGACCCTGGGGGCGAGAACATGAAACGCTATCTCCAGGCCGCGAACCAGGGGGCCTATCTCTGGGTCAACTGCATGGATTCCGGCGTCCCCGTGCGCGACGTGAAACGCAAGTACCTGACGGTTCGCTCCGGCCGCGGCCGCACCTACCAGGCGGTGGAGCGGGCGCTCCAGATCATCACCTCGCGAGTCCTGCCGCTCGAAGACCTGTGCACCCATGTCTTCCCGCTGGAAGACGTGGACCTGGCGATCAAGGCGACGGCTGGACGCGGCGTCGAGGGCGCCATCCACGTCATCGTCGAGCCTTGGCTCTAAGAGGTTCAGGTCCTGAGAAGCCAGCCCCGGAGCGCGTCGTTCGTCGCCTCCGGCGCTTCCAGCATCGGGAAGTGCCCGCAGTCGTCCAGCAGGATCATCGGGGCGCCGACGCGCCTGGCGATCTCGAGGTTGCGTTCAGGCGTGCTCAGCGGATCCTGACGTCCGGACAGGACCAGGACCGGACAGTGGATTTCGTCGAGCACTGGCCGTGGATCCGGCCGATTCAGCAGGGCATTGACCTCTTCGCGATACTCGACGGGCGTGAACCGGCAGGCCATCTCGATCAGCCGGCCCATGAACGCCTCCTCATTCCGCCTGGAGGGATGGACAAGGCGCGGCAGCCACGAGCGGGCCACGCTCTCCATGCCCTTCTCGAACGCCATGTCGATGAGTTCCTGGCGTCGGAGGGCCTCGCCGTCAGCGACCGGATGAACGCTCGTATCCAGGAGCGCGAGCCGCTGGATACGCTGGGGAGCCCGGCGCATCATCTCGAGCGCAACGCGGCCCCCCATGGAAAAGCCCACCAGCGAGAAGTTCGGCGGCGCCTGGGAAAGCGCGGCCGTGGCCATCGATTCGATCGAGGGATGGCCCACGAGATGGGGCGCGAACACGGTCCAATCTTCGGAGAAGGCCTCCGTCTGGCGGTCCCACACCGCTTCGTCGCAAAGTGAGCCGGGCAGGAGGACAAGATGGTTCTCGGTCGCCACGCGTGTGGATTTCCTGTCTGAAATGTATACGATGGATGCTAACAATGATGGCTGCATTTTACAATCAGATCGTAGGCGAGCTTCTCGCACCAGGTGACGGGCCGGACGGTCATGCCGACCATGGGGCCTGTTCATGATCGTCGACGCCCACTGTCATGCCTCCGACGTCTGGTTCGAGCCGGCGGAGACCCTGCTGTTCCAGATGGACGCTCACGGCGTCGCCGTCGGGGTGCTGACCCAGGTCCTGGGGCAATACGACAACAGCTACCAGGCGGCATGCCTGACCCGCTGGCCCGGCCGGTTCGTCAGCGTCGCCGCCGTCGACCCGGCGGCGGCGGGAGCCTTGGAGGCTGTCCGGTCCCTGTCCGACGCCGGCGCCAAGGGGATTCGGTTGCGGCCCGATGCTCGTTCCGGAGGCGCCGATCCCTATGCCGTCTGGGCCGCCGCCAGCGAAGCCGGCCTGGTCGTGAGCTGCGGCGGACCGGCCTCAACCATCCTGTCCCCGGACTTCGCAGTCCTCGTTGAACACTTCCCCGGCCTGACGATCGTCCTGGAGCACCTCGGCGGCTGGTCGAGACCGGACTGCGACAGGAGCGAAACGACCCGCGGCGGGATCAAGGCGCTGGCCAGGTTCCCCAACATCCATCTGAAGGTTCCTGCCCTGGGCCAACTGGCCACGCGGGATCCCCTGCTGCCGTCATCGGGACGGACGCTCAGCCTGGAGCCCGGGGTAATCGTGATCGAGATGCTGCAGGCCTTCGGCGCGGAACGGCTGATGTGGGGCAGCGACTTTCCTCCGGTGGCATCGCGCGAGGGTTACGCCAACGCCTTGAACTGGACGCGGGCCCTATTCGCCGGCGAGCCTCCCGAGGTTGCGGAGCTGGTTTTTGGCGGCGTAGCGCGGCGGGTCTTTTCGATTCCGGGGTAGGGCGCAGAATTTCCCTTGAGGCGTGGCCCGCGGCCGTGGCATGTGATATACGAAATTGAATTCAATTGTGCCGCTGAAGCGCGGTTCGATGGGAACGAGGAGGCCGTCATGTCCCCGGCGCCGGAAGATGCGATCGTCTGCCTCTCGACGAACGGAAAGACGACCTCGCGCTCGGTCGCGCCGCCCCGCTCGCTGATGGTATCCACCGCCGAGGGCGTCTGCGAATTCCGGCGCGACGCCGCCGCTGCGCCCTGGCGTCTCGATCGCGAGGACATCCTGCAAGGCCATCACGTGAGCGCCCTGTTGTACGAGCCGCGCTCACGCCTGCTGTTCGCCGGTCTTCACTTCGAGGGCGGGGTGATGGTCAGCGCCGATGATGGTCGGACCTGGCAAACGAGGAACACCGGCCTGCGATCGGGCCACGTCTATACCCTGATGGTCCAGTATCGAGGCGACCGGACCGTGCTCTACGCCGGCACGGAACCGGTCATGCTCTACCGGAGCGACGACCTGGGCCTCACCTGGACGGACCTGCCGGCCGTGCTCGACGTCCCCGATACGGACCAATGGCTGTTCCCGCGCTCGTCTCCCCACATCAAGAACATCGCCTCGCATCCATCGGAGCCGGACACCCTCTATGTCTGCGTCGAGCAGGGCGACCTGCTGAAGAGCGTCGATGGCGGCAAGAGCTGGAAGCAGCTCACCGCGTTCGAGAAGCCGGGTGACAAGTTCCGGCGGGACATCCATCGGGTCACGTTCAGGGAAGAGGATCCGAAGGAGATCTTCCTGACCACCGGGATCGGGCTCTATCACACGGTCGACGGCGGCGAGACCTGGGAACAATACACGGACACCAGCTTCAGGCTGGGCTACCCCGATCCGTTCTTCATCCACCCCGATGACCGGAGCCTCATGTACATGGTGGGAGCGGGCGTCTCCCCCAATCCGGACTGGGGCAAGACGGGAACTGCAAACCCCCTGTTCATGCGCAGCACAGACTCGGGCCGGACCTGGACCGAGGCGATGGACGGCATGGCGCACCCGGTTCCGGGCAATATCGAAGCGGCCGCCATGCATGTTTCGAGCGAGGGCGGGCTGGAGCTCTTCGCCGGCACGGCTTGCGGCGAACTCTACACCAGCCGGGACGGCGCCGCGCACTGGACCCGCGTCACCGACCATCTGCCGGCGATCTCGAAGGGACCGCATTTCCGTCACTTCCTGCCGGCGGACCAGCGCGAGGCCTATGAGAACAAACTGCGCGCGATGAACGCCTTCGCGTGAGCGGCGTGACACGACCCTGGAACGGGACGCTCCGGCGGTCCCCGATCAGGGCGAACGATGATCAGGATCGAGATTGGAGCAGACGATGAAGACATCCGGGCCATATCGGGCCGACCAGGTCGGGAGCTTGCTGCGCCCTGCCGCCGTGAGGAAGGCGAGGGCCGCGCGCGCCGCCGGCGACATCAGCGCCGAACAGCTCAAGGCTGTCGAGGACGAGGCGATCCGCGAGGTTGTGGCCCACCAGGAAGGGATCGGCCTGCGCGCCGTCACGGACGGGGAGATCAGGCGTGAGAACTGGTCGCTCGACTTCTTCAGCCGGCTGGAAGGGGTCAAGGTCGAAGAGATGGCGACGGCGCCCGCGGCCCACGGATCTTCGGCGCCGGTGAGCAACGTCCTCAAGGTCGCCCGGGTCATCGACAGGGTCAGTCTTGGCGATCACCCGATGATCGGCCACTTCCGGTTTCTCAAGAGCGCCGCCAAGGCGACCGCGAAGATCACCATTCCATGCCCGACCATGATCGTATCGGCGTCACGGGATTGGCGTCAGATCGTCGATCGCAGTGTCTACAAGGATCTCGAGTCCTTCTTCGACGACATGGCCAGCGTCTATCGGGAATTCTTCGAGGCCATCTACGACGAGGGCTGCCGCTACCTGCAGCTCGACGACGTCAACATGTCGTATCTCTGCGACACCGCCATGCGCGCGAGGATCAGCGAGCGAGGGGACGATCCGGACCGGATGCTGGCGTCCTGGGTGCGTGTACTCAATTCGGTGGTGTCGGCCCGCCCGGACGACATGACCATCACCACGCACGTCTGCCGCGGAAACTTCCGTTCGGCCTGGTTCGCCCAGGGCGGCTATGAACCTGTCGCGGACGCGCTGCTCAACCAGATCGACTACGACGGCTACTTCCTGGAATACGACAGCGAGCGCGCCGGCGGCTTCGAGCCGCTCCGCTTCCTTCCCAAGGGCGACAAGCGAGTGGTGCTCGGCTTGATGACCACCAAGTCCGGGGCGCTGGAACAGCGGGACGTGATCAAGGCGCGAGTGGAGGCGGCCACCGAATTCGCCCCCCTGGACCAGCTCTGCCTCAGCCCGCAGTGCGGGTTCGCCAGCCACGAGGACGGCAACCTGCTGAGCGAAGCCGAGCAGTGGGACAAGCTGCGGCAGGTGGTCGAGCTATCCCGCGAAATCTGGTCCGACGCCTGACGCGCCGGCCCGATGATCGACAGCCATGCCCACGTCGCCTCGGACGATCCCGCAAAATACCCCCCGGCTCCCCCCAGCGGCCAGCTGAAACCCGGGGAGCTGGACGATCCCCTGACCGTCGAGCGGTTGCTCGCCGAGATGGACAAGGCGGGGGTGGAGAAGGCGGTGCTGGTCCAGCGCGGCTCGATCTATGGGTTCGACAATCGATACGTCTGCGATGGCGCCAGCAGACACCCTGACCGGCTGGCGGCCGTCTGCTCCATCGACGCCGCCAGCGATGACGGCAAGGCGGCGGTCCACCGCTGGGTCGGCGAACAGGGCGCGGTCGGCATTCGCCTGATGCAGCTGATCCGCGAGTCAGACATGTCGTGGCTCGATTCGCCCAGCGCGCTCGAGGTTTGGCGAACCGCTGACGCCATGGGCGCGACCGTCTGCGTGCACTTCTTCCCATGGAACCGGGCGCCGGGATTGACGGCGCTTCGGCGGATACTGGAGGAGCTTCCGGGCCTCAACATCGTCATCGACCACCTGTCGAACACGAACGTGGTCGCCGGTGCGCCGGACCATGGGGTCGACGACCTGCTGACCGCCGTCGCGGCGTTTCCCGGCGTGCGGACAAAGTTCACCACCATCCCCCTCGGCCGCCTCGACGAACAGGGGATCGACTTCGGCCCCATCCTCGACCGCGTCGTGCAGACCTTCGGTCCGGAGCGAGTGATGTGGGGCTCCGACATCACCCAGTCCCAGGGGACATATGACTATATGGTCCGGCTCGGGCGGCGGGCCGTCGCCGGTCAAGATGCTGACCGCCAAGCTGACATTCTGGCCAACGCCGTTTCGGGGGCTTACCGCGGGGCCTGGGCGAGGCGCTGACGCGGGTTCAAGCCGCGGGGGCGGTAACCGCGGGCGACGAAGGCGCATGGAGGACCACCCGACTCGTCAGGGCGATCGCCATCAATGACGCGGTGAGCGCAGCGGCGATGAGCACGAAGTAGCCGGACGCCCCTCCCAGCTGCAGCGCGATCAGTCCGGCGTAGGAACTCGCGATCGCGCCGAGCCTTCCGACCGCCGCCGCAGCGCCGACGCCGGTCGCGCGGCCGTAGTCGGGGTAGATGAAGGCCGAGATGGTATAGAGGCCGTTGTGCAGCCCGGAGATGAAGAAGCCCTGCACGGCCAGCGCCGAAAACAGGGCGACCGGGTTCCCGACGCCGCCATGGGTCAAGGCGCCCAACAGCAACGCCGCCACGATCCCGCCTGCCGCGAGTCCGAGCGTGGCGAGGCGCAGTCCCGAGCGCTCGATCAGCCAGCCGCTGGCGACGCCGCCTGCCACGCCGCCAATGCCGAATACCGTCAGTCCCAGGCTCGTCATCGACAGCGGAAGGCCGAGGCTCTTGAGCATGACGGGCACCCAGCTGAACATCGAATAGCTGGCCAGCAGGCAGAAGAAGAACCCGGTCCAGAGCGCCAGGGTCGTGGGTCTGACGTCCTTGTCGAACAGGATCCGCCGCCAGGACGGGTTGGACGCCGCCGGTCCGGCCTCGGCGACCTGCGCGCCGTCGGCGAGACCAAGGCCGCACCGGCCCAGGATCTTCTTGAGATCGGTGATCCGGCCTGGTCGGCGCGCCAGGAACCGGGGAGACTCAGGCAGCAGGAATGCGAATACCAGCGCCAGGCCGACGGGCAGTGCCCCCAGGATGAAGAACAGCGTGCGCCAGCCGTAGGCCGGCAGGATGGGTGTGGCGACAGCGCCGGCGAGCACAGCGCCGATCGCTATGAACACCATCCCGAGCGCGATCGCCCTCGACCGCCGGCGCTGCGGGGTGAACTCCGAAATCATCGCTGCGCCGTTCGGGATCATGGCGCCGATCCCCAGCCCGTCGACAAGGCGGAACCAGAACAGCGCGCCGACGTCGTGGGCCGTCGCAGCCCCCATCGTCATCAACCCGAACAGGGCGGTGCTGAAGATCAACATCAGCCTGCGGCCGATCCTGTCGCCCACCATCCCGCCGAGCGCCGCCCCGATGGTGAGGCCAACCAGCCCGATGGCGGTCACGGAGGCGAAAGCCTCCCGCGGCGCCCGCCAATCGGCCATCAGGGACGGCACCGCAAGTCCGAGCGTCTGGTTGGCGATGCCGTCCACCAGGAACCCCAGCGCGGCGAGGCAGAGGACGAGCTTCTGATAGGCGCTCCAGGGCGCCTGATCGATCATCTGACCAATGTCGACGCCAGCGGAAGGGGGCTGAGGGATCTGCACATCGTATAGCTACCTAGAATACAGGTTTGCAGTCAATGCGCCCGGGCGTCAGTGCGTCCCACTGTGACTGCGGCCTTCCGGCCTCGATTTGGTATAACGATCATGTATGCTAATGTGCGGGAGCGACCGGAAGCGGCCGCGTGTCATCGCTTCCGACGCTCTGGCAGTCACCCAGAAGGATAGCCCATGAACCGCCTTCGCCTCACCTTGCTGATTCTCGCGATTGTGTCGTTCAACGGGGTCGCAAGCGCCGCCCCCGAGCGGACAGAAGCCACCAGGGCCGTGGCCCGGCCATTTCTCGAGCGGATGTTCGTGCAGAACGACGTGCGCGGCGCCTACGACACCTACGCGGCCCCCGACTTCATCCAGCACAATCCCAGGATGGCTAATGGCCTGGCCGGTCACCGGGCCTATTTCGAGGGCCTGGCCAGGCAGGCCACGGGGCGGCCGGCGAACTGGGCGCACGTCTTCGACATGGTGCTGGTCGATGGAGACCTGTTCGCGGTCTATCACCACGTCTTCAGTTCGCCCGAGGACCGGGGCCGCGTGTTCGTGGACATCTGGCGCGTCGCCGACGGCAAGATCGCCGAGCATTGGGATATCATCCAGGATGTCCCCGCCTCGTCGCAGAACAACAACAGCATGGCGTGCGGCGCCGGCGACAACTACGAGCACGCCAAGGCCTTGGGGAACACGCTGGACCATCCGACCTGCGGCGCTCCCGATGCCGCCTCATCGCGGGCGACGTCGCGCGAAGTGATCGCCGCCTACCTCAAGGACGTAGGCTCAAGAGACGTGAGCGCGGCCATCCGGCGGTGGTTTTCGCCCGACTATCGCCAGCACAGCCCGACCATTCCCGACGGCGCCGAAGGGGCGATCACCTACCTGGAACATGAATACGGCAAGCAAGTGAAGGTCGTGCCGACCCTGGGGCCCGCCAGGGTCATCGCCGAGGGTGACTATGTGCTGTTTCACCGTCTCGTGACCTATCCGGGCAAGACAGGGCCGTCGTCGAACGTGGACGTGTTTCGGGTGACGCGGGGAAAGGTCAGCGAGCACTGGGACCTGAAGCAGCTCGTGCCCGAGACATCCGCGAACCAGAACGGCATGTGGTGACGTTCCTGGTCGCGAGTCCCTCCTGACGGGCCTAGCTGGCCCTCAGGCCTCCGGCAGGCGGAACAGCCGTCGCGCATTGCCTTCGAAGATGGCGTGCTTGTCGACCGGCGTAATGAATTCGAAGGCGTCGATCAGCGGCTTAATGTCATCGAGCGTGCGGCCCGTCGCCGGATCCACCGCAGATCCGACCCCCGGGCATTCCGCTCCGAAAAGGCACCGGTCGGCGCCGACCGTCTCGATCAGCAGCCGCAGGGCGCCGCTCGTGTACAGCACGGTGTCATAGTAGAGCCGCCGCATGCGCTCCTGGAAGTCGAAGCCTCTCCGAAGTCCGCCGGCCTGAAAGCGGCCGAGCTGGTAGGGGATCGCGCCGCCGCCGTGTGAGACCACGATCTTCAGGCTCGGGAAGTCGTCCATGACATCGGAGTTGACCAGGCCGAAGACCGCGATCGACTCCTCATTGATGAAGTGCATCGTGTACGGCGTGCGGCGCGACTGTGAGCCGGTGGCGTGGATGTGGGCGGGGACATCCAGCTCGCACAGCTTCTCGTACAGCGGGTACCAGTAGCGGTCTCCCAGGGCCGGCGCTTCCGTGGGGCCGTTCTCGTACGGATCGGGGTTCAGCAGGCAGCCCTTGAATCCCAGGCGCAGCACGCATCGTTCCAGCTCGGGGATGACGTTCTCGATCGGCTCACCGGCAGCCTGGGGAAGCCCGGCGACGCCGAGGAACCGGTCCGGCATCAGCTGCACGTTGCGGGCGATGATGTTGTTGGTCTCTTCGGTGAACCAATGGACCAGCTCCTGGGGCTGGGCGCTGTGCATCATCTGGAACGGCCGAGGGGAGAGGAGCTGCAGCTGGGTTCCCACGCGATCCAGCATGTCCAGATGTCCGCACGGCGCCATCTCGCGCTTGTTGGCGGCGCGCAGGATCTCCTCGTCGGAAATCTCGGGCATCCGCCGGCCATGTTCGCCGCGATGGGACAGGAGGTTCGCCTTGTGGGCCCACAGCTCGGCCGGGGCGCTGACGTGACCGTGACAGTCGATGATCATTTGGGCCTCCCAGGGGTCTGCATGATAAATGGTATACCTATCGGACCTTGTCCTCGCTACCCTTCTCCCGCCTGCCCGAGGCGCAAAGGCGATCGGCGACGCGGGTGGGCCAGCTGAAATCGTATAGTGATATTGCCGAAATATATTGACGTTCCGGGCCGCGACGTCATTGTTTCGATTGGCCGCCGGCCTCCCCGCCAGTGCGCCGCTTTACGTTGGGCCGTCCGCGTGGCGGCCCAACCTTTTTCCTGAACTCGCCAGAAAAGAGGGGGCCCCGGATGGAGGCGGCCAGGACGGCGGTCGAGATCGACCACCTGATCGACCAGGGGCCCTGGAGCGGACTGCAGAGACTGGTGTTCTTCGCGATCCTGCTGGTCTTCCTGGTCGAGGGCTTCGACAATCAGGTCCTGGCGACGGCTATCCCTGCCATGGGGCAGGATTGGAAGGCGCCGGCGCACGCTTTCGCGCTTCCGCTCGCCCTGAGCTGGGCCGGGGCGGGTCTGGGGACCGTGCTTGGCGGATACCTTGCCGATCGGATCGGCCGGAAGACAACGCTCGCCGGCGCTCTGCTGCTGTTCGGGTTCGCGACGGCAGCAACCCCGCTCGTCGACACCGTGGCGGGGCTTTCGGTTCTCAGGCTCATCGCCGGCCTGGGTCTCGGAAGCTGTGATCCGGCGGCGTTGACGCTACTGGCCGAGCATACGCCCCGCCGGCGCCAGGGCCGAGCGATCGCCTCGGCGCTGGTCGTCTCCCTGATCGGCATCGGCGCCTGTGGCCTGGTCGCGGCCTGGATACTGCCCACCCACGGATGGCGGCCGCTGTTCCTGATCGTCGGTGGTCCGCCGCTCATGCTGGCCGGGGCCTTACTCCTGGCGATCCCGGAATCGCCTCGCTACCTGGCGAGAAGGCCTTCGCGCCGCCACGAGCTCATCCGGATGCTGGGACGGATGGGGCATCAGCTCGATGCGGACGCTCAGTTCGCCGGTGCCGAGCGGACTGTCCAGAACCCGATCTCCGCCCTGTTCTCAAAGGACCTGTTGCGCCCCACGCTCAGTCTGTGGGGAGGGTTCCTTTCCGCGTTCCTGGGGGTGGGCGCATTGTTCAGCTGGGCTCCAACCCTGCTCGCGAGCCTGGGCCTTGGCGTCGGCCTGGGGGGATACGCGACGGCGGCCCAGAGCCTGGGCGGGATCGCCGGAACCTTCCTGGGCGGTATGCTGACGGAGAGGTTCGGCGGCGCCGCGTCCGCACGGATCCTCGCCGCTGCCTCGGCGGCGGGCGCAATGTTCCTGGCGGGCGTGACGGCGATCCCCTCGGTACAGGCGCCCCTGGTCCTGCTGGGGCTGGCGATCGAGGGCGGCTTGCTGTCGGGGACAATGACCTCCCTCTACGCCGCCGCCGCCGAGGCCTATCCCAGTCTGTCGAGGTCCACCGGAATGGGGGCCGCTGGCGCGCTGGGGCGCGTTGGCGCTGTCCTGAGTTCATTCGCCGGGGTGGCCGCGCTCGAGTTTGGACACGGTCCAGGCTTCTTTTGCGTTCCCCTGTTCGCCTCGCTGGCAGCGCTTGGCTGCCTGTGGAAGCTGCCTTCTGCGCCGAGCCCGCAGTCGACCTGATCGCAGGCGACTCCACCGGGCGAGCCTTGCTACACCCGATGGAGACAGCCCCGGAGGCCCGTCAGAACTTCTTGGAGATCTGCAGCTGGACGACCCGCTGCAGGGGGCTCGCGTTGGACGGATCGAACATGTTTCCCGCCACGCCTCCGGCGTTCAGCACCAGCGGCGGCGCCTGGTCGAACAGGTTCTGGACGCTGAGGATCACCTGCACATTGCGGGCGGCGGGAATGTGGAAGGTGTCTCCCGTGTCGTAGCCCAACGTCAGGTCGACGGTCGTGTAGGAGTCGATGTGCGTGTAGCTGGCGCCCACGCCGCCGGGCAGGAGGTTGGCGTCGATGGTGTAGGCGTTGGTGTAGTTCACGAAGACGTTGGCGGAGGCTCGTCCCGGGCCGAGGTTGTTGCTCCAGCCGACGTTGCCCCGCGCCTTGAACGCCAGCGGATAGCCAAAGTGGTTGGCCTGATCGACCTCGGGCGCGCCGGCGACGGCCGCAACCTTCCAGCTCGTGGTGTATTCGGCGATACCGCCGACCTGCCACCGACCCATGCTGTTGGTCCAGTTGTACTGCGCGCTGAAGTCCAGCCCATCGGCCCTGGTCGAGCCGCCGTTGATGCGGTGGCCGCTCTCCACCGCAGCCACATTGGCCGGGCTGGATGGAGGACCGAACAGGCCGCCGTCACCGGCCGCGTTGATGCAGCTGATGTAAGTGTCGAAGAGCGCCTGGGTGGTGACCTTCTGACCAAACACCGCGGCGCAGGCCGGGATGGATTGGTTCACGGTGGGGAAGTTTCCAAAGAAGGCCGTGGGATTATTGGCGGCGAGCGCAGGGAATAGCGTCGGATTGTAGATGATGTATTGGTTGTAGTATTGCTGGTTGACGGCTTGGAACGGTCCGGCGTTGTAGACCGCAGTCGAGACCTGTCCCTTATAGCTCACCCACCAATAGTTCACCGACGCGGTCAGCCCGGGAATCGACTTGGGTTTCCAATCCGCGCCCAGCGAATAGGATCTGGACGCTTCGGACTTCAGGTCTCCGTTCGCGCCGCCCAGTGCGGAGTAGAACGCCAGACCTCCCGGCACCGAGGCGCAAGCGGAACACAGGCTGCTGGTGACGCTCGATCCCGGATAGGGTCCGAACGGAATATAGCCGTGCTGGACGAAAGGGTTGTTGTCGGCAAGTCCAGGCGCCCGGAACGACGTGCCGAAGCTGCCGTGGATCATGATGTCGTCGATCGGATACCAGTTGATGCCGATCTTGGGGTTCTTGGTCGTGCCGACGTCGCTGTACTTGTCGATGCGGCCGGCGACATCCAGTTCCAGCCGACGGACGAGGGGCAAGGCGTTGTCGTTTCCGACCAGCGGAACATAGAGCTCGGCGAACAGCGACGACACGTGACGCTTGCTGGGGACTGTCCCGAAGTTGTTCTGGTTGAGGAACGAGCCGTAGTAGCGCTCGACGCCCACCGCCACGCGGACGGGGCCGCCGGGCAGCTGGAAGACCGGTCCGTCGAGCGAAAACTGGTAGTCCTGGTCCTGATAGGATGTGCGCGTGTCCAGGGTGATGCCAGGTATGGCCCCGGTCATCGACGACGGGTTGCAGGAGAATTGGCTGCCGTCGCAGAACACGTTGAAGGCTGAGGCGGCCGTGGTTCCGGCGAGTTCCGGCAACGTGGGCAGGCTGTTGCCGAGGAAGTAGCTGGTGTGCACGTGTTCGACGTGGTCGCCGGCCGTCGCCTCGAACGTCGCTCGCCACTTGGCCGGCAGGTCGGCGTGGAACCCGGCCGCGACGCTCCAGCCTTCGGCCCGGCCGTCACGGATCGAGGGACCAGAGTCGTACAGGGTGTTGTAGTCGACTGTGAGGCTGCCTGTGCCGCAGGCCGCCACGAGTGCGGGATCGGCGGCCGCGAAGGTGCGATTGCAGGGGCTGTAGAAGTTGGAATTGGGGATCGTGACCGAGACCTTCGGTCCCTGCGACAGGTAGGCCAGATTGAAGTTGCGCTTGGAGTAGAAGCCATCGCCGAACAGCTGAAGCCAGTCGGTGACGTTCTGGTTCAGGTTGAATGCAAAGACGTCCCGGTCGGAAACGGGCGACGCGTCGACCTGGCTCCAGCTGTTGGTCCTGTTGGTGACGCCGGCGGGTCCGAGTTGCGCGAGCGTCAGGGACGTTCCGTCCTGGCCGGCCGGGATCGCGTAGTCGACGCCGTTGATGACCACGTTGCCGGGATTTGAGAAGTCCGACCACTTGGGCCCCCCAAAGGGACTGTAGTCGTCGGAATAGAGACTCGGACGGGCGGATGCCTGGAGGCGATCGAAGTGGGTGCGCTGGTACGCCGCGATGAAGCCGCCGCTGCCCCAGGTGTGCCCGAAGATGGCCGTGCCCTGATAGCTGGACTGCCCGTCGGCCCAGCCGTACTGGCCATAGGCCTCGGCGGTGTTGGACGGCTCCCTCATGATGAAGTTGACCGTGCCGGCGATGGCGTCCGCGCCGTAGATGGGCGAGGTGCCGTCCTCCACGACCTCAATCCGCTGGAGCAACTGGGCGGGGATGTTGTCTCCGTCGAAGGAGTTCATGTTGCCGCCCTCGTAGGGCACGCGATGCCCGTTCACGAGATTGAGGGTGGCGCCCGGCCCGAGGCCGCGGATGTTCGCGGACTTGTTGAAGGCCAGGGCGTTGAGGTCGTTGCCTTGCTGCGCCGCTCCGCCGGTATAGGCGGTTCCGCTGCCCAAGGTGAGGACGGACGGAACCCGCGCCAGAAGGTCAGCAGTGCTCGTGAGCCCCGATTTCCTCAGCTCCTCACGGTCAACCTGGACCAGCGACGAGCCGACTGGCGCGACGCCGCGGATGCGCGTGCCGGTCACCACAACCTCGCTCGAGACGGAGTCGGCGGAGGGCGCGTTGGCCGTCTCCTGAGCCCCGGCTTGGGTTGCGAACAGCGCCAGGCTGGAGGCGGAAACCATTAGTGCGGCGACGCTGCCGATGGTGCGAGTTCGGCTCATTGAATCCCCCCATGTCCAGGTTTGTGCGTGCTTTTGCCGGTTGCCGGCGTCGCCGCCGGGGCCGGATACTTCAGAAAGGATCGTATGAGGAAATTGCATACAATGCAAGCTTACACGATTGGGCAACGATAGTGGCCCCAACTCTGCCTAGCGCAGGTTGTGAGGAGGTCTTCAGTTGCGTGCAGGTGGGAGGCTGCGTTGGTCGCCGTCCAGGCGTCCGATGGAGAGCAGGACCAGTCCGGCCATGGCGGCCGTCGATGCGACAGCGAGCATCGAGTAGCGGATGCCGCCGCCGCCCAGGTAGGGCTGCAGCAGGTCGTTGAGGGCTCCCACCGCCAGCGGCCCCACCGTCAGCCCGACGAGGTAGACGACGAGCATGGTCGCCGCGGTCGCCATGGCCCGCGATCGTGAATCCGCGGCCGCCAGGAGCAGGCCGAACATGGGGCCGACTTGCGCCGACGTGCAGAACGTCTCGATCGCCATGCCCAGCTTCCAGCCGCCGCCGCCGTCCGACCAAAGCAGGACCAGGTCGGCCAAGCCGATCAGGAAGATGAAGATGGCCGGGGTCCAGACCAGCCAGCGGTTGTCCCGGCGGGCCATCCAGCTCGTGACAAGGCCGCCGAACACCGCGCCTGCAATGCCGGTGGGGCCTCTGATCGCGCCGATGTATGAGCCGACGAGTTGCGGCTCGAGATGATGCACACGCATCAGGAACGTCGGGGTCCAGGTCTGCATGCCTGAAAGATTGATCGCCAGGAGCGTGGTGGCGGTGGCGGCGAGCAGATAGGGCCGCGAGGCGATCAGCTTGCGCACCAGGGGAAGGAAGGCTTGAGGCGAGGGAGGCGCCTGCCCCTGCGCCAGGTCGTCGGTCTGGCCGCGCCTGGGCTCCCTCACCGTGAGCACGAACAGGACGCCGAGCGCCAAGCCGGGCAGTCCAGCAGCGATGTATGCGCTGCGCCAGCCATGTTGGGCGGCGATCCAGCCGATGAGGGGGAAGGCGACGAGAATGCCGAGCGAGTTGGCGCACTGCAGGATCGACAGCGCGACCGTCCGCCGGCGCCTGTCGAAGAGGTCGCCAATCATCGAGTTGGACGGCGCGATGCCTCCCGCCTCGCCGGCGCCCAACATGAACCGCGCCAGGGTCAGCTGGACGATGTTCTGAACAAATCCGGTCGCCACCGTCATCACGCTCCAGACGACGAAGCCGATGGCGATGATGTTGCGTCGGCTCCATCGCTCCGACAGGTAGGCGATCGGGATCCCTGCCAACGCGTAGAAGCAGGCGAAGGCAAAGCCTGACAGGAACCCCAGCATGGTGTCGGAGACATGCATCTCGCTCTTCATGAGCGGCATCAGCAGGCCGAAGATGTTCCGGTCGGCGGTGTTGAACGCGTAGATCAGGGTCAGGAAGCCCAGGGTGTAGGCGGTCCGAAAGGTCCATCCGCCGGCAGCGGCATGCTCGCCGCTTGGGGTCGCCAAACCGGTAAGCGTCGAGGGGGCCGGGGGCGCACCGTCTAGCCGCAATGCGCGATCTCCCAAGCCGGCCTCCGAGATTGCATTCAAATGAAACTAACACAATTGCGCCCAAGAGTCGCCGCGGCCCTCAGGCGACCGGGCGGCTAGGCCTATCGATCTGGTCCCAGCGGCCGGCGGAGCCGAGCCTTCGGATCATGTCGCTTTGCAGCAGGTCATGGGGGAAGCCGAGCGACACGGCGCTCGCCGCCTCGAGCAGGGCCACCTGGTCGCCGCTCAGTTGCAGCGAAACGCCGCCCAGGTTCTCCTGCATCTGGGCAAGGGTTCGCGCGCCCAGGATCGGCACGACCGTCGTGTTCCACTTGGCGACCCGGGCGCGCACCCAGGCGATGGCGATCTGCGCGGGCGTCGCGCCCGTCTCCTCGGCCACCGCTTGCACCGCGTCCAGGATGCCCCGCTCCCGCTCGTCCTCTCCGGACCGGACCATGCCACCGCCGCGGCTCAGCCGGCCCTCCACGCCAGGCGTCCGATACTTGCCGCTGAGCAGGCCGCCCCCCAGGATCGACCACAGCGTCACGCCCAGGCCCAGGCCCTCCGCCATCGGCAGCAACTCCCGCTCGGCGGTCCGTTCGGCAAGGCTGTATTCGATCTGGATGGCGGCGATCGGCAGGCGGCTCAGTTCGGCAAGCGTCGCGCCGCGGGCGATCCGCCACGCCGGGAAATCTGAGAAACCGACATAGTTGACCTTTCCCGCCGCGATGAGGTCCTCGAAGCCCCGGACGATCTCTTCCATCGGCGTCAGGCCGTCGGCGAAGTGGACCATGAACAGATCTACGTAGTCCGTGCCCAGGCGGCGCAGGCTGGTCTCCAGGGAATGCATCATGGCCTTGCGGCTGTTGCCGGTCGCCGCCACGGCCGCGCCCTTGGACGCCGGTCCCGAGTACTTGGTGTTGATAATGAAGTTGGGCCGCTCGCTCGTCAGGAACGAGCCGATGTAGGTCTCGGCCTCGCCGTCCTGGTAGCCACTCGCGGAGTCGATGAAATTGCCGCCCGCTTCTGCATAGGCGTCGAAAATGGTCTTGCACGTCTGCTGGTCGGCGCCCCAGCCCCAGGCCGCCCCGAAGGTGCCCGACCCGAGCGCCGCCTCGGATACCCGCAGGCCGGTCCGGCCCAGCAGCCTGTAGCGCATCCCCGATTCCTTCCCTGGCGGACCGGGTCACTCGAGCCAGGCCTCGCTGAAGACAATTGTTGGCTTTCCCGCCGGCCCTGTCTAGAGGTTACTACAGATGTAGAGAGATTGGATCCGCACGGGGCCTTCGCCGGCCCTGCAAGCAGGCCGAGGGCATGACCCGCGAGAGGGAGTTCTACATAGACGGGGCCTGGACCGGACCCGTCGAGCCGCGCCTGCAGGAGGTGATCGATCCTTCATCCGAGGAGCCGTTCACCCAGGTGGCCATGGGATCGGCCGCGGACGTCGAGCTGGCGGTCGCAGCCGCGGCGCGCGCGTTCGAGACGTTCTCCCGGACAAGCCGCGAAGACCGCCTCGCGCTCCTGGAGCGGATTCACGGCGCCTACCTTCGCCGGGCCGACGAGATGGCTGCCGCGCTGCCGACGGAAATGGGCGCAACGCCGGATGTGGCCAAGGCGCAGGTGTCGGCCGGCGCCGCGCACATCGCCAAGACCATAGAGGTCCTGAGGTCGTTCGGGTTCGATGAGGAGATCGAAGGGGCGAGGGTGGTGCGCCAGCCGATCGGCGTCTGTGCTCTGATCTCGCCTTGGAACAACCCGGTCTCCCAGGTGGTCACCAAGGCCATCCCGGCGATAGCGGCGGGGTGCACCACCGTCAGCAAGCCGAGCGAACTGGCGCCCGTCGCCGTCAGCATCCTTGCCGAGGTGATGCACGAGGCGGGAACGCCGGCAGGGGTGTTCAACCTGCTGCATGGCGAGGGGGCGGTCGTGGGGGCCGCGTTGAGCGCACATCCGCGCGTCGACATGGTCTCGATCACTGGCTCCGCGGCCGCCGGCGTCGCGGTCGCCAGGGCCGCGGCCGACACCATCAAGCGTGTGCAACAGGAGCTCGGGGGCAAGGGACCCAACATCATCCTGCCCGATGCCGATCTGGAGCTCGCCGTTCGCCGCGGCGTGGCCGCCTGCTTCTTCTTCTCAGGCCAGACCTGCGGCGCGCCGAGCCGGATGATCGTGCCCGAGGCGCGCTACCGCGAGGCGGTCGCCTTCGCCCGGGATGCGGCCGAACGGATCAAGGTCGGCCCCCCGCGCGATGCCGGAGTCGATTTCGGGCCCCTCATCAGCCAGGCGCAGTTCGACAAGGTGCAGGCGCTCATCGCGACCGCTGGCCGCGAAGGGGCCGAACTGGTCGCCGGCGGGCCCGGCCGGCCATCCGGGCTGACTCGCGGATTCTACTGCCGCCCCACGGTCTTCGGCGGGGTCACACCCTCCATGACCATCGCGCGCGAGGAAGTGTTCGGTCCGGTGCTGTCGATCCTGACCTATCGTGACGTGGAGGAGGCGATCCAGATCGCCAACGACAGCGCCTATGGCCTGGTCGGATACGTCCAGTGCGGGGACCTCGAGGAAGGCGCCCGCGTCGGGCGGCGGATCCGTTGCGGATACGTCTCGTTGAACCATCCGCCGCTCAACATCGCGGTTCCCCATGGCGGCTACCGGCGCTCGGGCAATGGCCGCCAATGGGGGGTGCACGGACTGTCCGAATACCTCGAACTCACCTCCCTGGTCCTTCCCACGCTGCCGCACGGAGCGCCCTGATGACCGCAAACGCCCATTTCGACTACATCGTCGTGGGCGCCGGCACGGCGGGCTGCGTCCTCGCCGCGCGCCTGTCAGAGGACAAGGACTGCCGTGTGCTGCTGCTCGAGGCCGGCGGTCCGGACAATCACCCGTTCATGTCCATGCCGCTCGGGTTCACCATCGTCTCCAAGGATCCGAACCTGGCCTGGGGATACATGACCGAGCCGGAGCCCTACGCCGACAATCGGCGGATTCCGCTGCCGCGCGGCAAGGTCCTTGGCGGCTCGGGCTCGATCAACGGCATGATCTATTCCCGCGGCCACCCGCGCGACTACGACGAGTGGCGCCAGCTCGGCCTGCCGGGCTGGAGCTACGACGACGTGCTGCCCTATTTCAGGCGTGCCGAGACGAGCTGGCGGGGCGAGACCGCCTACCATGGCGGGGCGGGACCTTTGCCGGTCTCCAAGATCCACATCGAGGAATCCAAGGTCCTGCCGAGCCTGAAGGCCGCGGCGGCCAAACGGGGATACCGCTGGCTGGACGACTTCCACGGCGCGGAGGCCGAAGGCTTCAGCGTTCCGGAGTTCACCATCGATCGCCGGGCTCGGCGGGCGAGTACGGCGGCCGCATACCTGAGGCCGGCCCTCAGCCGGCCGAACCTGACGGTGGAGCTGCGGGCGCTGGCCAGCCGCGTGCTGGTCGAGGGCGGAAGGGCGGTGGGGATCGAGTTCGTGCAGGACGGCCAGTCCCGCAAGGTCTTCGCCGACCGGGAAGTGATCCTGAGCGGCGGGACCTACAACTCCGCCCAGCTCCTGCTGCTGTCCGGGATCGGTCCGGCGGACGAGCTCAGGGCGATGGACGTTTCCCCGGTCCACGATCTTCCCGGCGTCGGCCGCAATCTGCAGGAACATGCGCTCGCCGCGCTCGCGTTCGACGCCCGGGGTCCGATCGGATTCGACTCGGCCTTGAGGTTCGACCGCCTCGCCCTGGCCGCCCTACAGTGGAAGCTGTTCGGGGCCGGCATGGCCGCGACGCTTCCAGTCTGCTGCATGGGCTTCTACAAGACCCGGCCCGAACTGGAGCGGCCCGACGTCAAGGGCAACTTCTATCCGACCACGATGGACTCCCGCATCTGGTTTCCCCTCATCCGCAAGGCGCGCGGCCACGTCCTGTCCAACTTCAACCTGGTCCTCAGGCCCCAGAGCAGGGGCTGGTTGAAGCTGAAGTCTTCGGACCCCAGGGACCCGCCCCGGATCCAGCTGAACCTGCTGGCGGAGCAGGCCGACGTGACGACGCTGCGTCGAGCCATCCAGCTCATGCGCGAGCTCTACAACACGCCCCCCTTGTCGGAGCTCTGGACCCGCGAATTCATGCCCGGACCCGACGTGAAGACCGACGCGGAGCTCGACGCCCATATCCGCCGCACCGCCGTCACCGCCCAGCATCCGGCCGGCACATGCAAGATGGGCCAGGATGACGACGCCGTCGTGGACGCCCAATTGCGCGTGCATGGCCTTGAGGGGCTCCGCGTCGCGGACGCCTCGGTGATGCCGGTGGTCACGGGCGGCAACACCAACGCGCCGGTGATCATGATCGCGGAAAAGGCGTCGGATATGATCCGTGGCCGGGGGCTGCCGGTGCTCAACGACGCAGTCGCGGCGTGACGTGAGGCGGTCAGATCGGCCCGGTCAGCGGCTCCAGAGGGCCTTTGAGGCGATGGCCGAGCCTTCGACCATCGCTTCGAGCTTGGCCCAGCCGATCTCATGATGGATGCGGATGCCCATGCCGCAGTCCGTTCCCGCGATCACGTTCTCGCGGCCGACGAGACTGGCGAAGTTGATCAGGCGATCGGCGACCACTTCGGGATGCTCGACGGAGTTGGTGCGGTGGCTCACCACGCCGGGGATGAGGATCTTGCCGTCCGGCAGCTTCACGTCCCGCCAGACTTTCCACTCGTGCTCGTGGCGCACGTTCGCGGCCTCGAAGCTGTAGGCCTGCGCCTTCACCTCGAGCATCAGGTCGACGACGTTGACGAAGGGGAGGTCATCGACGTGGGGGCCATTCCAGCTTCCCCAGCACAGGTGGTAGCGGACCCGGTCCTCGGGGATGTTGCGCAAGGCGTGGTTCAGCGCCTCGATCCGCAGGCGCGATCGCTTGCGATATTCCTCCATCGGCGGCTCGGGAATGAAGGTCGCCCAGGCGTCGGGCAGGCCGGGATCGTCGATCTGCACGATGAACCCGGCGGCGGCGATCGCCTCGTACTCGGGGCGCATGATCTCGGCCAGGGCGTAGATGAACTCTTCCTCGGTCTTGTAGAACTCGTTGAAGATGAAGTGGTCCAGCCAGCCGGGCGCGATCACCGGAAAGAACGCATCCCTGTCCTGGGCCCCGACCTCGGTGACGACGGCTCTGAACCGGGCGAGCTCGTCCTCGAGCACCGAGGTGTCCTTGTTCCGCAACGGTCCGTTGCAGACGATCATCATGGTGCGGTTCGACGGCGCCCCCGCTTCGTAGCGGGCCCGGTCAGCTTCTTCGTAGTAGTTGGCGAACCGCACCCGTTCCCGGGTCTTGAAGATGGTCGCGCCGAACTCGCCGGGCTTGCAGGCTCTGTACTCGATCCCGTCCAGCCGACGCTCGTAGTAGGGAAAGGTCCTCAGCCGGCCGAGCTCGGCGTCGCTGATCGCATCGATGCCGACATCGATCTGCCGCTGCACGATCTCGGCCACGGCATTGCGCAGCAGGCCAGGGTAGGCGGCTTCGTCGTAGGGCTGTCCCCGGGACTTCTTCCGCTCCTCCGCCTCGAACGCTGCGTTGTCCGACGAAAGCCGGCCGGCGTGGGACACATGGATCCGATCGTCGCTTCTCAGCATGGCGCGCTTCGCTCCTCGACTCGACCGAACCGCGGACGTCTGGGACCGCCCCGGCATTTCTTGTATCACTACATCTGTAGTGATAATGATCCCGAGTCAATTCCGAGCTTTTGTCATACTATGAAGCGGCGGCGCCGGACGCGGTGCGACGGCCGCGCCCACGTGACCTGAGGACGGTCCATCGATGGCCAAGACTTCGACGACCGGCGCCACCGGCGGCGCCGGCGAGAAATCCCGGTCTCCGGCGACCGCCCGCGCCCGCAAGCTCCTGATCGCGGACGCCGTGATCGACATCCTCGCGCAGGAGGGCGCTCGCAACCTGACGCATCGGCGAATCGACGCGCACCTGGAGCTCCCGCAGGGGGCGACCTCCTACTACTTTCCCAGCCGGTTCGAGCTCCTCAAGGCAGGCTTCAACAAGCTGTTCGATGACGGGCTGGAAGGGTTCACCCGCTGCTACCAGGCGGTCATCCGTAAGCTGGATGCCGGGGAGGCCATCGATATCGACCTGGTGGCGGACGCGGCGTACCGGCACTGGCGGTCGATCAGCCAGGCGTCCCAGCGGGATCTG
>FTHA01002102.1_pt1 | contig 22771 bp, 21 predicted proteins | sample 1640771 | NCBI WGS metagenome assembly FTHA01 (sample SAMEA3914789, study PRJEB12502) | metagenome | biome: forest; material: soil | place: Canada | collected 2011-07-03 | depth 0.3 m | reverse complement strand
TCGACCACGTCGATATCGAAATCCACCTCGAAGAAGTCGGCCTGGCGGTGGTGCATCCGCAGGTTCTGGATGTTGCCGCCGGCGTCGCCGATGATGGTGCAGGCCTCGCCGAGCACACCGGGGGCGTTACGGATCGTCGCGTTGAGACGACCGTGGGAGATGGTGTTGCGCTCGGCCTCCGCCGTCCAGTGCAGGTCGCGCCAGACCTCCTCGCGGTCCTCGAATTCGGCCAGGCGCGGACAATCGATGGCGTGGACCGTGAGGCCCTTGTCGGGGTCGGTGATGCCGACGATGCGGTCGCCCGGCAGCGGGCTGCAACATTCGGCGAAGTGCAGCGGTGCGCCCGGCGTCAAGCCGCCGCCGCGGACGTAGAGCCTGGCGCCCTTGCCGTCCTCGATCCGGCGCCGGGCCGAAGCGGCGGCACGCTCGGAGTCCTTCAAGCCGGGGAACACGGCGTCCAGCACCTCAGGGGCGGTGATCCGGCCACGGCCCACCGCGTCCTGCAGGTCATCCTCGCCCGCCATCGCAAAGCGATCCAGCGCCGGGCGCAGTGAAATGCCCTGCAAGGTCTTGCCGGCCCGCTGGAAGGTCAGCTCGATGGCCGCCTTGCCCAGCCGCTCGAACTCCTCGCGCTCAGTATGGCGCAGGTGGCGGCGGATGGCGGATCGCGCCCGGCCGGTGATGGTCAGCGACTGCCAGTCGGTCGGCACGGAGGCCTTCGGGCCACGCACCACCTGCACCACGTCGCCGTTCTGCAGGATGGTGCGCAGCGGCTTCAGCTCGCCGTTGATCTTCACTCCGACCGCGGTGTCACCGACGTCGGTGTGGACGGCGTAGGCGAAATCCAGCGGCATCGCGCCACGCGGCAGGCTGATCAGCTCTCCCTTGGGGGTGAAGACGAACACCTGGTCCAGGAACATTTCGAGCTTGGCGTGCTCGATCAGCTCCTCGACATCGCCGCCGTGCTCCAGGAGCTGGACCAGATGGCGAAGGTTCATCAGCGGATCGCGGCCACCGTCGGCGGCGGCGGCCTCAGCGTCAAAGCCGTAGTTGTGGTCCTTGTAGCGCCAGTGGGCGGCGACGCCCTCCTCGGCGATGCGGTCCATCGCCTCGGTGCGGAGCTGCATCTCGATGCGCATGCCGCGCGGACCGACCACGGTGGTGTGCAGGGAGCGATAGTTGTTCCGCTTGGGCGTTGAGATGTAGTCCTTGAACCGCTCTGGCACGAAGGGCCAGGCGCGGTGGATCACCCCCAGCGCCCGGTAGCAGTCCTCCTCGGAATCGACGATCACCCGGAAGGCGTAGATGTCCGACAGCTGGTAGAAGCCGATCGACTTGCGCTGCAGCTTGCGCCAGATCGAGTAGGGATGCTTTTCGCGGCCGAACACCCGCGCCGGGACGCCCGCCGCCTCCAGCTGGGCCGAGATTTCCCCTGACACCACCGACACCGCCGAGCCCTGATCGGTGCGCAGCTGCTCCAGGCGCCGGACGATCGCGTCGCGGCCGTCGGGATTGAGGTGTTCGAAGGCCAGCTCTTCCAGCTCGCTGCAGATCCGATGGCAACCGATCGAGCGGGCCAGGGGCGCGTAGATGTCGAGCGTCTCACGGGCGATGCGCTCGCGCTTGTCGGCGCTCTTGATGAACTGCAGCGTGCGCATGTTGTGCAGGCGGTCGGCGAGCTTGACCATCAGCACCCGTACGTCGCGCGAGATCGCCAGGATGAATTTGCGCAGGTTCTCGGCCTGCTTGGTGTGCTCGGAGTTGAGCTCCAGCTGGGAGAGCTTGGTCACGCCCTCCACCAGCTCGGCGATGTCGGGGCCGAACAAGTCCGCGATCTCGGCGCGGGTGACGGGTGTATCCTCGATCACGTCGTGCAACAGGCCCGTCACGATCGTGGCGGTGTCCAGCCGGTACTCGGTGAGGATGCCCGCCACTTCGATCGGATGGGCGAAATAGGGGTCGCCCGAGGCGCGCGTCTGCGAGCCATGCATGCGCATGGCGTAGACGTAGGCGCGGTTGATCAGGGCTTCGTCGGCGGTCGGGTCATAGCTCTTGACCCGGTCGATCAGCTCATACTGGCGGAGGAACTTCGGCCGCGGCTTGGCTGGACGCTCAGGCGGGGCTTCGGGAGCGACTTCGGGCTCGAACGCAGGTGCGGCGGGATTCAGGTCCGCCTGGATGGAAAGCGGTTCTGCGCCCGGCGCGCTCAGTAGCGATCCTCCTGACCGCCGTCGCGGTCGCTTTGCAGCGCGCGAACGAGCTCCTGCTCGCTCATGTGCATGTGCTGGGGATCGGCCAGCAGGGCCAGGGTCTCGGCCTCTTCCTCGGCCTCCGAGCGCTCGTCGACGCGCTGCAGGCTGGCGATCAGGCCTTCGCGGAGCTCTTCAGGAGCGAGCACGTCGTCGGCGATCTCGCGCAGGGCCACGACCGGGTTCTTGTCGTTGTCGCGGTCGACCAGCAGCGGGCCGCCCGAGGAGATGGCGCGGGCGCGATGCGCCGCCAGGAGCACCAGGCCAAAACGATTGGGGACCTTCTCGACGCAGTCCTCGACGGTGACGCGGGCCATGTAATCCTCGGATAGTGGGCTGAACCTTCAACGATATAGTGTGCCGCCCGGCGAGGCAACAGACGGGGGTGGAATTTCCGCCGGACACTGGCGGGCTAGTCGGAACGGATCGGCTCGGCGTCCCTCCCCACTGAGGCCTTAGCCGACAGCGCCGCCGCCGTCTCCCCCAACACCGGATGGCGCCACTCCGGAGCGATCTCGGCCAAAGGCCCCATCACGAAGCGGCGGTCGGCGGCGCGGGGGTGGGGCAGGATCAGGCCCGGCTCGTCGATGACGTCGCGGCCGTGGGCGATCAGGTCCAGGTCCAGGGTGCGCGGGGCGTTGGGCTCGCCGCGGCGGCGGCCCATGGCGGTCTCGATGCGCAGCAGCGCCGCCAGCACCTGGCGGGCGTCGAGGTCGGTCTGCACCATCACCACGCCGTTGAGGAAGGGCGGCTGGCTGGGGTCGGGCCAGGCCTGCGAACGCCACCAGCCCGAGCGGCGGACGGGCTCCATCCCCTCCCCTTGCAAATGTGTCAGCGCCGCGTCGAGAACCGCTTGCACTGACACACCGTCCAGGTTCAAATTGCCGCCGAGGGCGATGATTGTCGCCTCATCGATATTCATCCACACACTCATTTCAGGGACTAGTTGAGTGACCTTTTACCCCACTGACAAGATAGCCCTGTTTATCGACGGCGCGAACCTCTACTCCGCGGCGCGCAGCTTGAATTTCGACATCGACTACAAAAAGCTGCTGGACGAATTCCGTAAGCGGGGGATCCTGATCCGGGCTTACTACTATACCGCGCTGGTCGAGGACCAGGAGTATTCGCCGATCCGGCCGCTGGTGGATTGGCTTGACTACAACGGCTTCAGCCTGGTGACCAAGGCGGCGCGGGAATACACCGACTCCACTGGCCGAAAGCGCTATCGCGGCGACATGGACATCGAGATCGCCGTCGACATGATGGAGATGGCCGGCCGCGCCGACCACCTGGTGCTGTTCTCGGGCGATGGCGATTTCCGCCGCCTGGTGGAGGCGATCCAGCAGAAGGGCGTGCGGGTGACGGTGGTGTCCACGGTCAAGTCCCAGCCTCCCATGGCGTCGGACGACCTGCGCCGGCAGTGCGACGCCTTCGTCGACCTTGCCGACCTGTCCTCGATCATCGGGCGGCCCCGGCAGAACAATCTCCCACGCTTCCTCCAGGCCGACGCCGACCACGACGCGCACGTGGATGCAGACGCCTGAGGCCCCGCGGGGATGCCCGCTCTGTCCCCGGCTCGCCGCCTATCGCGAAGAGAACCGCAGGAAACAGCCCGGCTGGTTCAATGATCCAGTGCCCTCGTTCGGCGATCCTGCAGCGCGGCTGCTGATCGTCGGCCTGGCGCCCGGACGGACGGGAGCGAACCGGACGGGGCGTCCGTTCACCGGCGACCATGCGGGCGTCCTGCTCTACGGCACGCTGCTGAAGGCGGGCTTCGCGCGCGGGACCTACGAGGCGCGGCCTGACGACGGGCTGCAGCTGGTCGATTGCATGATCTCGAACGCCGTTCGCTGCGCGCCCCCCGGCAACAAGCCAGAACCGGCGGAGGAAGCCGCCTGCCGGCCGTTCCTGGCGGCGCGGATCGCCGCCCTGCCCCGCCTGCGGGTGATCGTGACCCTGGGCGATGTTGCGCGGCGCAACCTGTTGAAAGCGATCGGCCTGAAGGGCTCCTCGGCGCCCGCCGGACACGGCGTCGAGATGGACGCAGGCCCTTATCGCCTGATCAACAGCTATCACTGCTCGCGGCTCAACACGAACACCGGGCGGCTCACGCCGCTGATGTTCGAGGACGTGTTCCGCTCGGCGCGGCGCTATTTGGACGCGGTCGGCTGAGATGGGGCAGCCATGCCGCGGCGCACGCCGGCCCTCGCCTCGCTGAGATACCAGAGCAGGATCGCCGGGGCGCCTACCAGGACGTCGCGCGCCCGTAGAACCAGCGACAGGGCGATCGCCTCGGGCGCATGCATTCCCAGCGCCAGGCCGACCAGCATGAACCCGCCTTCCTGGACGCCGGCCCCCCAGGGCACCACGAAGAAGGCGCTGCGGGCGGCGCTGACCAGGGCGGCCAGGGCGAAGCACTCGCCGAAGCCGAGCGGATGGGGCAGCCCCTGGACCGCGACCCAGACCTGCAGTCCGCTGGTCGCCCATGCCGCCAGGTGGAACAGGATCCCCCCGGCCACCTGCGGCCTTCCGCGATAGATCGCCTTCACCGCCGCGGCGATGTTCAGCGGCGCACCGCCAGGAGCCACGCCCAGCACGCCAGCGAGCTGCGCGCCCAGCTTCTCACCCAGGCGCAGCGCGCCGGGGAACCGGCTGAGGCCGTACATCAGCAGGATCGGCACCAGGGTGGCGGCGACGATCAGCACCCATTGCCCGGTCTGAGCGAGCTTCAGGTGCGGCCACAGCAGGACCAGGCCCATGATTGTGAACGCCGCCTGCGCCAGGGCCTCGGTCGCCACGTCGACGATGGTCCCGGCCGCCGCGGCGCCGGCGCTGGTGACTCCGAGCTGAGTGAGCACCCGCGCGCTGATCGCCTCGCCGATCGCCGGAATGAAGCCCACCAGGTTGGACGCCCCGTCGCGGATCCAGCGGGCCAGCAGACAGGCCGCCAAGGTGGTCTCCTTGGCCACGCACCGCCAGGCCGCCGCGCACAGAGCCAGGGCGATGAGTTGCAGCAGGCAGACGCAGATCAGCCGGATCACGCCGATCGACTGCAGGGCGTGGACGATCGAGCCGGCGCCTGCATGGACCGCGAGGACGGCGGCCAGCCCGACTCCGGCCAGGAACAGTATCCAGGCGAACAGCGTCTTGGTCATGCCGCGGCGCCCACCAGATCGGCGAAGCGGCCGAGCCTCACGCGCCGGCACGCCTCGATGACGTCCGCGTCGATCAGCGCCGCCAGCTCCTCGGCCTGCCGCCAGCTGGACGGCGGCGCGTTCGGGCCGGGGATGGGAGCCGTCGCCGGGTGCATGCCGATCTCGCTGACCCCGGCCGGAAGATTGGCGATCATCCCCAGCAGCCGGTCGCGCGTCACGTGTCCGCCTTCACGCAGACCGAAGAACCAGTCGTTGCTGCCGATCCCGGCGCGGCGGAGCCGGCGACGCATGGCGCTCCATAGCGGCCCCTGGGCCAGCGCTGTCCGCATCCGGCCGAACAGAGCCTCGCGTCCGGCCGCCCGCCACGAGGCGATGGCGGGCTCGTTCGGCACCCGGACGGCCCTGATCCCGAAAGCCGGCGCCATCTCGTGGATCAACAGGCCGATCAGGGTCGGATGCTGGTGGAAGTGCCAGTGGCCGTCCACGTGGTCGAGCGGCAGGCCGGTGCGCGCGTAGAGCTCGAACTGCGCCCGCATCTCGGCGCGCGCCTGCTCGCGCACCGGGCCGAGCACGGCGATCTTGAAGCCGGTCCAGGCGGGGGTGCTGGCGAGGCCCGTGTCGTCACACAGGTCGGGGATGTCTGCCCTGGCTAGCGCCGCGGGAGCGTCCAGCATGGCCAGATGCAGCCCGACGCCGAGACCCGGCATCCGCTTGGCGCGCGCCACCGCGTCGGCGGCCGCGGCGCCGGTGACCATCAGGCTGGCGCAGGTCAGGACGCCCTTGCGATGCGCCTCCTCGACGGCCTCGTTGACCGAAACAGACAGGCCGAAGTCGTCAGCGGTGATGATCAGCGACGACGAGGCCATAAGATCAGTAATTTCAGGCAGGTAGTGGCTTTGACTTCGAACCGGGGATCAAGCTCAGCGCCAGACGCACCATGCCAGGGACGAACCGCGGACGCAGCAGGCGGGCGTCGTAGCCGCCGAGCCGGCGGTCGTTCTCCGCCAGGCAAATCCGCATCAGGTCGACGACGTCGATGTCTGCTCCCACCTGGCTGGCGCCGGTGACGGTGAAATTGTTGTCCTGCGGCTTTGCGCCCGCGCCGTCGATGTCGCGGGCGATCCCTATCCGCTCCCAGCCCAGGAACACCCACACGGCCCAAACCTTCAGCTCGAACCAGGGCCGGCGCCAAAGCGGCATGTTGCGCCGATGCCAGGCCACCCAGTTGACGAAGAACAGGATGTGGCGGCCCTCCTCCTGGATCACCGGCTCGAAGGTGTCGACCAGGTCATCGGGGAAGAAGCCGGACCGCTTGGCGGTCTCGAACAAACCGAAGGCGAAGAAGCTGTCGATGCACTCGGAAAAGCCGGTGACCATGAACTCCCATTCGCGGTCACGCGGTGTCCTGTACTCGGGCTCGGGCTCCAGCGGGATGCCGTAGGCCTGGACCAGGTTGGCCAGGACGACTTTGTGCCGGCCCTCCTCGAAGGCGTTCAGCTCGACGGCCTTTTTCAGCAGGTCGTCGCCGATCTGGTCGGCGTAGGCTTTTACGCGGCGCATGGCCTTGCCTTCGGTCTGCACCGCGATGTCCCAGATCGGCAGGTTGACTAGGCGCTCGCGGGCCTCCGGGTCGAGCTGGGGCCAGTCGATCACCGCCGGCCGGTAAGGGTCGAAGGTGTCGAGCAGGGTCTTGCAGAACAGGCGCTTGTGCGCGTCGCTGCCGAGCCGGAATTTCCCCGGCGGCGGCGGCGGCCAGCGGTCCGTCGACAGGTCCGGCAGGGTGAGCGTCAGCTCGCTCACGCAGCCAGCTCCTTGCGGTCCTTCAGGAACTGGAAGAACTCCACGCCTTCGCGCAGGCGCCGCTTCATCATCTCGGGGCTGCGGGCCATCTCACCGACGATCGAGGCGATCTTGCCGGCCCGGAAGTAGAACTTCTTGTAGAAGGTCTCCACGGAATCGAAGATCTCGTCGTGGCTCAGGTGCGGATAGTGCAGCGGCGCGATCTGGATGCCGTGGTCGTCCACCAGTTCGGCGTGGTCGGCGTCGAGCCAGCCGTTCTGCACCGCCTGGTCGTACAGGAAGGTGCCCGGATAGGGCGCCGCCAGCGACACCTGGATGGTGTGCGGATTGATCTTGGCCGCCCAGTTGACCGTCTGCTCGATGGTCTCCCTGGTCTCGCCCGGCAGGCCGAGGATGAAGGTGCCGTGGATGGCGATGCCCAGTTCGTGGCAGTCCTTGGTGAACCGTTCCGCGACCTCGATGCGCATGCCCTTCTTGATGTTGATCAGGATCTGCTGGTTGCCTGACTCATAACCGACCAGCAGCAGGCGCAGGCCGTTATCCTTCAGGACTTCCAAGGTCTTGCGTGGGACATTTGCCTTGGCGTTGCAGGACCAGGTGACACCCAGCTTGCCCAGCTCCTTGGCGATCGCCTCGGCCCTTGGCAGGTCGTCGGTGAAGGTGTCGTCGTCGAAGAAGAACTCCTTGACCTGCGGGAAGGCCTTCTGGGCCCAGGCGATCTCCTCGATCACGTGGCCGACGCTGCGGGTGCGGTAGCGGTGGCCGCCCACCGTCTGGGGCCACAGGCAGAAGGTGCAGCGCGATTTGCAGCCACGCCCCGTGTAGAGCGAGATGTACGGGTGCTTCAGATAGCCGATGAAGTAGTTCTCGATCTTCAGGTCCCGCTGGTAGACCGGCGTCACGAACGGCAGCTGGTCCATCTGTTCCAGGATTTCGCGGTCGGGATTGTGGGTGACCACGCCGCGGGCGTTGCGCCAGCTCATCCCCGCGATGGACGACCAGGGGCGGTCCTCGGCCACCTCCAGGATGGTCTGGTCGAACTCGTTGCGGGCGACGAAGTCGACCGCCGGCGCCTGCTGCATGCTGAGGTCCGGCTGGACCGCGACCTTGGCGCCGATCAGGCCGGCCTTGAGACTGGGATTGGCCGCCTTCAGCGCCTCGATCACCTTCACGTCCGATTTGAACGACGGCGTGGAGGTGTGGAGCACCACCATGTCGTAGTCCTTGGCGATGGCGGTGACCTCGGCGAGCCCCTGCCGGTGCGGCGGGGCGTCGATCAGCCGGCTGCCCTCGACCATGGCCGCGGGCTGGGCGAGCCAGGTCGGATACCAGAAAGACTTGATCTCGCGCTTGGCCTGGTAGCGCGAACCGGCGCCGCCATCGAAGCCGTCGAAGGAGGGAGCTTGGAGGAACAGAGTGCGAAGCATGCAGTCGCCTTAGGTCGGAGAAAGCGTTCCGTTGGACGCGATACGATGTCTTGCTCCCCGCCAGCGCACCGAGCGAGCAGGCAGGGACGCCAGGAAGACGCCGAACGAGAGCATATCGCGGAGCGGCAACATCTGCCATGGCCCCGAAGACACGCCCACCGCCCGATCCACCCGACTCACCAGCCAATAGCGCGACACTATGGCCAATGCGAGGACGACCAGCGACCACGGTGAGGCGCTGAGAAAAACTGACGCGATCAGCGCCAGGGGCATGGGGTGGGTCACGAGGCTGCCGATATGCCCCGCCGGCGAAAGCACGCGGACGGTGACCGCCCAACGAAGCTCGTGGTCGAACAGCTCGCCGAGCGTCGCCTCGGAGCAACCGTGGGCCACAGCGAACGGGGGAATTGCGGCGCGGTAGCCCTTGGCCCTGACCGCCCGCCCGAGCTCATAGTCATCGGCCAGCACTTCGGCGAAGGCGGCGAAGCCGCCGATCTCGTCGAGCACCTGACGGCGCAGGGCGATGGTCGAGCCCATGCACGGCTGTGCCGCGCCGACCGCTACGCCCAGGGCCACGTTCGGCAGGAAGCCGTAGCTGATCCCCATGGCCGCCAGGCGGGACCAGAAGCCGTTGCGCCCTTGCCCGAAATACAGGCACGTCACCACGCCGACGCCCGGCTCAGCTGCGGCGGCGGCCACCCGGCGCAGGTAGTCGGGCCCCACGGCGATGTCGGAATCGCTCAGCACCAGCAGCTCATGGCTGGCGTGGGAGGCGATGTTGATCAGGTTGGAGACCTTGCTGTTGGCTCCGTGGGCGCGCGCGTCGACGATCACCTGGATGTCGGCCCCGGGCTCGGCGGCGCGGACCTGTTCGGCGACCGCCCGCGCCGGATCGTCCGGATCCTGCAACCCGATCAACATCTGCACGGGAGCCCGATAGTCCTGGCGGATGAAGCCGGTAAGGTCCTGCGCCAGCTGCGGCTCCAGGCCGTAGAGCGGCTTGATCAGGGAGACGGGGGTGTCCGTCGAGTCGGTTACGACCGCGGCCGACAGTTTGCGGCTGACGACCTCCGCCGAAGCCACCGTGTAGGCCACGCCGCCTCCGGCCAGGGCAAGGAACACGTAGCCGATGGCGTGCGCGATGCTGACCACTGACTGCACGTTCCCAAGGCCGGTCGTCCCCGGAGGCCGCTTCAATCCCCGTTGGCGGGCAATAGCAAGCACCTATATCCACGTCCACTTGGCGGCCGGCGCCTTGACCAGCGCGCCGCATTCGGATGTCAAAGCGGCAATGCGGGGGCTGCGCCGCGCCGCGAAAGGATGGTCATGCCCCCACCCCTGCCCCGCATTCCTCGCGACGACCGAAGGCTCGTCGCAGGCGCTGGTCTGGTGGCGCTCTCGCTGGCTGCGGCGCCGGCCTGGGCGGCTGACGACCAGCCGAAGCCGGCGGCCAAACCAGCCTCCTCGTCGCAGGTCTATGACCCCTGGGAGCACCTGAACCGCAGGTTCTTCGCGTCCCACGACAAATTCGATCGCCGGTTCATTCGCCCTGTGGCCATGGCCTACGGCAAGATCGTGCCCAAATTTCTTCGCATCGGCTTGGGCAACTTCTTGAGCAACCTGAGAGAGCCGGTGGTCTTCGCCAACGACGTGATGCAGCTGCGGTTCAAGACCGCTGGCAAGACGGTCGCGCGGTTCGTCGCCAATTCCACCTTTGGCCTGGGCGGGACGGTGGACATGGCGAAGGACAATGGCCTGCCCCGTCACGACAATGGCTTTGGCGATACGCTGGGACACTACGGCGTCGGTCCCGGCCCATACCTCTATCTTCCGTTGACTGGACCAACCGACGTGCGCGACCTGCTCGCCGCAGTGGTTGATCGGGCCGCTCAGCCCGTCAACTACACCCAGTTCCACGGCCGCACCGCCTATCTCATCGGGACTGGCGGGGCCAATATGCTGCAGCAGCGGATCGACGCCGACGCCGACCTGATCAAGATCGACGAGATGGGCACCGACGCCTACGCGACCCTGCGATCGCTCTACCTGCAGAACCGCGCGGCGGAGATCAAAGGCGAACCGGAGATCAAGGTCGAAGACCTGCCCGACTTCGGAGCCGCACCCGAGCCCGAGCCAGAGACAGCGCCCCAAAGCGCGCCCCAGAGCACGCCGGACAGCACGCCGGAGCCTGAACCCCCGTCTGCAGCGCCGGGTCCCTGATCGGATGACCGTCAAAGCCGACTTGGCGCTGGTGACCGGCGCGGCCGGTTTCGTCGGGTCGGCCGTGGCGCGGGCGCTGACGGCGCGCGGCCTGCGCGTGCGGGCCCTCGTGCGCAGCTCCAGTCCGCGGCGGAACCTCGAGGACCTGGACGTCGAGTTGGCGCAGGGCGACGTTCGCGACCAGGCCTCGGTCGCCGCCGCGCTTTCAGGCGCACGGTTCCTGCTGCACGTGGCTGCGGACTATCGGCTGTGGGCCCGGGACCCGGACGAGATCCTGCGCAATAACGTCGATGGCGCGCGCGCGGTGATGAACGCCGCCCTGGCAGCGGGCGTCGAGCGCGTCGTCTACACCTCCAGCGTGGCGACCTTGAGCCTCGAGCGCACGCCGGCAGACGAGACCGCACCCCTCGCCGAGTCCGCCGCGATTGGCTCCTACAAGCGCAGCAAGGTGGCGGCCGAGCGCCTGGTCGAACGCATGATCACCGACCAGGGTCTGCCTGCCGTGATCGTCAATCCCTCGACCCCGATCGGACCGCGCGACGTCCGCCCGACCCCTACCGGCAGGATCATCGTCGAGGCAGCGGCGGGGCGCATGCCGGCCTTCGTCGACACCGGCCTGAACCTGGTGCACGTGGACGACGTCGCCGAAGGCCACTGCCTGGCGCTCGAGCGGGGCCGGATCGGCGAGCGCTACATCCTCGGCGGCCAGGACGTGAGCCTGCGGGACATGCTGGCCGAGATCGCCCGCCTGTCGGGCCGCAAACCGCCGACCGTCAACCTCCCCCGCGCGCCGCTCTATCCCCTGGCGGTGGCCGCGGAGGCGATCGCGCGCCTGACCGGCGTCGAGCCGTTCCTCACCGTCGACGCCTTGAAGATGGCCGGTCACCACATGTTCTTCAGCTCGGCAAAGGCAGAGCGCGAACTGGGCTATCGCGCCCGGCCCTATCCCGAGGCCCTGGCCGACGCCCTCGCGTGGTTTCGGCGCGAAGGGTATGTGTGACCCGTGATCCTGATCGGTTGCCTCACCCTGTTCATCTGGCTCTACCTCGTCCTTGGGCGCGGCGGGTTCTGGCTCGCACGCGACCGTGACGACGTGGCCGAGGCGCCGCCCCCAGCCGCTTTCCCGGCGATCGTCGCTGTGGTTCCCGCGCGGGACGAAGCCGATGTCATCGCCAGCTCCATCGGCGCCTTGCTCGCACAAGACTATCCCGGCCGCTTCCGTGTGATCCTGGTCGACGACCAAAGCTCCGACGGCACGGCGGCGACAGCCCTGGGGGCGGCGCAGGCGCTCGGTGCGTCGGACCGCCTGGAGATCCTGGCTGGCCGGCCGCTTCCAGGCGGCTGGACCGGCAAGCTCTGGGCCCTGGCGCAGGGCGTCGAACGCGCCTGCGCCGAGGACGCCCCGGACTACCTGTTGCTGACCGACGCCGATATCGGCCATGCGCCGGACAACCTGCGCCGGCTGGCGGCGCGGGCGGAGGCCGGCGGGCTGTCGCTCGCCTCGCTGATGGTGAAGCTGCACTGCTCGACCTGGCCTGAACGCCTGTTGATCCCAGCCTTCGTGTTCTTCTTCCAGATGCTGTTCCCCTTCGCGTGGGCCAACGATCCACGCCGGCGCACCGCGGCTGGCGCTGGCGGCTGCATGCTGGTGCGCCGCACTTCTCTGGAGGCGGCGGGGGGCATCGCCTCGGTACGCGCCGAGATCATCGACGACTGCGCCCTGGCCGGCCGGCTGAAGCGCCAGGGTCCGACCTGGCTCGGCCTCGCCACGCGCGCACAGAGCCTGCGCCCCTATAAGTCGCTGGGCGAGATCGGCCGGATGATCTCGCGCACCGCCTACGCCCAGCTCGGCTACTCCCGCTGGCTGCTGGCGGGCGCCGTCGCCGGCATGGCCCTGACCTACCTCGCGCCGCCCGCCCTGGCGCTATTCGCCCATGGCCTGGCGCGCTGGGCAGGAATAGCGGGGTGGCTGCTGATGGCGGCGTCCTACCAGCCGATACTGAGGCTCTATCGGCGCTCGCCGCTATGGGGCCCGCTGCTCCCAGTGATCGCGGGCCTGTACACCTTCTTCACCATCCAGTCGGCGCTACAGGTCTGGCGGGGCCGCGGCGGCATGTGGAAGGGCCGCGCCCAGGCGCTGGCGGGCCAGACATGACCGCGGTCGACGAACTGGCCTCCGGCAAGGGGCACAAGGACGAGAACTTTCCAGTCGCCTCGTTCATCCTGCGGCCGCGGCATCGGGCGGTGATCATGGCGTTCTATCGATTCGCCCGTGCAGCGGACGACGTGGCGGACAATCCGCATGCGTCGCCCGATCAGAAGATCGCCCTGCTGGACGCCATGGGCGCCACCCTGGCCGGAGACGACGACGGCAATCCCGAAGCTCAGGCGTTGCGGACAGCGCTGCAGCAGCGCGGCCTGCCGGCGATCCATGCCCAGGATCTGTTGCGGGCGTTTCGCCAGGACGCGGTCCAGACCCGCTACGCCGATTGGCGCGAGCTGATGGACTACTGCCGCTATTCGGCGAGCCCGGTCGGCCGCTTCGTGCTGGATGTCCACGGCGAAAGCCCGGCGCTCTGGCCCATGAACGACGCGCTGTGCACGGCCCTCCAGGTGATCAACCACCTGCAGGACTGCGCCGACGACTACCGCGACATCGACCGGGTGTATCTGCCGCTGGACGAGCTGGCGCGCGCCGGGACCGGCGTCGACGCCCTGACCGCGGAGCGGGCCCCTCCGCCGCTGCGCACCGTGATCGCCGCGCTCGCCGAGCGGACCTCCCGGCTGCTTGACCAGTCCCGTCCCTTCGCCTCGGGGATCCGCGACGGGCGGCTGGCCCTGGAAGTGGCGATCATCCAACGCCTGGCCGAGAGCCTTGCGTCCCGTCTCCAGCGCCACGATCCCCTGAGCGAGCGCGTGCATCACCGGCCGCTGGAAGCGATCGGCCAGGTCGCGCTGGCGATCGGCGACCGCTTGGCGGGCCGCGCGCGCGCCGCGCCCGGCGGCGCTGAGCTGTTTGCGGGGACCGACGCGCGATGACCGCCGTCGCCGACGTTCGCACCCAAGCCTCGGGCAGCTCGTTCTACGCGGGCATGCGGATCCTGCCCAAGGCGGAGCGCGAGGCGATGTTCGCGGTCTATGCCTTCTGCCGGGCGGTGGACGATATCGCCGACGACGTTGGCGGCGCGCGGGAAGAGCGGCGGCGCGGGATCGAGGCCTGGCGGCGGGACATCGAGGCGCTCTATGCGGGCGATGATCCTGGCCGGGCCGGACTGGTGGCCGAGGCCGTGCGCCGGTTCGGCCTGGTCAAGGACGACTTCCTGGCCGTGATCGACGGCATGCAGATGGACGCCGACGAGGACATCCGCGCGCCCGACCTCGCCAAGCTGGACCTCTACTGCGACCGGGTCGCCAGCGCCGTCGGCCGCCTGTCGGTGCGGATCTTCGGCATGCAGGAGCGGCCAGGCCTGGAGCTGGCGCATCACCTCGGCCGCGCGCTGCAACTCACCAACATCCTGCGCGACCTGGACGAGGACGCCGGCCTCGGGCGCCTCTACCTCCCGCGCGAGCTGCTCGCTGAAGCGGGAATCGATACGTCGGATCCCATCGCGGCCATCGCCGACCCGCGCGTCGACGCCGCCTGCCGCGCGCTGGCCGAGCGCGCCCGGGGCCACTACCGCGCCGCTCGGCAGGTGATGGCCGGAAGGCCGCAGGGCAAGCTTGCGGCGCCGCGACTGATGGACGCCGCCTATTCCCGCATCCTGGATCGCACCCAGCAGGCCGGGTGGGCGCCGCCGCGGGCGCGGGCGCGCCTGGGCAAGGGCGAGCTGCTGTGGATGCTGGTCCGACGCGGGCTGCTGGGTTGAGCGAAGGGACGGCCTATATCATCGGCGCTGGCCTCTCGGGCCTGTCGGCCGCCGTCAGCCTCGCAGGGCGGGGCCGGCGCGTGGAGGTTATCGAGGGCGCGGCCCAGCCCGGCGGGCGCTGCCGCTCCTATTTCGACCCCCAGCTCGGCATGACCATCGACAACGGCAACCATCTGGTCCTCTCGGGCAACCGGGCGGTCATGGCCTACCTCAGCCAGATCGGCGCCGGAGATCGCCTGGCCGGACCCGACGAGGCGGAGATCGCGTTCGCCGACCTGAAGACCGGCGCACGCTGGACGGTGCGGCCCAACGACGGCCCCCTTCCCTGGTGGATCCTCGATCCCCGCCGCCGCGTCGCCGGGACCACCGCGGCCGGCTACCTGAGCCTCCTCGCCCTGATCTATCCGCCCAAGGGCCGTCGGATCGACCAGGTGCTGGCCTGCAAGGGCCCGGTGTGGGATCGCCTGATGGCCCCCTATCTGCTGGCGGCGCTCAACACCCAGCCCGAAGAAGGCTCGGCCGACCTCGCCGCCGCGGTCATGCGCGAGACCCTGGCGAAGGGCGGCGGCGCCTGCCGTCCAAGGATCGCCAGCCCGACCCTGTCGGCGGCGTTCATCGAGCCTGCCGTCGCCTATCTGGAAGCCAGGGGCGGCCGGGTCCGCTGCGGCCGGCGGGCGCGCGCCCTTGGATTTGACGGCGCGGCGGTTTCGGCCATCCGCCTGCCGGACGAGGAGATCAGCATCGGAGCCCACGACAGCGTCATCGTCGCCGTGCCTCCTTGGGGGGCCGGAGAGCTGGTTCCCGGGGTGGAGGCGCCAGACGCCTTCCGCGCCATCGTCAACGCCCACTTCCACATCGCGCCGGCTGCGGGGACCGCCCCGATGGTCGGCCTTGTCGGGGGGACGGCCGAGTGGGTGTTCGCCTTCGACGACCGCATGTCGGTGACCGTCAGCGCCGCGGACCGCTTGCTGGACTCAGACCGGGAAACCCTGGCGCAGACCTTGTGGAACGACGTGGCGCAGGTCCACGGACTTCCTTCGGCGCTTCCGCCCTGGCAGATCGTCAAGGAGCGTCGGGCGACCTTCGCTGCGACGCCTGCGCAGGCGGCCAGGCGTCCGGGCGCCCGAACGCGCTGGAGCAACCTCTTCCTGGCGGGCGACTGGACCGACACCGGCCTGCCGGCGACCATCGAGGGCGCGCTACGCTCCGGCGTGGCGGCGGCGGATTTGGCCCTCTCCCGCAAAGTCGTGTAAGCGCCGGCCGCACGGATGTTCGACAAGCCATTGGACAGCGGCCCGGCCCTCGAGGACGCCATCGGCAAGGCGGCGGACGCGCTCATGCGCCTGCAGCGCGACGACGGCCATTGGGTGTTCGAGCTGGAGGCCGACGCGACCATTCCGGCCGAGTTCGTGCTGCTGAAGCACTATCTGGGCGAGCCCGAGGACCTGGAGCTCGAGCGGAAGATCGGCGTCTACCTGCGGCGCATCCAGGGCGAACACGGCGGCTGGGCGCTCTATCACGGCGGCGCCTTCGAAATCAGCGCCACGGTGAAGGCCTACTTCGCCCTGAAGATGATCGGCGATCCGATCGACGCGCCGCACATGTCCCGGGCCCGGGCCGAGATCCTGGCCAGGGGCGGCGCCGGAGCCAGCAACGTCTTCACCCGCTTCCAGCTGGCGCTTTATGGCGCCGGCCCCTGGAACAGCATCCCCACGATGCCGGTGGAGATCATCCTGCTGCCCCGCTGGTTCCCCATCCACCTGGCGAAGATGTCCTACTGGGCGCGCACGGTGATCGTGCCCCTGCTGGTGCTGCAGGTGAACAAGCCGATGGCCCGCAACGCCCGTGGTGTCCTCGTGGACGAGCTGTACGAGACCGACGTCAAGGCCCGGCGGAAGTCGCAGGCGACGCACACCAGCCGGTTCTGGACCGGGTTCTTCAACGCGCTGGACAAGGTGTTGAAGGCGGTCGACGGGCTCTGGCCGAAAGGGCTGCGCCGGAAAGCCATCGATCGCTGCGTCGCCTTCGTCACCGAGCGGCTCAACGGCGAGGACGGCCTGGGCGCCATCTACCCGGCCATGGCCAACAGCGTGATGATGTTCGACGCCCTGGGCTACGCCGAGGACCATCCCCATCGGGTGCTCGCCCGGCGCTCGGTCGAGCGCCTCCTGGTGGTCAAGGGCGAGGAAGCCTACTGCCAACCCTGCGTCTCGCCGGTGTGGGACACCAGCCTGGTCTGCCACGCCTTGATGGAGGCCGGCGGGGAGGACGCCGAGACGCGGGTGATGCGAGGCCTGGAGTGGCTCAAGCCTCTCCAGGTGCTGGACGTCGAGGGCGACTGGATCGAGGCGCGGCCGAGCGTGCGGCCCGGCGGCTGGGCTTTCCAGTACAATAACGCCCACTATCCGGATGTGGACGACACCGCCGTGGTGGCCCTGGCCATGGACCGGGCCCGCAAGCGCCTCGGAGCCGGCGACGCCTATGACGAGGCCATCGATCGTGGCGCGGAGTGGGTGCTTGGGTTGCAGAGTCAGAACGGCGGCTGGGGCGCCTTCGACGCGGACAACGCCTATTACTACCTGAACAATATCCCGTTCGCCGACCACGGCGCCCTGCTCGACCCGCCGACAGTGGACGTCTCGGCGCGGTGCGTGAGCTTCCTGGCCCAGATCGGCTTGCCTTCAGACGACCCCCGGATGCGGTCCGCCCTCGCCTATCTCGAAGCCGACCAGGAAGCGGACGGCAGCTGGTTCGGCCGGTGGGGGGTCAACTATGTCTACGGGACCTGGTCGGCGCTCTGCGCGCTGAATGCCGCCGGTCTTGGTCCCGATACGCCAGCAGTGCGCAAGGCCGCCGACTGGCTCACGTCGATCCAGAATCCCGACGGCGGCTGGGGCGAGAGCTGCGACAGCTACAGCCTCGACTACAAGGGCTACGAGCCGGCCGAGTCACGCGCCTCCCAGACCGCCTGGGCGCTCCTGGGCCTGATGGCCGCCGGCCAGACCGACCATCCGGCGGTGGAGCGCGGCGTCCGCTGGCTGCAGCAGACCCAGGGCGCCGACGGCTTCTGGCCCGAGGACCACTACACCGGCGGCGGCTTTCCCCGCGTTTTCTACCTGCGCTACCACGGCTACTCGAAGTTCTTCCCCCTCTGGGCGCTGGCTCGCTACCGAAACCTCAGGCTGGTCAACGAGGGCGTCGTGGCGTGGGGAATGTGAAATCGCCCGATTTCAGCCGCATTTTGGACCCGGTCTGTTCCCTTCATTGCAAAGCTGTGCTGCAATGGCCTCTCGCAACCCTGGAGGGAACGGGATGTCGAAGACTCAGCTGTTTTTTGGCTTTCAGGGCCGCGTTAGACGGTCGACGTGGTGGCTGACGCGCATTGCGATCATGGCGGCGCTCTACCTTCCGCTTGTCATCGTTTCACCGCTCCTTCGTCCGACCGCGGCTTCCGGCGATTCGGCGATCTCGCCAGTCATGGGCGTGTTTGTTCTGGTGTGGATCATCGCCTTCATCCCGGCCATCTGGATCGATCTGGCAGTGACCGCGAAACGTTGGCACGACCGCGGCAAGTCAGGATGGTGGACCCTCATCAGCTTCATCCCGCTGATCGGGGGGATCTGGATGTTCATCGAGTGCGGGTGCCTGGATGGGATCCACGGATCCAATCGGTTCGGCGACTCCCCCAAAGGTTTCCCCAGCAACGAAGCCGTCCTGGCCTTCGACTAGATCACGATGAGCTTGGATTGAATCAATCCAAGCTCATCGTGATCCATTTCAAACATTTAGAGTGGAATTCGTGCGGAAAACCGGTACCCGCTTTTCCGCATCCCCTCTCGCCAGCCCAGCCGTCAGGCCCCCTGGCGAGCCGAGCCCATGATCGCTTCGACCTCTGACAGGTGGACGCCGTAGTAGTGCTCGGTGGGCGCGAGATAGAGCATGACATAGAGCTTGCCGCCCTTCTCCGCGAGCAGGGCGGTCCCGGACATGTACAGGCCGTCGCGGGTCTTGGCAGCGATCTCGAAGCGCAGCCCATCAGCGCCGGCGAACCTGGCCGGGCGCAAGCTCGATGTCGTCACCCGCTCAAAGTCGAGGGCCGTAACGCTGTCTGACAGGAACTCGACGAGATCATTTGGAGACATGCCGGAGCGATAGGTCGGCGTCGGCTTGTCTTTGGCGGCGGGCTTCACAAGGAATTCCCCCGACGCGAGCCCCTCGCTCAGGTAGAGGCGATCGAGCAGAGGACCATCGATCGATAGCAGGTGCACGTAGGCCGGGCGACCGGTCATGACCTTGCTGATGTCCGACCACTCCCCGCCCAGGGTGATCTCATAGGCGGTCCCGACCTTGTAGGCTCCGGCGGGCGCGTCCGCGATCGTGGTGCAGGCGCTCAACGTCAAGCCGATCGCGCCGAGCGCGGCGGCGAATTTCCATTGTTTCATGATCCCACTCCTTCGAGTTTTTTCAGGCTGGCCTCGATGATCCAGCGATCCTGGGCGTTGGGCGCGCGCTCGAGATAGGCCTGGTAGGCCCTTGAAGCGGTCGCCCGGTCGCTGGTCTGCGCGGCGGCGTCTCCAAGAGCGCGCCAGGCGTCTACGGGAGCGTCATCATATGAGACCGCCTTAGCGTAGGCGTCGCGAGCCCTGACCATGTCGCCGTCGCCGCGTCGTAGCCGGAACGCCTCGGCGCGGCAGTACTGCAGCGCCCCGAGGTCCTCGCCCTCGGTCGACAGGCGATCGATCAGGGCCAGGCTCTCACCGAAGTCACGCCGGCGCAGGTCATCCTTCAGCCAGGCGACCAGGTGGGGCCGGATCACTGCGCGATACGCCTTGCGGTCTTCGGCCGCACGACCGCCTGGGGCGTTCGCGGCCAGGGCGTCCAGCGCCCCGATCCGATCCGCCGTGAGCGGGTGGGTATCGAAAATGCCGGCGCTGGCCTCCTTCGCCCGCACCTTGGGGAAGTCGGATGAGGCGATCTCAGCGTTCAGGTTGCGCCAGACCTGTGCGCCTGCCGTTGGGGCGTATCCCGCGGCGATGGCCCGCTTCAGGCCAAGCTCGTCGGCCTGGGCTTCTTCCTCGCGGGCGAAGCTGAAGTAGCCGGACAGGGCGACGAGGTAGATCGCGCCGCCCAGTGTCGAGGCCTGATAATAGCCATAGGAACCACCCGCCGCCGCGGCCCCGACGTTGGCGCCCCCGGCGAGGATAACGGTGAACACCGCGGCGGTGTTCGCGCGCGACTTCAAGCTCCGCCAGGCCTTGATGCTATGGTTCTCGGCGAAATGGGTGACCTCGTGCCCGAGGACAAAGGCGAGCTGGTCCTCCGACTCGACGCGCAGCAGCAGCCCCGACCAGACCTCGGCCCAGCCGTTGGGCGCCATGTCAGCGTTGAAGAACGGGCGGTCCATCACATAGACGCGCAGATCATCCGAATAATCCGGCGCGAGCTTGCGCACCAGACCGCGGACGTAGGCGTTGATGGCCGGATCGGGATCGAGGTCGGCCGAAGCCTTGGCCTCCGTCTCGGCGCGGTCCATGGCTGACCACAACCCGCCTTCGTCGGTCCTCAATTCGGGGCGCAGATGGGCCGGCCGCGGCTCGGCGCCCGCCCGATCGCTGGCCGCCGCAAGACTGGCCGCTCCAAGAATGCAGGCGACCAGACGCCTCATCAGAGCGGGGCGTTCTTCATCAGGGACTGCACCAGCTTCCGCGCACCCTCGGGAGTGCGCATGTCATCGTTGGACGACGCCGATGCGACGTTGAACCAGACCACGCGTCCAGTCTTCAGATCGACAAGCGAAGCGAACAGGGTCTGGCTGCCCATCTGAAGGCCGATCCCGCCCATCGCCGCAAGGAGGAACAGGGCCTTGCGGCCACCACTGGACCAGGACCCGCGCCCGTAGGTGAACAGGGCGTAGTCGGCGCCGTAGGTCCGGCCGAGTTCCTGCGCGCCCTCCCCCAAAGTCCAGTCGAACACCCCCTTCTTGGTCGGTAGCTTTATGCCGCCGTACTCGAAGGCGATGATGGATTGGCCGATAGCGCCATGCAGCCGGAGTAGCTGCCCGGCGCGGCCGTCCAGCGCTGTCGACGGATCGAGCTCGGAGAATTGATGCGAGCGTCCGCTGGTCGCCGCCCGTAGCTCGGTGGCTACAAGCTCCCGGCCCTGCTGGCTCCAGTCGGCCTTGGGCTCCTGAATCCCCGACATGGTCAGGACGCTCAACTGAACGTCCGGCTGGACCAGCAGGACCTTGGTCCCCGCGGCCGGGCCAATCTGCGCCTTGTCGGCAAGGCGGGTGCTGGTCGTCGTGCACGCAGCCAAAAGCGCGCACGCGACTAACGCGAGCAGTCGTCTCATGATGTCCCCCTGCCCGACGAATTCCGGGCCCCAGCGCAACGTTAGTGCGAGCTTTGCTGTACGTCTACCCGATTTCAGACGGGCCGGGGCCAAGTCCGTGCCTGGAGCGGAAGGCCTCCAGGCTCTACTGAGAACTGATGCCCAGGCGCCATATCATCGTCGTCACCGGCCTGAAGCGTGAGGCCCGCGCCATGGGCTCGCCCCACGTCAGGGTCATCATCGGTGGCGGCGACCCCGAAGGCCTCCTCCAGGAGTTGGAGGCCCAAGCGGCCTCAGCAGAAGGGTTCATCAGCATCGGCCTGGGAGGCGCGTTGGCGCCGGCGCTAAGGCCCGGAGACTGGGTGGTTGGCCGCGGCGTCCGCACGCAACAGGGGCGGGTCGAGACCGATCAGGACTGGTCCGAGACCCTGCTGGACCGTCTGCCAGGAGCGCGGGCGGGCGACGTCGTCGGCTCAGACGTTATGGTCGCGGACGCAGAGGCCAAGCGGGCGTTGCACGATTCGACCGGGGCTCTGGTCGTCGACATGGAGTCCCACGTCGCGGCTTGCGTGGCGGCCCGGCACGGCCTGCCTTTCGCCGTGGCGCGGACGATCTCGGATAGCGCCGATCACTCGCTGCCCGTCGCGGCCCAGCGTGGGATGCGCCCCGATGGGAGCATGGATGTCGCGGCCGTGCTGTTGGCGCTGCTGGGCGATCCCGCCCAGCTGCCGGCGCTGCTTCGGACGGCGCTGGCGGCCGAGACCGCTTTCCGCGCCCTACTCCGCGGCCGTCAGCTTCTTGGACCGGCCCTTGGTCGCCCGGATCTCGGCTAGCTTCTTGTCCACGTGGGTGGCGAAGACGAAGTCGGCCGGCCGCTGATTGTCCAGCGAGATGTCCTGCACCATCGGCTTGGTCGTGTTCACCCCGCGCAGGGTGACCATCGCCGCCTTCAGCGGATGCTTGACAGTGTCCATCACCGCGGTGGCCTCGAAGCCCGAGTGGACCATGCAGTCGGCGCACTTCTCGTAATTGCCGACCCCATAGTCGTCCCAGGCGGTGTCTTCCATCAGCTCCTTGAAGGTCTTCGAGTAGCCTTCGCCGAGCAGGTAGCAGGGCTTCTGCCAGCCGAACACGGTGCGGGTCGGATTGCCCCAGGGCGTGCAGGCGTAGGCCTCGTTGCCGGCCAGGAAGTTCAGGAACATGGTCGACTGGCTGAACGGCCATTTGCGGCCGCCCTCGCCGCGGGACAGGATCCCACGGAACAGCTTCTTGGTGCGCTCGCGGTTCAGGAAGTGCTCCTGGTCGGGCGCCCGCTCATAGGCGTAGCCCGGCGAGACGGTGATGCCGTCCAGGCCCGCGGCGGTCATCTCGTCGAAGAACTGGGCCACCCGCTCGGGCTCGGCGTCGTTGAACAGGGTGCAGTTGATGCTGACCCGGAAGCCCTTGGACTTGGCCAGGGCGATGGCCTCCACGGCCTTCTGGTAGACTCCGTCCAGGCAGACCGACTTGTCGTGCATGACCTGGTCGCCGTCCAGATGGATGGACCAAGTGAAGCCCGGATTCGGCTCGTACTGGTCAATCTTCTTGGTGAGCAGCAGGGCGTTGGTGCACAGGATCACGAACTTCTTGCGCTCGAGATAGCCCTTGACGATCTTGGGCATGTCCCGGTGCAGCAGCGGCTCGCCGCCGGCGATCGAGACGACCGGCGCACCGCATTCGTC
>FTHA01000630.1_pt1 | contig 22814 bp, 16 predicted proteins | sample 1640771 | NCBI WGS metagenome assembly FTHA01 (sample SAMEA3914789, study PRJEB12502) | metagenome | biome: forest; material: soil | place: Canada | collected 2011-07-03 | depth 0.3 m | reverse complement strand
TGAGCTGGGCGGCTCTCTGGCGAAAGGCCCGCAAGGGGACGACTGCCTCGTCCTCGACCTCTGGACCCCGGCGCTGGGCGCGCAGGACAAGCGGCCGGTGATGGTCTGGTTCCACGGCGGCGGCTACGCCGTCGGCGCCGGATCGGCGCCATGGTACGATGGCCAGAACCTGGCGGACCGGCACGACGTCGTGGTGCTGACCGTCAATCACCGCCTGAACGTCTTCGGCTTCCTGTACCTGGATGAGCTGGCCGGTCCCGCCTTCGCCGGCTCCGGCAACGTGGGCATGCTCGATTGCGTCGCCGCGCTGAAGTGGGTGCACGACAACATCGCCGCGTTCGGCGGCGACCCCGGCAACGTCACCATCTTCGGGGAGTCGGGCGGAGCTGGGAAGGTCTCGACCCTGATGGCCATGCCCGCGGCCAAGGGCCTGTTCCACCGCGCCATCGCCGAAAGCGGCGCGGCCCTGCGGCACCAGACGCCAGCCCAGGCCACGAAGAACACCAAGGCGCTGCTGGATCACCTCGGCATCGCGCCGAGCGAGACCGCCAAGCTGCAGGCGCTGACGCCGCAGGCGATCCTCGCCGCCGTCGCCGCCCTGAAGCCGCCCGCCAATTTCAGCCCTGTGGTCGACGGCGGGGCGATCCCTGCCCACCCATTCGATCCCTCGGCGCCGGCGATGTCGGCCGACGTGCCCTTCCTGACCGGCAGCAACCTCACAGAGGCCACCTTCCTGCCGGACACCCCGCTGGACCCGATCGACGACAAGACCCTGCAGGATCAGGTCAAGCGCTTCACCCGCATCGATGACCCGACCGCCGCCAGCCTGATCGGCCTCTACCGGGCCGGCCATCCGACCCGGGAGAACACCTTCATCTATCAGCTGATCGCCAGCGACTACTGGATGCGCGCGCAGGTGCTGGCCCAGGCCGAGCGTCGGGCCTGGCAGGGCGGCGCGCCGGTCTATGTCTATCAGTTCAACTGGATGAGCCCGGCCCGCGGCGGCAAGCTCAACTGCCCGCACGGCTCGGAGATCCCCTTCGCCTACGACAACGTGGACAAGGCGGTCGAGCTGATCGGCCAAGGTCCGAACCGGCAGGTCCTGGCCGACAAGATGAGCGCGGCCTGGGTCTCGTTCGCCCGCAACGGCTACCCGCAAGCGCCCCACCTGCCCCACTGGCCAGCCTATTCCGAAGGCCGCCGGGCGGTGATGATGTTCGACGACGAGTGCCGGGTGGAGCTCGATCCCAACAGCGAGACCCGCGCCGCGATGGCGCAGCTGAAAGCCGTCCAGGCCTGACCGCTACTCCGCGGCTTCCGGCAGGCCGGGCCTGGGTGACAAGGGCTCGGGCAACACGGGTTTGGGTTTGCGGCCGCGAAACAGATCGACCTTGAAGAAGCGCCAGGCGATCATCGCGCGCCGCTTGAGCACCACCGGCGCGGCCAGCGCCGAGGGGGTCAGGAACAGCGTCAGCACGGTCGAGAAGCCCAGGCCCCAGACCACGGTGCCGGCCATCTGCACCCACCACTCCGAGCCGGGCGCCTTGTACTCCACGTGACCGGTGCGGAAGGCCGGATCCAGCTGGAACATCAGCGGCAACAGCCCCACCACCGTGACCAGGGTGGTCAACATCACCGGCCGGAACCGTTGCACCGCCGCACGCATCGCAGCCTCGGCATCAGCGTAGCCTGAGCGCTTCAGCCGGTAGAAGGTGTCGACCAGCACAATATTGTGCCCGACCACCACGCCCGCCAACGCGACCACGCCGGTGCCGGTCATGATGACCGAGATGTAGTCGAAGGTGTGGGCGATGTTGAGCAGTATCCCCAGCAGCACGCCCACGGTTGACAGCAGCACAGCCGAGAGGGTGACCACCACGCCATAGAAGCTGTTGAACTGCCACAGCAGGATCACGCCCATCATGAACAGCGACGCGGTCATGGCCACAGCGAAGAACTGCGAGGCCTCCGCGGTGTCCTCGTCGTTGCCGGCGAACTTCCAGTGCACGTCCGACGCGATGGGCGAGGCTTTGATCCACTTTCTCAGATCGTCGCTGATCAGATTGGCGGCCTTGCCCTTGGCGGCGTTGGCCTGCAGCAGCACCAGGCGCTGGCTGTTGCGGCGATGGATGACGGTGACCTGCTGGGCGGCCACGCGCTTGACGAAGTAGCTCGCCGGGACGGGCCCCTTGGGGGTGTTGATCATCAGCTGGTCGAAGGCGGCGAGCGAGCGGTCGGTCTCCGGGAAGCGGACCCTGATATCGAGCTCGTCGCGCGCGTCGTCGGGCCTGAACTTGCCCACCAGGATGCCGTTGGTGACGAACTGGATCGCCTGGCCCACCGTGGAGACGTCCACGCCATAACGGCCCGCGGCTTCGCGATTGACCGCCAGGTCCCATTCGATACCGGGCGAGGTGCGATTGTCCTCGACCTCGATCAGGCCGCGGTTGGAGCGGAGCTTGGCCAGCACCATGTCTGCGGCCCGGTTGAGGTCGGCGGGGTTCTCGGACCGCAGCTCGATCTGGATTTCCTTGCCGTTCGATGTGCCGCTCTGGGGCTGGCGGACCTCGACGCCGAGGCCCGGAACCTCGCCGATCCGCTCGCGCACGGCGTCGGCGATGTCCTGCCCGCGCTTGTGCATCCCCTTCAGCTGCTCGTAGTCGACGAACTGGACCAGGATCCGGCCGATCGAATCGTTGGGAGCGCCGCCGTTCCCCACCGACGAGGTGCGCCCGACTCGGACGTAGGTGGAATCGATCCCGGCCATGCCGTCGAGCTTGTGCTCAACCGACCAGACCAGCTGATCCATCGCCGCCACCGACAGGTTGCCGCGAGCCTGGACGTAGACAGAGACGTGGTCCGGATCCTCCCTCAGGAACATCGAGGTCGGATGCTTGGTCATGAAGAACCAGGCGAAGACGGCGACGATCACCACCATGACCGACCCGGTGACCAGGAAGGGCCGCGTTGACGCCCCCGACAGCGTTCGCGCGTACCAGCCCATGAATCCGGACATCTGGCGGGGGTCGCCACGCTCTGACTTCTCAATCTCGGCCAGCATGTGCTCGTCCACGCCGGCCTTGCGGCCGAACACCGAGCCCAGCGCGGGGGTGAAGATCAGCGCGATGAAGATCGACGACGAGAGGACGAAGATCAGGGTGAGCGGCAGCCAGCTCATGTACTTGCCGGCGATCGAGTTCCAGAACAGGAACGGCACGAACGCCGACAGGGTGGTGAGGGTGCCGTTCAGCACCGGCCAGAACATCCGCTTGCCGGCCATGGCGAAGGCCTGGTCCTTCGGATAGCCCTCGGCCATCTTCCGGTCGGCGTACTCCACCACCACGATGCCGCCGTCCACCAGTATGCCCACCGCCAGCACGAGGCCGAACATGACCATCATGTTCAGCGTCATCCCGGCCGCCTGCAGCATCAGGAAGGTGAGCATGAAGCAGGCCGGGATGGCCGCGCCGACCATCAGGCCAGAGCGAATGCCCAGGCTGGCGATGATCACCACCATCACCAGGATCGACGCGGTGATCAGGCCCGACTCCAGCAACACCAGCATGCGCTCGATCTGGTCGCTCTGGTCGAAGCTGAAGGCCGTCTTGATGGTCGACGGCCAGGTCTTCTGTTCGTCCGCCACCGCCGCCTTGATCGACTTGACGGTCCCCAGGATGTTGGCCCCTGGCCGCTTGGTGACGTCGATGGCGAAGGCCGGCTTGCCATTGTAGCGGGTCAGACGCTGGGGATCCTTGAAGGTGCGGCGGACATCGCCGATGTCGCCCAGAGTCACGATCCGGTCGCCGTTGGTCTTGACGGCTAGGGACAGGATGTCCTGCGGCGTCTGCACGACGCCGGGCACCTTGACCGAGAACATGCCCTGCCCGTTCTGCAGGTTCCCTGCCGGCACCAGCTGGTTGTTGCGCGCGACCAGCCCGGCCACTTCGCTCGGCGTGACCCCGTGGGCCTGCATGCGGACCGGATCGATGGTGACTTCCATCATCTCTTCGCGGCCGCCCGCCAGCTCGGCGCCGAGGACGCCCGGCAGCCCTTCGAGCTTGCGCTGCAGCGACTGGGCCTGCTGGAACAGGGTTCGCTCGGGCGCGGAGCCGTACATGATCACGGTGATCACCGGATTGTCGGTGGCCGCGGTGATCTCCTGGATGATCGGCGGCAGGGCGTCGGGCGGGAACTTGCCCCGCGCCATGTCGACCTTGGCGCGCACGTCGTTCAGGGCGCGGTCGCGGTCGGCGTCGGGCTCGAATTGCAGCAGCACGATGGCGGCGTTTTCCACCGCCTGGGCGTTCATCTCCTTGAGGCCCTCGGTGGACTGCAGCTCGGTCTCCAGCGGGCGGACGATCAGCCGCTCGGAGTCCTCCGGGCTGACACCGGGGTAGACCACCTGCACGAAGATGTAGCCGTAGTTGATGTTGGGGTCGGATTCCCGCGGCAGGTTCAGGTAGGCGATCAGCCCAAACAGCGTCGTCAGCAGGGTGATGGCCAGCACCACCTTCCGCCGTTTGATCGCGCCGTCGATCAGGGCTCCAAACATCGGTCTTTCCCTCGGCTAGCGCCGTGCGACCTGAACCCGTTGGCCTTCCGAAACGTAGGACTGGCCGACGGTAATAACACGGACCGGGCCTTGGAGGCCCGTCACCCATACGCCTGAGGGCGTCTCGTCGATCACCGTGACCGGCGCGAATCCCACCACATTGTCGTCCCGCACATACCGGACGCCCTGGCGGCCGGCGGAGTCGAGCACCAGCGCCGATGACGGCGCGATGTGGGCCGGGCCTTGTCCGGCGCTGACGCTGATCTGGGCCGAAAGCCCGGATCGCACCACGGAACCAGCGTTATGCGCGACCATCACCACCGGATAGGTCCGCGTTTGCGGATCGGCGTCCTTGGCCACGTACCAGATCACTCCGTCCAGCCGCTCGCCCGAGGCCAGGGTGGCGTGGGCGGGAGCGCCGACGTGGATCTTGGCGATCTCCGACTCGGGCGCGTCGCCCTCGATCTTGAGAGGGTCGAGCTCGATCACCACGCCGCAGGCGCCGCCCGGCGACAGGTAGGCGCCGACTTCCACGTCGCGCTCGTTGAACACACCCGAGAAGGGCGCCCGGATGTTGGTCTGGTCCAGCGCCACCTCGGCGGTGCGCACCGCGGCCGAGGCCTGGTCCATGTTGGCCTGGTCGGAGAGGGTCTGGGTGGGGGAGCGGTACCCCTTCTTGGCCAGGTCAGCCGAAGCCCGTTGCATCAGCTCTTTGGAGCGCAGGTTGGCGCGGGCCTGATCGAGGGTCGCCTGGCGCGCGTCGACGTTCAGCTTGCACAGCAGCTGGCCCTTGCGCACGAAGCTTCCCTCGCGCACCGGCGTGGCCGACACCACGCCGGAGGTCTCTGACCGGACGGACACGAGCCGCGCGCCCTGCGTGCGCCCGCGCAGCACCACGGCGTAGGCGCGCATCTGCGGAGCCAGCACCGAGACCTGGACCAGTGGCGCCTCGTTCTTCGGTGTGGCCGCCTTCGCCGGGGCCTTGCCCGCGCTGAGGACGCTGGTCACCACGAAGTAGAGCGCAAAGGCCGCAACGATGCCGCCCGCGACCAGATACTGGGGCTGCCAGCGCATAAAGTCGTCCCCGCGACGGCGGCTTAGCCGGCGTCAAAACCCGCAACCAGACCGTTCTGAGGCCCATATGATGCTCGGGCAAATGAATTTGCGGTAAGTTTGGCCGGCGCCCATCAGGCGTTGCATTGGCGCCGATGAGCTCAGGTCGTGCGGTCTCGTCCCTTTGCGGGATTGTTCGGCGGCAGGTTGATGAGCCGCTCGCGGCGGACGCGGAACTCGGCGAGTTCGTCCTTCAGCTGCGCATCGCGCGGGTGGCCCTTCAACAAGCTTTGGTCTGCGTCGATCGCGGCCTGGTAGAGATCGAGCGCGCGCTGCACCTCATTGATCGCGAGCACGAGATCGGCGGCGCGGACATAGCTGCGTGCGAGTTCACGGGCCCAGTCGACGTTGTCGGGATCGCGACCGGCCAGCTCCTTGCGCAGGGCCGCCGCGGCGCCCAGGGTGTCGATCGCGTGTTGGAGATCGCCACGCGCGACGAAGATATCCGCCAGCTGGTCGTAGCCGCCAGCGAGGTTGCGCCGCCAGTCGGCGTTGTCCGGCTCGTGGTCAGCCAGCGCGCGGAAGATATCCATGGCCCTGGTCGAGGCCTTGCCCGCGGCGGGCAGGTCGTGATCCTGAAGAGCTGCGCCGGCGACCTGTTCAAGCGTGGTCGCCAGCTCTACCTGGGTGCGGTGACTCTGGGGATCGGCGTCGGACAATGCCTGGGCGACGACCAGGGCCGCGTCGTAGCTCTTGCGAGCAGCGGGCGCGTCATTGCGCTTCTGCGCCAGCTGCCCCTGGCTTCGCAACGTCACCATCAGATAGCCTTTCAGCTCCGAGCTTTCCGCATCGTTGGCCGACAGATCCTTGAAGATGGTCAGGGCCTCGCCGTACGCCTTGGCCGCGGCCGGGAGGTCCGACTCCACTACCGCCGCATCTCCGATCTGATCACGGACGATGGCGACATAGCGCTTCCAGACAGTGTTGTCGGGGTCGCCTCGCGACAGCGGCTGAAGGACTACAAGTGCGGCCTCTGCGGTCTGCCGCGCCCGCTTCGCATCTCCCATGCGCAGGGCCAGGCTGCTGATCCTCGAAAGCCCCTCGACGAGACCTCCCTGCCAGACCACATCGGAGGGATCGTGCGCTGCGAGGGCGTTCGTCAGCTCGAGTGCTTCAGTGAACGCGCCATCGGCAGCTGCAAGATCGCCTTGCAAGACCGCTGCCTCGCCGAGCCGGTTCAGGTCGCTGGCCAGCTCGCTCTTCCAGGCGTTCTGATCCGGATCGCGGGAGAGAAGGTCCCGACGGATAGAGATCACCAGCCCCAGGGAAGCGCGGGCGCCCTGCAGATCACCCGCCGCCCTTGCGGCGTCGCTCAAGCCGTCTTGGGCATAGGCGAGCGAGCGTTTCAGCTCAAGATCGGTCGCGTCGAAGGTCGACAGGCCGGTGAGGATTCGCAGGGCGGCCTGGGACGCCGCGCGGACCGCTGGCGCATCGCCCTGGCGCATCGCCGCGTCACTCAGTCTCATCCAGCTCGTGGCAAGCTCGCGTTGCCGGAGCCGGTTGTCCGGATCGGCTCCCGCGAGATCCTGGCGCAGGTCTATGGCGCGGGCCGCAGCGGCGCGCGCCACGGTCCAATCGCCGGCCGCTCCGGCGAGGACCCCGCGCGTTTCCTCTAACCCCGCGAGCAGCTGCGACCGCTCCGAATCTGCGGGCTGACCGGCCGGCTGCGCGGACGCCAACGCCTGGGCTTGGTCGAGCGCCGCCCGCGCCGACTGGAGATCGCCCTGGCGCGTCGCCGCCCACGCGATCACACTCCATGTGGAAGCGACGCTCATCCGCAAGCGATCTTCGCTGGGATCGGCGTCCATGAGCGCCCGCTGGATCGCCAGCGCCTCCTTGGCGAGCCCGCGGGCTGCAGGTGCGTCGTTCCTGAGAACGCCGGTCTCGCTGAGGCGCTCCAGGCTGAGAGACAGGTCAAGACGCCAACTGACGGAGCCCGGCTCGCGCGCGACCAGGTCCCGACGGATTGCGATCGCGCGCTCGTAGGCGGTGCGGGCGGCGCGACCGTCGCCGGACACTTCGGCGAACTGCCCCTGCCAATCATAGACCGTCGCGACGCTGTCCTGAGCCAGGCTGTCCAGCGGATCGCTGGCTGCTCGTTCCCTGCGGATCACCAGGCTTTCAGCGAAGGCCCGCTCGGCGGCATGGCGGTCCCCTCTGGCCAGCGCGGCGTCCCCGAGACCATTCAGCGCGATCGACAATGACCATCGCCGGTCCATGTCATCCGGCGAACGGGCCAGCAAAGCCCTGCGAAAGACCAGCTCTCGCTGGTACGCGTCGCGGGCTTCCGCCAACCAGCCGCGGGAGGCGAGCGCATCGCCCAGCTCATCAAGCGCGGCAGCCATGGCGGTCTTGTCGCCGGGCTCCTTCAGGGCGGCTCTTGCGCAGGCGAGCGCGAGAGAGGGCTTGCCGGCCGCACTGTAGAGCTGCGCCAGCCAGACACGGATCCAAGGGTCACGAGGATGGCTCGCCGCCGCAGCCTCATAGGCGTCGATCGCACGTTGAGGACGGACGAAGAAGGCCACCGCGCCGGCTTGGCGCAATCGCTCGAAAGCATGCGGTCGGTCGAGCGCCGCCAGGGCCTGAAGCTGCTGAGCGGCGGCGTCGAAACGCCCAGCTTGCAGGGTCTCTCGAACCGACGCCAAGGCGGGGTCTGACAACAGCGCCTTGATTGCGGAGAGAGCGGCTTTGCGTGAGGGAGGATCGGGCCAGGGTGCGCTGACGACCCGGCGAGCCTGCAAAGTGCTGAAGACAGGTCCGGCATTGACGTCGCTCGCCCGGCTCGCACACAGGCCGGGAGCGGCGATCACCGCCAGCCACGCCGCGGCGCCAAACCGCGCCCGCTTCCCCCGCTTCATACAACGCCCCGCCGACACCAACGTTCAGGTTAGAAGCCGGGCAGGGCGGCCACAACCCCGCGGGAGCGTCAGTTGCGCGTCAGGAACAGTCCGATGATCACGCCGATCCCTAGCGCCGCGCCGACGGCGCTGAGCGGGCGCTTGGACGCCAGCTGGACGAGCGCCTGGGCGGTGTCGCCGTAGGCGGCCTCAGCCTGGCCGCGAAGTTCGCGGGCCTTGCCTTGCGCCTGGGTCTTGAGGTCGCCGGCGAGCGCGCCGGCGGCGTTCTGCACGCGTCCGATGGTCTGGTCGACGCGGCCGTTGATCTGCTGCTCGGTCATCTGGAATCCATCCGCGGAGTTAGACGTTCTCGACGGGTCAACGCGTTGGAACCCGTCGCCGTTCCAGCTCCAAAGCTTTGCTGGAATACGAAACCGTTTCGCATTTGCCGCCGCCGTGGACCTGAATCCTATTGCCCGCGCGGACGTTATAGGATGGCCGGAAAGGACCCGCGCCATGCCAACCGAAGTTGTCCGCCGCTTCACCGTCCGCGCCCTGCACGAGGATGCCCGGCAGGAGCATGCGCTCATCGGCGACAGCTTCGAAGATGCGGCCCTCCTGTTCCTTGGAGCCTGGAGCCCCGCCCTGGACGCCGACGGCGAGGTCACCGTGATGGTGACGGACTGCGAGACCGGTCACCGGCAATGCCTGAGGGTGGACGTTCGGTCCGGCGCCGTCGCGGCCTGTGACTGAGCCGCCGGCCGTCCGCTCTGGACGGCGCTCGCGCGCAGCGCCACAAGGGGCCGTGCCCGCTCCTCTGCAAATCGGCGACGTCCGCGTCGCTGGCCGCGTCCTGGCTGCGCCGATGACCGGCGTGACCGACCTGCCGTTCCGCCGGCTGCTGTCCCGGCTTGGCGCCGCCTATGTGGCCACAGAGATGGTCGCTTCGGCCGAGCTGGCCCGCGGCCGTCCGGACGTGGTGCGACGCGCCGCCGTGGGCGAGGGCCTGCCGCTGATGGTGGTGCAGCTGGTCGGCCGACACGCCTCCTGGATGGCTGAGGGCGCGAGGCTGGCGCCCGCCGCCGGCGCCCAGGTGATCGACCTGAACATGGGCTGCCCCGCCAAGGAGGTCACCGGCGGCCTTTCCGGCTCGGCCCTGATGCGCGACCTGGACCAGGCCGAAGCGCTGATCGCGGCCGCGGTCAGCGCCACCGATCGTCCGGTGACCCTGAAGATGCGGCTGGGGTGGGACGACGCCTCGCGCAACGCCCCTGAGCTGGCGTGGCGGGCCGAGCGCTCCGGGGCGCAGGCGATCACCGTCCACGGCCGCACGCGCGCCCAGTTCTACAAGGGCGTCGCCGACTGGGCGGCGATTGCCGAGGTCAAGGCGGCCACCAGCCTGCCGGTGATCGTCAACGGCGACATCGTCTGCGCCGCGTCCGCGCGGCAGGCGCTGGCGGCGTCGGGGGCGGATGCAGTGATGCTGGGCCGGGCGGTCTACGGCCGCCCGTGGATCGTGGCGGCACTGGAGGCAGCGCTCGATTCAGGAGACGAGGCGCTGGAACCCGACGCAGAAACCCGGCTGGCGATCGTGTCCGGCCACCTGGCCGAGACCCAGGCCTTCTACGGTCAGATCCTGGGCCTGAAGATCTTCCGCAAGCACCTGGGCTGGTACGTCGAGCGCGCGCCCTGGCCCGCTTCGCCGGAGGTGCGCCGACAGGCCAGGGCGACGCTCTGCCAGCTGGAGAGCGCCGGCGAGATCGAGGCCGGGCTCGCGCGCCTGTGGACCGGCGGCGCCGTCGGGCAGTGCTGATGGCGGGACCGGGCCGGCGCCGGTAGTGGGTTGCCAGCGGTTCGATTGGGCTCCAGGCTCGCCTCGCCTTGGGGGACGCCATGACCGCAGACGCCGCGACGGCAGACGCCGGACTGACCCGACCGCAGCGGGGGTTCCTCGGCCATCCGGTCGGCCTGGGCTACCTCGCCTTCACCGAGGCCTGGGAGCGGTTTTCGTTCTACGGCATGCAGACGCTGCTGGTGCTCTACATGGTCGACCGGCTGTTCCGGCCGGGGCACGTCGAGCACGTGGTGGGGTTCGCACCGCTGAGGGCCATGCTCGAGTGGCATGGACCGCTGTCGACCCAGGCCCTGGCCTCGCAGGTGTTCGGTCTCTACGCGGCGTCGGTCTATCTCACGCCGATCGCCGGAGGAATCGTGGGCGACCGGGTGCTGGGACGCACCGGGGCGATCACCCTGGGGGCGGTGCTGATGGCCATCGGCCATTTCCTGATGGCCTTCGAGGCGGCCTTCGTGGGCGCTCTCCTGCTGCTGATCCTCGGCTGCGGTCTGGTGAAGGGGAATATCGCCTCGCAGGTCGGCCGGCTGTATAGCGAGAGCGACCCCCGCCGCTCCGACGGTTTCCAGATCTTCGTCCTCTCGATCCAGATCGGCGTGATCGCTTCGCCGCTGGTCTGCGGCACCCTGGGCGAACTCCTGGGCTGGCACTGGGGATTCGCGGCGGCGGGCGTGGGGATGCTGATCGGGCTCCTGATCTATCTTTCGGGACGCCGGCATCTGCCCCCCGAGCCGCCCCGCAGGACGGACGCCGGGCCGCGGCCAAGGGCCGTGCTCACCACCCGCGACTGGCTCGCCATCCTCGCCCTGCTCTCCCTGCTGCCGATCCTGGCCGTCGAATTCATCGGCAACAACCAGATCTTCAACGCCTACCTGATCTGGACCAAGGACAACGCCGACCTGCAGTTGCTCGGCTGGCGCATGCCGGTGACCTGGCTGGTGTCCTACGACGCCGCGGCCAGCGGCCTGATGCTGGTGGCGGTGGTCTGGTTCTGGCGGGTGATGGCCAAGCGCGGCTTCATCCCACACGAGCTGACCAAGCTGGCGATCGGCGGCGCCATCTCCGTCCTGGGCTTCGCCCTGCTGACGGCGGCGGCGTTCATCCAGGCGAGCACCGGCGCCAAGGTCGCGCTGCCCTGGCTCCTGGCCTTCCACACCATCAACTCGATCGGTTTCGCCAACATCCTGCCAGTGGCCCTGGCCCTGTTCTCGCGCGCCGCCCCCCAATCGGTGAACGCGACGATGATCGGGGTCTTCTACCTGCTGTTCTTCGCCGCCAACCTGATGGTCGGCTGGGTCGGCGGGCTTTACGAGCTGATGCCGCACGTGAGCTTCTGGCTGCTGCACGCCGGCTTCTGCGCGGCGAGCACCGGCGCCATCGTGCTGCTCTACCGCCCACTGCGGGCCGCCCTGGACCCCAAACCCGTCTAGGCCGGGCGTGGCTTACCAGGAACACCTTCGGCGCACTCCAGCCCCGCCCGATCCCAGCCCGCGTGGTCGGCGGCCGCCTCGTAGGTCGAGACCAGGAAAGCCATCAGAGCCAGGTCTGGATCGGGTGCGGTGCGGACAGCCTCGTAGGGCAGGAGGAACTCGCCGAGGTCGGTGCTGAAGGACGCCTCGGCCGGCCGGAGCGGCGCGGTGCGGAATCCCGCGGGCTCCGGGTAGGCGTAGGAATAGAAGGCGGGATAGTCGATCGCCCCGCCGCCCGGCCAGAAGCCGGCGCTGCTGACCTCATGGGAGTAGGCTTCGCGCGCGACGTCGTCCGGCAGATGCGGCACGCCCCCCGGGTGCGGCGGCGCGCGCCGGCCGGAGAAGCGGGTGGTCGCCAGGTCAAAGCTTCCCCAGAAGAAGTGCACCGGGCTGGCCTTGCCCAGGAACCGGGTGCGGAACTGGCTCAATACGCGATGGGCCTGGGTCAGCGCCCGCCAGAACCGCCGCACCGGCTCGGGGTCGTAGGCGCGGGGCGCGTGGTCCTCGGCGAATGGAATGGCGGCCGGCATCTCGTTGGGGGCGCCATGGATGACGACGGGCGTCCCCAGTTCCGCCAGTGCTAAAAGCACGCGGTCGTGGAAGGCCGCGACGCTCATCGGCTCCAGCGGGACGTCACGGGCGGCGCCATCGGCGCTGCGCAGTCGCACCACCTGCTCGACGAAGTCGAACTCGATGTCGAAAGCGCCCTGCCCGTGCGGGACCAGGGAGGTGCTGAGGCCCCGGGCGGTGACATAGAGCGGCACATGCCAGGAGTGGTTCAGCCAGGGCGTCTGCGCCAGGCGCACCTTGCCGACGATCTGGGTCCACAGCTGCAGGGTCTCGCAGGTGTCCTTCCAGGGAGCATAGGGCAGCAACGGCCACGCTGATCCGCTCATCGGCTGTCCTTTCCAATCGTCAACGGCGTGAGCGGGTCTAAATCTGCGGTTAAGCACGCGGGCGCAAGCTCACGCCGCACGAGCCTTCCTGCGGGCGGGCGAAGCGCAGGAGACGTGCATGTCGACCACGAGGACCTCCAACTTCAGACGGGTGGCGCTGGATCACTTCGAGCCCGAGGGCGTCAGCGATCCCATCGCCCAGAAGAAGCTCAGGGGCCAGCTGGAGCAGATCGACTACACCGCCTTCGCCGCCGACCGCGAGGTCATCGGGGCCGTCGTCGGCCGGGTCCAGGCCAGGGATTTCCAGAGGATCGCGGTGGCCGCGGCCCACGCCCGGGCACGGTGGGTGTCGGAGACCCTGGCCATGACCGAGGCCGGGCACAGCCTGAACGCTGATCAGGTCGCCCGGCTGGCCCTGTTGCGCTCCGCGTATGAGGAACTGACCGAATCCTACGAAGCCCTGCGCCGGATGGTCGAGCGCGGCTATCTCCCTTACCGGGCCGCCGATCCCAGCTAGCCGCCGACCATTGGAGCGGGAATGGCTGTCGGCAGCAGATCGCGGCGAATGGTCCGCGCGGCCAGCGCAAAATGGACGGCTCCCCAGACATAGAGGCAGCTCATCACGCTCATGGCCCCCTTGAGGCCGGCTGCAGAGGCCGCATGGCAGGCGGCGCCGTCGGCCATCTGCGCTCCCGCGCGGGCGGCGCCGCCCGGACACTGGGTCAGGTAGTCTCCTGCCTCGAACACGCCCGACGCCCAGCGGTCGCTGACGTAGCCCAGCAGCGCCGGGCCGAACCCGAGGCCCACCATGCTCGAGACGAGGAAGAAGATGAAGGCCGCCGTCCCGCGCATCCGCGGCTCGACCATGTTCTGCAGAACCATCTGGGTGGGCGCGTAGTAGAGGAACAGGCTCGCCCCCGCGAGGGTCAGGATGGCCGTCGCCAGGATCGGGTTCGGCAGCAGGAACGAGGCGACGTACATCGGCGCCGCCACCAGGACGCCGGCGCCGGGCAGCCAGCAGGACCAGCGTTCGTCGCGATGGCTCAGCCAGTCGACCACGACGCCGCCCGAGACCATGCCAACCAGGGTCGACGTCGCGCTGATCAGACCGAACATCACCCCGGTGAGCCCCAGCCCGAGGCTGAAGCTGCGGGAGAAGTACTGCGGCAGGAAGGAGCCGACGCCGGCAGCCGCGAACGTGGTCAAGGCCATGGCTGCGACGATGTGCCAGAAGGCCGGCTTGACCGCGAGGTGGCGAAAGATCGCCAGGGCGCTCGGGGCCGGGGTGTCTGGGGCGGCGGCCCTGTCAGGCTCGGAAAGGCCTCTCGGCGGCTCGCGCAAGGTCAGCCACGCCAGCAGAGCCAGCACGACGCCCGGCAGGCCCAGCACCAGGAAAACCACGCGCCAGGAGGTCAGGTCGGCAAGATAGCCTCCGCCGATGGGCCCCAGAAGCGTGCCGGCGGGGATGCCGATCGAGAGGATCGCCAGAGCGGATCCGCGCCGTCTCGGCGGATAGAGGTCGCTGATCACTGAGACCGTCGGCGGCTGCACACCCGCCTCGCCCACCCCGACGATGACCCGGCAGAGCATCAGCTGCACGAAGCTGCGGGCGAAGCCACAGAGCGCGGCGAACACGCCGAAGACCGCCACCGCGATGGAGATCAGCCGGATGCGGCTCCAGGTGTCGGCCAGCCGCGCCAGGGGCAGCCCGAGGATGGCGTAGAACAGGGCGAAGCCGAAGCCGCTGATCAGGCCGAATTGGAAGTCGCTCAGCTTCAGGTCCTGCTTGATCGCCTGGCCCAGCGTGAGCATCGCCGTGCGGTCGACCACCGAGAAGGCTGATATCATGACCGCCAGGGTCAGGAACCAGATGCGGTAGGCGCGGGGGAACTGTGCGTCCGTAGGCCCCGGAGGGCTCGGCTGCTGCATCGCGACTTACCCCCAAACGCGCGCTGTCTTTTCCTATTGCTGGGCCAGACCCTGGCGCATGTCCAGCGCGATGGATGCCCGTCCCTCAGGCGGCTTGCCCACGCGGCGGCCGGTGCGTAGGCAGATCGGCTTTTAGGGCGAAGCACCTTGGCAGGATTTCGACTTCCCGACGGTGCGGCGACGCTGGCGCTCGCACTGGCCGTCACCGGAACCGCCTCGGCCCAGGTCGCCCCTCCTGCCGAGGTCCGCACGCTCGATGTCGTCGCGACCACGCCCGCCCCGGGCGCGGGCGTGGACTGGGACAAGCTGCCGGCGACGGTGCAGATCCTGTCGGCACGGGACTTCCAGCGCACCGGCGCACTGAACACCACCGACGCCCTGGCGCAGCGGATCGCCGGGACCAGTGTCTCGGACACCCAGGGCAACGGCTTCACCGGTGAGCTGGATTTCCGCGGTTTCGGGGCCTCGCCGCTGCAGGGCTCTCCCCAGGGTCTGGCCGTCTACATGGGCGGCGTGCGGCTGAACGAGGCCTTCGGCGACACCGTCAACTGGGACCTGATCCCGCAGACCGCCATCGCCAGGGCGGACCTAGTGACCAGCGACCCAGCCTTCGGTTTGAACGCCCTGGCGGGCGCAGTGAGCCTCACCATGAAGTCCGGCGCCGATCAGCCCGGGGGGGCGGCGAGCCTGCAGGGCGGGTCGTTCGGGCAGGTCGCCGGCGCCGTAGAGTATGGGTGGGCCGCCGGCCCCTGGAGCCTCTATGTCGCTGGCGATGGGGCGAGGGGCGACGGCTGGCGGCGAGAGTCGGCTTCCCGGGTCGGCAGGCTCTACGCCGATCTGGGCTGGGCCGGCCACCGCGTCGACATCCACGTGATCGCAGCCGGCGCGGACAACCGTTTCGGAGTCGCTGGTCCGACGCCCACCGACCTGCTGGCCATCGATCGTCGCGCAATCTTCACCTCGCCGCAGACGACCCAGAACCGCGCCGGTCTGGTCGCCGTTTCGGCGCGGCTGGAGGCCGGGGCTGGGTGGTCGCTCCACGCAGGCGGCTACCTGAGGATCTTCAGCCAGCAGCACGTCGACGGCAACGACGGGGACTTCGAGTCCTGCAGCGACGATCCGGCCGATCCGCTCGCCGGGACCTTGTGCGTCCAGGCCGACGGCTTTCCCCCCGCCCAGGCGCCGCCAACGAACGCGCTTGTGGCGCTGGGCCCCGACGACGCGCCGATCCACTGCCCCCTGACCCCAGCGGGGTGTGATGGAACGCCGTACGGCACGGTCGACCAAACCAGCGTCAGCGCACACACGCGGGGCGCCTGGCTTCAGGCCTCGAACAGCGGCCCCCTGCTCGGACGGGCCAACGCCTTCGCCATCGGCGCCAGCCTCGACCACAGCCGCACGCGGTTTTCGGCAAGCAGCACCCTGGGGGTGATCGATCCGGCCCTGGTGGTGGGCTTCGATCCGGGGGTTCCCGGTGCGGGCGGCCAGATCCACACCGCCGGGGCGCTCGCTTACAGCCCGGTCGGGCTCGTCGCGGTGACCGACGATTACGGGATCTACGCCACCGACACCCTGGATCTCGGCGAGCGGCTGTCGATCACGCTCAGCGGACGGATGAACCGCGCGGACATCATCATGAGCGACCTCACCGGCGTGACGCCCTCGCTCAATGGACGCCACAGCTTCCAGCGCTTCAACCCTGGCGCCGGCCTCACCTGGCGGCCGGCGCGGACGGTGACCGCCTTCGCCGGATATTCGCAGGCCAACCGCGCGCCCACGCCGCTGGAGCTCGGCTGCAGCGACCCCTTGAGGCCCTGCCTGCTGGAAAGCGCCCTGGTCTCGGACCCGCCGCTGCACCAGGTGACGGCGTCGACATTCGAAGGCGGGTTGCGGGGCCGCACGGGTTGGGCCGGAGGCCGCCTCGAATGGCGGGTCGCCCTGTTCCAGACGAGCAGCGCCAACGACATCCTCGCCCTGGCCAGCCCCATCCAGGGGCGCGGCTACTATGCCAATGTACCGCGCACTCGCCGCCGGGGAGGAGAGGTCCAGCTCGAGTACCGAAGCGAACGCTGGCTGGCCTACCTGGGATACAGCCACGTCGAGGCGACCTACCAGTTCACCGGGTCCCTGCCCTCGCCGAACAACCCAGGAGCCGACGCCGCCGGCGACATCCAGGTGTCGCCAGGGAACCGCGTCGGCGGCATCCCGGCTGACCGATTCAAGGCGGGCGCCGATCTCACCCTGCCATCCGGGCTGACCATCGGCGGCGATGTCGTCGCGGCGGGCCCCCAGCCTCTGGCGGGAGACGAAGCCAATCAGCAGGCGGCGCTGGCGGGCTACTGGACCGCGAACCTGCACGCCTCCTACCGATGGGGCGCGGGGATCGAGCTGTTCGGTCGGATCGACAACCTTTTCGACCGGCGCTACGCGACCTTCGGGACCTATTACGACCCCAGCGGAATCGCCAAGGTCACGCCCTCGCCCCTGCCCGCCAACCCCGACCCGCGGACCCTGACCCCGGCTGCTCCGCGCGCCATCAGCTTCGGCATGCGCGCCTCGTTCTAGCTAGAGCGGGAACCGGGAGCGGACGTAGTCGTGCAGCAGCAGGTCTTCGCGATGGTCCCGCTCGATGCGGTGGGCGAGCGAATTCCTGGCGAAGTCGACCAGGGGATCGGCGATGCTGACGTTGCTCGGCGGCCGGACCAGCGCTGGCCTGTCCACAGCCCGGGCGCAGACTTCGACAAACCTGTCGTAGCCCTCGACCGGAGCGACCAGGCTGAACCGGGCTCCGATCACCGCCTTGGCGTCCGCAAAGGTGCGTGCGCCCGAGAGGAAGAAGCACTGGATGTCCATGGTCTGGCGGCGGGCGCGAGCGTCGTCCAGGCAGAAGTCATAGAACGGTTCCAAGTCCATCCGCGCGGCCGCATCATGGAAGGGGTGGTCGGACACCGCGCGGGCGTGTTGGTAAAGCGAGACGAACCGGTCGAGCGGATGGCGCACCAGCGTGACATAGTAGGGCTGGCAGGGCACCGCGTGGTGCGCTCCGAAGGCGAAATGCCCGGCGATCGCGCGTGGCGGCCGCGCCCGCTCGCTTGCCGCGCGGGTGATTTCCGCCAGGCCGCCGCTGTCGACGAACAGGGCGTCGGAGCCATACCAGGACTTCAGGACACGCCGGAACGACGTCCCCGCGCACTTGGGTATGTGGATGAAGAAAAGCGTGGCTGATCCGATGCGTGGCGCCAGCATGGCGCGGCGCGGGGTGGATCGCAGATTGAACGGTAAAAGCACGACGCACTTCCTGACCGGAACTGAACCCTCAACGCATGTGACGGAGTCCGGGTCCCTCCCGGCCGAACCGCGCGACACGCAGGTTGGCCAGGGCGTCGAAGGTCTTGCGCTGGCGAGCATCGAGAACGGCGTAGAGCCGCTTGACCGCATCCGCGTGACGCTGGAAAGCGGCCTGCCGTTCACTCATCCGCATGGCCATCCGATCCAGCCGTTCCGGCGTGGTGAGGTCCGCGTGATCTCCATGGTCCATGCGTCGCCCGGCGCGCTCAGAGGGGGCTGGCGGCCTCATTTCGCTGAGGTAGGCTTGCCACGCCGTCTCCTGGTCTGACCTCAGGCCGAGGGCGTCGTGCACCAGCTGGGCCCGCTGGCGCAGGTGCGCCTCGAAACGCTCGCGCATCTGTCCGGGCTCGCGCCAGCCGTGCTGGCCATGACCTTCCCCCGGACGCGCCGGCGGGGCGGGGTCGCTCTGGGCGTGGCCGACCGCGGCCAGCGAGACGCTCAGCCCAGCCGCGACAGTCGCGGCGACGAGCAGCTTCGGCAAAGATGTCGCCTTCAGGAACGGTGTTGTCATAGTGTCCTCGAACGGTGAACTCTGGACGCTGGGGACCGCGCCACCATCCAGGGCATAGTTCGCGATTGCGCTTGGGAGATTTCGGGCTCGACATACGCCCGCCGAGATTGTGACGTTGATCGTCGCAAGCCAGATCGGAGCCTTCGCCACCGCCATGACACGAGACCTCGCCTCCAGAGACCTTGCAATCAGAGACGGGGAGTCGAGGGCGCGCATCCTGGTGGTCGACGACGATCCCGGCATCCGCACCGCCATCAGCGACTACCTGCGTGAGCACGACTTCGAGGTCGAGACGGCTGTTGACGCCCGCGACCTCGACCGCGCGCTTTCCCGCCAGCGCTTTGACCTGATCGTGCTGGACGTCATGCTGCCAGGGGAAGACGGCCTCGCTGTCTGCCGACGCCTGTCGGGCGGCAGCCGTCCGCCGATCGTCATGCTGAGCGCGCTCGGCGAAGACAACGACCGGATCATCGGCCTGGAGCTCGGCGCCGACGACTACCTGCCCAAGCCCTGCAATCCGCGTGAGCTGCTGGCGCGGATCCGCGCCGTGCTGAGGCGCGCCGAGGCCGGACAGGCCGACACGGGCCTGGTCTGCGAGTTCGCCGGCTGGCGCCTCGACCGCCTGCGCCGCGAGCTGCGCACCGAGGACGACGTCGTGGTCAACCTGACGGAAGGGGAGTTCATGCTGCTGCAGGCGCTCGCCGAACAGCCGCAGCGCATCCTGACCCGCGACCAACTGCTGGACGGCGCGCGCGGTCCCGACTGCGAAGCCTATGACCGCTCGATCGACGTCCAGATCAGCCGGATCCGCCGCAAGCTCGACCAGGCGGCGGGCCGGGGTTCGCTGATCCGGACCATCCGCAACGTCGGCTACATCCTGGATGCGCCGGTGACCTGGCGATGACCTTCGCCGGTCTCGGCCGGTCCAGGGCGCCCATCCTCGCGTCCCTGCTGGCCCTGGTGCTGGTGAGCCTGCTCGCAGCCGAGCTGGTCAATATCGCCATCGTCCTGGCCCTGCCGCGGCCCGAGCCTGAGATCTATCGCCTCGGCGAGATCGAGCAGATCCTGGCGGGCCAGGCGCCGCCCGCCGGGGCGGACAAGCTGCTGTCCATCCGGATGCAGCAGAAGCCGCCCACGGAAGACAGGGACAGTGAATTCGAGCGCCGGATGGCCGAGCGGATCGCGCACGACCTGGGCGTGACGGCCGATCGGGTGCTGTTCTCCTCGCCGTTTCCGCGCCTGCGCAGCCCATTACGGCCGCCGCCCCCGTTCATGGAACGCCCCGAGCACTTCCGTCGGATGCGGATGGAGCCGCGGCTGGGAGGCCCCCCGATGGATCCGCAAGGGGTGGTGTTCGCCCCTTTCCGCGTGTCCGTGAAGCTGGCCGATGGTCTGTGGCGCGTGATCGAGCCACGGCGCCACAACCTGCTGGGCCCATGGGAACAGCGCGTTCTGGTGTGGTTCCTCGCCAGCGTGGCGATCCTGACCCCCCTTGCCTACGTGTTCGCTCGTCGCCTGGCGGCGCCGATCGCCGCCTTCGCGGCCGCTGCGGACCGGTTGGGACGCGACCCCAATGCGCCCCCCCTCCAGGTGGATGGATCGTCTGAGATCGCCCTCGCCGCCAGCGCATTCAACGATATGCAGGACCGGTTGCGCCGGTACGTGAACGACCGCACGGCGATGATCGGCGCCGTGGCGCATGACCTGCGCACGCCCCTGACCAGGCTCCGCTTCCACATCGAGGGCGCCCCGGAGTCCGTGCGCGCCAAGGCGGCGGGCGACATCGCCGAGATGGACGCCATGGTGGCGGCGGTGCTGGCCTTCGTCAGGGATGGCGCCCAGGAGGGCGTGCGCTCCAGGCTCGAGCTGTCGTCGCTGCTCCAGACGGTGGCGGACGAGTTCGAAGAGCGCGGCGCCGACGTGCGCGTCGTGCGAGCGGACCAGGCGGTGATCAACGGGGACGTCCTGGCGCTGAAGCGGATGCTCACCAACCTGATCGACAACGCGGTCAAGTTCGGCGGCCTCGCCCGCGTCACCCTCGAGCGGATCGACGGGACGCTTGAGATCCGGATCGAGGACGACGGACCTGGCCTTGCGGAGGGCGACCTGGAAGCCGTGTTCGAGCCGTTCCGGCGTGTCGACCCCTCACGCAGCCGCGACACCGGCGGGATCGGGCTTGGCCTCACGGTGGCGCGCACCATCGCACGCGCCCACGGCGGCGACGTGGTGCTGGGCAACCGATTGGGCGGGGGTCTGCTCGCCCGGGTCCGGTTGCCCGGCTGAGCCAACGGCCCCGCTGAACGTTGGAACGGCGGTGGACGCCCGGCGTTATGGCGACGTTCAAGCTCGGACCGGCAGGCTCAGAAGGCGGACGGACTTATGTCTGAGCAGACACCACCCAGCCCCACTTTCCGCACGAAGGCGGATCAGAACGCCCTTCTGCCGTCTCACGTCCGCGCGTGCGCCGGTTGTGGCGTTGCGCCCGAAAAGACGCGGCCCGCGCGCCTCGCTCGCTCCCGGAGACCCGATGGACGACAAGCCTACTCCTGCGCCGGTCTCTGACGTTCCCTATCCGGCCTACCGCAGACCCGCCGACGCCCGCCGACGGTCCCCGTGGCGCACAATCCTGGCGATCCTCATCGTGATCGCCCTCGCCGCCCTCGCCGCCTTCGGCCTGAGCCAATGCGCCGGGCAGACCGGCGGGGCGCACCAACGACGGCCGGCGACCACTGTCGGGGTGGCCAAGGCCGCGCTTGGCGAGATGCCGATCCAGATCGACGCCCTGGGCACCGTCACGCCGCTGGCGACCGTCAACGTCACCTCCCGCATCGCCGGGACCCTGGACAGGGTTCCGTTCAAGGAGGGCCAGATGGTGCGCGCCGGCGCGCTCCTGGCCGAGGTGGATCCGCGCCCCTACCGGATCGCGCTGCAGCAGGCCCAGGGCCAGCTCGCCCGGGACCAGGCCGCGCTGACCAACGCCCAGCTGCTGCTATCGCGGGACGAGACCCTGCTGGCCCAGGACTCGATCGCCCGCCAGGACGTCGACACCCAGCGCGCCACGGTCAAGCAGGATCAGGCCGTGGTCCAGTCCGACCAGGCGGCCGTCGCCGCCGCAAGGCTGAACCTCGTCTACACGCGCACCACGGCCCCGGTCAGCGGCCGTGTGGGCCTGCGCCAGACCGATGTCGGCAACTATGTCGCGACCGGATCAGGAACGCCGATCACGGTGATCACCCAGGTGGACCCCATCGACGTCGTCTTCACCGTGCCGCAGGACGACCTGCCGCAGATCAGCGGCCGGACGCGCTCAGGCGCCGTGCTGCCGGTCACCGCCATGGACCGTAGCGGCGGCCAGGTCCTGGCCCAGGGAACCCTCGCCACCCTGGACAACCAGGTCGATGTCACCACCGGCACGGTCAAGGCCAAGGCGCGGTTCGCCAACGCCGGCGCCGCCCTGTTCCCCAACCAGTTCGTCAACGCCCGCGTCCTGGTGGACACGATGAAGAACGTCGTGGTCGCGCCGGCGTCGGCTGTCCGCCACGGCTCCAAGGGCGACTTCGTCTGGGTGCTGATGCCGGACAAGACCGCGCACATGCAGCTGGTCAAGACCGGGCCCGCCACGGGTGAGGTGCAGTCTTTCCTCTCGGGCCTGCAGACTGGCCAGACGGTGATCACCGAGGGCGGGGACCGGCTGCGTGAAGGCTCCCCGGTCACCCTCCCAGGACAGAAGCCGACTTCCGCCGCCGGGCCGGGCGGACGCAAGGGCGGCCACGGTGGCCGGCAGCACAAAGGAGGAGGTTCAGGGGGCGGCGGAGGCGGCGGCGAATGACCGCGTCCCGATGAGCCCGTCCCGCCCCTTCATCCTGCGCCCGGTGGCCACCTCGCTGTTGATGGTGGCGATCCTGCTGTCCGGCCTGGCCGCCTTCAGGTTCCTGCCGCTCTCCGCCCTGCCGGAGGTGGATTACCCCACCATCCAGGTCCAGACCTTCTATCCGGGAGCCAGTCCCGAGGTGATGGCCTCGACCGTCACCGCGCCGCTGGAGCGGCAGTTCGGCGAGATGGCCGACCTCAACCGCATGTCGTCGGTCAGCTCGGGCGGCGCGTCGGTGATCACCCTGCAGTTCAACCTCGACCTCGGCCTGGACGTGGCCGAGCAGGAGGTGCAGGCGGCGATCAATGCGGCGGGCAACCTGCTGCCGACCGACCTGCCCGCGCCGCCGATCTACGCCAAGGTCAACCCCGCCGACGCCCCGGTGATGACGCTGGCGATCACGTCCGACACCCTGCCGATGACCCAGGTCCAGGAC